>ENA-OQDA01000271-OQDA01000271.1-human-gut-metagenome-genome-assembly--contig:-NODE-271-length-22138-cov-2.964109_pt1 | contig 22138 bp, 24 predicted proteins | sample MGYA00242771_ERZ504603 | MGnify/ENA primary metagenome ERZ504603 (study PRJEB26092, sample SAMD00036328) | human gut metagenome | host: Homo sapiens | study: EMG produced TPA metagenomics assembly of...
GTGCTTCCTCCCGCGGCACGGTGACGAATCCGGATTTTCTTAAAAAACTACCCGGTGCGCGGGCCACGAGGAAAATTCTTTTACCGCCGCGTTTTCTCGTTTCTGCGATCCCAGATCCAGCAGGGCTTTTCCCAGCTTTTCTTTTCGGTATTCCGGATCCACGGCGATGCCGTCCACGATGAACTCGCCCTGTCTTTCTGCCAGAACGAAGCCTCCGATCAGGCGGTGGCGGTCAGTCTTGTATTCCGCCGAATCCTCATCAGGCTCCGGCTGTGCACCTTCGGTCACCTTCCAGCACTGAACAAGATCCGTCGGCACCTCGTAATCTTCTTCATCAGGGAATTCCAGGTCGTTGGCTACGAAAAACGGTACAAGCCGTTCGTAGTCGTCTGTCGTTGTGATTACATAGTTCGGTTTGTTATTAGAATCCATCATAATGAATTGCGTCCGGAGACACAAACACCTCCAATCTGTTGTGCAGCACACTGAATTCCAGCGGCAGCTTTTCTCCATGTTCGCCATCGATATCGGTGCTGATATCCTCCGGCGATTCTATGCGCAGTTTTTCCGTCTGAAAAGACAAAACGTTTTTATTTTTCGGGTGTCTGCCCTTGACCACCTCGAAAAGAAGCGGTCCCAGTTCTACGATAGGCATTTTACGGAAGGCGATCACGTCCAGCTTCCCATCGTTGATAGACGATTGCGGCGATAATTTCCGGAAACCTCCGGCTGATTCCCCATTCATCACGACCATGAAATAGATTTCTTCTTCCATCACCTCATCCGGCGTCGTCAAAGTCACCGGAAGTGCACGAAGCTGCGGGAGCTCCGTCACCGCCTTGAGATAATAAGCCAGTGTCCCCATCACATTTTTCAGGTTGGGATCCGTCTTCTGGCTCACATCTATCAGCGCCCCCATAGCCGCCACATTGACGAAATTCCGATCGTTTACCACCCCTACATCCGCCGGACTGGTCGTTGTTCCCAAAGCGATATCCAGCTGATATTCGATACTGCTTGGGATGTCAAAATAATAAGCAAAATCATTGGCCGTTCCCGCCGGAAGCAGTGCCAGCGGCAGCCGGATATCATGACGGATCATGGCGTTGACGCAGATATTGATAGTTCCGTCTCCCCCAGCTGCAATGATACGGTCGTACTCGTTCTGCTCCAGGTTCGCCAGCGTTTCTTCGATCACATATCCCTTCGACGCGCGGACCGGCACCACCTGAAACCCCTCTTCCTGGCACCGCTCTACGATATAGTCCAGGTTGTTCTTGAATACGCCGCTTCCCGAATACGCATTGTAATACAGTAATACTTTGTTACCTTTCTTCGCCTCGCTCATTTCTCCATAACCTCCGTACATCTCCGATCAGATACAGCGATCCTGCAAACAGGATCACGTCGTAGCCGTCCGCCAGCTCCTTTGCACGATGCACCGCCGCCTCGACATCCGAAACGGCCTCTGCCGCAACGCCAAAGTCCGCCACATGCCCCGCCAGCTTTTCTGCCGCCAGCTTTCGCGGATTGTCCGGCTCCGTCACGATGATATGATCTGTGATTTTCGTCAGAAACTTTACTATTGAATCGATTTCTTTGTCCGCCAGGATCCCTGCCACGAGCAGGATCTTTTTTCCTGCAAAGTGCTGTGCCATGGTTTCCTGCAAAGCCTGCGCCCCCGCTTCATTGTGGGCGCCGTCTATGATGACCAGCGGGTCCTCGCTGATCACTTCGAACCGTCCCGGCTGCCTGGCCCGCTTCAGCCCCTCATACAGGGCTTCGCGGTCCAGCTTGACTGCACCTGACTTGCGCAGGATCTCCAATGTTGCCAGCGCCGTTTTCAGATTTTCCGCCTGATGACGCCCGACCATGGAAATCTCCACATCACTGTAGCTCTTCTCATAAAGCTCCATGCTCACCTTCTGTGAGAACGGCGTCTCATCAGAAACTGCCGCACGGATGCCCGAAATGTCATATAACCGGCTTCCCATGGCATACGCCTTGCGCGCAATGATCTTTGCAGCATCTCGCTGAGGCACGTTAGCGATCACCGGACAGCCTGTCTTGATGATCCCCGCCTTGTTGACCGCGATCTCTGCCAGGCTGCTGCCCAGCTGTGCCATGTGATCATATGAAATGGACGTGATGACGCTTGCCAGCGGGCTTTTCACCACATTGGTGGAATCGCCGATACCTCCAAGCCCCACTTCCAGGATCGTGATATCCGCCTGCCTGTCCGCAAAATACAGGAAAGCGATGGCCGTCACCACCTCGAATTCCGTGGGAGAATCCAGCCCGTCCGCCACCATGGCTTCCGCAGCCGAAACCACCTTCTGTCCGTAGTATTCCAGATCCTCATCGGAAATATCCGCTCCGTCATACCGGATCCGCTCATTGAACGTTTCGATATAAGGCGACGTGTAAAGTCCCATCTTGTAACCGCAGGCGCTAAGCCCCTCCTCAAGGTACTTGGAGACGGAACCCTTGCCGTTGGTCCCCGCCACGTGGATCACTTTTAGATCGTCCTGCGGGTTTCCCAGACGGCGGAGAAGCTCCTCCATCCGGTCAAGCCCCAGAACCATCCCAAATCTGTTAAATTCGTGTATTCTGTCTATGATCATTTATTTTACTTTCTTTTCTACGATGGCCAGGCGGTCGCATACCTTGGCCAGCATTTCTTCGTATTTTACCTGCTTTGCCTTCTCTTCCTCCACGACCTTCTGCGGCGCCTTGCTGACAAAGCCTTCGTTGGAAAGCTTGCCTTTGACCCGCTTCACTTCACCTTCCAGCTTCTTCTTTTCCTTCTGCAGGCGATCCAGCTCGGCTTCGTAGTCCATGATATCATCCAGCGGGATGAAGATCTCAGCACCGGGAACGACTGCAGACATCACCTCTTCCGGTACATCCGCCTTGCTTGCGATGAAGCTGATCTCCGTGATGTTGGCCAGTTTCTTGATGTAACGCTCGCCGGCCTTGACTACGTTTTCTCTGCCTTCGCCGCACAGGATGACAGCGCGCAGCGCCTTGCTCGGAGCCGCGTCAGCCTCTGCACGGATGTTACGGATGCTCTTGATGATGTTCATTGCCATTTCCAGCTTCTCAGCCTCCTGAGGGAAGCAGAGATCCTCGCTGTATACAGGCCAGTGTTCCTTGATGAGGAAACCCTTCGGATTGTCCGCGTCAACTTCACCCTTCGGCAGATATGTCCAGATCTCTTCTGTGATATACGGCATGAACGGGTGGAGCAGACGGAGCATATCCTTCAGGACTTTGACCAGGACTGCTCTGGCCACCTTTTTATCCTCTTCATCGTCGCCGTACAGTCTGCCCTTGACGATCTCGATGTACCAGTCGCAGAACTCGTTCCAGATCAGATCATATGCTCTCTGCCCGGCCAGTGCCAGGTCGTATTTCTCCATGGTTTCCGTGATGTATTTTGTAGCGTCGTTGACTCTGGAAATGATCCACTTGTCCTCATCCTGAAGCGCGGCCTTATCCAGATCTGTCAGATCTGCCATCTGGCGGAAATTGCCGTCTTCGTCCTGCAGGTTCATAATAACGAACCTGGATGCGTTCCACAGTTTATTGGCAAAGTTTCTGGCGGATTCCAGCTTGTCCGTCTTGAATCTCATGTCATTTCCCGGTGTGATGCCTGTGGTCAGCATGAACCGCAGCGCATCCGCACCGTACTGATCGATGATCTCCAGCGGGTCGATCCCGTTGCCCAGGGACTTGCTCATCTTGCGACCCTGTGCGTCGCGCACCAGGCCGTGTACATATACATGGTGGAACGGCACTTCGCCTGTGGTTTCCAGTGCGGAGAACACCATCCTTACAACCCAGAAAAAGATGATGTCGTAGCCCGTTACCAGCACATCCGTCGGATAGAAGTATTTCAGATCTTCCGTCTCTTCCGGCCAGCCTAATGTGGAGAACGGCCACAGTGCGGAGGAGAACCAGGTGTCCAGTACGTCCTCATCCTGTTTGATGTTGGTGCTTCCGCACTTGCTGCATTTGTGCGGTGCCGTTTCTTCTACCATAAGTTCCCCGCAATCCTGGCAGTAGTATGCCGGGATCCGGTGGCCCCACCACAGCTGACGGGAGATACACCAGTCACGGATTTCTTCTAGCCAGTGGAGATATGTCTTTTCAAAACGCTCCGGCACATGAGTCAGCGCGCCGCTCTTTGCAGCCTCGATCGCAGGCTTTGCAAGCTCTTCCATCTTGACGAACCACTGATCGGAAAGCATCGGCTCAACGACCGTATGACATCTGTAACATTCCCCTACCGGAATGACTTTTTCCTCTGTTTTGATCAGGTATCCGGCTTCATCCAGATCCTTGACCCACGCCTTTCGGCACTCGTAGCGGTCCATTCCCTCATACTTGCCGGCAAGACCATTCATCCTGGCGTCAAAGTCGATGCAGGAAAGATTCTCAAGATCGTGACGCTGTCCTACTTCAAAGTCGTTAGGATCGTGAGCCGGCGTGATCTTAACAGCACCTGTTCCCTTCTCCGGATCCGGATACGGGTCGGCGATCACCGGGATCTCCCGGCCTACCAGCGGAAGGATCACGTTCTTACCTACCAGATCCTTGTATCTTTCATCATCTGGATGTACTGCGATAGCCACATCGCCGAACATGGTTTCCGGACGGGAAGTAGCCACTACAACACCTTCGCCTCCGTCAGCAGCCGGATAGCGGAAATACCAGTACATGCCGTTCTTATCTTCGTGCTCTACCTCGGCATCCGAAAGGGAAGTCCCGCATTCCGGACACCAGTTGATGAGACGGTTGCCTTTATAGATCAGACCCTTGCGGTACAGCTTTACGAAGAAGTGATTGACCGCTTTGTTGCAGCCCTCGTCCATGGTGAAGCGCTCTCTGCTCCAGTCGCAGGAATCGCCCAGCTTGCGGCACTGCCTGGTGATCTTGCCGCCGAACTCTTTCTTCCAATCCCAGGCTCTCTTTAAGAATTCCTCTCTTCCCAGATCTTCTTTCTCCAGGCCCTCTTCCTTGCGGATCCGGTCTACTACCTTTACCTCTGTCGCAATGCTGGCATGATCGCTTCCCGGCAGCCACAAAGCACTGTAGCCCTGCAGACGTTTAAACCGCGTCAAAACATCCTGCAAAGTCTGATCCAGCGCATGCCCCATGTGAAGCTGACCTGTGATATTAGGAGGCGGCATCACGATGGTGAACGGCTTTTTATCGGGATCCACTTCCGCGTGGAATGCACCGTTCGACTCCCACATCTCATAAATGCGATCCTCAAAATCCTTCGGATCGTAAGTCTTTGCTAAATTCTTCTCCATGATTTATATCTCTCCTTACTGGTTTTATTCTTATTCCTTCGTCTCATATTCCAAAGACCATACAGCAGACTCGCTCCCAGCAAAATCAGAAACGCCGCCAGATAGATCCGGTATACCCCCTGGTACGTCTCGATCTTCTTCTGCTGCGCTCCATCCGCCGTTACGTAATACTGGTACACATCCCAGCCCGTGTCCAGCCGCACATCAATGTATTTCTCCCCGTTTCCAATGGTGCTCTCCTGGTAGCAGTACCGCTCTCCCATCCGGGAAAACACTGCCGCCCCAAAATCACTGCCCGTCTGAAAACAGTACATCGCCTTGTTTCCGATTTCCTCCTCCAGCGTGACCCGGATATCATCCGTCTCCGTCTCCCTCTGGATCACAGAAAGCACATCGTCCTTCGGCGTGCCGTTCATATAATCCAGGCAGACGGGGACCGCAATGACCCCGATCAGGATCAGCCAGAGAATGATCAAAAGATTCCTCAATCCATCATCCCTCTTTTACTCATACTCCATGCAATTTTATAGTAACTGCATAATATATCAATTTTACACGCAATGCAAAAAAAGGCAAGTGCCCGCAGACACTTTACCTTTTTCGATTCCTTTTATTTTTCCTGCAAAGCGCTTCGCGCTGCGGCCGTTACCACGTGATCCATGAGAACGGCGGTGGTCACGCTGCCGACACCGCCCGGCACCGGACTGACCGCTGCCGCTGCGGATGCGGCTTGCGGATCTACGTCGCCGCATATGCCTCCGGCGCCATCATCGTTGATCCCCACATCCAGAATGATCTGATCCTCTCCAGTCAGATCCCGCGTCAAAAAATTCGCCCTGCCTACAGCTGTGATCAGCACATCTGCATTTTTCCCGGCTTCCCGCAGTACCTCCGGCGTCGTCCTGCTGTGACAGATGGTCACCGTGGCATTGCGATCCAGAGCCATCACCGTCACCGGTTTTCCGATCACCAGGCTTCTGCCAAACACCGTGACTTTCTTTCCCGTAAGATCATATCCATAATAGTCCAGCATACGGATGCAGGCTTCTGCCGTGCAGGGCGGAAACCCCTCGCCGCTGCCAGTGAACACCCCTGCCATAGAACCGGCCGTGATGCCGTCTACGTCCTTTCGGAAATCGAGAGCTTTGCAGATCGTCTTGTCGTCGAACTGCTTCGGCAGAGGCCGGAAGATCAGGACGCCGTGGATATCCTGGTCTTCGTTGTATGCTGCGATCTTTGCAAGAAGCCGCTCCTGCGAAATATTCCCTGCAAAAACCTTTTGCTTGATATCGATCCCCATTTCTTCTGCCCGGCTGCAGATCCCGTGTTCGTAAGCGATATCACCCGGATCATCGCCTACCCGTATGGTCGCGATCTTTGGTATGATCCCCTGACTGCGAAGCTCTTCCACACGCTTGATCGCCCTCTCCTTGATGTCATCTGCTACCGGCTTCCCCTTCAGTTCTATCATTAATCGTTTCCCTTCTTTAATTGATTTGATACACATTCGAATACTTCATCTGCCAGCGATGTGTATTTCATCATCCTGATGGCACAGATCTCGTTCAGTTCCTCAGCTCTTGCCCGGTTCTGCATCATCCTGGTGTTGATGTAAACGTTGAGACTGGCAGCCTGCAGGGCTGCTTTGCAGAGGATGGCACTGGATCCGGCATCGCTGACTGCGATCCTGCTGCCCCGCTTGGCGAAGGCTACCGAAAGCTCGATTGCCCGGCCGCATTTTTCCATGATCTGAAGAGGAACTGCACTAGCATTTTCCAGAGCCTCCTCCATCAGGCGCTCTTTCTCTGCGATCTCCTCATCCGTTTCCGGTTTTAGAGAATACAGCTGAGACAGGGGCTCGAACATATCGATATCCGCCTGCACCAGATCCAGAAGTTCACGCTGCAGCTGCCGTCCTTCTTTCATCAGCTCCATCATCTCATCTTCCACATCGGCATATTTCTTCTTTCCTACCGTCAAAGCACCTACCATGTGCCCCAGGGAAGTCCCCAGCGCACCAGCCAGAGCCGCAACGCTCCCGCCACCGGGAACCGGCTCTTTGCTCGCTGCCGCTTCGATGAATTTCTTACAGGATTTCTCCGTATAAATCATTTTTTTTCACCCTTTCTATCTTAAAACAGGCCGGTGATCTTTCCCGATGCATCTACATCGATATTTTCTGCCGCCGGTTTCTTCGGCAGCCCCGGCATCGTCATGATATTTCCAGTCAAGGCCACAATAAAGCCTGCTCCTGCGGAGACTTTCAGGTTGCGCACTGTCAGATCGAATCCTCTCGGTGCTCCTAAAAGGCTCTGGTCGTCAGAAAAGCTGTACTGGGTCTTCGCCACGCATATCGGCAGATTCCCAAATCCCAGGTCTTCCAGCTGCTTCATTTCTTTTTCTGCTGCCGGCAGGAATTTCACATCATCTGCGTGATAGATCTTCTGTGCGATCGCCTGCAGTTTTTCGCGGATGGAGCAGTCAAGCTCGTATGTGAAGTGGAAATCATTCGGTTCTTCACAGAGGCGAACGACTTCTTCTGCCAGTGCGATACCGCCTTCTCCGCCTTTGCCCCAGACTTCACTGAGAGCTACGTTGACGCCTAGCTGTCTGCACTTGTCTTCCACCAGTTTCAGCTCCGCTTCCGTATCGGTCGGGAACCGGTTGATCGCTACCACAGCCGGTAGCCCGAATCCCTTCGTGATGTTTTCCACATGCTGCAAAAGATTAGGCAGGCCTTTTTCCAGTGCTGACAGGTTTTCTGTTCCCAGATCCGCCTTGGATACGCCTCCGTGATGTTTCAACGCTCTTACCGTTGCAACGACAACGACTGCAGACGGTCTGATATCCGCCATACGGCATTTGATATCCAGGAATTTTTCTGCTCCCAGATCCGCGCCAAATCCAGCTTCTGTCACCACGTAATCCGCCATCTTCATCGCCATGCGTGTCGCCATTACCGAGTTGCATCCATGAGCGATATTAGCGAAAGGGCCTCCGTGTATCAGCGCAGGTGTTTTTTCCAGCGTCTGAACGAGGTTCGGCTTGAGAGCATCCTTCAGCAGAGCCGCCATCGCTCCCTGTGCTTTCAGCTGACCCGCTGTGACCGGCTTCTCATCATAAGTGTATCCCACGACAATGCGGGAAACACGTTCTTTAAATCCTCGATATTCCTGGAAAGGCACAGGATCGCCATGATCTCGCTGGCTACCGTGATGTCAAATCCGTCTTCTCTAGGGGTTCCATTGATTCTTCCGCCCAGACCGTCGGTGATGAACCGCAGCTGCCGGTCATTCATGTCCACGCAGCGCTTCCAGGTGATCCTTCTCGGGTCGATCCCCAGTTCATTTCCCTGCTGGATATGGTTGTCCAGCATAGCCGCCAGCAGATTGTTGGCAGCCCCGATAGCGTGCATATCGCCGGTGAAGTGAAGGTTGATGTCCTCCATCGGCACCACCTGTGCGTAGCCGCCGCCTGCGGCTCCGCCCTTGATGCCGAAGACCGGTCCTAAAGAAGGTTCTCTTAAAGCTACGATCACATCTTTATCGATCCGCTTCATGGCGTCTGCCAGACCAACGGTAGTGGTCGTCTTGCCTTCGCCTGCCGGCGTCGGTGAAATCGCCGTCACCAGGATCACCTTGCCGTCCTTCCTGTCTTTTCTGTTCTGTAACAGGCGGTAGTCGATCTTGGCCTTGTAGTTACCGTAAAGTTCTACGTATTCCTCTGCAAGTCCTGCTTTCTCAGCGATCTGGCTGATGTGCGCCATCTCATTTTCCTGTGCGATCTGAATGTCTGTTTTGATTTCCATCTCTTTTCTCCTCATGCTCTCTTGACTGTGAGCCGATCCTTTTTCCCCTTAATATGCAAAAAGGGCCTGACGATCCGGACTTATGCAGCCCAGACGGTCGGCTCTCTTCTTCTCATTATACTCCACGTGGTCTGTTCCACTTTAAATACCGTCAGTCGTATAACAAATCCATTTTACCACGCCGGGGTCTTCTGCGCAAGGGGAAAAGAGACCCGGACCATCGCTGGCGTGGGGCTGCTTTGGCATCGAACCCACTGGCTTGGCGCCGGTCTGCCGCCAGACTCCCTGGCGTGGTGCTGAGCCCGCTGGCTTGATGCGAACCTGCTGGCTTGATGCCGCTACGCCCCTGCTTCCGGGCTGGCTTCCCCTACTCCTGGGATGGATAAGATTTCCCCTTTAAAAACGTTCTTCGGTGGATAGGGCAGATCCCCTGCAGCCCCAGACCTTCGTAGTGAGCCTTCGTCCCGTAGCCTTTGTTTTTTTCAAAGGCATATCCCGGATAAACTTCCGCGTATTTCACCATCATTCTGTCTCTTGTGACCTTGGCTATGATAGATGCGGCTGCAATGGCCAGCACCTTGGCATCACCTTTTATGATGGACTGCTGCGGCAGATCCAGTTCCTCGATCTTGACTGCGTCAAACAGCAGATAATCCAAAGGATCTTTACCGGCATCCGCAAGCTTCTGTTCCAGATCGTGGACCGCCCGGCGCATAGCCAGTTTGGTCGCCTGCAAAATATTGATCTCATCGATCACCTGATGGTCTGCCATACCGATGCCCCAGGCGACCGCGTGTTTTTTGATTTCGACGAAAAGCTCCTCCCGTCGCTTTTCTGAAAGTTTCTTGGAATCGTCTATTCCCAATACGCTAAATTCCTCCGGAAGCACCACAGCCGCCGCAACCACCGGACCAGCCAGCGGTCCTCTGCCCACCTCGTCGATCCCGGCGATGCACCGGTAGCCCTGCTCATGCAGGTCTTCCTCCGGCACTTTCATTTCAATGAGCCGCTGCTTCTGTTTTTCAAGCCGTTCTTCCCTGGTCATTCCTGTGCCTCCTTTGCAGGAGTTTCAGCCGGACTGTGACTGTCTGCAACAGCATTCTTTGCAGGAACCGGCGGAAGCTCCAGCGTGATCCGTCCGATCTTGCCACCGCGAAACTCATCCAGCGTCAGTTTGCCGATCCTTTCGTAATCGATCCGCTTGCCCGGCAGGATGCAGCCACGCTTCTGAGCCATCATCTCCATGGTCTCGAGAGGAGTTTCCCCCGTTCTTCCTAACTTATACCGATCCATGAGAAGCTGGGGATAATGCTCTGCCAGCACACCGATCAGCTCCATGGCCAGGGTCGGCACATCCAGGATCTCATCTTTGATGGAACCGCAAAAAGCCAGGTTCAGTCCTGCTTTAGGATCCTCGAATTTCGGCCATAATATCCCCGGTGTATCGAGAAGCTGCATCCCGTTTTGCAGACGAAGCCACTGCTTGCCTCTCGTGACCCCCGGTCTGTCGCCTGTCTGAGCGCTTTTCTTTCCCGTCATGCGGTTTATGAGAGACGACTTGCCCACATTCGGCACGCCGACGATCATCAGTCGATACGGCTTCTGCCGCACCTTGTCCTTGTTTTTTTCAGCCTCCATACTGCTTAAAAGACGGAACAGCTCCTTGCTGCCCGCCCCGCTCATACAGTTCATGGTCAGCGCCTTGTTTCCCTGTCGGCGAAAGGTTTCTGCCCAGTCTTTTACCGCCTTGTCATCTGCCAGATCGCTCTTGTTTAGTACGATGATCCGTGGCTTGCTTTTCACCAGTTCATCTATAATAGGATTTCTGCTGGAAATCGGGATCCTCGCATCGATCACCTCGATGACAGCATCCACCATTTTCAAATTTTCCTGAATCAGCTCCCGGGTCTTCTTCATATGCCCCGGATACCAGTTGATATTGTCGATCATAATGGAATCCTCCTCTCATACCAAATTAAAATTTATGAAATCATAGGTCCCGGCTCCGGCGCCAGAAGCTCCTTCCGGTTTCGAAGCAGGAACAAAATAATCGATCTGGAAATTCCAGCAGTGAACACATTTGCCAAAGTCAACAGATCCGCCCACCGCGGCATCACCTTTTTCATGATCCTGTGGGAAAGGTAGATGTTTAAAATAAAAACGATCGGGAATGTGATCAGCCATAAGATAGAAATGATCGAATTCAGGGTGGTATCTGCCATGGACTGCGGACCAAAACACATTTCTGCAAAACAGGCAGTGCAGATGATATCCAGGATCGTCAACAAAAATCCCCCACATTCTTTTTACCTGCGATCTGTCCCAGCCGCAGCTTGTTTAGAAACGGGATCCACGCCAGAAATCCATGAGAATAATTCCGGATCTGAGAAACCCGATACAGAAAAATACTTTCAAAAAATATAATTCATCAATGCACAAATAGCGATCACCGCCATGATAGCCATCGCTATGGCAGCCATCCACATGACAAAAGCAAACATGATCGAAAAAACAAATCCGCCCATACTGCACCTCCCATTTCTCTCGTCCCATTATACGATATCGAGATGGCTGCCGCAAGCCTCGCACTTTGCAGAAATCCGCATTGCATAGCAGAAATCCGCATTGCATAAATGTAAATGAAGCAGTTCTCTTAACTACACTCATCGTGAATTCCCAAATAGAAAATAATTTGACCTGTATCGGAACTCTCATCCGTTTTCCCGCCAGCTTGAAATTCGTGAATTCCCAAATTTCTTTTTTAAGGGACGAGATGGGAACTGCAGGATGATATCTGCTTTAAAATCCCCTCGCTCCCGCCGATTCGCTCCCCAGTAAATAACAAAACTGTTATATTAAGGAGCTAGGAAACTTCAATGTGGCGGAAATTTTGCAGAACGCTTCCCATCTGCCGTAATTTTTTTGCATAATGGGAATTCGCGAAGCAGCACATGGCTTGCAGACGACAAAAAATCCAAATCCAAAGCGATTTTTTTCCGATCTGGGAATTCACGATCCTAAAGGCAGGTCCCGCAAAGAACATCTCGATACAAACGACCCCAGTCCCCGCGACATTGCAACACTGCGACACCGCATCCCCATGACCACGCAACACTGCGACCACGCGACGCCGCAGATCCCGCCCTTTGCAAGCGTCTCAGAAAACCGGCCTCTTAAAAATCAGAAAACCGGCTTCTTAGAAATCGTTTTTAAAAGAAACATGTTGCAATCCGCCCATTCATAAGATATAATATAAAGGCTTGATTACGGGCGGTCCTCTGGATGCATGGCAACACGGCACATGCCCACGAACGTCTTGAAGGGAAGGAGGAAAACCAATGGATGTATTAAGCTCAGTTGTACAGGATTATCTCAAGACTGATATCCCTGCGTTTAACGTTGGAGACACCGTAAAGGTACACGTTAAAATCAAAGAAGGAAACAGAGAAAGAATTCAGATTTTTGAAGGCTTTGTTCTGAAGAGACAGAACGGCGGAATCGGCGAGACTTTCACTGTAAGAAGAATCGCTTCCGGAGTAGGCGTGGAAAAGACTTTCCCGATCCACTCTCCGCTGGTAGAAAAGATCGAAGTAGTAAAACGCGGTAAAGTTAGAAGAGCAAGACTTCACTACATGCGTGCCAGAACTGGTAAATCTGCTAAGATCAAGTCTAAGGAAGAAAAATAGTGACACACGTCATAAGAGACAGGGAACCGGATCCGGTTCCTTTTTCTTTTTTATGCAAAGCGATCCCTGCGGGATCGTGAAGCGACGGGCCGAACCAGGCAGAGAAAACGGCCCGCGCGTCTGACGCGTTCAGCGATCCCGCGTCTAAAAGGAAAGGAATTCACCCGCATGATTTACGACTGCATTATCGTCGGCGCCGGCGCATCCGGCCTGTTCGCCGGCGCCAGATTTGATACGGCGGCCGAAGGCCGCCAGGCTGGCCTGATCCTGGAGAAAACAGGCCGCGCCGGCACGAAACTTTTGATGTCCGGCGGCGGCCAGTGCAACATCACCCACGGCGGATCCATCAAGGATTTCATCGACCGGTATGGGAAAAAAGGCGGTCGTATCCGCAGCTGCCTCTATAAACACAATAACCTGGAACTGATCTCTTTTCTCGAAAAAACGGGATCCCGACTGTCATGCAGGAAGAAGACGGCAGGGTATTTCCGGCATCCAGAAAGGCTCAGGATATCCGGGATCTTTTGGTGAGGAAATCTCAGGAAAACGGATTCGAGATCGCTTACGATCAGGAAGTTACCGGGATCCGACGGATCTCTGCCGAGGAGATCAGCGATAGGCGGGCACATTCCAGCAATTTCGATCCGGTCTGCGATGCGAATGATCATGACCCCTCATCCGAATCGAGTCATCCTCATTCAGACACTTCCATCTCCGGCTGCTGGGAGATCACCACAAACAAAACCACATTCCGGGCAAAGACCATCATTTTAGCATCCGGCGGCTGCTCCTATCCGGGCACCGGATCCGACGGACAGCTGTTTTCCGTGCTGCAGCGAGACCTGGATCTTGAAATGACCCCGCTGCAGCCCGCCCTGACATCGATCCGCGTCCAGAACTATCCTTACGCGAAGCTGTCGGGGATCTCCTTCAAAGACTGCCGGATCAGAGTGCTGCGGGCACAAAAAAAGATCGCCGAAGAAAAAGGCGGTCTTCTATTCACTCACAAGGATTTTTCCGGCCCTGCGATCTTAAATATATCCAATTTTGCACAGCCAGGAGACACCCTGGTGATCGACTACCTGATCGCGCCACGAGATGAAATCGCAGCCAAACTCCAAAAGTCCGCAGAGAAATCACACAGCGGACTTCCCGCGGTCCTATCAGACACGTTCCAGCTGCCAAAGCGTTTCAGCCAGCTGCTGGTTTCCCGCACGGGCAATTCCACCAAGGCTCTGGCAGCCGCACTGACGGGAGAAGAATTTCAGATCGCTTCCCTGTCAGGTTTTGAAAAAGCCATGACCACAGCAGGCGGCATCGCTCTTTCTCAGATCGACCTGAAAACCATGGAGCTTAAAAATCACTCCGGGATTTTCGTCTGCGGAGAAATGATCGATATCGATGGGAGCACCGGCGGCTACAATCTGCAGTTTGCCTATTCCTCCGGCTGCACAGCAGCAGAATCGGCGATCCGGCTGCTCTAGCTCCGGGGGTCACTCTTTCGGCTTTTTTCCAGCCTGCGCCCGGGTCGATCTCAGCCCAAAGCTCTCATCCAGGCTGCTCTAGCCCTTACGCTCTCGGATGAGACTTGTCGTACACGTCCTTGATCCGGCTCTTGGTCGCCGACAGGTAGATCTGCGTCGCAGAAATATCCTCATGCCCCATTAGTTCCTGCAGCGATTTGAGATCCGCTCCATTCTGAAGCATATGCACTGCGAAAGAATTGCGGATAATATGCGGCGTCAGCTTGTGACTTAATTCCGCCTTTTCTCCGTATTCCTTCAGGATCTTCCACAATCCCTGCCGCGTCATCCGGTTCCCGTAGAAATTAAGGAACAACGCCTGTTCCTCTTCTTTTCCACGCAGCAGCTGATCACGTGCCTCATAAATATAGTTTTCCAGTGCTGCCCGCGCAGGTCTCCCCAGCGGAACGATCCTGGCATGACTCTGTTCACCGGCACACGTGATAAATCCCATACGCATATTGACATCCTCAAGATTCGAAGCGATCAGCTCACTGACGCGGATCCCGGTAGCATAAAGCACCTCCAGGATAGCACGATCCCGCACCCCGCGAACGCTGTCATCCGGCACTGCCATCAGCTTTTCGATTTCAGACATTTCCAGATATTCAATGGTTTTCCGCTCGATCTTTGGCGACTTGATGTTCTCAGTCGGATCGGATTCCATCATCCCCGCATGGATCAGATAATGAAAAAAAGACCGGAGTGACGCCAGTTTCCGGTTTACCGTAGCCGACGATTTCCCAAGGCTCTTCAGATGATGAAGAAAAGCAATTATCTCCGTGCTGGTCACTCCCAGAAGATCCGTCATCCCTCGCGCGCCTTCGAAGGCAACGAACTCCGCCAGATCCCGTCCGTAAGCCGCTCTCGTATTTTCAGACATACGCTTTTCCTTTTTCAAATAAGTCATATAATCATCCGTATACATTCTTTTACCTCGCTTTATGTCTCTATTATACCTGCTCCCGCTTTCGTTGACAATAAACATTGACATATCAAAAGGACAAACTGCATATTCTAGTATCAAACCACATGTTAAAGGGGGACTTCACCATGCGAAAAATCGGATCCATCCTGTTGTTTATCTTCCTGACCGGTCTGTTCACCGGTCTGTTTTTCAGCACCTGCCTTTCCACCAAAAATACCGAGGCCCTCTCCGCACTACTGCTCACCGGGATCACCACATCCAAAACCGGCTTCCTGCAAAGTTTTCTCACCTCGCTTCTCACGAATTTCATGCTGTTTTTTCTCATGCTCCCGGCATTGCTGAGCCGCTGTCTCTGCCCCCTTCCGCCACTCGTTCTCTGGTACAAGAGCTTCGCCATAGGCTTTTGCAGCGGGCTCGTCTGGATGGGAGCACGCTCTCACGTCCTCCTGTTCTCTCTTCTTCATATCCTGCCGCAGAACCTCTTCCTGATCCCCGGCTTTTTCCTGTGCGCCCTGGCAGTCCTATCCTCCTCTCTGCAAAGCTCCCACCGCCGATACGCTGCCGGCAGGCCCTTTGCAGGAAACTCCGTGCTCCCTACTCATTCCGGCGGCCGCCACAGTGCTCCTACCGGATCTTCCCATGCAAAAATGCAGCCTGCTCACAAAGGACAGACTGCTTCCATTACTGCTTATTTCTTCCTTGCTTCTGGCCGCCGGATCCCTTACGGAAGCAGCTCTTCGCCTAGCTGCTCTTTCGCCATCATAAGAGCAGCGATGGTTTTCGCATCAATCATCTCGCCACGCGCCGCCATCTGATACGCTTCTTCAAACGGATATTCCAGCACATCCAGGGCTTCATCCTCATCCAGATCCTGCTCTCCCGGAGTCAGGTCTGTCATAGCGTAAAGATAGATCACTTCTTCCGAATAGCCTACGCTGGGATTGATCTTCCCCAGATAATGAACGTGCTCCGCCGTATATCCAGTCTCTTCTCTAAGCTCTCTGACTGCCGCATTCAGCGGATCCGTTTCTCCTTTATCGATCTTTCCCGCCGGGATCTCAATCACCACATCATGGCAGGCGTACCGATACTGTTTTACCAGAAGGACATGGTTCTCATCCGTGATAGCGACCATGGCCACCGCACCGTTGTGCTCTACGATTTCTCTCGTAGATTCCCCCTTCTTCGCCGTCACCTTGTCACGGCGTACGTTCAGGATCTTTCCCTCATAAATCAGCTGGCTGCTGATCTGCTTTTCTTCAAAAATCATTTTTTCTTTTCCTCCGTCATCTCGATGGATCGGTCTACAGCTGCCTGGAAGCCTTCCTTCACCTTATCCATAAAACCGTTGGCAAACAATGTCTCCACCGCTTCGATCGTCGTGCCCTTCGGAGAGCATACATTGATGCGCAGCTGCTCAAGACTTTCCGGGCTCTCCAGCACCATCTTTGCAGCACCCAGCACTGACTGGGCAGCGAAGATCTTCGCCTTTTCCCCGCTCATGCCATTAGCCTGCGCCGCCTGCACCAGTGCCTCTATGTACATATACGTATAGGCCGGGCTGCTGCCGCTGACGCCTATGACGCAGTCCATCAGCCTTTCTTCGATTTCCTCCGCCTGCCCGACTGCTGCAAAAATTTTTCATCGCTGTCGCAAAAGCTTCTTCCGTGACATTTTTATTCCGGCATACAGCGATCATCGCTTCCCCACCTTTGCCGGCGTATTGGGCATGATCCGGATGATCGGTATCTCTGCTCCCAGGTGCTCCGCCAGGAACGCCAGGTCCACACCGGCTGCCATGGAGATGATCAGCTTGTCACTGGTACATGCTCCCGCGATCTCTGAAAGCACGCCTTCGATCACCTGAGGCTTTACTCCCAGGATCACAACATCCGAGCTGCTGCAAAGCTCCCTGCCGCTGCTGCAAATGGTCATCTTGGGAAAGCGTTCTCTGGTCTTCGCACAAACCTCTTCGCTTTTATCAAAAAGAGCGATCTTGGCCTCATTGTCAGGATCTGCCGATCCATAACCTGCCAGGATGGCGCCTCCCATATTCCCGCCGCCGATAAATCCGATTTTCATATCCTTCACCTTACTTTCCTATGGTTCCAAGAAACAGCGTTCCGCGACTCTTGCCGTCCAGACTGTTTCGAATGATATTTTCTTTTTCTCCGTTGAGCAGCAGCATCGGGATCCCGAATTTATTGACGCGGGAAGCCGCCTCTATCTTGGAAGCGATGCCTCCTGTCCCGAAAGAACTGGTTCCGCCGATGCTGATGGTTTCTATCAGCCTGTCCGCATTCTCTACAAGGTCGATGAGCTTCGCATCGCTTTCCGTCTTCGGGTCTTTATCATACACCCCGTCGATATCGCTCAAAATGATCATCAGATCGGCATTCCACAGGCTCGCTGTCAGTGCCGCCAGTGTATCGTTGTCTCCGATCTTGATTTCATCGACGCTGACGCTGTCGTTTTCATTGATCACCGGGATAACGCCTTCATCGATCAAAGTAAACATGGCATTGCGGATGTTGAGCGTCCGGTGAGGATCGCTGAAATCATCCCGTGTCAAAAGGATCTGTGCCACATGTATCCCGTAGTCTGCAAAGTATTCTTTATACGCCATCATCAGCTCCACCTGACCGATCGCGCACAGAGCCTGCTTATAGTTGATATCACCTCTCCGGCTCCACTTGTTGATCGCGCCGACACCGCATATCCCTGCTCCCGAAGAAACCAGGATCACCTGTTTTCCCATGCTGATCAGATCGTTTACCTGCTCCGCTATGTTGTGGAGGACTTTTTTATCCACCACTCCATTTTCGTCAGAGAGCACATTGCTGCCGATTTTGATGACTATCTTTTTACTGTTTTCAATCGTTTCTTTGATCTGTTCCATTCTTTCTTTTCCCCTCCTGCATGCTACAAATTATATAACATCTGCCAAAAAAGGTAAAGAGGGCAGCTGCCCGTTTTACCCCCTTTTTACCTGGGAAAACTTCCGGCAGCTGCCCTTTGCACAATAAGATATGCATCCCCTATCTCGGTTCTACGATCAGCTTGATCGCAGTCCGCTCTTCTCCTTCGATTTCAATGTCCGTAAACGCCGGGACCGAAACGAGATCGATCCCTCCCGGTGCGACGAATCCTCGCGCGATAGCAATCGCTTTTACCGCCTGATTCAGTGCTCCCGCTCCGATTGCCTGGATCTCCGCTCCGCCTTTTTCCCTCAGCACTCCGGCTAATGCTCCTGCGACCGAATTTGGATTGGATCTGGCTGATACTTTTAAAATTTCCATTGGATAATTCCTCCTTCATTCCGATAAAAAATATAGTATGATTTATGCTTTATATCTTTGGCGAGGTCTCTCCCTCTTTTCTATATTATATATATGGAAAAAGCAATTTTGTGCAGGATTCCTTCGACAAATTTCCTAGTGTTTTACAAGGTAATGTCAGAAAAAAGTTTTTTCTTTAATTTTTCGACTTTTACTTGATTTATCTAGCTGAGTAACCTATAATTAAATCGTGGTTATCCCCCTGATAACCTCATTAATCTCTAATCCCAATACCCCTTTTAACAAAAGAGACCTTCTCGGTCTCTTTTGTTTTTCACTGACTTTTCACTTTCCCTTCCAAGGCAGCCTTGCTATAATATAAGTATGAAACATATTACCCTGAAAACAGAAGAAAAACTTTATCAAAGCAGGACGCTGGACTTTTATTTTAAGGGAATGCGGATCGGGGTTTTTAGACATCGAAACGACCGGGCTGAACCCGGCAGTAAACCACTTTATCCTGGGAGGGCTTTACAGCGTGCCGGAGGGCACTTTGCATCAGTTCTTCGCAGAAACAAGAGCCGAAGAGGAAGAAGCGCTTTCCGGATATCTGGATATCCTCCGGGATCTGGATCTGGTCATCACCTACAACGGACGTCATTTCGACCTGCCTTTTGTGGAAAAACGCTGGAGACGATATTCCGGAGCATCTGCCGCCCTGCCATATAATCTGGATCTCTACCTTGTGCTCAACGGACACTCTCCCATCAAACGGTTCGTGCCTAATCTGAAACAGAAAACCGTCGAAAACTACATGGGACTGTGGCAGAGCCGTGAGGATGAGATCTCCGGAGCAGAGAGCGTAGAGCTTTACAACGTTTATGAAAAAAATCACGACCCTGCTCTGGGCGAAAAGATACTGCTTCACAACAGCGATGATATCCTGCAGCTTTCAAGACTGCTGCCTGTGATCGGCAAAAGTGATTTTCACAAAGCCATGGCAGCGCTGGGGTTTCCGGCAGGACCGCTTACCGTTCGTAAAATCAGTATCGGCAAAGACAGGCTGACGATTTCCGGCCAGCAGCGTACCTGCCGGCTGGACTACATGGGATTTCAATTTCACGACCTGGCGGTGCAGTCCCGGTTTTCCGGTAAAAATGCCGATTTCACATTAGAAGTACCGCTGATCCGGGACAGCGGACTGGGGATCCTCGATCTTCGTGCTGCAGGTCTTGATGAACGGACTTTTGAAAAATATCCCGGATGCAGCAGCGGCTTTCTCATCGTAGAAAAGAACAGCGAAAAACAGCACCGGGAATTGAACGATTTCAGCAAACAGTTCATTGACCTGTTTCTGCGGGAAACAGGTTTGGTATAAGAAAGAAAGGATATTGATCATGGACTTTATTGACAGTATTAAGAAAACAAAGGAAGACAGTTTTATTCTGGCATCCCTTCCGGAAGAGATCAGAAACGATGCTCTGGAACGCATGACCAAAGCCCTGCAGGCTAACAAAGAAGCTATTTTCGAGGCCAATGCACGGGATCTGGAGCTTGCGAAGGAAGCTGGTCTGCCAGCTCCGATTGTGAACCGTCTTGTGTTCGATTCTCACAAAATGAAAAGCTGTATCGATGGGATCTACGATCTGATCGATATGGAGGATCCTTTGTTTCAAGATCTTCTCAAGCGAGAACTTGATACGGATCTCATCCTGACAAAAACAACCTGCCCTATCGGTGTCATTGGTGTCATCTTTGAATCAAGACCGGATGCACTGGTACAGATCGCAGCACTTTGCATCAAAAGCGGCAACTGCTCCATCTTAAAGGGCGGCAGCGAAGCCAAAAACACCAACCGCATCTTATTCGACACCATCTATCAGGCTGCCACAGAGGCAGGGCTTCCGGAAGGTTTTGCTGTCCTCATCGAAGACCGCGCCAGCATAGATGAACTGCTGAAATGTCACGATTATGTAGACCTTCTCATCCCGCGCGGCTCCAACCAGTTCGTGCAGTACATCATGAACAATTCCAAGATCCCTGTAATGGGACATGCTGACGGCATCTGTCACATCTACGTAGACGGGGCTGCCACCATCGAAAAAGCCGTGCCGATCATCATAGATTCCAAGACCCAGTACGTGGCTGCCTGCAACACGGTGGAAACACTGCTGGTACACAAGGATATCGCGGATGTGCTGATCCCTGCACTGGCCGACGCCTCGGGCAGTAAGATCCAGTACCGCGGAGATGTACGATGCTCCATGGTGATCGACTGCGATCCGGCAGAAGAAAAGGATTTTCAGACGGAATACCTGGACTATATCCTTTCCATCAAAGTAGTCGATGACATCGATGAAGCGATCCATCATATCAACACTTACGGATCTCATCACACGGACTGCATCATCACGGAGGATGCGGATTCCGCAGCTAAATTCATGGCTCTCGTGGACTCCGCCGGTGTCTACCAGAACTGCTCTACACGTTTTGCGGACGGTTTCCGCTACGGTTTCGGAGCGGAAGTCGGGATCAGTACCGGCAAACTCCATGCACGCGGACCGGTCGGCCTGGACGGACTTGTGACTTACAAATACAAACTGGTCGGAGACGGGCAGATCGTCGCGGATTACGCCAGCGGCAAATCTTCATTCCACTTCCGGGATCTTTAGGGATTTCCTGCTCTTCTGATATCATCATACATGCAAAAACGATAAAAGCCGGTTCGCAGCTTTCTTCTTAGAGAAACAGCCTGCGAACCGGCTCTTTTTATAGGCTTATTAGAGATCCAGCTTGTAGTCGCCTTCCTTGATCTTACCCGTTCTGCGGAGCACCTGATCCATGAGGATCGTCAGCACTGCCGGGAGCACGATCTGGATCAGGAGCACCTTCCAGAGCGTGTCAAGGGTGAATCCCATGTCGGTGAACGTCCCGATCTGACCTACCAGACCGGAAGTTCCCATACCGGCTCCTACCGGGATATTCGTCATTTTCAGAAGACACGTGGAAATCGGGCCCACAATAGCGCCTGCCAGCGTTGCAGGAAGCAGGATCCACGGATTTTTAATAATGTTGGAGATCTGGAGCATGGACGTTCCAAGGCCCTGTGCCACCAGACCGCCTACGCCGTTTTCCTTATAACTTGCTACAGCGAAGCCTACCATCTGCGCACAGCATCCTGCCACAGCCGCACCGCCGGCAAGCCCGGTCAGTCCAAAGGCTGCACAGATCGCAGCGGAAGAGATTGGAAGCGTAAGTGCAATTCCCACAAGCACGGATACGGCGATTCCCATCAAAAATCGGCTGCAGATTCGTAGCTGCCATGATCAATGCGCCAATCTTCATTGCCGCTGCGCCCAGTCGCCGGTGCTATTCCGGCCGCCACCAGAATACCCGCCCCGATCGTAACCAGCGGCGTGACAAGAATATACGATCTTTGTCTCCTTTGAAACTGCTTTGCCAAAGCTCTGCTGCAAATAATGGCAATGACATAAACTGCCAGCGGACCTCCTGCGCCGCCCATGGCATTGGATGGCAAACCCAACCGTTATCAGGGAAAACAAAACAAGCGGCGGACTTTGCAATGCATAGCCG
>ENA-OQDA01000274-OQDA01000274.1-human-gut-metagenome-genome-assembly--contig:-NODE-274-length-22059-cov-4.500137_pt1 | contig 22059 bp, 27 predicted proteins | sample MGYA00242771_ERZ504603 | MGnify/ENA primary metagenome ERZ504603 (study PRJEB26092, sample SAMD00036328) | human gut metagenome | host: Homo sapiens | study: EMG produced TPA metagenomics assembly of...
GAGGACGCCGCCCACAGCGCCGCGCTTTCGCAGAAAGCGGCGCTGCAAATGCCGTTTTCCGTCACGACCCTACTCGTGAAAAGAGGATTCAGAAAAGCCCGCAGGCTTTTCTGAATCCCGAATAAAAAACCCAATTCCGCTGAATATGGCCAGAGCAAAAGCGGAGGCCATTTTAAATCGTCCAATCAAAAAGAAACATAAAAGGAGCACACACATGCTGGCGAGTATCTTTTCGCTCAACGTCCTACAGACGGCGCTGGAACTGGGCTGTATCTATGCCCTGGTGGCGCTGGCACTGTTCCTGAGCTATTCCATCCTGAACATCGCAGACCTTTCCACTGACGGCTGCTTCACGCTGGGCTGCGCCGTGGCCTGTCAGGTAGCACTGACCGGCCACCCCATTCTGGCCCTGTTCGCAGCCATGGCGGCAGGTGTGTGCTCCGGCTTTGTTACGGCTTTTCTGCAGACCCGCCTTGGCGTGGAGAGCATCATGGCAGGCATCATCGTCAACACCGGCCTTTACACCATCAATCTGGCCGTGATGGGCTTTTCCTCTACCATGTCGCTGGTCAAGACCGACACTGTTTTCTCGCTGGCAAAGGGCTCACTGAGCTTCCTTGGCGGCTGGTATAAGCTGGCCATCGCGCTGGCCATGATCCTGCTTGCCGGTGCGGCGATGCTGGGCTTCCTCGGCACCCGGCTGGGCCTGTCCATCCGCGCCACCGGTGACAACGCTGCCATGGTGCGTGCTTCCAGCATTAACCCGGCTTTCACCATTACGGTGGGCCTGTGCATTTCCGGCGCATTGTGCGCCCTCTCCGGCGGCCTGCTGGCACAGTATCAGAAGAGCTGCGATATCAATGTGGGCACCGGCATGGTGACCATCGCACTGGCTTCCCTCATCATCGGCGAGACCCTGCTTGGTAAGCGCACCATGCTGCGCCGGATCATCGGCGTGGTGTTCGGCAGCTGCCTGTACCGTTTTATCGTAGCTGTGGCGCTGCGCTTCAATGTACCTGCCGCCGCCATGAAGCTGGTGTCCGCCATCATCGTGGCCATCGCCATTTCGATGCCGGCCATCAAGGAAAAAATCGCCTTTGAGCAGCGCAAGCATGGGGCCTGCCGCCGCCGCGTGACCACCGGCAAGGAGGGAAAGTAAGATGGAAATGCTTCAGCTGAACGATCTGCACAAGACTTTCAACCCCGGCACGGTCAATGAAAAAGTGGCCCTGAACGGTGTCAGCCTGCACATGGAAGCCGGGGACTTTGCCACCATCGTGGGCTCCAACGGCGCGGGCAAATCCACCCTGTTCAACGCCATCACCGGCGGCTTCATCGCCGACGAGGGCAGCATCCTGCTGGGCGGACAGGATATCACCTTTGCGCCGGAGCACCAGCGCAGCAAGGTCATCGGCCACCTGTTTCAGGACCCGCTCAAGGGCACGGCACCCAACATGACCATTGAGGAAAACCTTGCACTGGCCTATCTGCGTGCCGGCACCGCGCCCACGCCATCTTCTCCCGCATCTCCCGCAAGGACAAGGAAGTGTTCCGCGAAAAGCTGGCGCTGCTGGATATGGGCCTTGAGGACCGCATGAAGCAGCCGGTGGGACTGCTTTCCGGCGGTCAGCGGCAGGCGCTGACCCTGCTCATGGCCACCCTCGTCACCCCCAAGCTGCTGCTACTGGACGAGCACACCGCCGCACTGGACCCCGCCACCGCCGAAAAGGTACTGGAGCTGACCAAGAGCATCGTGGCTGAAAAGAAGATCACCTGCCTGATGGTCACCCACAATATGCATCAGGCACTGGAGCTGGGCAACCGCACCCTGATGATGGATTCCGGCCGCATCGTCTTTGATGTGAAGGGCGAGGAACGCAGCCGGATGACCGTGGACGACCTGCTTGAAAAGTTCCGCGAGAACGCAGGCAGGAATCTGGACAACGACCGCATCCTGCTGAGTAAAGTGGAAAAGTGACCCGGACAGGAAAGCACAGCCCCGACAGACCATGCAGTCTGCCGGGGCTGTATTTTTGCGGGGAAGTGCACCGTAGGGAAAAGCGGTTCCCCCTGAAACAGCAAATCCCCCCTGCGCAGATGCACAGAGGGGATTTTAAATATCAGAAATTACTGAACGTATTCGACCGTGTACTCGAAGCCGTACTCTTCCTGCAGCTTCTTCACCTCGGCCTCGCAGTCCTCGATGAAGGTGGGGGCGTAGACGGAAGCGCCATTGTGGGCCTTCTTGTAGTCCTCAACGATCTGCTGCAGCTTTGCCCAGCCCTCGTTGGCCTTGTTCTGGTCGATGCTGTCGGGGAAGTTGATGATGAACTCGCGGTGCTTAGGAATACGTGCTTTCATGGTAGGTTCTCCTTATAACAGTTTGGATTTTGATTGTTGATTTATACAGAAGCACAGAGAAAAACCTGTGCAACTTGCGAAAAACGGATCACAGCCCGTATACCCGGCGGGCATTTTCGGCTGTGGTGCGGAACACCTCTTCGGCAGAGATGCCACGCAGCTGGGCGATATACTCGCCCACATAGCGGATGAGGGAGCTGTCACAGCGGGTGCCGCGCACCGGCTCCGGTGCCATATAGGGGCAGTCGGTCTCCAGCACGATGCTTTCCAGCGGCAGGGCGCTGATGGCTTTTGCCGCCCGCTTGGCACCCTTGAAGGTACACGCCCCGCCAAAACCGATGAACAGTCCCTGCTTTGCCAGCCACACCGCGTCATCGGCACTGCCGGAATAGCAGTGGACGATGCCCTTGGGCTGGTATTTTTTCAGCAGGGCGTAAACGTCGGCATGGGCGTTGCGGTCGTGCACGATGATGGGCTTGTCCAGTTCCAGCGCCAGCCGGATGTGCGCCTCAAACATGGCCAGCTGGGCATCCTTGGGCACAGGCCAGTGGTAGTCCAGCCCGCACTCCCCCACTGCCACCACCTTGGGGTCCTCGTAATACGGGGCCAGAGCGCGCATCTCTGCGGCCCAGTCCCCGCCGTACACCGAGACCGTAGGAGCCGGGCCTTCCTCGCCGCAGTCGGCGGCGGGCAGCAGGCTTTCCGGGTGGATGCCAACAGCTGCCACCACCCACGGGTAGCGGTGCGCCAGCTCCAGCACTTTGGGTGCATCCCCGGAGTGGGTGGCCTGTTCACACACGCCCACCACGCCCTTGCCGGGCAGGCTGCCCAGCAGGAAATCGCGGTCTGCGTCAAAAGCGCGGGCACTGTAGTGCGCGTGGGTGTCAAAAATGGGGCCGGTCATTTGCCCTCCTTTTTGGCGGGGGCCTTGTTCACCAGCCAGATGCCAACACACACGAACACCAGCGCCGCCAGATACTGCCAGCGGAACAGGGGTTCGCCGTTGAGCACGGCGCTCAGCAGTACGTTGACCACCGGGTTCACGAAGCCAAAGATGGCAATGCGGCTGACCGGGTTGTTCTTCATCAGCAGAGCCCACAGCACATAGCCTGCCCCGCAGATGAAGGCCAGATACAGCATGACCACCATCGCCAGTGCGCTCTGCACATGGAGACTGCCGCCCAGCACAGTGCCCAGCACAAACAGTGCCAGACCGCCCACGAATAGGTTGATGAAGCAGACGGCAAAGCTGTCTGCTTTTTTGGTCACGGATTTGTTCCACGGGCCGGACAAGGTAAAGATGATGGTAGCGGCCATCATGCAGAACACGCCCCAGCCGCTGCCGCTGCCGTGGTTGCCAGCGTGCCGATGAGCACGCCCGCAAAGCCAACGGCGCAGCCCAGCGTTTTGGCAGGGGTCATGCGGTCAGCGTTGCCGTAGATGAAATGGGCAAAGATCACGCCCAGAAAGCTCTGGGTGCTGTTCAGGATGCCGCCAAAGGCACCCGTGAGCATAGCAACAGCGATGTAATAGAATGCGTACTGGGTCGTGGTCTGCCACAGGCCCAGAGCACAGCACTCCGCTGCCACTTTGTCGCGGGGAAACTTGGGCAGGCGGCTCTGTAACAGAACACTGCCCAGAAGCACCAGAAAGCTGCCCAGCATGAACCGCACACCGGCAAAGCAGAAAATGGACGCGGTGCTGCTGGAATCAATGGCGAACAGCCGGTAGCCCAGCTTGATGAAGGGGAATGCCGAGCCCCACAGCACATTGCAGAAGATGGCCAGCAGCACAGCGAACACCGGCGTGCCGAAGATCTTATCCAGCCATTCCGCGCGGGAAAGCGTTTTGTTTTCTTGCATGGCGGCTCAGTGGATGCGGCTGCCTACGGGGGTGTCGTCGCCGTAGAAAGCGATGGAGCAGCCGCCGTCGGCGGTATCAGCAGCAAAGATCATGCCCTCGCTGACATACTTGCCCTTCATCATGGGGCGAGGTGCCAGATTGCACACAATGCCGATCTTCTTACCGATCAGGTCTTCCGGCTTGAACCACTTTGCAATGCCGGAAAGGATGCAGCGCTCCCGCTCGCCGTCAAACACGGTCAGGTGCAGCAGCTTCTTGCTTTCCTTCAGGTTCTCGCAGGCGCGCACTTCGGCCACACGCAGTTCCACCTTGCAGAAGGTGTCAAAGTCGATCTCTTCCTGGTGGGTAAAGTCCACGGTGCTCTCCTCGGCGGGGGCGGCAGCCTTCTTCTCCGCTTCAGCCTTGGCCTTGTTGGCAGCTTCGGCAGCGGCCTTGCGCTTTTCGTCCTCTTCCTTCAGGTGGGCAATTTCCTTTGCCACATCGATGCGGGGGAACAGTGCCTCGCCCTTGTGCACGGTGTAGGTCTCCTGTACGCCGTAGGTGGTCTTGGCCAGGTCCAGAGCAGACGCGTCCAGACCCAGCTGTTCCATCATCTTGGGCGCGGTGGTGGGCAGGTATGCGTTCAGCAGGATGCCGCACACGCGCAGTGCCTCGCACAGGTGGTACAGCACGCTCTCCAGACGGGCCTTGTTGGCCTCGTCCTTGGCCAGCGCCCAGGGAGCGGTCTCGTCGATGTACTTGTTGGCGCGCTGGATGACCGCAAAGATCTCCATCAGGGCCTGCGGGATGGTCAGGCTGTCCATGTCGGCCGTGACCTTGGCGGTCAGCTCGTTGACCATGGTCTCCAGCTCGGTGTCAATGGCTTCGGTACCGGCCACATTGTGCACGGTGCCGCCGAAGTACTTCTCGCACATGGCGACGGTGCGGCTGAGCAGGTTGCCCAAATCGTTCGCCAAATCGCTGTTGATACGGGTGATCAGGGCTTCGTTGGTGAACATGCCATCGTTGCCGAAGGGAATCTCACGCAGCAGGAAGTAGCGGATGGCATCCACGCCGTAGCGGTCGCACAGGATCACAGGGTCCACCACATTGCCCACGGACTTGGACATCTTGCCGCCGTTCATCAGCAGCCAGCCGTGACCGAACACCCGCTTGGGCAGAGGCAGATCCAGAGCCATCAGCATGGCGGGCCACAGAATGGTGTGGAAACGCAGGATCTCCTTGCCCACCATGTGAAGGTCGGCAGGCCAGAACTTGTCATAGTCGTGATATTTTTCGTTACCGTAGCCCAGCGCGGAGATATAGTTGCTCAGGGCATCCACCCACACATACATGGTGTGCTTGGGGTCGAAGGGCACGGGGATGCCCCACTTCACGGAGGTGCGGGACACGCAGGTATCCTGCAGGCCCTGCTTGATGAAGGCGATCATCTCGTTCTTGCGGCTCTCAGGCTGGATGAACTGGGGGTTCTCCTCGTAGAGCTTCAGCAGGCGGTCAGCATACTTGCTGGTCTTGAAGAAGTAGGCTTCCTCGTGTGCGTCGTACACTTCACGGCCGCAGTCGGGGCACTTGCCGTCCACCAGCTGGCTGTCGGTCCAGAAGCTCTCGCAGGGCTTGCAGTAGTGGCCGATGTACTCGCCCTTGTAGATGTCGCCCTGCTCATACAGCTTGGTGAAAATTTTCTGGCAGGACTCCATGTGGTAGTCGTCGGTGGTGCGAATGAAGCGGTCGTAGCTGACGTCCAGCAGCTTCCACAGATCCTTGACGGTGGCTACGATCTTGTCCACATACTCCTTGGGGGTCACACCGGCATCGGCAGCCTTGTCCTGAATTTTCTGGCCGTGCTCGTCGGTGCCGGTCAGGAACATGACGTCATAGCCCTGCATCCGCTTGAAGCGTGCCAGTGCGTCGCAGGCGACAGTGGTATAGCTGTGGCCGATGTGCAGTTTGTCGCTGGGGTAGTAGATGGGAGTGGTAATGTAGAATGTCTTGTGCTCACTCATAGGTTGATACTCTTCCTTTCCTGATTTGGCGGGGGACGAAAAAAGCCCTCATCCTGCCGGACTGAGCCGGACAAGGACGAGAGCCTGAAACTTTCGTGGTACCACCTTGCTTCGCCGCACCCTTGCGGGCGCAGCCTTTTGCCGGGCCAAAAAGCACGGCGCAGCGCGGTAACGGGCGCACCCGTCGCAGGCTCAATTTTCACCTGCGCAGCTCCGAGACCATCTTCGGCATCGCGCGGCCTGCCCGGTTCCATCCTTCGGGCTTTCTGTCAGGCGCAGACGGTGCGTACTCTTCTCTTCACAGCCAGTTTACATTGTTATGTCTATAATACGCAAAAACGGTGGGTTTGTCAACATTAAATCTCGTAATCCCAGACAGAACCGTGCCCTTGGTGTAGGGCCGCACCTTGCCGTCGGCCACAGCCACATGGGCGGGATGGACGGAGTAGCCCTTGAGGGCCTCGGCGCTTTCAAAGGTGGTGTCCAGCATCAGGTCGGCGGTGGAAGAGGGGAGACCGTTGATGTTGACATGCACTTCCACAAGGCCCGGGACCTTGCCTGCCAGACCTTCCAGACCCTCCTTGATGCCTGCCTTGACGGCGGCTTTTTCGGCATCGGACAGCTCGTCCTTCAGCTGCCACAGGATCACATGCTTGACCATAATAAAAAAACCTCCTGCGTTTTTTTCTCATTGTAACAGGGTGAGAAAAAATCCGCAAGAGGAAAGCTGCAAAGTATTATTGGGGTGCGAACAGCAGAACCACCAGAAGCACGGCACAGAGCACCGAAACTACGATGCCCTCCAGCCGGGTCAATTTGATGTACTCTTCCGTGGGCTCAGGTACCTGCGTGTACCGCCTGCGGGAGCGCAGGGCAATGGCATCTTCCGGATGCAGCGCCATAAAAATGCCGAACCCGATGCCGAAAAGTGCGGTTAAGATCGCACAGATGACTTCCATAGCAACCTCTCACTTTTTGTTTTTGTCGTCCCTGCTCAGAGTATAGCACAGATACGAGATCAGCAGGGCAGCGCACAACACGAGCGCTGCCACCATCAAAATGGAGTGCAGCGGCTCGACCCTGGGAAGAAAGGTGTTGACCAGATAGAGTGCACCGCAAAGGATCGAAGCAATGCCGTAAAATTTGCGGAAGTGCTTCTTTTCGTCCTCACTGCTCCATCCGGTGCCGGTGCCATTGTACAGATCCCGGATGCCGCGGTACAAAAACAGCACACCCAGCGCGGCGTTCAGCCAATCCCAGTCCGAAAGATTCAAATTCATGGTGGCCCCTTTCCGGCTGTCAATCCGCACTATGGTTCCAGCTTTCGTAAGCGACAAGATAAAGAAGGTCTCCCACGATGGCGATGCCGAAGATGATACGGTAAATCAGCGATGTAACAGGTGTGAAGGCTAAGATCAGAAAGGCGATGCTGTTGAGCATGTAAAACACGCCGTTCTTTTTCTGCCAGAAGGCGCGGTACTCCGGGTCGCGGTGATACTGGTTGAACGGCAGATCGAGGAACGGGTCTTTGCCTTGAAGATCCCGAATGCCGGAGATGAACCAGATAACGGTCAGCACAAGGTTGAACAGAGTGGAAAACGAAACGAACGACTCCATGAAATGCACCTCCCATCTTTTTCCACAGTATACCACAGAAAAGTGCAAAAACAAAGGACGGTATTCAACCGCACAGCGTAAAATTTGCACAAATCGGGCGTTGACTGTTGGTGAAAACAGCACAAAATAAAACCAGCCGGACGAGGCGGTTGCAAGCCCTCGTCCGGCTGGATACTTACTTCTTCGGAGTCATAAGCCTCTTCTCCTTGGGGTTCCTCATTTTCGGAGTAAACGTTTCATAGGGTGACTCTCCTTAGAAACTACTGGAAACTGAGAATCTATTTCAAGGGGACTGATTACTTAGTACATTGGATTGACCCTTCTCTTAACTGATGGAGTGCGGCACCGAGATTCTAAAGATGAATTTCATATTACCACATTCTTTCGAGTTAGATTCGCCAGGGGCAAACTACTTAGTACATTGGTAGAACTCCTTTTTTGCTATTCAAATAATGTTCTCCGTACAAAAGATACCTTCATAGGAATCATCTCCGGCGGATCTATTTGAATCGCTGGGGGTTAAGTTTATCGACAGGTTGTCGTGTAATCGCATTTTTGATGCTCAAGACTGGCTCATTTTTGTTGTGTTTTTATACGGGGGAAACATCCCGTTTGTGGTGAGCCTCTATTTTGCTTCTCAGCGAATCCCGACAGCCTGTCCCTGCTGTGCGGGTTCCATATCGACCATCGGTCTCGCTCCTTTCTGCTTCAAGTCAGCGGGATTAGCTCTCTCTTGAGCTTCTGCTGTACTTCTCTGGTTTCTGGCTTTATTATACATATTCCTGATTGATTTGTCTATTCGCAGAGTGCACAAGGATAGAAATATAAAATTGTGCAGTTCTTGAAAAACAGCAGATAGAACGTGCAAAATGCTGCTTTCTGCGCGGTGTGTCCGGACGATCGTACCCTTTGGAGAGGAACTCTGTGCCCTGCAGGGAGGGCTGCCGGGAAAGTCACAGCAAAGCTGCCCAGAAGTTCTGGGCCATTTGTGGAGGATTTTGCGCAAAACGGGAGAAAGTGACCACAGGGTATTATGCGTCAGATCGATTTGTGCTAAAATAGCGCCAATGAATGGTAGTCGCCGCCGCCCCGCGAGATGAAAGTTTCGACTGGGGCGGGCTTTTTTGTCGGCAAAAAATTTAGACACAAAAGAAACGGAGAATCAAAATGCCTAAAACTTTACCGGAACGTATCTTCTTTACCATTGTCATGGCTGCAATTATGGTCTATGGCATGATCGTTTACAATGTGGCGCTGAACACAGGCGGTGTCACCAATGCCACCTTTGTTATGGCTCTGCACGAGATGCCGATCATGGTTCCCATTGCCTGCGTACTGGAATTTTTCGTGGTGGAGAAACTGGCCACCGGATTGGCGTTTATGTTCATGCGGCCCACAGATCGTCCGCAGTTCATCACCTATGCCATCTCGCTGATGATCGTGTGCATCATGTGCCCGGTGATGAGCCTGATCGCAACGGTGCTGTTTAAAGAACCCGGCTTTGGCACTTGGGTGCATACATGGGGCTGCAATATGCCCATGGCCCTGTGCTGGCAGATGCTGTACTGCGGGCCGCTTGCCCGTGCCATCTTCCGGCTGGTGTTCCGCCGCGGCGCAAAACAGGCGGACTGACAGATTTTAGATATGCAGTTATAATAAATATGTATAGGAGCGGGTGTAATACCGGACGAGACGCCTATACGAATTTTATATATCGGGCATATAAAGTATGTACAATGGGGCATTTTTGATGGAAATATTCCCCGGAATGCCCTGAAAAAGCCATTGAAACCTAAGAATTGGCTAAGAAATTTGTGGAAAAGTACATGTGAAGAACGTTTTATTGGACAAGATGCACAACTTTTTTAATATATCGATGCAGTAGAATCACCTAAAATGTAGAATGTGCACAAAGCCACTTGCCAATTTTCGTCAATCGTACTATCATACACAACGAAAAAAGACGAAGTGATCCGTGCAGGAGGGAGGGTGTGACCGGACAAAGCCGAACGCCTTCCTTACTTTTTTCACAAAGCTGCGCCTTTTCTTCGAGCGATAAGAAGGACGCTGCGCCGCCGGGGGCGGTGCGGCGGTCTTACCCCCGGCCCCGGAACCCTATTCTTCAGGAAGGAGGAAAAACAATTGAATAATCTGACCAAAGCATTGATGGAAGAGCTGACCGTCGAATACGTCAAGGTCGGCCCGCTGCAGATCCCGGAATCCGTGGTCATCAGCTGGGTGATCCTGGCCATCGTTACCATCGGCTCGATCCTGCTTACCAGAAACCTGAAGGTGGACCACATCAGCAAGCGTCAGGCCGTGCTGGAAATGGCCTACCTCGCAGGCACCAATTTCTTTGAAGGTCTGCTGGGCGAAAAGGGCAGGCGCTATGTGCCTTACCTGATGACCGTGGCCATCTACATCGCCTTCAGCAACCTGATCGGTGTGTTCGGTGTCAAGCCCCCCACGAAGGATCTGGATGTGACCGCAGCGCTGGCGCTGATGAGCATCATCCTGATCGAGGGTGCAGGCATCCGTGCACGCGGCGGCGTGGGCTTCCTCAAGAGTCTGTCTGCCCCCACTCCGGTCATGACCCCTATGAACATCCTCGAGATCGCCATTCGCCCGACCAGCCTCTGCATGCGACTGTTCGGCAACGTGCTGGGCGCATTCGTCATCATGGAGCTGATCAAGCTCGTGGTGCCCGTGTTCGTCCCGGCGGTGTTCAGCCTGTATTTTGACCTGTTCGATGGTCTGATCCAGACCTACGTGTTCGTGTTCCTGACTTCGCTGTTCATGAAAGAGACCATGGGCGGAGAAGACTGATCCATTGATATTTACTGAATTTAAAAGGAGATTATTACTATGAATGGTTTGATTGCTCTGGGCGCTGGCATTGCAGCGCTGACCGGCATTGGCGGCGGTATCGGCATCGGCATCGCAACGGGTAAGGCAACGGAGGCAATCTCCCGTCAGCCCGAGGCATCCGGCAAGATCCAGACCAACCTGCTGCTGGGCGCTGCTCTGGCAGAAGGTACTGCAATTTTCGGCTTCGTCGTTGCACTGCTGATCATCCTGTTCCTGGGTCAGTAACGGAGGCGCAGACGAATGCTGAAGTTGGATATTAACCTGCTGTGGACCGTCGTGAACGTCCTCGTCATGTATGCGGTGCTGCGCAAGTTCCTGTTCAAGCCTGTTCAGGACGTGATCGCAAAGCGCCAGCAGATGGTGGACGCAAACCTGGCCGATGCGGAGACCTCCAAGAAGGAAGCCGCAGAGACCATGAACGCCGCACAGGAAAAACTGCGCAATGTGGACAATGAGGCCGCTGCCCGCCGCGAAGCCTACGAAAAGCAGGCTGAGGTCGAAAAGCAGCAGCTGCTGGCAGATGCCCGCAAGCAGGCAGACGCCATCGTGGCAGCCGGCAAGGCAAGCGCCGAGGCCGAACGCCAGAGCAAGCTGCGGGAAGCCGATGCCCAGACCACGGCACTGGCCCGTGCGATGTGCGAGAAGCTGCTGGCCCGCAATCTGACCGCCCAGGACGACGCACGTCTGCTGGACGATCTGCTGGAGAAAGCAGGTGCAGGCAATGGCAACTGAATTCAGTCGTGAATTTTTTGCGGACAACCGCATCGTCAAGGCCGAGCTGCGCAGCGCCCGCAAGCCCCGGGAAGAGGAGCTGAACCGGATCCGCGCCGAGGTACGCAAGCTGTATGATGCCACCGAGGTCATCCTGAACGTGACGGTGGACGAGAGCCTGCTGTCCGGCTATGTCCTGCAGGTGGGTGACCGCGTGTTCGATAACTCCGGCCGTCATCAGCTGGACAAGATGATGGAGGGCAAGCCCTCGCTGGCTACCCTCAAGACCCGCATTGAGGACTACAAGCCCGCCGAGACCTCTGCCGAGGGCGGTGTGGTCATCTCCTCTGCCGACGGCATCGTGCACGTCGAAGGCATGAACCGCGCTGTGTACGGCGAGATCGTCACCTTCGACAACGGTGCCAAGGGCATGGTGGAGAGCGTGGACCCCGAACAGCTGGGCATCATGCTGTTCGACGGAGCTGAGACCGTCGGCGTGGGCACCATGGTGACCCGCAGCGGCAAGCGTGCCGGCATCCCGGTGGGCGATGCCTTCCTGGGCCGTGTCATCAGCCCGCTGGGCGAGCCCATCGATGGCAAGGGCCCCATTGAAGCTGTGGGCTACAACCCCATCGAAAAGCAGGCCCCCGGCATTCTGGAGCGTCAGAGCGTGGATACCCCGCTCCACACCGGCATCCTCGCCATCGATTCCATGTTCCCCATCGGCCGTGGCCAGCGTGAACTGATCATCGGCGACCGCCAGACCGGCAAGACCTCCATCGCCACGGACGCATCCTGAACCAGAAAAACACCGGTGTGCTGTGCATTTATGTGGCCATCGGCCAGAAGGCTTCTTCCATTGCCCGCGTGGCAGGCGATCTGCAGAAGCACGGTGCCATGAGCTACACCACCATCGTGGCGGCTACTGCTTCGGATTCCGCTCCCCTGCAGTACATCGCACCCTATGCCGGCACCGCACTGGCCGAGTACTTCATGAGTCAGGGCAAGAGCGTGCTGATCGTTTACGACGATCTGTCCAAGCATGCAGTGGCCTACCGTGCCATTTCTCTGCTGCTGCGCCGCTCTCCGGGCCGTGAGGCTTACCCCGGCGACGTGTTCTATCTGCACTCCCGTCTGCTGGAGCGCTCCTGCCGGATGCGCGACGATCTGGGCGGCGGTTCCATCACCGCACTGCCCATCGTTGAGACGCAGGCAGGCGACGTTTCGGCCTACATCCCCACCAATGTCATTTCCATCACCGATGGTCAGATCTTCCTCGAGAGCGCCCTGTTCAATGCAGGCAACCGCCCAGCCGTCAATGTGGGTCTGTCGGTGTCCCGTGTGGGCGGCGCTGCCCAGACCAAGGCCATGAAGAAGGCCAACGCCAACCTGCGTATCGAGCTGGCACAGTACAAGGATATGGAGTCCTTTGCACAGTTCAGCTCGGATCTGGACGCGGAGACCCGCCGCCAGCTGGATCACGGCAAGGCTCTGATGGAAATGCTCAAGCAGCCGCTGTATCAGCCCAAGTCCGACGCCGAGCAGGTGGTCACGCTGGTGCTGGCTTCCCACGGTGTGCTGGACGAACTGCCCACTGCCGAGCTGCGCGCCAAAACTTCCGCATTTGTGCGTCAGTTCCGCGCGGATGTGTCCGGTACGATGGATAAGATCACCGCCACCGGCAAGCTGGAACCTGAAATGGTCGATGCCATCCTGAACGCCTGGAAAGCTTATGCGGGAGGCGACAGCCATGCCGTCCAGTAAGCTGCTGAAGGAGCGCATTGAGAGCATTCAGGACACCATGAAGATCACGAACGCCATGTACCTGATCTCCTCGTCCAAGCTGCGCAAGGCACGTAAGAACTACCAGAATGTATCGCCCTACTTCAACCGTATGCGCGATACCATTTCCCGCGTGGTACCCCACCTGCCGGAAGAGCCGGTACATCCGTTCTTCCACGAACGCAACATCGCAAACCCCAAGCGCGCTTACATCGTGCTGACGGCAGATAAGGGCATGGCAGGCGCTTACAACCAGAACATCATCAAGTTCCTCAAGGAAAATGCGGATGAGAATGACCGGTTCTATGTGATCGGCCAGACCGGCTACCGCGCCCTGTACCACAAGGACCCGCGGCTGGTGGAGGATTTCCACTACGGTGCCACGGAGCCTACGCTGCAGCGTGCCCGCGATATCACGATGGACGCCATCGATGATTTCAAGACCGGTAAGCTGGATGAGATCTATCTCATCTATACCCGCATCGAGAATGCATTGACCAGCGAGCCCACCATGGTGCGTCTGCTGCCGCTGGACCGCGCCCATCTGCAGCCTGCCCCCAAGGGTCTGGGCGATCCGAAGGGCGAGGTGGAGATGTTCCCGTCTGCATGGACGGTGTTTGAACAGATCGCGCCCATTTATATGCACGGCATGATCTTTGGTGCCATGACCGAGAGCTTCTGCGCAGAGCAAAGCGCCCGCATGACCGCCATGGATTCCGCCACCAAGAACGCCAACGATATGATCCGGGAGCTGCAGCTGGAATACAACCGCACCCGTCAGGGCTCCATTACACAGGAGATCACCGAGATCATCGGCGGTGCGGCTGCCGTGCAGAACCGGGCGGAATAAAACGTATTTACAAATTAGTATAGAGGCAATCGTATGATACAGGGAACTATTATTCGCGTAGCCGGCCCTGTGGTGGACGTGCAGTTCACCGCAGGCAAGCTGCCTGCCCTGCAGGAAGCGCTTACCGTGACCGCCGAGGGCACCGAGCGCACGATGGAAGTGACACAGCATGTCAACGAGACCACTGTGCGCTGCATCATGCTTTCCGCCAGCGAGGGTCTGGGCAAGGGCATGACCGTGACCGCTACCGGCCACGGCCTGACCGCACCGGTGGGTGAAGCCACGCTGGGACGCATGTTCGACCCGCTGGGCAGACCCATCGACGGCAAGGGCTCTGTGGATGATGTGCCGCATTGGCCCATCCACCGCAAGGCCCCCAGCTTTGCGGAGCAGAAGCCCGCGACCGAGATCCTGGAGACCGGCATCAAGGTCATCGACCTGCTGGCCCCCTATGCAAAGGGCGGCAAGATCGGTCTGTTCGGCGGTGCAGGCGTCGGCAAGACCGTGCTGATCCAGGAACTGATCCATAACGTGGCCACCGAGCACGGCGGCTACTCCATCTTCACCGGCGTCGGCGAGCGCTCCCGCGAGGGCTGCGACCTTTGGGGCGAGATGAACGAGTCCGGTGTTCTGAATAAGACCGCACTGGTCTTTGGTCAGATGAACGAGCCCCCAGGAGCACGTATGCGTGTTGCTGAGACCGGCCTGACCATGGCAGAGTACTTCCGTGAGGAGACCCACAAGGACGTGCTGCTGTTCATTGATAACATCTTCCGCTTCGTGCAGGCAGGCTCCGAGGTGTCCGCTCTGATGGGCCGTATGCCTTCTGCTGTGGGCTACCAGCCCCACTCTGGCCAACGAGCTGGCGCTCTGCAGGAGCGCATCACCTCCACCAAGGAAGGTTCCATCACCTCTGTGCAGGCCGTCTACGTCCCCGCCGACGACCTGACCGACCCGGCCCCCGCCACCACCTTTGCACATCTGGATGCCACTACCGTGCTGTCCCGTAAGATCGTGGAGCAGGGCATTTACCCGGCCGTGGACCCGCTGGCATCCACCTCCCGCATTCTGGAAGCAGACATCGTGGGCGAGGAGCACTACCGCGTGGCCCGCAAGGTGCAGTCCATTCTGCAGCGCTATCAGGAGCTGCAGGACATCATCGCCATTCTGGGCATGGACGAGCTGGACGAGAACGACAAGCTCACCGTTGCCCGCGCCCGCAAGCTGCAGAAGTTCCTGTCCCAGCCCTTTGCTGTGGCCGAGAACTTTACCGGCCTGAAGGGCAAGTATGTGCCCCTGCAGGATACCGTGCGCGGCTTTGCCGCCATTGTGGACGGCGAGGCCGACGATCTGCCGGAGTGGGCGTTCTTCAACGTTGGTACGCTGGAAGATGCCCGCCAGAAGGCAGCGGAAAAGCTGGCTGAGGAAAAGGGCGGTGCCATCTGATGAACAAGTTCATGCTGAACATCACTGCGTCCAGCGGTGAGTACTATCAGGGCGATTGCGAAGACCTTGTGCTGCCCATCAGTGATGGCGTGTACGGCATACAGGCTGGACACAGCCCGGTACTGGTGGCCATCCACATGGGCATCCTGCACTTTGAGGTGAACGGTGAAAGCCGGGACATCCTGGTAGGCGACGGCATTGCCGAGGTGACGCCTGCCTATGTGATGGTGCTGGTGGACAGCGCCGAGCGCCCGGAGGATATCGACAAGAACCGTGCCGAGGCTGCCCGCATCCGTGCCGAGGAGCGTTTGCAGCATCAGCAGAGCATGCATGAATATTATCAGAGCAAGATTGCGCTCGACCGTGCGATGCAGCGCCTGCAGGCCGCTGCAAAGTACCGGCGCTGAGAAAGAGCCGCATCTGCCAGGACAAGATCTGAAAAAAGAGCATCATTTGTATCCATTGAGGGTGCAAAGTGATGCTCTTTTTTGTTTCAGGCTGTTCCATGGAACGCAGCTTTCGTGTATAATAAGGTCAATGCAACCCCGCGTGTTGTGCGGGAAAGGAGGAGGTTTTCCATGATCCAATTCGGCCTGCGTCTGCATGACGCGGAAAAGCTGCCCGTTGAACAGGTGCTGCCGCTGGTGCGCCAGAAAGGCTTTACCTGCGCCCATGTGGCTCTGAGCAAATCCTTCAAGGAGCTGCCCTGCACCCCCAGCGCCCTGACCCCCGGCTATGCGCTGTATCTGCGGCATCTGTTTGAGAAAAACGGCATCGACATTGCCGTGCTGGGCAACTACCTGAACCTTGCCCACCCGGATGCGGATGCCCTGCACGCCATTCAGGAAAAATACTATGCCCATATCCGCTTTGCAAGCCTGCTGGGCTGCGGAATGGTGGGCACCGAGACCGGCGCACCCAACGCGGAGTACAAATTCTGTCCGGAGTGCCGCAGCGACGAAGCCCTTGCCACCTTTATCAAGAACTTCAAGCCGGTGGTGCGCTGTGCCGAGCAGTACGGCGTGACCATTGCCATTGAGCCGGTGGTCAAGCACATCGTATACGATGCCAGACGCGCCCGCACCGTGCTGGACGAGATCGGCAGCCCGAACCTGCAGATCCTGTTCGACCCCGTCAACCTGCTGAACATGGAAAATGTGGACCGCCGCGAGGAAGTGTTCGCCGAGGCCATCGAGCTTCTGGGTAAGGATATCGCCATGATCCACTTTAAGGATTTCCTGCGCAAGGATGCGGGCGGCCAGCTGGCTGCTACGGGTGCAGGGCAGGGAGGCATGGAGGACTACCGCACCATCCTGCGGTTTGCAAAGCAGGAAAAGCCCTATATCTTTGCAACGCTGGAGAATACCACCCCGGAAAACGCGGTGGAATGCCTGAACTACCTGAAAAAGCAGTACGACGAGTGCTGAACACTCTATAACAAGAAAAACATCTGCAAACTTTGCCCGGAATGGGGCAGCTTGCAGATGTTTTTTGTATCAGATGAAGTTTATGGTTCGGCCTTTTACAAATTGCAATTAAGAAGTAGTTCCGCTGAAAATGCCCAGAACGAAAGCGGAGGACATTAAGATCATTCCAGATCCAGCTTATGCTCCATCAGCCAGCGGGTCAGCAGAAAGTATCCTGCGGCAAAGGCGATGCTGACCGCCAGCCCGAACAGGGTGGTGAAAGCACTGGGCGCAGCAATGGAAACATCTACACCGCCAAGGGTGGGATCGGAAACAGCCTGCAGCATGTCGGCACTGCTGACACCGGAACTCAGCCAGTTCTGCAGGAAGGACAGCAGGAAAAATGACAGAATACCGGCCGGGACCATGTGCTTTTTGAACTGGTGGCCGATCATGCATGCGGCATAGATGCACAGGATGCTGGACACCAGTGCCACCAGCCCATTCAGCGTTTCAAAGATCAGCCAGAGCCACCCGGAGCTGCCGGTCATGCGGAAGATCTCTCGGAAGATCTCTACCACTTTCTGCCACAGCTCCGGCAGCTGCTGCAGGGCCGCGCTGTTCAGAGACAGAGCCAGCAGCATCACCGCAAAGGAGAAAATGCCCACGATGCTGCTGCAAAGCATCCAAACCACGCTGGAGATCAGCTTGGAAAGGATGAGCTGGCTTTCCGTCACCGGCAGGGTGTGCATCAGGTAGCCTTCGCGGCCCAGCAGATTGCGGGTGAAGCGGGTGACAATGGTCATCACGGACACCACTGCCACCGCAACGGCTACGACCATGTAGGCGAACAGCAGCAGAGATGCAAAGTCGTCCTTGGAAGAGCTGCGCAGGGAAAAGCCGCTCAGCACTGCCAGCGCAACAAGGGCCAGATACAGCCCGCCGTAGGTGCGGCCGGTGGCCTTGAATTCATATTTTAACAGCTGTTTCAGCATTTGAATACCTCCCGGAAATATGCATCCACGCTCATGCCCTCGGTCTCGCGCAGCTCTTCGGCATTGCGGTGGGCGAACACCCGGCCATCCTTCAAAAAGACGGCTTCGTCCAGAATGGGCTCGATATCGCCGATGAGGTGGGTGGAAAGAATGACGGTCGCATCCCGGCTGTAGTTGTTCAGGATGGTGCTCAGGATGTAGTCCCGGGCGGCAGGGTCCACGCCGCCAATGGGCTCATCCAGCAGGTAGAGCTTTGCGGCGCGGCTCATGGCCAGGATCAGCTGTACCTTTTCCTTGCTGCCCTTGGAGAGGGTCTTGAGCCGCGCCTTCGGTTCCAGTTCCAGCCGGGCCAGCATTTCGTTTGCCTTAGCGGGGTCAAAATCGGCATAAAATTCGTGGAACATTTCCACCAGCTGCTCCACACGCATCCAGTCCGGCAGCCAGTCGGCGTCCGGCAGATAGGACACGATGGCTTTGGTGTCCGGCCCGGGGGTCATGCCGGCGATCCGGATGCTGCCTGCACTGGGCTGCAGCAGACCGTTCGCCAGCTTGATGAGGGTGGTCTTGCCGCTGCCGTTGGGGCCAAGCAGACCCACGATGCGGCCAAAGCCGATGTGCAGGTCTACATTTTCCAGTGCGGTCTTATCCTTCTGGTAGCACTTGGTCAGTGCTTCACAGCTCAAAAGTTCATTCATTGCGGTCCTCCTTTGCGTCCCAGTGTTCCAAAAGCGCGGCTGTCTGTGCGGGACTGTAGCCGATGCCGCGCATCTTTTCCAGAAAATCCGACGCCAGCGTCCGGGCGGTGTCGGCACGAAGCTGTTCGATCAATGCAGTGTCCTCCGTAACATAGCGGCCTGCGGTGCGTTCGGTGCGCACCAGCCCTTCCGTCTCCAGCTGGGCAAGGGCCCGCTGCATCGTGTTTGGGTTCACCCCGGCGGCTGCGGCCAGATCACGCACCGAATCCAGATGCCCGCCCGGCGGGTAGGTGCCGGCCAGGATCCGGGCCTTCAGCCGTTCCACAAGCTGTGCATAGATCGGGCGGCTGGCATCAAACTGTTCGCCCATGGTATCATCTCCTTGTCTTGCCGTATTAAGCGCTTGATACAATAATACACGATTTGCTTTGTTTGTCAAGGGGAAAAAGAAAAAACACCATAAAACTGTGGGAAGTTGGAAAAAGTGCCCATAAAACACTGCACATTGATAAAAAATTACAATAAATTCAAACAATTTCACATTGCAAAGCTTTTGACAATGTGCTATGCTGAAAAACAGAGAGCTCCGCCCGGAAAGCGGCGGAAAAGAGATTTGGAGGAAAAATAACTATGGCTGACCGCATCGTTCTGAATACCATCTCCTACCATGGCCACGGTGCCATTGAGAACATCGTTCCCGAACTGACCGCCCGCGGCTACAAGAAGGCATTCGTCTGCTCCGATCCCGACCTGATCAAGTTCGGCGTCACCAAGAAGGTCACCGATCTGCTGGATGCTGCAAACTTTGCCTATGCTGTTTACAGTGAGATCAAGCCCAACCCCACCATCGCCAACGTGCAGGACGGCGTGGCCGCTTTCAAGGCTGCTGAAGCTGACTGCATCGTGACCATCGGCGGAGGCTCCTCCATGGATACCGCAAAGGCCATCGGCATCATCATCAACAACCCCGAGTTTGCGGATGTCCGCTCTCTGGAAGGTGTTGCTCCCACCAAGAAGCACGCTGTGTTCACCATCGCTGTTCCCACCACCGCCGGCACTGCTGCTGAGGTCACCATCAACTACGTCATCACCGATGTGGAGAAGAAGCGCAAGTTCGTCTGCGTGGATACCAACGATATCCCCGAGATCGCTGTGGTCGATCCCGATATGATGTCCTCCATGCCCAAGGGCCTGACCGCTGCCACCGGCATGGATGCTCTGACCCACGCCATCGAGGGCTACATCACCAAGGGTCACTGCGTCATCTCCGATATGTTCCATCTGGAAGCCATCAAGCTCATCAGCCAGAGCCTGCGTGGCGCAGTGCAGAACACCCCGGAAGGCCGCGAGGGCATGGCTCTGGGCCAGTACATCGCCGGCATGGGCTTCTCCAACGTGGGTCTGGGCATCGTCCACTCCATGGCACATGGCCTGTCCGCTCTGTACGACACCCCGCACGGTGTGGCCTGCGCCATCCTGCTGCCGGTGGGTCTGGAGTACAACAAGAGCGTCGCCGGTGAGCGCTACCGCGCCGTGGGCAAGGCCATGGGCGTTGTGGGCATCGATGAGATGAACGATGTGGAAGCCGCTGACGCAACCATCGCCGCCGTCAAGCAGCTGAGCGCAGACGTGGGCATCCCCACAAATCTGCACGGCATCCTGAAGGAAGAGGATATCCAGTTCCTCGCCGAGTCCGCATTTGCGGATGCCTGCCGTCCCGGCAATCCCCGCGACACCAGCGTGGAAGAGATCGTGGAGCTGTATAAGAGCCAGCTGTGATTCCGCTCTGTAAATTCAAGCTGTAATTTTGGGCCCTGCTGTCCTTCGGGATGGCAGGGCCTTTTTCTAAGATGTATCTGAAAACAAAGCAACAGACTGGATCTTCGTCTTTTCAGAGATGCCCGGAGAGCCTGCCGCGTCGCAGAGTGACAAAATTTCTGCACGGCTCTTGTACACAGCGCCCAAAACGGGTACAATCAATGCAGTAAGAAAAAACTGGAAGCGAAAGGAACATTATGACGCTGAACTTCTATACTCTGGGTGTTATTTATCTAGTATATTCCTTTCTGGGCTGGGTGGCTGAGACGGTAGTCGCGACCATCCGGGGCGGAAGGTTTGCCAACCGCGGTGCGGCGGCAGGCCCGTTCTGCTTTATCTACGGTACTACCGGCGTGCTGCTGGCCGTGAGTTTCGGCGACCTGCGCACCGAGCCGGTCTACCTGTTCTTTGCCTGTATGATGGCGGCAACGGTGATGGAATGGATCACCGCCAAGCTGTTGGAACGCCTGCACCGCCGCAAGTGGTGGGACTATTCCGGCAAAAAATTCAATCTGAACGGCTATGTGTGCCTGCAGTATTCGCTGCTGTGGGGTGCACTGGGCACGGCAAGTGTGCTGTGGGGCAATAATGTGTTGCTGCAGCTGTGCGCGCATATCCCTGTCTGGCTGCTGCGCCCGGCAGTATGGGTCTCGCTGACGGTGGCGGTGCTGGACCAGATCGGTTCGGCGGTGCTGGTGCAGCAGTATGCGGCCCGGCACCCGATGCTGGAGCAGCTCAACCAGAGACTGGGGGAGCGGTCGGACACGCTGCGCCGCAGGATCGCGCTTTACATTGAAAAACGCATCCAGTATGCTTACCCGGCTGCGGCCCGGCAGGAGCAGACTGCGCTCCGGAAGGGGGAAAAGAACTTTCTCAGCGTGTCCGACCTGCTGTGGCTGTTCGTGATCGGCGCGTTTCTGGGCGACATGGTGGAGACGGTGTTCTGCCGCGTGACCGCCGGGGTCTGGATGAGCCGCTCCAGTCTGGTCTGGGGACCGTTCAGCGTGGTGTGGGGTCTGGCGCTGGTGCTGGCAACGGTGCTGCTGCGTCAGGAAAAGGACCGGAGCGACCGCTATCTGTTCGCCTTCGGCACCGTCATGGGCGGTGTGTACGAATACGTGTGCAGCGCCGTCACCGAGCTGCTGTTCGGCACCGTGTTCTGGGACTACAGCAAGTTCAAGTTCAATCTGGGCGGGCGCATCAACCTGCTGTACTGCTTTTTTCTGGGGCATTGCGGCGGTGATATGGATGCGCTACGGCTATCCGCTGGTGCTCAGAGGCATGAAGAAGGTGCGCAGCCGCGTCCGCCCATGGATGACCGTCCTGCTGGCCGTATTCATGGCGGTGAACATGCTCAGCCAGTGCGCTGGCGCTCGGCCCGGTACGATGCCCGCACCCAGCGGTGAAGGCCCCAAGAACAGCATCGATATGCTGCTGGATGCGCATTTTGACGATGCCCGCATGGAGCGTATTTATCCCAACGCGAAGAAAGTAGCCAAGGCCGGATGAAATTTCAACGCTCCTCTTGCACTTTGGTGCAAAAACCGGTATAATATTTTTCGGATAAAAGGGAGTAAAGGGCGCTCGTTTTGCAAAAAACGGTGCGCTGTGGCGCAGCGACATCCCCGGCAGAAAATGCCCGCT
>ENA-OQDA01000276-OQDA01000276.1-human-gut-metagenome-genome-assembly--contig:-NODE-276-length-21985-cov-3.758624_pt1 | contig 21985 bp, 17 predicted proteins | sample MGYA00242771_ERZ504603 | MGnify/ENA primary metagenome ERZ504603 (study PRJEB26092, sample SAMD00036328) | human gut metagenome | host: Homo sapiens | study: EMG produced TPA metagenomics assembly of...
GCTGGAGTTTTGTCTTTGCATCCATGGCATTGACTGCATACCCCACCACCTCGATGCGGGGTGAGGCGGAAAGCCCCTGGATGATGACGCTGCGTGCCACAGCGGAATCGTCCACGACCAAAACGCGGATCTTTCGATTTGTGGTCTGCATAAGTACCGGAACCTTTCTTTGCGAGATTTACTGGTGCGTACCGAGTGGAAGCTTTTGATAAACCGCCGGGGCGGCCGTTCGGAACAGCCGGGTCTGCCCCAGAGATTCGGAGTGACTGATAAACAGGTATCCGGTTGGATGCAGGGCATCGTAAAAGCGCCGGACCAGGGCGTCCCGGGTCGCCTGATCAAAATAAATCATCACGTTGCGGCAGAAAATTACATCAAATTTCAGCCGGAAGTGAATGGGGTCCATCAAGTTGAACGTGCGAAAAATAACATTCTGCTTCAGTTGGGGCGCCGCCGTATAGAGACAGGTGGTGTCATCCTTCACAAAATAGCGCTTGAGCCATTCGCCGGGCATATCAGCGGGCAGCTTGTACTGCCCCGCCTTGGCCTTGGACAGGGCCTGCTGAGAGATGTCAGTGGCCAGAATCCGGGTGTCCCACTGGGATGCCTGGGGCCCAAAAAACTCTTTCAGGTAGATGGAGAGCGTATAGGGCTCCTCACCACTGGAGCAGCCCGCGCTCCAGATGGAGAGAACCCGGTCTTTCTGATGGCGGCGGGAGAGCTCCGGCAGTATCACATCGCGGAAAAAGGTAAAATGGTCGGGTTCCCGCATAAAAAAGGTATAATTCGTGGTCAGCTTATTGAGTACCAGCTCCAGATCAGCGGGGTCCTGCTTTTTGAGCAGGTGATCCAGAAAGGCAGAGAAGTCCGGATACCCGCGCTCCCGAAGGGAATGGGAAAGACGGCTGGTAATCAACTGCTTTTTTTACTCAGGTCAATCCCGTAGTTATCCTGAATAAAGCGCACCATGCGCTGAAAATCAGCGTCTGAAACGGACATATCGCGAAACAGCATATTCAAAACAGGAGCCTGCACTTTCTGCCCTAAGGCTGGTTGAGAATTTGAGGACAGTCAAAGACCAGCATGGTCTGTTCCTCGGACAGAGAACACATGCCGGAAACCAGATTCCGGGTGTCCTGAGAGGGAGAGGGCAGAATCAGCGCTGTATCCACATCAATCATCTTCTGCACAGTGTCCACCAGAATACCTACCAAGGTGTCCTCAATGTTGAGAATGATGATACAGTTGTCACTCTGGCTGGGCTGTCCCAGCAGCAGGCGGATGTCTACGATGGGGATGATCTGTCCCCGCAGGTTGATGATTCCCCGGATGTAATTTGGTACCAGGGGCAGCTTGGTAATGGCGTGGTTGGTAATAATCTCCACCACGTAATCTGCCGACACGCCGAAGAGCAGGTTGTCCGAGCAGAAGAGCAGATACTTCACCGTCTGGGCATCCAGTGCCGGGGCAGGTACGCCCTCCTCCGGTACGGCGTTGAATTGGTTATCCTGATCCATGGTTATAATGCCTCCTTAACGAAAGGGAGAGTAGAGATTGGCCACATCCAGAATAATGCTGATGTTGCCATCCCCCAGAATCGTGCACCCCGCGATGCCGCTGCGCTTGATGTTGAAGCTGTTTAGGTAGTTGGGCAGGGGCTTGACCACGACCTGCTGTTCGCCCAGCAGCTCATCTACAAACAGGCAGTAGGAGAGTTCACCGGCCTCCAGCCAGATCAGGATGCCGTCCTCTACCTGGGTGCATCCCTCCTCGATCTGATAGAGCTCCCGCATGCGCACCACAGGATAAAAGCTGCCCATACACTTGAAGATCTCTCCGCCGGCAGCGTCGTGTACCAGTTGATCGGAGTGAATTTTGAAGGACTGGCGGATATTGTGGATCGGGATGGTGAAAATCGAGCCTCCGACAGATACCTCCATACCGTCCATAATTGCCGTGGTCAGCGGGATTTTCAACGTGGTGGTCATGCCTTTGCCAAGCTCGCTGGTGAGAGAAACAGTTCCGCCTACCGCTTCCACGTTCTGCTTGACGACATCCATGCCGACACCCCGGCCGGAAAACTCTGTCACCTCGGTATTGGTGGAGAAGCCGGGAGACATGAGAAAGTTGAGGATTTCACGGTGGCTGTACTCCACATCGGGGGAGGCAAGCCCGTTTTTGACGGCCTTGCGCAATACGGCCTCATCGTTGACGCCCTGGCCGTCATCCCTGATCTCAATGATAACCTCGCTGCCGGTCTGCCGGGCGGAGAGAGTAATCTCACCAACGGGGTCCTTGCCCGCACGGATGCGGTCCTGGACATCCTCCTCGATACCATGGTCCATGGAGTTGCGGACAATGTGCATGATGGGGTCGCCGATGCTGTCCACAATGGTCTTGTCAATTTCCGTCTCCTCACCCACCAGCGTGAGCTTGGCCTGCTTGTTGAGCTTTTTGCACATATCCCGCACGATGCGGTGCATTTTCTGGAAGGTGGCGGATACGGGAACCATGCGCAGGGACATGGACACATCCTGAAGCTCATCCGTGAGCTTGCGCAGCTGACGGGCGGATTTGGTAAACTCATCCAGGCGAAGGCCCTTCAGTTCAGGGGAGGAGGTGACCATGGATTCGGTGATGACAATCTCGCCCACCACTGCGGAGAGCTGATCCAACTTGCTCAGGTTGACGCTGATCAGGCTCTCGCGGTGAGGCTGGGGTGCAGACTCGGCCTTGGGGGCCTCCCGGGAGGAAGCCGGGGCCGCCGGCTTTTCCGCCGGGGGGGACTGATGTTCCGGGGCGACGGGTGGGGGCGCCTCCTGATCGATGGCCTGGTAGGTACGCACAGAGCCGGCGTTCGTGACTGCATGGATTGCAGCATCCCGCTGTGCCTGATCCCGGAAATAGAGCGTAAAGCCGGAGTCCACGATCTGCGCCGCGGTGTCGGGATTGTGCTCCACATCGGCGGGAAGGTATTGGAAGCTATCCTCGGAGCCGCCGTCGCGGATTGTGCTCACAAGCATAAATGCCCGCAGGTTCTCCATGCCGGCACCCTCGTCAAAGAAGATCTGGAGAGCATAGGGGAAGCCGGGGACGGCTGTCGGACCGGAATCCGCCGGGGCCGGCGCCTCCGGCGCGGCCGGCGGAACCTCGGCCGGCGCAGCGGCGGCGCCATTTTGAATTTGCTGAATAAAACTATTAACTTTTTGGAGAAGACTGTCGATCGTCTGAGTGAGAGGTTGTCCGTTTTCAATGCGCTCAATTTCCCCGCGGAAAAAGTCGATGATCTGGAACAGCAGGTCGAACAGGGCGGGGCGCAGCGCCTCCGGGACAATCTCCATCGATTTGTCACGGACAATGGCAAACAGATCCTCCGCCCGGTGTGCGATTGTCATCAGGGAACTGTATTCCATCATGGCTGAAGAGCCCTTGATGGTGTGCATGATGCGGAAGATCGTGTTGACATCCTCTTCGGAAAAGCTGTCCTTTTCCTCGGCGGCCAAAACAAGGCTGTCAAGCTGCTCCAGCAGGGAATTGGTTTCGAAAAGGTATGCCTCTAAAATGCTGTCGTTTCCATTGCCCATCGGTACATCCTTCCTTTGCGTTGAACTTCTGATGTTCCGATCGACAGGATTGGCCAAAAAATAAGAGCAGAACGCGAAAAAGATACATGGAGTGGAATCCGGCCGCATTGCCACCCTCTCCAGGAATGAGATTTTAGAAAAGGGTGATTTGCACGTGGCGAATTTAGTGGGCGTGACCAATCCGGTTCCCAATTATGACGCCTCAAATAACAACCGCACACTGCCGGCAGCCCCAAAGCCAAGTGACACCCGGATTCAGAACATCCCGGACCCCAGCCGGGTGGGCCGGCCGGACGCCCGTACCGATCAGCAGGGGGCCAATGATGCGCTGAACTCCGGTGTGCTGCGCTATGATTCCAACCTTCAGTTTTTCCTGCAGCAGATGCGGGATATGCCGGAGTTGGGGGCGGAACTGTCCAAGCTGGTCACACTGATGCAGGGATTGGTAACCACGCCCGGCTTGGCGGCAGGTGTGACAGAAGAGTTATCCGGATTTCTGGAACTGCTTAAAATGGACCCCGATGCGTTCCGACAGTTTTTTCAGACGCAGATGGAGGCGGGCAACCGATTTGCAGGGCCCCTCTTCTCCCTGCTGAGGGAGGTTTATCAAAAGACGCCCGGCGATACCGTGCGGGGGGCAATTCTGAACTTTGCCAAACGCTACAGTGATTTTTCCGCCACGGGTCACATTGGACGCAGCATGCTCTCCCTGCTCCGGCAGCTTTCGGACTATCTGCCCCAGAGTTGGAGGGGACAGTTGGCTGAGCTGACGGGGAAGCTGGAAAACGGCCTTCAGGCCGGGGCGCGGGCGGAGAATTTAGAGCTGCTGCAGGGACAGATTCTGCCCTACCTGGGTTCTTATATCAAGCGTTATCACGATATGGGAACAGCACGGACGCTGCTTGGGATGCTGATGCTGCATATGGCCCGCTATGAAAACGGCGCGGAGGAGGGGGTCATGCTGGCGTTCCGGCAGTTGGGCGGCTATGGAGATACCCTGGCCGGTCTCAATCAGTTGGACGATCAGACGCTGTGGAAGCTGCTCCGGGAGAACCAGTTTACCAAGGCCGCCCAGGCGGATACATTTACGGAGCAGCTGGCCCGGACGGCGCAGCGGGCGCTGCAGGGAGAATACGGCACGGACCTGCGGGAGGCGTTTCAGGAGATCGTGCGGTCCATGCTGCTCAATGAGAGCGTATTCCTCCCGCTGCACCATACCATTGTCCCGCTGGAGTGGGAGGGCAGGCGGATGTACTCGGAGTTATGGGTGGACCCGGACGCGGAGGAGCGGGAGGAGGCCCGGGATGGGCGCGGGGACGGACATAAGATCCAGTTCCTGTTCAAGATGGATCTCCCCTCAGTGGGCTTTTTGGAGATGACACTGGGGGCCGGAAAGGAGCAGGTGGATGTGAGTGTCTACGGCCCGGACAGTGTGACAGCCCACAGCAGCCTGATTGCGGAGGATTTAGGGCAGATTCTGGCCGATCACGGCCTGAAGGGGAGAAGTGTCCAGGTACAGAAGCACACCCGTCCGCTGACGCTGACGGAAGTATTTCCGGGACTGTTTGAAGGGGAGCGCGGTATCAATGTCAAAATCTAAACAGGGCGGCTCCGGGCGCGCGGTGGCCCTGCAATATGGCCCGGGCAGTGGTGCGCCGGTGATTGTGGCGTCCGGCATGGGCCACCTGGCCGAGCGGATTGTAGAAGTGGCGGTGGACAGCGGCGTTCCCGTCTATGAGGACAATTCCCTGGCGACCATTCTGTCCCAGATGGAGCTGGGCAGGGAGATTCCGGAGGAGCTCTATCAGGCCATCGTGGACATTTACATTTACTTTTTGCAGTTCGACCCGTCGGACCCGGAGAAATACCGCCGGGAGCGCCGGGAACGGCCGGAGGCGAAGCAGGCAAAGGAGTGAGCATGCGATGAGCTATAAATACATGCTGCTGGACAGCCGGGGAGCCCCGGTGGCCCAGGGGTTTCCGAGGATGGACCGGAAAAAAACGTTTGGCAGCTCCGGATCGCCCACGGGGATATCAAGCGGGTGCTGGGGCATGAGTACATCAGCCTGGTGGGAACCTCGGAGCAGTTCCCGGCGATGGAAGGGCGGATTGTCCGGTGCCGGGATAATCTCGTCTCGGTAGAGTCGGTGCGCATGTTGGGGGAGGAGGTGCGCCGCAACCTGCGCATGCCGGTGCGGTTTGAGAGCTTCCTCTATCCGGTGAGCGGCCGGTGGCGCGGGCGGATGCCGGTATTGAGCAACGATCTGAGCTGCGGCGGAGCGGCCTTTTTCTGCGCCCGGAAGCTGGAGGTGGACGAGGTAGCCGAGATTGTAATCCCGGTTACAGCAGAGCCGCTGGTACTCAGGGTAAAGATTTTACGCGAGCGGCCCTCTCCGGAGCCGATTCCTCTCTATGCGGCGGAGTTTGTTGATATGCTCCGTGAGGAAGAAAATATGGTCTGTGAGGCCGTGTTCAGCCTTCAGTTCCGGCATACGGCAGAAATGTAAGCAGAGCAAGAGAAAGGATGGCGAAACGATGATGAACCTCTGGAAGGGAACTGTGCGCCGTGTAGGCGCCACCCTGCTGGCATGCGTCCTGCTGCTGGGGCTGCTCCCGCAGCTGCCTCGCCAGGCCGGGGCAGCCTATACAGACTCCTATTTGCAGCAGATGGTGGATTGGGGCTTTATGCGGGGGGATATATCGGGGAACCTCCGACCGGACAACCCCATTTCGCGGGCAGAGTTTGTGACGGTGATCAACCGGGCGCTGGGCTATGAGAAGCTGGGGGGCGATCCCTTCCAGGATGTGCCGGATTCCGCCTGGTATGCGGAGGATGTGGATATCGCCTATACGGAGGGCTATATTTCCGGCACGTCCAAGACCACCTTTTCCCCCGACAGCAGCATTACCCGGGAGGAGGCGGCCATTATCCTCACCCGAAATCTGATGCTGCAGCCGGATACCGGCGAGAACACCAGCTTTACCGACAGCCGGGAGCTGAGTGAGTGGAGCCGGGGCTATATTGCCACGGCAGCCCGGTACGGCCTGGTGAACGGCTACCCGGACGGCAGCTTCCGCCCCAAGAACCAGATTACCCGCGGAGAGGCGGCGATCCTGGTGGTAAAGGCCGTGGGCACCCCGGTGCAGACAGCCGGAGTCCACAGCCTGGGGAGCACCTGGGGCAATGTAACCATTACGAGCTCCGGCGTCACCCTGAGGGATACCGTGGTGGGCGGCAACCTCTACATAACGGGCGGCGTGGATCTGGGCGAGATCACGCTGGAGAATGTGACCGTGCTGGGGGAGATCGTCATCAGCGGCGGCGGCGTGAGCGAGGGCGGAGACGACAGCATTGTGCTGCGCAATGTGAACGCGCCCAAGCTGATTGTGGACAACATCCCCAACCAGCAGATTTCCATCCGCGTGGAGGGCGACGGGGTCATTGAACATACCAGCGTGCGCACCGACGCCTATCTGGACGACCGCACCCCCGCGGGGTACGGCCTGAGCAGGATCGCCCTGGAGGGGGAGGACGGCCTTTCCCTCAACCTGGCGGGCAATGTCAAGGAGGTCACGAACCTGACGCCCAAGTCCAGCATTGGCGTCGCCAGCGGACATGTGGATACCATTAACGTGGACGAAAAAGCTACGGATTCGACTCTGAACATTGCCTCGGGCGCTGAGGTGGACAACGTGAACCTGGACGTGGCCACCTCCGTGACCGGCGACGGGGACATCGGCCACCTGACCGTCAACGCCCCGGGCAGCACGGTGACGATGTTGCCGGATCAAATCACCATCCGGCCCGGCGTGGAGGCCACCATTGACGGGGAGAAGATGGGCAGTGAAGCGGCGGCGGAGTCCTCGGCGGACCCGAGGCTGCTGGCGGGCTACCCGGAGGTCACGGATCTGGCGCCCACCAGCGCCACCGCCCGGTTCAGCGCTAATAAGAAGGGTACCGTCTATTGGGCGGTCACCTCGGTGACCGACGGCTCCGTGGGGGTGGACGATTTGCTCAACCCCTCGTCCTACAGCCCCAAGATTGTCAAGAGCGGCACCCTGAGCCTGACCGGCTCCAGCCAGCCGGGCAGCGTCAAAATCAGCGGCCTGACCTCCGACGGCTCCTATTACCTGTCCGCCGTCTTTGTGGACGCGCGGGAGGAGCGGAGCCCGCTGAAGGTCATCTCCTTTACTACGCCGGACAACACCGTGCCCAATTTTGCCTCCGGTTACCCCTATATGTCCAAAATCACCAGCACCTCCGGGCAGGTGACGACCATGGCCACCAAGTCCTGCCGGCTGTACTGGGCGGTGCTGCCCAAGGGGGCGTCCGCCCCCACGGCCAACGACTTTAAGGCCAACGCCGTCAGCGGCAATCTGGGCTTTGGAACCCTCGATGTGACCAAGAACGTCTCCAATACATTTGACGTGAACAACGTCCCTCTGGAGGAGCTGGAGTCCTACGACCTGTACCTGTGGCTCACCGACGTGGACGGTGGGCAGAGTTCCGCCGTCAAAAAGGTGTCCTTTACCACCGTAGACGGTACACCGCCCCGCTTCAATACCAACCCTACAGTAAATAAGGTGAATGCCACCTCTGTGGGGCTGTATGCCAACCTGAACGAGGCGGGCACTCTGTACTGGGTGGTGGTGAAGGAGGGGGAGGAGTACCCCAAGCCCCTGGCCGGACAGTCCGGAAAGGTGGATTTGAGCAGCGACAACGCAAACTCCAGGTGTCGGCCGGTATGAACGCACTCAAGAACGGAAAGGTTACCATGACCGAGGGGAAGGACGTCTCCTTTACCGTCAGCGGCCTGGAGAAAGAAACTGCTTATGACCTCTATTATGTGGCCCAGGATAAGGCGGGAAACTACTCGGAGACGGTGGGAAAGATTACGATTCATACGCTGGATCCCAATGCGCCCACTGTAACCCAGGAGTTCACCAAGTATAACGGAACCGACTCCACTACCCCACTGCCCAATACCGATGTCCGGCTGGTGTTCAGCGAGGGGATTCAGGACGCGGGGACGAACCAGAACCTGTATGAGCTCTATCAGAAGGTGGCGGCTGGCACCGAGCCGAAGTCAAAGCTGGCCGGGCTGCTGCGGGACAGCATCAAGCTCTACCAGGACACCGGAAACGGCCCGGCCACTCAGGTTGTGGATTACAAGGATGACAAGGACAACTGGACGATCAATTACGAAAATGTGGTGATCAAGCAGGAGGATGGCAAGACGGTGGTCGTGTTCCCGGGTTCGGGCGGAAGTGCCGATGCCGCCCTCAACCTCCAGAGCGGTGCGACTTATTACTTTGAGATTGAGGCCGGAAAGATCGCGGATACCTCTGAGAGTAAGAATGTCATGGGTAAGGTGACTCTGGACAAGTTTACAACGGTATTTGCCCAGGTAAATATTTCCACTGTCAACCAGGCTGAAATCACGGTCGGATCGGGTCCCGATAATAAGAAAACGGTTAATGCGGTATGGAAGCTGGACCCTGTGACCACAGATAAAGTAGGCGACTTCATTGATTGGGATATGCTCATTTGGACGGATACCAATCTGAGCTTTAACCTCTACCGGAGCACCGGCGGAGGTCCGTGGGAGCTGTTGAACAAAAATGATGAAATGACAATTACGCTTTCCTCTGCGACTGAAGGCTTTCTCGGCGTGAGCCTGACCAAGGATTTCTTGAAGGTGGGCGAAACAATGACCGATTTTGACCCGCTCAACGAACTCAAGGAAGGACAGACCTACGAGTACGCCATGGAATTTACCAGCGTGAACGGGGAGAGGGACAAGCAGGCCTGGAACGGACGGGTCAATATCCGCGTCAACGTGGTGGCGGGAAAAGACAATGATCTGCGTATGATGGCTACGTCGGTGACGGAACAGAACTGGATGGACACAGTGGTAAACGGCGATCTCACAGACATTGGGCTGCCGAAAGACTTTACGTTGAAAGTGCCCTTTAGCGACCAGAGTATCCCGGAGTTTACAAGCGGATACCCCAAGTTTACTCCTGGTGCGACCGATGCACAGATGGAGCTGCTGCTGAACCGGCCGGGTACGGTCTACTATGTAGTGGCGCCGAAAGGGGATATCCTGACAACGGACAAGGACGGCAATAACTATAAGGATGAGCCTCACTATTCCAGCCTCCCTATAGAAGGCGACAGTACAATTACTATGCCCTCTTTCAATCAGCCGCAGGTCATGGATATTTTGAATCCGGAGAAGAGTTACAGTAAAAATCCCAGTATCAAGTATGACAATACTGCATGCCAGTCCAGCGTGGTAAAGCTTTCGGTGGAGGATCTGTCTCCACAGACAGACTATATCGTTTACTTTGTCATTCAGAATACGGCGCAGAACTATTCTGAGGTACAGTGTTACCGGTTTACCACGACAGATGTGGGGACGCCCTATATTACGTTGAACAACCAGAGCCCGGATGTACAATTTAAAACCTCGGAGAGCTCGGAGCTGAATTATGTTCTGGTGGCATATAATCAGATTCCCGATTTCTGAAAGGAAAATTTGCCACTGAGGCCAATATGGACCAAGAAGATTTAAAGAAGTTCCAGAGCTCTGGCTTGAATCCGGATATGACTATCCTTGAGGCGCTGATTGAAACGGTGCGTCAGGGAAGCGGAAATGAAGGGCCCTCTGTCTTTGATATGTATGCAAAGGCATCTCTCCGCGACCGTGTTGGGAAATTGATTCGGCGCAATCAATCCGGCGACAGCATGACGACGGTGGCGTCCGGCCCGATCAGCCTGGAGAAAAATGTACCGCAGGTAAAGCAGTTTGAGCAGTACATGAACATGAATACACTCTATTACTGTCTCGCGGTTGCCCGGAACAAGGACGGCACGGAGGATGGCTTTAAGGCGATCGGCGGGGTCAATATCCCGGACAATGATCCGCCGGTTCTCACCGTAACGGGTGGAAAGGCCAACGCCACGGGTACAGGCTGGTCGGGAACCGTGACACTTTCGTTCAGTGAAAATCTGTATTGGCTCAGCGAGGACCGGCAGACGCTCAAGGAGGTCTGGACCAAGAAGCCTGAAAATGCAACCCAGGGCCAGAAGGCGGTCTATATTCTGGACGAGGCCTTCGGCATCGGTGGGAGTGCGGCGAAAAAGCTGAAACTGGAGGACGGGGCTTTCGCCTCCCCGAGCGGCACATTCACATTCAAATATGAGGGAGTCGTGGAGGGAGACACGCTGGTGTTCTTTAGGACCGGTTACGCCAGCGATATGAACATGAACGGACGTGGGATGGAAGCAAAGACAAAAACCATCCTGACCTATGTGACCGGAACAGGTACCACGAATTTCCTGACAAACGGACATTTTGTCATTACGCAAGGTGCGATTGAGGGGGATTCTCCCACTACGTAGCCGCGAATCATGTTGGAAAGCAGGGGACGGGCAGACCCTGCCAGTCCCCTGCTTTCCAGAGAACAAAGGAGTGATTTTCCGTGAAAAAGAAGGTGGGGGCAAGGGTGCTTTCCCTCCTCCTTTCCTGTGTTTTGTTGGGGACAATGCTCCCGGCGGCGGTGGCTTCGGCTGATCCGGCGGATCCAACCTATTCCATCACGGTAGCGCCGCCGAGTATTGACCTGGTGGAGGGCGACGAGGGGGAGCTTACTGCCAAAGTAGTATCAGAGTCGACAGATGGAACCAAGACCGAACTTGACGATGCAGGCTTGGCGGCTGCGGGGCTGTCGATCCGCTGGGAGAGCAAAGACAAAGGGCGGGTAAGTGTGGAGTCCCCGAATACGCTGACCACCAAAGTGATGGCCGTAAAAACAGGGGAAACGACCGACGAAAAAAAGGTTACCATTACTGCCTATCTGAACAGTGGGACAGATGATATCGGCAATGCAAGCTGTAAGATCACGGTGAAACCGGCGGTCACTCCTGGAATATCCATTGACCCGCCTGCCGTTACGGAGATTGATATTGGGCAGACCCTCCAACTCACCGCCAAGGTTACACCGGAGGGGGCCCCTTTGACCTGGAGAAGCGAAAGTCCCTCGGTTGCCACCGTGAACAGCGCTACGGGTGAAGTCAAAGGCATGGCCCCCGGCAAGGCCGTCATCACGGCGATTTCGGGAAGCAATCCGGACACCTGCGAGATCACAGTAAAGGGTATCCTTCTGGATGAAACCTCTCTGACCATGAACGAGCGGGACACCCACACGCTGAAAGCGAATCCGTATGGCTCGCTGGGGACGTTGAAGTGGACAAGCAGCAGACCGGAATCGTCACGGTCACCGGGGACGGCTACCTCTATGCCAAGGCCCAGGGCGACGCGGTGATTAAAGTTTCCGATGCCAGCGGGAATTACCAGGCCGCCTGCTCCGTCACCGTCAAGCGCAACACCGCTGATATCATTTTCGGCTCGGCGGGAGTAGGGGAGCCGCTGGCCTTCTCCTCCCTTCGCTCCAAACTGCAAAACCAGTGCAGCACCGTGTTGGGAAGCTCTCTGCGCTATATCAGCGGACTGACAGTGGACACCCGGCAGGGTACTCTCTACTACCAGTACAAATCTGAGGGAGATACCGGAAAGGGCGTGGGCACCGGGGAACAATATTATGCCGATCCGTCTCTGGGGCAGATGTCCCTCTCGGAGCTGTATTTTGTGCCGAAGCCGGATTTCAGCGGAACCGCCGTCATCCACTATACCGGCTATGCCAGCGGGAGCTCCTTTTTCCAGGGGACGATTGAGGTCACGGTGGAGGAGCAGGAGGATGTCTCCTACTCCGTGGCCGGACAGCAGCCCCTCTCACTGAACGCGGATGACTTTAACCGGATTTGCCGCAGCCACACGGGCCGGGAATTGAGCTATGTCATCTTTTCCCAGCCGGACAGCGGCCGGGGGACACTCTATTACAACTATATCTCCGAGCAGAATTACGGCAGCAAGGTGGACACCTCCAAGCAGTATAAGCGCAGCGGAAGCCCCAACCTGTCCGACATCACCTTTGTGGCTGCCGCAGGCTACCGGGGAGAGGTGGTGATCCCCTATACCGGCTATGACAGCAACGGAAGCTCCTTCCGCGGACGCATTACCATCCGCGTCTCTCAGGCTCAGAACACCGGGGATCTCACCTACACCATTGCCCAGGGCGGCAAGGTGACCTTTGATGACGACGATTTTAACGACCTGTCCAAGGCTGTGACGGGCTACCCCCTGGATTACGTGCAGTTTGAGCGGCCGGATTCCTCCAAAGGGGCGCTTTACTACGACTACTCCAGCAATGGCAGCTATGACAGCCAGGTGACGGAGGGACGCAGCTACTACCGTTCCTCCTCCCCCTATCTCCGGCGAGTTACATTTGTAGCGGGGAAGGATTATTCCGGCACGGTTCATATCCCGTTTACTGGCTGGGACACCAAGGGCAACCGCTTTTCCGGCACAGTGGCGGTGGAGGTGGGGCGCACGGGTGACGGCGATGTGCGCTACTCCACCTACCGGAACGGACGGATCACCTTTGATGACGGCGATTTCAATACCCTGTGCCGGGAGCTGACCGGCACTACGCTGAACTATGTGCGCTTTGAACTCCCGGACGCTTCGGAGGGGACGCTGTATTACAATTACAGAAACGGCAGCTACGACAGCAAGGTATCCGAAAGCCGGAACTACTACCGTTCCAGCAGCCCCTATGTGGACCGGATTACATTTGTCCCCAAGAAGGACTTCTCCGGCACCGTAGACATCCCGTTTACCGGCTGGAGCTCCGCGGGAGAGAAATTCTATGGAACGGTAATCATCGGCGTGGACAGCGGCGACACAACGATACGCTATCAGACAAAATATGGAAAGCCTGCCGCATTCGCGGACGGGGACTTTGACGATTTGTCGGAGCTGCTGACCGGAGAGCACCTGAACTATGTGCGGTTCCAACTGCCGGACTCCGGAGAGGGCACTCTCTACTACGACTACGATGACGGGAAATACGCCAGCAAGGTGTCCGCCAGCCGGAATTACTACCGCTCCAGCAGCGCCTATTTGGACCGGGTCTCCTTCGTTCCGGACGAAAACTTCTATGGCACGGTGAAAATCGGCTTTACCGGATGGAACACAAAGGGGGAGCGCTTTGAGGGCACCATCGAGATTACAGTGGAAGAACCGGCCGGCGCCAGCGAAATTGTATATACCACCCTGGGGACGGCGCTGCCCTTCCGCAGCCAGGACTTTCGTACCGCCTGCGCCGCACGCGGAGAGGGCGAGCTGCGGGAGGTGCGCTTTACCTCCCTGCCCTCCGGGAGCGCGGGGCGGCTGTACTACAACTACCGGGATATCAGCGAAAAGGGGACCGAAGTGCGCACCGGTACCCAGTACACCCCGGACGGCAGTCCGAACCTCTCAGATCTCACCTTCCTGCCCAAAGCGGGCTTCACAGGCAGCGTCCAGATTGGCTATGAGGGCACGGACAGCCGTGGAAAGACCTTCCGTGGGCAGATCCGCATCCAGGTAAATCAGGGATCGGGCTCCCGTTACTTTCAGGATATGGGCAGCTATGCCTGGGCTGCGCCCTATGTGGACCTGCTGTATGAGGCCGGTGTAATCACTGGTACCGGCGGCCAGCGCTACCGCCCCGCCGACGCGGTGAGCCGGGGGGATTTCATGCTGATGCTCTACCGGGCGTTCCAGCTTACCCCGGCCAGCGGCGCCGGGTTCCCCGACGTTCCGCCGGGCAGCTACTACGCCCAGGCAATCCAGGCGGCACGGGCCGCCGGGATCGCCAGCGGCTATCCGGACGGGGGCTTCCATCCCCAGGAGCATGTCACCCGGCAGGATGCCATGGTGCTTCTGGAGCGCACCATGCAGGCCACGGGCTGGAGCCTCGGGGCAGCGAATACCGGCTATCTCTCCGGATTCCGGGACGGCGGAATGGTGGCGCCCTATGCGCAGGAGGCCATGTCCCATATGATAGAGTATGGTATCATCACCGGTACGCCGGAACAAAAACTGAATCCCATACAGTCGATTTCACGGGCGGAAATGGCGGTTATGCTCGCGCGTGCAATCACTTTCTAAAAGAATTCAAAGGCCCCCACGGCCATAGTGGAAACACTATGGCCGGGGGGCCTTTTGGCGTTTTATGGACTAATAGTGTAAGAAATATCTAAAATAATAGCTTCCTGGATTTCGTTATGTGAAAAGACTAAAATGGGTATTACTATAAATGAAATGGAGGGAATAAAACCAGTATGCAAAAATTAGTGAATCAGACCTATCAATTGGCGGAAAATGCAGTGGAATCGTTTAGAAAGCAGCTTATATTGGATGAAAAGAGAGAAGCGACCATCCAAAAATATACTCATGATGTTCGACGCTTTTTATCGTATCACGGAAAACAGACCGTCTGTAAGGAGGATGTGATCCAATACAAGGCCTGGCTGGCGGAGCATTACGCTGTGCGCAGTGCCAATTCCATGCTGATTGCACTGAACCAGGTTTTTACGCTTCCAAGGGGCCGGGGACTGCTGCGTCAAGCCGCTTAAGGTACAGCGGCAGACCTTCTGCGATAAGAAAAAAGAGTTGAGCCAGGCCGAATACTTCCGCCTGCTGGAGGCAGCCCGACGGAATGGGGATATGCGGCTCCACCTGGCGATTCAGACAATTTGTGCGACTGGAATTCGGGTAAGTGAACTTGCCTATATCACGGTGGAAGCGGCCCGTCTTGGAAGAGCAATTGCAAGCAATAAGGGGAAAAGCCGTATCATACTGATACCAAAGGAGCTGTGCCGAAATTTGCTGGACTATGCCAGGGAGTGTGGAATCCAGGATGGACCAATTTTGTTACCCGCGGGGGGCGGACACTGAACCGCAGCAACATTTGGAATGCCATGAAACGGCTGTGCAAATCTGCACAGGTTGGGCCGGAAAAAGTATATCCGCACAACCTAAGACACCTGTTTGCCCGTACTTTTTTATAAAAAAGAAAAGGATATCTCGCGTCTGGCGGATATCCTTGGGCATGAAAATGTCAACACGACCCGGATCTACGTTGTCTCCAGCGGGGCGGAACACCGGGAACAGTTAGAATCGCTTCACCTGACAGTTCCGTATCAAGCGGCATGCCAAAATCAGGAACAACATAATGACACATTATGTTGTGGAATCAAGCTGGCTTTTGAAGCTGTTGTTTCAAATGCAGAGGTACTCACTTGAAGGGCCCTGTAAGAATACATAAAAGGCGGCTGCAATTTTCGCAATTCTTATAGTTAAGAATAAACTTCTTTTTTTTAGAAACATTGGGCTTGAAGTAAATGAAAAAATGGTATAAAATTAAAGTCGGAATTTGGCGAAATTAGTCGAGTGCGGAACGACATAATGTGTCATTATGTTGTGGATCAAGTCGGCTGTTGATAGGAACCACCCAGAAAAGAGGGAAGGAAGGCGCTGTTGTGAATATTCTGACCAGCAACTCCATGCTGATGCTTCAGCGGTCCATGGGATTTCTTTGGAGCAAGCAGGACTGTATTTTAAATAATCTGGCCAACGCAGAAACCCCCGGTTACAAGACCCAATATGTCACATTTGAGGAGAGCCTGAGGGATGCGGTTCAGGCCGCGGCGGACAAGCCCCAGCCGGGCGCCGCCATGCGTGAGGCAATTGCAGACACCCCGGTACAGCTTCACGAGGCGCAGGAGAGCGTCCGGATGGACGACAATGGGGTGGATATTATGGAGCAGTCGGTGGAGCTGGCGCGAAATGGCTATCAGCTCCAGTATGTCATGAGTGCTATTTCGGGTGAACTGTCGCTGTTGCGTACCGCAATCCGGGGATAAGGGGGAATCAAAGTGGCGTTTATGAGTTCAATGAACGTGGTAGGCTCGGCTCTGACTGCGGAAATGCTGCGCCTAGATGTGATCTCTGAAAATATAACGAACATCAACACCACCCGTACCGAGGGGGGCGGCCCCTATCGGAGAAAGGTTGTGGTGCTGGAGGAGCAGGGGGAGCGCACGCCGTTTCAGTTGGCGCTGGCCCGCGCCGGAAGCGCGGCGGCTCCCGCCCAGGCCGGAGGGGTGCGTGTGGTGGAGATCGCCGAGGATCCCTCGGATTTTAAGCTGGTGTATGACCCGACCCACCCGGATGCAAATGCGGAGGGGTATGTGGAGATGCCCAACGTGGATTTGATCAAAGAGATGTCGGACGCCATGGCGGCCAATCAGGCGCTGTCGGCCAACATTACTGCGTTTAACGTCCTGAAGCAGGTCGTGGCCAAGGGACTGGAGATCGGAAAGTAAGCCTGTGCCGCAGGGAACGGGACGGTTTTGCACGGGACACACGAAGGAGAGACGAGTATGAGTGTGCAAGCAATCGATAGGATTCAGCCGCTGTGGACGGACTTGCAGACAGAGGGCATGCGCCTGGATGCGGGCGCGGAAGTGGGCGGTACCCGGCGTACCCAGCCGACCCTGTTTTCTGATATTTTTCAGTCGGCCATTGACCGCGTACGGGAGACGGACGCGGCCAAAAATGAGGTGGCATATCAACTCGCTACCGGCCAACTGGACAATCCGGCGGCGCTGATGACGTCCATCACGGAGGCGCAGGCGTCGCTGGAACTGTTGATTCAGCTCAGAAATAAGGCAGTGGAGTCCTATAACGAGCTTATGCGCCTCAGCGTGTAAGGTTTGCCGGAGCTGGGGGTAACAAGTGTGCAGGAGAAAATAAAAGGATACTTGGGCAAGGTGGCAGGTTGGTGGAAGGCGGCCGGGAAAAAGGTGAAGCTCTTCCTGATAGCCGGCCTGATTGCGGTCGTGGCTGTCGTTGCAGTCGTATTGGCGATGCAGATGAACCAGCCCTATACGACCCTGTTCACCGGGCTCAATCAGACGGAATTAAATGAAATTGTGTCCTATCTGTCCGAGCAGGGAATGGCCGATTACCGGATTGAGGGAAGCGATACAATTCTGGTGCCGGCGGAGCAGGAGGTACGGCTCAAGGCGGCGTTGGCCCAGCAGGGCTACCCAAAGTCCGGCTTCGCCTACTCCATGTATTTGGATCATGTGGGGAGCCTGACCACGGAGGGAGAACGGAAGCAGTTGGAGCTCTATGAGCTCCAGGATCGCATTGCGGCGGTGGTTCGTTGCTTTGACGGGGTCCAGGAGGCCGTCGTGGATATCACGCCGGGGGAGGACAACACCTTCATTCTGGACAGCGAAAACAAGTATGATGCCAGCGCCGCCGTTTTTGTGACCATGCGGGACGGGGCAGAGCTCACTCAAAAGCAGGTGCAGGGCATCCGCAATTTTGTCAGCCACTCCGTTCAGGGACTGAAAATTGACAATGTCACCATCACAGACTCTTACGGGAACACCTATTCTGCGGGGGATACCTTTACGGATATCCAGGATTTGTCCACGCTGAAGCTCCAGTTGGAGGAGCAGATCAATAATAAAATCCGCACCAGCGTGCTACAGGTACTCACACCGATTTACGGTACGGAGAACGTCAAAGTCAGTGTCAACAGCATTGTGGATCTGGACCGCAGCTATACGGACTCCACCGATTACAATCTGGAGGACTGGGCCAATGACGGCAGTACCGGCGGTGAGGGTATCATCGGGGAGAAGATCTATGAGGGGGACATCCTCCTTCCCGGCGGCGACACGGCCGGAGGTGTGCCTGGTACGAGCACCAATGCTGATCTGAACCAGTATGTGAACGAGGACGGGGAGGCGGATGGGGAAGGCCAGATCGTCCACGTCTCCGGAGATAAAAAATACCTGGTGGATGAGACGAATCAGCAGGTGGAGCACCTGTCGGGCACAGTGAGCGATGTCATGGTATCCGTCACGATCAATCAGGCGGCGGCGGACGGTACGGATGCGGCGGCGCTGTATCCTCACGTTGCCCGGGCAGCGGGCATCGCCACGGCAGATCAGCGGGACAAGATCTCGGTGTTGATCAGCCCCTTCTACCAGGCGGATGAGCCTGTGCTCCCGGTACCGGAGGGAATCCCGGCCTGGGTGATCTACGCGGCCGCAGGAGGCGGCGTGCTGTTCCTGGTGCTCCTGCTGGTGATCCTCCTGCTGGGCCGGCGCCGCCGGAAGCGGCGCAAAGAACTGGAGGCGGCGGGACTGGCCGCCGTGGCCCAGACGGAGACCGCTCCGCTCACGCCGCAGGAGGGGGCGGATATTATGAACCTTCAGACGGAAAAGAGTATGGAACTGCGGAAGGATGTCCGGAAGTTTGCCGAGGACAATCCAGAGATTGCGGCTCAGATGGTCAAGAGCTGGCTGCGTGAGGGGGATGGCGAATGAGCGAGACAGCTACCGGAGGGGCAGCCGCTTCTCAAGCTGCAAAACAGTTGACGAGACAGCAAAAGGCAGCGGCCGTAGTGATCTCTCTTGGCGCGGAGAAGGCATCCCAGCTCTATCAGTACATGGACCCCGATGATGTGGAACAGATCACCCTCGAGGTTGCGAAGCTGGGCTATGTAGATGCCGCCACTACAGAAGACGTCCTGAATGAGTACTACCAGATGTGCCTGACCAACAAGGCTGTAACGGAAGGCGGCCTGGAGTACGCCCGCGCGGTTCTCGAAAAGGCGTTTGGAGAACAGGCCGCAGACAACTTGCTGGAAAAAGTAACTAAGTCCTTAAAAAACCGGGAATTCTCTTTTCTCAACAAGGCGGATGGCAAGTCGCTGTTTGCGGCGCTGCAGCACGAGCGGCCTCAGACGATTGCGCTGGTGCTCTCCTATATTGACCCGGAGAAGGCGGCCGCCGTGGTGGAGGAATTGGACTCCAATACCCAAGTACGGGTGGTGGAGAGCATCGCCAATATGGAAAGTGCGTCTCCGACCGCCGTAAAAATCATTGAGGCGGAAATGGAGAAAAAGTTTACAAACCTGCTCACTTCCAACCAGGTCAAGGTGGGCGGTGTGGACTATGTGGCGGGTGTGATGAACAACCTGGACCGCACCAGTGAAAAAAGTATTTTCGACCATCTGTCCGAGCATAATGCCGAGCTGGCTGACGAGATCCGGAAGCGGATGTTCGTGTTTGAAGATATCGTCACCATGGATGAGCGCTCGGTACAGCGTTTCCTGCGGGACTGCGATCCCAAGGATCTGGTGCTGGCCCTCAAGGGCGCCAACAGCGAGGTTTCCAACAAGATCTTCCAGAATATGTCCACCCGTATGGCCCAGAGCATCCGGGACGATCTGGAGATCACCACCAACGTCCGCCTGCGCGATGTGGAGGAGGCCCAGCAGCGCATCGTGGGGATCATCCGGGATCTGGAGGAGAAAAACGAGCTGATTATCCTCAAGGGCGGAAAGGACGATATTATTGCCTAATATATTCAAACGCTTTTTGCAGCCCAACGCCTCCGACTTTGTGTTTCCGGACGTGGAGGAGCTTGTGGAGGAGGAGGCGGCGGATACCGCGGGCGAGCAAGAGGGAGAGCCGGAGGAATCAGCTCCAGAGGCAGAGGAAAAGGACACCCCCAGCGCGGTCGACTTTGCACAGATTCAGGCGGAGAAGATCCTGGAGGATGCCAGGCGGCAGGCGGAGGACTACCTGGTCCGGCGGCAGATGGAGGCGGAGCAGGAGGCCGAGCAGGTGCGCCAGCAGGCCCAGTCTGAGGGCTACCGGCAGGGCTATGCAGAAGGGCTGCGGCAGGCCGGGGTCGAGGGCCAGGCGGAGCTGCAGAAGCAGCGGGAGCAGCAGGCCGAGGAGCTGCAGGCTTTTTTGGAAAAGGCCACCGCTGCCCGGGAGGAGCTGCTGCGGGAGACGCGGGGCGAGCTGTGTGAGCTCAGCCTGGCCATTGCGGAAAAGGTGATCCATGTCAGCCTGAACAGCAGCAGTGAGGTGGTGGCACGGATGATCCAGGTGGCCACCGAAAAGCTCAAGCGGCGGGAGTGGGTGCACATCTACGTGGGCGGCTGTGCCGCCAAGGAGGTGTCTGCCATTACGCCGGAGCTGATGACGGCTCTGGCCGGCCTGTCCGACCACATCAAAATCATTCCGCTGTCCGACGATGAGGCGGGCACCTGCATCATTGAGATGCCCGATGAGATCATTGATGCCAGCGCCTCCACACAGCTCAAGAATATCCGCGACCTGATACACGAGATATAGGGCGGAGGCAGCGCAAGGAAGGGACCCAAAGCCATGTTCCAGGAGATGATCCGGCAGATTCAGCGGGCCGAGACGATCAGTTATACGGGGAAATTGAAAATATCGTCGGCATGTCCATCGAGGCATCCGGCGGACGGGCCGCTGTGGGTGATATCTGTCAGATCTACAGCGGGGACGCGGGCGGCCAGGTAATACAGATGGCCTCGATCTCCCGCTCCAGTCCGTCGATTTCTCTGTCTGTTTCAAAAAACCTCTCTGGCGCAGTCCTCGCCCTGGATCGCCTTTGCAGAAAGAGCAATTACCTTTTCGCAGAGACTTCCCATGGTAATGATCTGTACATGAAGCTCTTCAAGCTGTCTTTCAAAACGTGTTGCCATATCAGCCAAACCTCCCTGTAATATAATCTTCCGTTCTTTTATCCGCAGGCATGGAGAATAAAGTATCTGTATCATTAAATTCTATCACTTCTCCCAGAAGGAAGAAAGCGGTTTTGTCAGAAATACGTGTCGCCTGCTGCATATTATGAGTTACCATAACAATGGTATAGTCCTTTTTCAGCTCCATTGCAAGCTCCTCGATCTTTGAGGTGGAAATAGGATCAAGGGCAGAGGTAGGCTCATCCATAAGAAGAACTTCCGGCTGCACTGCCAGCGCTCTTGCAATACAGAGCCTCTGCTGCTGGCCTCCGGACATTCCCAGAGCGCTCTTTTTTAACCGGTCCTTTACCTCATCCCAGATTGCAGCATCCCGAAGAGATTTTTCCACAATATCGTCAAGCTTTGCCTTGGAACGGATACCATGGGTTCTGGGGCCGTAGGCAATGTTGTCATAAATACTCATTGGAAATGGATTGGGCTTCTGAAACACCATTCCCACTCTTTTTCTCAGAAGATTCACGTCCATATCCCCGTAAATATCTTCTCCGTCAAGCTCCACCTTTCCTGTGATCACACAGCCCTCAACAAGGTCATTCATTCTGTTCAAAGATTTAAGAAGAGTTGATTTTCCGCATCCGCTGGGCCCGATAAAAGCAGTGATCTCCTTTTCCGGAATATGCTATATTAATGTCTTTTAAAGGCATGGAAACTGCCGTAATGAAGATTCATATTTTCAATAGAAAGCTTTGTATTATTACTCATGTATCCTTATCCTTTCGCAATTCGTTTTGCTGCTTTTCCTGACAGCCAGTTAATAACCAGTACAAAAACAAGAATTACAACCGCTGTGGCAGATGCCTGATTCATGTGGAGGCCTTCACTGGAAAGCACATACATGT
>ENA-OQDA01000277-OQDA01000277.1-human-gut-metagenome-genome-assembly--contig:-NODE-277-length-21925-cov-4.996789_pt1 | contig 21925 bp, 23 predicted proteins | sample MGYA00242771_ERZ504603 | MGnify/ENA primary metagenome ERZ504603 (study PRJEB26092, sample SAMD00036328) | human gut metagenome | host: Homo sapiens | study: EMG produced TPA metagenomics assembly of...
GCGAGGTATTGGAGAACATGTTCGATTTCTCCCTGCACCGTTCGCTGCCCGGGCTGACGCTGCCAGCCACGGAAATTCGTTCCGTCGTATGTATTTTAATAGAATATTCTTTTCCATACGTTTATTATATCGTAAATTAGAAAATAATAAAAGAAATCACGTCCCACAAAAACAAAAAATAGACCGTCAATGCGGCGAATCCGTACGGAATCAACGGAAGGGTATGATTCTTTCAAGACGCTTCGAAGTGCGAGTGTCAGTGCATGGACGCCCATCAGAGCTGCGTCCCCAAAAACAGAATCACAATGCCTCCGCTTCCGGCGATTAGCCCCAGTGCAGCGAAAAATTTCAAGTCCGCTCCGCCGATGATTTCTTTGCGATAAATTATTTTTCCAAAGAAGTAGACAATCAACACCAGAAATCCGCCGGTAACAGCTCCGGCAATGGGTTCCCACCAACGCTCCTGGAATCCCACAAAGCCAAGCGCGGATACCGCCAGAAGGATGCTGAACGTATCCGGTACGATTCGGTATTTTCCGTCACAGATTGCCATTTCCAACACGATGGCTAAGACGAACAACACCGCAATCTCATATTGCAGGCTAAACCGAAGGGCCAGAAATATTCCGATAATCCCAAAGTATCCCGTAAACACATATTTCCATGGGGTACTGGGCAGGCGCTGCCTTGTCCCATCACCGAGATCCTGAAGTTCCGGCGGCAGTGACTTCTGTCCGTCTTCTCCGATTTCCTCAAACCAGTGTGTCGGAATTCGGTTGAACATCACTACGCTTCCGTTTCCGAATATTACGGCCAATACGATTGCCGTGAAAATCTTTATTCCCAATAAAATATACGTATTCATCTGCTCCTTACAACATTCGATTCTTTAACCACGTTAACAAATAACTGTACACGTCTTCCCGATTTGTTTCGTTCAGGATTTCGTGCCGATCCTCTTCATATAGCTTAATGTGCACATCGGCAGCGGAATTCTCCAGATAGACCATGTACGCTTTGCGAACACCGTCTCCGTAATTTCCCACCGGATCCTCCGCGCCGGAAATAAACAGCATTGGAAACTTCTCCGGGAGCCGCTTCATTAGCTGTCGGTCCTGACATTTCCGAATACCCTTGAACATATTGTAATAGGCATTCACCGTGAAGTGAAACTGACATAGCGGATTCTCTTCGTAAGCATCGACAACTTCCGTATCCTTGGAAAGCCAATCATCCTTAGTACGAGGATTTTTAATCTTTCGGTTATTGGAACCCAGCGCCATCTTTTCAATTAGACGGCTGCGATGACGATCTCCTCGAAACATTTCCGCAAAACCGCTAATGGTGGTTCCCAGCTTCAGTGCAATGTCCGGCTGCCAACCGGTTCCCATTACGATGGCACCGGAGAGCCCTTCGGCATACGGAGCCGTCTCCCCTTCCACCAAATACTGTCTCAGCAGGAAGGATCCCATGCTGTGTCCCAGCATAAAGTATGGAATATCCGGCCACTGTTCCGTGGTCATCTTCCGAAGCTGATGGATATCCTCCATCAAAAAACCGTTTCCGCCTTTTCCGAAATAGCCCAGATCTTCTTCCGACATTGCGGACTCGCCATGGCCCAGATGGTCTTCTCCCACCACTGCAAAGCCCTGACGGGTCAAATATTCCGCAAACTCTTCATACCGAGCGATAAACTCCACCATTCCGTGAACAATCTGCAGTACGGCAATCGGTTTGTCTTCCGGAGTCCACCGAATGCCGTGAATCATGTTTTTTCCGTCAGAAGACGGATACGTAAAATCTTCCCTCATGATTATTCCTTTCCCGGTCTCGCCGAGTGAAACTGGTAATACTGAGTTTCCAATCTGCCGTTATACAGTTTTCTTCGCCGGTCCGCCTTTCGTCCCAAGGACTCTTCCAATTTCTTATCCGTGGTAATCAGGAACAGAGACCAGGTGGGACGGTTCTCCAGAATATCCGCCAGTTTCCGGTAAATCTTCTGAATCTTCTCGTCGTCGCCAATTCGTTCCCCGTAAGGCGGGTTGGTGATGATGATGCCGTGATCCTCCTCGGCACGGAACTTCTTCATGTCCATCTTGCTGATGCGGATGTCATCTCCCACACCGGCTTCCTCGGCGTTTTCCCGAGCTGCTTCCACCGCACGCTCATCGATATCAAAGCCTTTAATCAACAGTTCTCCGTCATAGTCCACCTCTTGGAATGCCTTTTTGCGTTCTTCTTTCCACAGGGATTCCGGAATCCAATCCCATTTCATTGCAGCAAAACTGCGGTTCAATCCCGGGGCGATGTTTCGAGCCATCATCGCCGCTTCAATCAAAATCGTTCCAGAACCGCAGCAGGTATCCACCAGCATCCTCGGCGGGTCATTCCGGTATTTCTCCGGCCGCATGGCGCCATCCTTCCAATAGCTGAGCTGAACCAATGCCGCCGCCAGAGTTTCCTTCATCGGTGCTGCCACATCCCGTACTCGATATCCTCGTTTGTGAAGGCCGCTTCCGCTGGTGTCCAGCATTACGGTCACGTGATCCTTTAGAATCGAAAAACGAACCCGGTACTCTGCACCGGATTCTTCGAAACGATCCACGCAATAGAAATCGAGGAAAGTCGGGATACGATAGCTTTTTTGATAATGCTCTGACAGGACGGCACGCTGTGCAAGGTAGATTTCACCGAGGTTCCCACTACTGGAAAAGCCCCGTCCACCGGAATCCACTTTTCCCACGGAAATCCTTTAATCTGCTGAAAGAGTTCTTCAAACGTTTTCGCATCCAGTTCGCCGATTCGAAGATATACTCGGTCCGCCGTACGAAGCCAGAGGTTGGAGCGGACGATGGCTCGTTCATCTCCTTGATACGTTACTCTTCCGTCTTCGGTTCGGATTACCGTATATCCCAGGTTCTGTATTTCTCTTTTTACTACTGCCTCTAAGCCGAATGTTGCGGTCGCAATTAATTCCAGTTTCATTCTTTCCTCTCACTTCTCATGCCGACACCTTTAGGAGAACAGCTGTTCAAATGTGCAGTCCAGCACGCCTTCAATCTGATGAATCAAAAGGCGGGTGCTCTCTCTGGCTTGATTAATTCTTTCTTTCTTCTGTTCAGTCATGTTTGGTTTCTTCAGGAGATAGTCCATTCGGATGTCAATGCCCACATAGTGGTTTTCTTTTACCGTTCGATCGGCCAAACACAGCACATCAATTTCTTCCAGGTCCTCCACCCGGTGAAACGGCCCATAGGTCATGTGCCGGCGCACCAATTCCGCTTCCTTCGGGAACCCGATTCTTGCCAAAATCTTCCCGCCCTCAATGGCATGCTGATCCCAAGGGCGAACCACATCGTGTACCAATGCGGCACCGTAAACGAGTTTCACATCGATGTGGTATCCGTGCCGGTCCAGCGCCTCCGCCAGAATTCCAGCCACCCGAGCCACCTCGTTGCAATGCCTTTGGACATGAATAGGTGTGTTGTATTCGTCGAACAGCAGATGCTGTTCCCTCTCTGTAATGTACATATCGAACTCTCCTGCTTCTTTACGAAATAATGATACCACACAAAAACAGGGATGTCGAACAGATTCAGTCCACATCCCTGTTTCATCAGGATATTTTTAAACCACTTAAAGTGCGCTTCTATACCGGCAGCGGAGAACTCCCGGCATGGTTCTCCAGTACCTTTTTCAAAGCGGATGCACTGCTGGAATGTGCCCATTCAATGGGAATGCAGTGCCGCTTCGCTTCTGCCGCTGCGCTGTTCATCATTTTGTGAGATACCGTACCGGTAAACATAATCAGGAGGTCCGGGCATCCCATTTTCCGAGCAACGCTTCCCCGTTCCTTTGTGAACACCTTTGCCTCATGGCCGTACTGTTTACAGATTTCCTTATACCGACATTCCATGCATTCGTTTCCGCCGACAATAACCACACTCATGATGTTGCCTCCTTAAAGAATATAGTTAATCGTATCTAACCTCTTATAGTGGTTAGTATAGTCTAACTCACGAGCTTTGTCAACGCTTTTTTGTTTCTTTTCTCAACATTCCTCTATCATTTCTTGTTCAGAAATGTGTTCTATCGTATCATAGTCCTCAATTTCCGCTTCCTTTCGGTGAAGTGCTTCCTGAAGTCCCTGTACTGCGCTGAAGGGCATAAACTGTTTTGCTCTTTTGGCCACCGGCATGGCACTCCGCCGGGATTCATTTTCGTGATGAGCGCTATAAGATTCTTTTTGATTGCGCATCCGCTTCCTTACCTCCGTTCCCTCTTTTGTGTCCTCCAATCTGATTATTTCGTTCCCGCGTCGTGGCGCATTCTTCCAAATCCATTCCTCGGAACATGGCATTCTTTCCAAACTTCTTTCGAACGTCCAGCATCACCTGCTGAATCTGAACGTCTTTTTCCTCCTCGTCTTCCTGTAAGTCACTCCACGTTAACTGGGTACACGGTCCGGCGGATTGCAGGCGATTGCAAGAGATATTGAATCGCCGAATGGGAATGGCCGGATTCACCACCCTTTCGTATACCTGAATCATTTCCGGAATCCACCTTCCGGAAGAATCGGTGGGTACGGAAAGAGAAGCACTCCCCCGTACAGGCGGTACCGACCACTTGTTGGAATACCCGATGTACACAGTCATGGATGCTGTCTTCTGATGATCCTTCGTCAGCTGTAGGCACAGCTGATCCACCATTTCTTTCAGGATTAGTTTCCCTTCTTCATAACTGTAATCCCGCATCAAGACCTGACCGCTGGTCCGGCTGGTTGTTTCGGCACGATAGTTCTTGATATCCTGCATGGTAACCGGTTCTCTGCCCCAGGCATGATCGTACAGAAGTTCGGCATCGATACCGAAAATGGAATACAGATAGTCCACATCGGTATGGGCCAGCTTTCTCATGGTATCGATGCCGATGTTCTGCAGTTTCGAAGCCGTCTTGTTCCCAATCCGCCAAAAATCCGTCAGCGGTCGATGGTTCCACAGCTGTCTTCGGTAGGAGTCCTCGTCCAGTTCACCGATGAAATCCGGCGCGTTCTTCGCCAAAATATCCAATGCAATCTTTGTCAGATAGAGGTTCGTTCCGATTCCGCAGGTCGCTTGAATTCCCAGCTCCTTTCGGATTTCCTTCATCAGCATCTTTCCGGTTTCCCGAGCCGTCATGCCGTAGGCGGACAGGTACGGCGATACATCCAAAAACGCTTCATCCACCGAATAGACATGGATGTCATCCTTGGAGATATACCGCAGGTAGATTCCATAAATTTCCGCAGAATAGTCGATATACTTCTGCATCCGAGGTTCTGCCATAATATAGTCGATTCCCGGCGGAATTTCAAATACCCGGCACCGATTCTTTACGCCCATGGCTTTCAGTGCCGGTGATACCGCCAGGCAGATGGTCTTATCGCTCCGCTCCGGATCTGCTACCACCAATCGTGTTGTCATGGGATCCAAACCCCGCTCCACGCATTCCACTGAAGCATAGAATGATTTAAGATCAATGCATAGGTATTGCTGCTGTTTCATTATATCGTCCTCTATAAAAATCTCTCTTTTTCATTGTTTGCATCTTCCTTGAATTATCTGAAGAGATAGGATAAAATCAGACTATAGAAGATAGAAATTCTGACAAGGAGGATGTACTATGGATAGAGAAAAAATTGATTATACCATCGCTGTTTCCCAGATCCAGGAACTGGCAAAAATAGATGCGCATTACATGCCGCTTTTGGCAAACGTTTCCGCACTTCTTAACGATATGCTTTCCGACGTGAACTGGGTAGGCTTCTACATCATGAAAAACGATCGGCTGGTTCTGGGACCGTTCCAGGGAAAACCGGCTTGTGTCCACATTAAACCGGGTGAAGGCGTTTGCGGCACTGCCGTTCAAGACAAAAAGACCATCCGGGTAGATGATGTTCATCAATTCCCGGGTCACATCGCTTGTGATACCGCCTCCCGTTCAGAACTGGTTATTCCGTTGTTCAACCGGTACACCGATGTAAACGCTTGTGAAATGCCGCCGGAATTCGCGGTTCGCAATATAATCGGCGTATTGGATATTGACAGTCCGACCGTTGGACGCTTTACCCAAGAGGATCAGGAAGCGCTGGAGAAAATTGTTCGGGCGCTGGAGTCCGTTGTGGTTAAATTCGACCGCAATCGAGATAACAAGAATTAACAGCACATCCGCTTGCCGACTTCCGGCAAGTTCACATCAGCATTCATCACCTTTCGGTGCGATAAAGGCAGGCTCATGGGAGCCTGCCTTTATCGTGATATAAATATATGTAGAGCTTTTGATAATTGCGCTTTAAAATCCGTTACGCTTCCACCGGAACAATTAACACATCTCCCGGTTGAATCTCTCCCGGATCCACATCATTAATCTCACAGATTTCCTTCACATGTATTCTCGGGTCGGTACCACTTGGGCAGTTCTCCTCTGCAATTGTCCAAATAGTCTCATTCTCATGAACCACCACCTGACGATAGGTATCAGCAGCTGCGGCTTCCGTGGAGGGACCGAATACTGTAAACAGCAAAGTGGACAATCCCATCACCATAATCAAGATACATACAAAAAAGCGAACCGGCTTCACTACGCGATATCTCCCCATCAGTTTCATAATTATTCTCCCTTCTGCAAGCATTTTCCGGTACCTTAGTCCCCGGATATTGTCATAACCAGATAAGATTTTCAAGTAAGAACATTTGTTCTTCTTTTGATATATGTATTATAATCTCTCGGAAATCGGAAGTCAATAATAAAAAGAACAAATGTTTGTTTTTATTGAGAACAATTTTACCCAATAAAAGGCACCCCCGAAGAACGGTCCGTTCCCCGGGAGTGCCTTATGCACGTACTTCTCGGAAGTGTTTGCAGAATGTTTATTCCGATGATATTATTCTTTTACCAAATCGGCATACTGTGCCTCTGCAGCCCGAATCAAGTCATCCGGCGCCAGTATGATCTGCTCTCCTCTTTTTCCGGCGGAGATGTAAATCCGGTCGAAGAGCATGGCGGTCTCATCCACGAGGTCGGGAACAGCTTCTTCATGCCGATAGGCGAACAGCCGCCTCGCATGTAGCCGGTAAGTCCCACCAGTTCCTTCACATGAATCATTTCCACTTTCTTCTGCCCCGCTGCCGCAGCGGCCTTCTTCAAATCCAATTCACCGGAGACGGGAATGACGAATACGAAGAGTTCCTTCGTATTGCTTCGAGTTACCAGTGTTTTGAAAATCTCATCCTCCGATATTCCCAGAACCGCTGCTGCGTGATTTCCGGAAAGGTCGGATTCATCATATTCATACTGCCCCGTATCGTATTCAATCTGATTCTGATCCAAAATACGCATGGCATTTGTCTTTGTAATTTTCTGCTTTTTCACGATAATTAATCCTCGTATTCTTCAATTTTCTCAACGATTCGTTCTCGGTTTCGGACGCACCATCCGAACAGAAGGGAGCATGATCACCGCGACGATGCCGATCCCGATATAGTTCTTTCTGGCCCAAAAGGTATCCGATCAGCAGGCTGCCCAGGATTCCCGGCGACCGCCCCAGCGTGGATACCAGCAGGAACGGTTTCAGTTCAATGTTGGAAATTCCTGCGATGTAGCTCATCAAATCCTTTGGAATTCCCGGAACCAAATAAATCAGGAACACGATGGTCAGCGCCTTTCCGCTGTTCAGCTTCTTCATGTAATTCTGAACCTTCTCTTCCCCAAAGATGATATGCATGGCATCCACTCCCAGGAAATGAGCTAGCCGGTACGTAATCAGACAGCCGATTATTGCACCGATAATGGAAATACAGTACCCGCCGATTACCCCATACATATAACTGGAAGCCAGTTGAATCGGCTGCCCCGGGAGAATACAGATGATAATCTGTATGGCCTGAAGCACGATCAGCACCAGAAAAGAAATCAGGGAATGGCGCGCCAGCCGATCCGGAAGCTGCGACCAGAAGTCGGTGCTCAGCAGCGTATCCCGATAGAACAAAATCAAAATCAGCGGTATCCCGATTAAGATAATTCCCAAAACAAACAGTTTTGCGAATGCGACGGTATTCCTTACCCATCGGATATCTTTTTTATCTTTCTTCTTCGACATCAATAAGGCCTTTCTTCACCATGGTATCCAGGCTCTTGATTATTCCGTAGCGGGCGTGCTCGTACGTCAGTCCGCCCTGAAAATAAGCGATGTACGGTTCTCTCAGCGGTGCATCCGCACTGAGTTCAATAGAAGAACCCTGTACAAAAGCGCCGGCCGCCATGATTACCTGATCCTCGTACCCCGGCATATCCCATGGAATCGGTGTTACATATGCGTCAATCGGAGAAGCGGACTGAATCGCCTGACAGAATGCAATGGTTTTATCCGGATCCTTAAACTGAATGGCCTGCACGATATCACTTCTCTTCGAATATGCCGGCGGCATCACTTCAAAGCCCAAGCCGTCGTACGCCGCTCCGCAGAGCATCGCGCCCTTCACCGCTGCGTTTACCACCTTCGGTGCCAGGAACATACCTTGAAGCACCGAACGGTTCTGGCCAAAGGTCAGGCCGCATTCCGCACCGATTCCCGGACAGGTCAACCGATAGGAAATCCGCTCAATCAAATCGCTTCTTCCCACGATGTAACCGCCGGACAGAGCCAAACCGCCTCCCGGATTCTTAATCAGGGATCCGGCCATGACGTCCACTCCGAAATCCGTTGGTTCTTGAACGTCCACGAATTCTCCATAACAATTATCTACCATGACGATGATGTCCGGACGGAGTCTATGTACAGTTTCTGTGACGATTCGAAGGCTCTCCAGCGGAATCGCCGGCCGCCAGTCGTATCCGGTGGAACGCTGCATGGCCACTACTTTGGTCTCCGGCTGAATCGCATTTACGATTGCATCCAGATCCACATCCATATCTTCGCCCAGCGCAACTTCCCGATACTGAATACCGTAATCCATCAGCGTTCCGGTAAAATCAGATTCCGGTGCGTCGTTTTTTCCGATTACGGTCTGCAGAGTATCGTACGGCGTGCCCGTCACTTCCAAAAGCTCTTCTCCCGGTTTCAGAATTCCGAACAGAGTGGTGGCAATGGCGTGCGTCCCGTTTACAAGGTTCGGACGAACCAATGCCGCCTCGGTATGGAAGATGGAGGCGTATACCTTCTCCACCGCTTCTCGGCCGACATCATCATATCCGTAGCCGGTATTCCATCCGAAATGCGTGTCGTTGATATTGTTATCCTGGAACGCCTTCAGCACCTTCAGTTGATTGATGGCACAGATTTCATCCATCTCCTGAAAGGAATCTCCCAGCTTTTCCTCCATCCGATCCAAATAATCCAGTATTCCTCGATTAATACCAAAATCGCGAATTAAATGTTCCTTATATATTCTTTCTGCCACTTTCTATTGTTCCGTCCTTTCTTCTTCCCATTCCATACCTTTTACCAGGTCTCGTTTTACATTCATCTTGTGGGATGCGTACAGCTGCGTGGTGGTCACCTGCTCGTGATCCAGAAGCGCCTGTACATCGTAAATGGAATTACCGCGGCCGATCAAACTGGTGGCGGCGGTAGCCCGAAGCTTGTGCGGACTGTATCCCTCTTTTCGCCCGGTATGCAGCGGAATGGATGTGTATTTTTTTACCAATTCCCGGATGGCCCGCTGTGTCATCCGCTTTCCTTGCAGCGAAAGAAAGAGTGCATCCTCATCTCCCTCGTCCTGCACGGTAATTTGATTTCGTTCGTTTTCCAGATAATCCAGAACCACAGCCTCCACGGAGTGGTTGATGGGCATCGTAGATTCTTTTCCCCGCTTTCGGTAGATTCGAAATTCTCCTCTGGAGAAATTAAAAGAAGACACGTTCAGCTGCTGCAGTTCCGACAGGCGCAGACCGTATGTCAGGAAAAGAATCAGAATCGCTTTGTCCCGAAGCTTCGTCTTCTCCCAATAAATGCGTTCCCGATCCGTCAGGTGGGTTCCGCTGCTCACCGCATCCAGCATCACCATCACTTCATCATCCTGAAGCGCCTTGATTTCCTTCTCCCCGGTCCGGAACCCGAATGGGATCGAAACCGTCGGTGATATTATTGTCCAGAAGTCCGTCGCGGTACAGTTGCTTAAACATCACGGAGATAGAGGATTTCTTCCGAGAAAGGGTCTTGTTGTTGTTCTCGTAGATGACCGTCCCCTTTTCCGTTTCCACCTTGTATTTCCGACAATAGTCCAGAAATATATTGATATCCATCGCTGTAATCTGATTCAATTCATCCAATGTGACCCGGTCCGGCGTATCCGCTTCCGTCAGTGTGGTTTCCCGCACCAGATATTCAAAGAAAAAATGGATGTCCCGCAAGTAGGCCAGCCGGCTCTGAGGCAATACGTTTCCCTTTAGGTAGATAAAATAAGTTCGAAGAGACCGAGGGAGCGTTTCTTCCAGCTTCTCGCACTCCAAAAAAATCTCATTCTCCTGTTCCACCACGTTGTCCGGCCGGTCACTTTTGTTATGAATTCGATACTCTTTCATGAATTTCCTTCTTTACTCTGCCGAAAGAATCCGATCAACGACTGCACCCACGGATTCATTTCGTTGAATCTCAATCCAATGAATCAGTCCCTCGTAACGTTTCAGCCAGGTGAGCTGTCTCTTGGCATAATGACGCGTATCCTTCATTACCGCCAGGATGGCGTCCTTCAGCTCCGGAATCTCACCGTTGTAGTATGCGAAGAACTCCTTGTAGCCGATGGCTTTCAGCGCCGGTGCCGTTTCGTCGTATCCCATCTCCCGAAGGGATTTAATCTCATCCAAAAGACCGTTCTGAACCAGTTTCAGCACCCGTCGGTTGATTCGGTCGTACAACCACTCCCGGTCCATCGTGATTCCGAACAGACGGAAGTCATATCCTTCCCGCAGGCCGCACGCATTCAGGTCCTGTACGTTAGAGCCGAATTCGTACGCTTCGATGGCACGAATCACCTTTCGGGTATTGTTGGGATGAATTCGTTCCGCCGATTTCGGATCCACCGCCGACAGAACTTCGTACATGTATTCGCCGCCCATCTGCTTCGCCATATCTTCCAGTTCCCGGCGGCGCTTTCCGCCGTCGGCTGGTTCCGCCGCAAAATCCATATCGTACAGCACGGAATTCAGGTACAATCCGGTACCGCCGCACAGAATCGGCGTCTTGCCCCTTTCCAGAATATCATCGATGGTCTCCAGTGCCATTTTCTGATACCGCGCCACTGTCATATCCTCTTTCAGATCGATGACGCCGTACAGATGATGCGGCACGGTGCTCATATCCGCCGGACTCGGCTTGGCACTGCCGATATCCAGATATTTGTACAGCTGAATGGAATCGCAATTCACGATTTCGCCGTGAATTCGCCGGGCAAGGTAATTGGCAATTACGCTCTTTCCAACTGCTGTCGGCCCGGCAATAATATAAACTGTTTTCTTCTGTGTCGTCATAATTCTTTCCTTGCTATTTTCTTCTAAAAGATCGTTCAATTTCGTACTTGGATATGCGGATGAAAGTAGGTCGTCCGTGCGGACAGCTGAACGGATTCACGCACTGGGAAAGCCGATCCAGCAGCTCTCGAATTTCCCGTTCCGACAGGTGATCGTTTCCTTTCACCGCCGCTTTACAGGAACGCATAATCAGTTTATCCACCACCGGGGTATTCTGATGCAGATGCACTTCATTTTCTTGAACATCCACCAGATTTCGGGCAAAAGCATCTGCCTCGGTCAAAGTCATATAGGCCGGAATTCCCCGAATGATAAAAGTATTGCTGCCGAAATCCTCAATGGCATAGCCAATTCGCCGAAGGACGTCCATCCATTCCCGTTCACCGAAATACACATCGCCGGATACGTTCAGCAGAATCGGTGTCAGGATATCCTGCGGCAGGTGCGCACCGGTATTGTATTGGCGAACCAGCTTTTCGTACAGAATTCGTTCGTGTGCCGCATGCTGATCCAGAATGAACAGGTTATCCCCCGCCTGAGTGATGATGTAGGTATTAAAAACATATCCCGCCAAAGTCAGATTCTTGAAATCGAAGAGCCGTGTGGTGGCCGGTGCCAAAGGAATCCGATCCGTCTCATCGGCTTCTTCCGACTTCATATCTGACTTCACCGGTTCCGCCGATACCTCTGGTTTTTCCCCGTCGTATTCCGTTTTCGCCTCCTGAACCAAGCCTTTGAAAGCATCGCTCATGCTGTCTCCCGGAACTTGGAACGCCATCTTCATATCATCTTCATGATACACCGTCTCTGTGTTCGGTTTGTGTTCCCGCTTCTTCGCCTGCAGGAATTCCCGGATACCCATCTGCTCTCCGGAAGGTTTTTTTACCGGTTCCTTCGCCACCTCTTCCAGTGAACCCGAAGAGATGTTTTTTTCCTTCAGCATCGCTTGGGGTACCGCATCTTGAGAATGAATCACTTTCTGCACCGCCGCAGCGATATCTTTCTTGATGTCCCCGGATTCCAGGAATTTGATTTCCTTCTTGTTGGGGTGAATATTCACATCGATGGTTTCCGGAGGTACGGTGATGAACAACAGCGCCACCGGGTATCCGGAGAAAACTCGGTCACCGTATCCATCCATCAGCCCTTTTTCAATGACGTCGCTTCGAACATACCGGCCGTTCACGAAGAAAATCTGACCGCTTCGGTTATTCTTTGTGGTACCGGGATCGGAAATAAAGCCATGCACGTGCTCGCCCTGGATTTCCATCAGATTGCTGAATTCTTTTGTAGGATACACCCGAGAGATGGCATGAAGATAGTTTCCGTCTCCGTTGGTGGTGAGCACGTTCCGCCCGTTGTTAATCAGTTGGAAGGCCACGTTCGCATAGTACAGGGCCATTTTCTGAACGAAATCGATGATGGCGGAAGCTTCTGCCGCATCGCTTCGCATAAATTTCCGACGCGCCGGGGTGTTGTAGAACACGTCCTCCACCACCATGGTGGTCCCCCCGTTCATGCCGGAGGGTTCCTTCCCGCAAATGCACCCGCCCTGAATTTCCAGCTTGATTCCCACCGGAGACTCCGCCGTTCGGGTATACAATGTCATTCTGGAAATGGCACAGATGCTGGCCAGCGCCTCTCCGCGAAAGCCCAGGGTATCGATATGTCCCAGGTCTTCCAGTGTCTGAATCTTTCCGGTGGCATGGCGCTCGAAAGCAATTTCCGCTTCCTCCGCCGGGATTCCGCAGCCGTTGTCCGTTACCCGGATGTAGGATTTTCCGCCGTTTCGAATTTCTACCACAATGCTGTCGGCCCCGGCATCGATGGAGTTCTCCACCAATTCTTTTACGATGGAAAGGGGCCGTTCGATGACCTCGCCGGCGGCGATTTTATCCGATATAAAGCTGTCCAGTACTTGTATCATTCTTCTGAATCCTCATCAATATCTTTGATTTCATTCTGTATTTCCTGCAGCCGCACCAGTGCCTGAATCGGAGTCAAGGAATTGATATCCACTCCGCGAATCTCCTTCAGCACATCCTCATACGGCAGAGGCTCTTCGGAAACCCGTTCCGGTTCCGGGGCAACCTCGCTGTCGAAGAAGGAAATCTGGGTGGTCGCCGGCATCGGTGCCGACTGCGCTTCCAACTCCTTCAGTTTTCTCGACGCGCTTTGGCGAATTGCCTTCGGAATTCCGGCAATCTTCGCCACGTGAATGCCGTAGCTCTTGCTGGCCGGTCCGTCGATAATCCGATGCAGGAACACTACATTGCTTCCGTCCTCGGAGACCGATACCGACAAGTTGTGCACCGCCGGAAGATGCTCCTCCAGCACCGTCAACTCGTGATAGTGGGTGGCGAACATGGTGCGCACCCGATGATCGTCCGACGCCAAATATTCCGCCGTCGCCCAGGCAATGGACAGGCCGTCAAAAGTACTGGTACCCCGGCCGATTTCATCCAGGATAATCAGGCTGCGGCGAGTCGCATTCCGCAGGATATTGGCCAGTTCGCTCATTTCAATGAAAAAAGTAGACTGTCCCGATGCCAAATTGTCCGATGCACCGATTCGGGTAAAAACACGATCGCATACGCCAATACGCGCCCGACGACAAGGGACAAAGGATCCCATCTGTGCCATCAGCACGATGATGGCAGTCTGACGCATATAGGTGGATTTACCGGACATGTTCGGACCGGTAATCAGAAGAAGGCTCTCCTGTTCCGTATCCATGGTGGTGTTGTTGGACACGAACATGCCGCTTCCAATCATCTGCTCCACCGCCGGATGGCGACCCTCTTCAATCTCAATCAAGTTGGAATCGTCCACCTCCGGCCGGACATAGCCGTTGGCTGTCGCCACATCTCCGAAGGAAACCAGCACATCCAATAAAGCCACGGAAGCAGAGGCTTTCTGCAGCGATCCGATGTATGGTTCAATGGATGTCCGGATTTTCCGAAAGATGTCGTATTCCAGCGCATTTATTTTTGCTTCCGCACTCAGAACCAGGCTTTCCTTCTCCTTTAGTTCCGGCGTAATGTACCTTTCGTTATTCACCAAAGTTTGCTTTCGAATGTAATTCTCCGGCACTTTATCCGAAAAGGATTTGCTCACATCCAGATAGTATCCGAACACCTTGTTGAATCCCACCTTGATGGTCTTGATTCCGGTGCGTTCCCGCTCGCTCTGCTCCAGCCCCGCAATCCACTCCTTGGCATCCCGAATGGATTCCTTCAGGTCGTCCAACTCCGAAGAATATCCCGGCCGAATCAGATTGCCCTCGGTGATGATAAATGGCGGTTCTTCCACGATGGATTCCGCAATCATCTGATACAGATCGTCAAAATCATCGATGGAATCCCGGATTTCGGCAAGCAAAGCCGAGGATGCCAGGTCCTCCAAAGTATTTCGAATCTCCGGCAGTGCACCCAGCGTATTTTTCAGCGCCACCAGATCCTTTCCGTTGGCGCGGCCGCTGGCCACGCGGGCACTGAGGCGTTCGAAATCGTAGATTTCCCGAAGGCCCGCCACCAGATTGTTCCGCTCCAGCGGGTGATTTACTACGGCGTCCACCGCTTCCAACCGGGCATTAATCTGCGCCTGATTGTTCAGCGGCTCTTTTATAAATCGCTTTAGCAGTCTCCCACCCATAGCGGTGTGCGTATGATCCAGCACGCCCAGCAGGGAGCCTTCCTTGTTTTTGTCATATAATGTTTCCAGCAGCTCCAGATTTCGAAGGGTGGAACGGTCCAGCTGCATGTAATTGCTGGATTCTCGAATATCCAAATGCTTGAACTGCTCCATTCGCTGCTTCTGAGTATCCCCCAGGTACAGAAGCAGGGATCCGGAGGCCAACACCAAGTCCGTTCGGCCGTCCAAATCCAGCGAAATCAGGGAAGATGCCCCGAATTGATTCATCAGCGTCTTTTCGCACAGCGCCTTCCGGTAATAGGAGGAATCCACCGGATTCAAATAGGTCTGAATCTGCGGATCCTGCAGCGCCGCCAGCACGTTTTCCGGCAGCGAGGACTCATCGTAAACGATTTCCTTCGGAGCTATTTTTACCAGTTCGCTGATCAGAGAGTCCAGATCATGGCGATATTCCAGATGCATGCAGGCCAGCTCTCCGGTAGTAATATCCCCGTACGCAATGCCCACCTGTGTCTTCGTGGCGAACACCGATGCGATAAAAATATTTTCGTCATTCTCGGTGGAACCGGCGATGTCTATGGTTCCCGGCGTAATGATTCGAACCACTTCCCGGCGAACCAAGCCCTTTGCCTCCGCCGGATCCTCCATCTGTTCGCAAATGGCCACCTTGTGACCGCGCTCCACCAGCTTGGGAATGTAGGAATCCGCCGAATGGAACGGAACCCCGCACATGGGTGCCCGTTCCTCCAGACCGCAGGCCCGGCCGGTAAGGGTCAGTTCCAGTTCTCGGGAGACGGTTTTGGCATCATCGAAAAACAGCTCGTAGAAATCCCCCAGCCGAAACAAAATCAGGCAGTCCGGATTCTCTTCTTTAATCTGTAGGTATTGCTGCATCATTGGTGACAATGCCATAATAATCTCCTTTTTCATTCCTTTTTATTCTTTATTCCAATCAGTCCAAATCCGCATGAGCTTCCTGAACCACGTCCGAAATCCGGCTCGCCCATTCTTCAAGAACGGATTCTTCGCCGTTATCCGGAAGTTCACCTTCTGCCTTGCCGGCAAAAAGCAGATATTCGATATTTCCTTTCGTCCCTTTTAACGGTGAGAACGCCAATCCCAGTGGTTCCAGACCATTCTCCGATGCGTAACGGAGAACATTTTCGATGACCTGACGGTGCACCGCCGGATCCCGCACGATACCGTTCTTGCCTACCTGTTCTCTTCCCGCTTCGAACTGCGGCTTAATGAGGCAAACCATGTGTCCCGACGAATCCAAAACCTTCTGCACCACCGGGAACATGTGTTTCACCGAAATAAAAGAGACATCAATGGACACAAAGTCCACCGGTTCTTCGATTAAATCGGTGTCCAAATAACGGATATTGGTTTTTTCCATATTCACCACTCGAGGGTCTACCCGCAGCTTATAATCCAGTTGTCCGTATCCCACATCCAGGGCGTAGACCTTCCGAGCACCATTCTGCAGCATGCAGTCGGTGAAACCGCCGGTGGAGGCGCCCATGTCCATGCACACTCCATCCTTTAAATCGATCGGAAAGCAGTTCATGGCTTTCTCCAGCTTCAATCCGCCGCGGCTCACATACGGGCAAAGCTTCTGCTTAACCGCAAATTCCAGTTCCGGATCGAACTTCTGTCCGGCTTTATCTTCTATCCGGCCGTCTACTGTAACCAGTCCGGCCATGATGGTTCTCTTCGCTTTGTCTCGAGATTCCACCAGACCTTTCTGTACCAAAATGACATCAAGCCTTTCTTTTTTCAAAGTAATCCTCTACCCCCTTCACTACATCTTCCGGAGTCATTGCACATTCTTCTCGCAATTCCGGAATGCTTCCCTGCTCAATAAACTGATCCGGAAGGGCAAAATTCAGAATTCCAAACGCCTTCTCCCGATTCACCCGATCGAATTCATCGGAGAAACCTCCGATGATGGTGTTGTCCTCCAGCGTGACCACCAGTTTCGTCTCCGAATTCACTGCCGCGGCGTCCATCGGTTTTACCACGTTGATTGCCGTAACCCCTGCATCGAATCCGTGCTCGCGAAGAAGTCTCGACGCTTCGATACCGGTATCCAGCATCGCTCCTACCGCCAGAATCGTTACATCCTTACCAACGGAAAGCACCGTATTTTCCCCGGTGAACGGCTTCAGCCTCAGGTGATTTCCCTGGGAAGAACCTCTCGGATACCGAATCGCAATCGGTCCGTCGTATTGATGGACCGCATATTCCAACATCTCTTCCAGCTGATTTCCGTCTGCCGGACAGAGAATTTTCATGTTGGGAATCATATTCAAATAGGACAAATCAAACATGCCGTGGTGGGTTTCTCCATCCGCACCCACCAGGCCGGCCCGGTCCACCGCAAAGACCACATGAAGGTTTTGCAGACAAATATCTTCAATCAGCTGATCGAAAGCACGCTGTAAGAAGGAAGAATAGATGGCCACCACCGGCGTCATGCCGGCCTTCGCCATCCCTGCTGCAAATACAACCGCATGGGCTTCCGCAATTCCCACATCGAAGAACCGCGGTTCAAACTCCTTGTAAAACGGACCCAGTCCGGTGGCCGTTCCCATCGCCGCAGAGATGGCAACGATGGACTCGTCCGCCCGTGCCAACTCCACCAGCTTGTCGCCGAACACTTTTGAGTAGCTCGGTCCGGAAGGTGACGATAATATATTACCGTTATCCGCATCGAATGGAGCGATACCGTGGAATTTTCTCGGATACTTTTCCGACCAATAGTATCCCTTTCCTTTCTTTGTAATGACGTGCACCAGCGTCGGCCCGTCGTACTGATTGGCTGCGGTATAGGCCTCCACCAGAGCCTGGAGATCGTATCCATCTACAGGACCGATATATTTTATTCCGAGATCTTCGAAAAGAACGCCCTGTTCATCCAGCAGCGAGTACTTGATCTTATTTTTGGTATGGGAGATGGTGTCGCTGACCCGCTGACCTACCACCGGAATATTGTCCAGTGCTCCCCGGATGTTTTTCTTCATTCGGGTATAATTTTTTGAAGTGCGCAGGTTGTTCAAATGGCGAGACATGGCTCCTACATTTTTGGCGATGGACATTCCGTTGTCATTTAAAACAATTTTGATATTGGTTCCGGAAGCTCCGATATTGTTCAATGCTTCGTATACCAAGCCGCCGGTCATGGCGCCGTCGCCGATTACCGCCACCACTTGATAATCTTCGTTCCGAAGATCCCGCGCAGTGGCATATCCCATAGCCGCACTGATAGACGTACTGCTGTGTCCCGTGTCATAGGCATCATGAATGCTTTCCCGGGACTTCGGAAAACCGGAAAGGCCTTTATACTTTCGAAGGGTGTCGAAGGCCCCTGCCCTTCCGGTAATGATTTTATGAACGTAGGATTGGTGTCCCACATCGAAGATTACTCGATCCACGGCGGTATCATATACTTTGTGCAGGGCAATGGTGGTTTCCACAATGCCCAAATTGGATGCCAGATGGCCGCCGGTTTTCGAAACCTTCTCCACAAGAAAATCCCGTATTTCCCGGGCCAGAGCTTCCAAGTCCCCGTAGTCGGAGTTCTTTATAATCGATATTAAATCTTCTTTTTCAAGATCGTACAGCATTAGGATTTCCTTCTTTCCAGCTTATGAGCAAGTTCAATGAAGAATTCTGCGGAATCGCCGTATTTCTCCATAAGCGCAACGGCCTTTTCCGTTAAAGAATGCAGTTCGTCCTTGGCCGCCTCCAGCCCCAGGACTGTGGCATAGTTGCATTTGCCGTGATCGGCATCCTTGCCCAGCTTTTTCCCCATCATTTTTTCATCGCCAATCACATCCAGGATATCGTCGGAAATTTGGAAGGCTCTTCCAACCAGTTCCGCATACTGTTCAAAGTCTGTTCGAACCGCCTCCGGTGCATTGCCGATATAGAGGCCGGCCAGAATCGGCGCCTTCAGGAGCGCTCCGGTCTTGTTGGAGTCGATGAAGTTCAGCATCTCTTCGCTGCATTCTTTTCCCTCGTTCTCCATATCCGCTACCTGACCCGCAATCATCCCATGAATGCCGGCATTTCGGGATACTTCCAGCGCCGCCATCACATGGCGGTGGAGTTTTTCCGAATCCTCCTTCAAACCCGCTGCATCCTGCAGCATGATTTCGTGGGCAGTGTTCAGTAATCCGTCTCCGGCCAGAATGGCCATAGCTTCGCCGTACACCTTGTGGTTGGTCGGGTTTCCGCGACGAAGATCGTCATCGTCCATTGCCGGGAGATCGTCGTGAATCAGCGAATAGGTGTGAATGTACTCGATGGCACATGCAAAAGGAAGGGCTTCTTCCGGATTTCCTCCGGCGAAGTCCGCACAGGCCAGCAACAGAACCGGACGCAAGCGCTTTCCTCCGCTTTTCACGCTGTAGTTCATGGAATCCCACAGGACCTGAACCTGCGGCGCGACGGAAGGCAATTTATCCGCCAGATTTTCTTCAATCATGTTTTTATAATAATCGTAATTATTCATGGGAAGAATCCTCCTGCTCATCAAAAATTTCGATTTTCTGTTCCGCTTTTTCCAGCACGGAATTCAGATATTCCGACTCCTTCATTCCGGCATCAAACAGTGCCAGCGCTTCTTCCAACGAAGTAGCCGGTCCGCCGATTCGATCTGCGGCACTCCGAAGATTTTTCATGGATTCGGAAAAACTCTTATCACTCATCGTGTCCCTCCTTGTTCTTACCGGTAACTTGCGCCTTGAAGCGGCCGTTTCGCAGGAGTACCGTATACTCTTCGCCCTCCGATACATTATCGATATCGGAGACGATGGTTCCCGCTTCATTCAGAACTGCGGCGAACCCCCTCTCCAGCACTCGTTTCGGATTTCCCTCCCGAAGCTTAATCAATGCCTGCTCCATTTCATTTCGGGCCTTTTGTACCCGGTTTCTCATATTGGAACAAAGCAGTTGGGTTAGTGATTCAACCATTCTCTTTTCGTTCAGCAATTTAAAACGCAAAGATTCACTCAGCGCACTGCGGCACTCAGCGATGCGCTTCTGAATTTCATGAACATCCGGCACCGCCATATCCGCCGCCTCGCTGGGCGTTGCCCCCCGGGCATCCGCCACATAATCGGAAATGGATACATCCGGTTCATGACCCACGGCGGAAATAATCGGAATATCCGATTGAAAAATGGCTCTGGCAACGGATTCCTCGTTAAAGGCCGCCAGATCCTCCGGGGATCCGCCCCCTCTCCCTACAATCAATAGGTCAATATGGCGCTTTCCCGATTCGTTCACCCGATTTGCCAAATGAATTCCCTGACAGATGCTGGCCGGCGCATTCACGCCTTGCACATAAGTCGGAAAAATCAAAAGGTTCACGTAATTGTTTTTCTTTAAAATAATTTTCTGTATATCCCGAAGGGCATCTCCCTCCGTGGAGGTGACGACCCCCACGCATTCCGGGAATTCCGGAAGTGGCTTCTTGTATTCCGGTCGGAACAGTCCTTCCGCTTCCAGTTTCTTTTTCAAGGCTTCAAAAGCCGTCTTCGCTTTTCCAACCCCGGCATCTTCCATATAGTGAATCTGGAAAGAATAGGTGCCGCCTTTTGCATACAGCCGAACGGATCCCACCGCAACCACGTTGCGTCCGTCTTCCAGAAGTTCCGGATTAATCTTTGGAAGCTGACTTTTCCAGACCACACTGCGGATGACGCATTGTTCATCCTTCAAGGAGAAATACGCATGTCCTTTCCGAGTTAATCCGGAGATTTCCCCTTCAATGGCCACATTTCGGAGATTGAAATCGCTGTCAATTTTGTTGGCAAGATATTCATTTACCTGTGTCACGCTAACCGGCTTCATTCTTGACTCCTCCGTCCTCCCAGCAGGGAAATTCCTACGGCATTATCTCCGGAAAGCACCGGGTCTCCGAACAGAATGCGGCAGCCATCCCGCTGTTCCTGCCAGAGGACCGCATATTTCCGAAGTGTCTCGCTGGCGGAAACGCCTCCGGCCATTACCACCGTATCCACTTTGTACTTTTGGCTCAGCTGTACTGCGGTGTCGTGAAGCAGCTGCTGAATCCGGTAGAAGATTCCCGGGACAATTTCATCGCCCTTCTCTTCAATGCTCTTCATCACCTGAGTCTCCGTTCCGGACAAGTTAAAGAACCCCTCCTGAATCCGAATTTTCCCCGGAAAGACTGTATACGACCGGTCCATGGCAATTCGGTCTAAATATTTTCCCGCCGGGAAATCGTAACCCAACTGCACACCGGTCCGATCCAAAAGCTGACCCACGCTGATGTCCTTAGTTCCGCCCACAATTTCAACCGCATATCCTTCCCAGGTCCGTTCGCACAGAAGGCACTCCGTCGTTCCTCCGCTGAGATGGAACAGCAGAAAGGGTTTCTGCGGTATTGGCGGCAGCGTGGACAGGATGGCTTCAATATGCCCTTCCTGATGAGAAAAACAGTTCATCGGAACCTGCAGTGCAGAAGAAATCACCGTTCCGGTCTGAACGCCGGATAGGAATACCGGCATATAGGATCCCTCCACATTCCGTGGGCGAGACGATACCGCCACCGATATGATTTCCTTTGGATCTACCGTCTGAAAAGCTTCCTCAATAAAGGAAGGTAGAACCTGGCAATGGTGAAAAAAGGCAACGGATTGCCTCAGACCTCTTTTTCCTTGTTCTACCTTTAAGAAATCGGAGCTGCTGATATCGGATGTTTCCATTCTCATCCGTCAGCGCTACCGACGTC
>ENA-OQDA01000278-OQDA01000278.1-human-gut-metagenome-genome-assembly--contig:-NODE-278-length-21920-cov-4.799660_pt1 | contig 21920 bp, 21 predicted proteins | sample MGYA00242771_ERZ504603 | MGnify/ENA primary metagenome ERZ504603 (study PRJEB26092, sample SAMD00036328) | human gut metagenome | host: Homo sapiens | study: EMG produced TPA metagenomics assembly of...
GCGGCTTTATCGGCGTGGGTGAGCCTTCCGGTCACCCGTATCAGGGCCACATTCTCCAGCTTGCCAGCGTGCTGGGCGTGGAGGAAGAAAACGGCTTCACCCTCAACTACGACAAGTACAACTGGGAAGAACACCCGGACCATTTCATTCTGCAGGACGCCGACCAACCCGTGGACTTTGGCGAGGGCAAAAAGAACATCTACGCCCTCGAGGGCACCGAGGTGCTGGTGCAGCGGAACAAGGAAGTGCAGATGGCCGCCCACGACTTCGGCAAGGGGCGCGCCGTGTACATCAGCGGCGTGCCGTACAGCTTTGCCAACAGCCGCACCCTTTACCGCGCTATCCTGTGGAGTGCCCACAGCGAGGAGGAACTGCATACATGGTTCAGCTCCAATTATAATGTAGAAGTTCACGCCTACGTCAAGAACGGCAAGTATTGTGTGGTGAACAACACCTACGAGCCGCAGGACACCACCGTTTACACCACAGACGGCAGCAGCTTTGATCTGCATCTGGATGCCAACGAGATCAAGTGGTATGAGATCTAAGTTCTCCTTTTCATAAACGAACACAACGGGCAGCTCTGTTACCAGAGCCGCCCGTTGTGTTTGCTGTATCTGCCGATAACTCAACCTGTGTCAATCGAACGCTGCAATGGAGATGGCTGGAAACGCAGAAATTCAGTAAAGCGAGCGTAATAGACCTGCAGAAAAAAGAAACTGCCCGCGCAAGTATGCGTAAGATGGTGAAGCACTTGCTGAAAAAATATAAGTATGCGCCAACGTCAAGCGGCGTAAGGGCTGCAACAAAAAGACCGTGCAGAAGGACTGGCTGGAAGATCTGGTCGTCCGGGAGACGATGAAGCTGATTCAGGACGATGCGGTGATCGACAAGATCGTTCAATTGGTCATGGATGTCCAGAATCAGGAAAATACCACGATCCCGCTGCTGGAAAAGCAACTGCGAGAGGTCAACAAAAAGCTGGACATCCTGATGAAGGCGATCGAGGACGGCTTGTACACTCGGACAACGAAAGAGCGGCTGGAAGCGCTGGAAAGCCAGAAAGATGAGCTGACTGTAAAAATCGCAGATGAAAAATTAAAGAAGCCCAGCTTCAATGAGGATTTCATCCGATTCTGGTTGATGAAATTCAGAAAGTTCGATATTTCGCAGAAAAAACAGAGAAAAGCGCTGATCGAAATTTTTGTAAATGCCATTTTTCTGTACGATGACCGGATGCTGATCACGTTCAACTACAAGGATGGCACCCAAACCGTCCGATTTGAGGACGCTTTGACCGCTGATTGCGGAGAAAAAAGTTTGCGTTTGCGAAGCAACGAAAGCCCCAGTGGGGCTTTTGAGCAACAGAACGGTCTTGCGCAAGCAAGATGGAGGGGCCGTGCCCCGACAAGTTCGGATTTGTCCAGTTCTGCTGGACCAAAAGCTCCACAGACGAATTTGTTCGTCTGTGGAGCTTTTTTGTTTGCCCACAGCGTGGTCAGAAAATGAAAAAAGAATGCAAAATGCGGTGCGCTTGAAAAATGTCAGGACGGGATTTTTGTAAAAAATGTAGAATATCTTGCCGGAAACTGTGCATTCTCTCCAACAAAAACTGCCCAAACGTGTTGATATTGAGAAAAAAGCTTCACAAACGTTTACAAAAGGGTAACAGGTTGGTATACTTTATGGTGGTAAACGTAACAAGCCATGGAAGCTGAAAGGAGAACCTACCCGTGAATACCGCTGCACCGTCCCGTAAAAAACTGCTGAGCTTTGTGCTGACACTGGTGTTTATGCTCACCTGCCTGCCGGCTGCCTTGGCGGTTGATCTGAATGTGGACGCAGGCTTCTACTTCAAGCAGAGCCGTGGCGGCACCTGCACACTGGCATCCGCAGCCATGATGCTGCGCCGCCGTGCCTATTTTGACGGCCTGACCGACTGGTCCACTGTGACCGAGAACAGTGTCCGTTCCACAGCATGGTCCAACGGGCTTTCCCACAGCTTTACATATAAGGAGATGCAGGTGGGCTACGGCACACTGCCCTCCCGCAAACAGGAAAAAGTACAGACCCTGATCACCCTGCTTTCGCAGCACCCGGAGGGCATCGTGCTGTATGACCGCAGCCAGCCCCATGCAGTGCTGCTCACCGACTACACCAACGGCAACTTCTATTGCTCCGATCCGGCAGGCAACATCTCTTCCGGACGCATCCCGCTGGAAAACTCCAGCGTTTCGGTCAATAGGTCCTCCTGCTACTGGTATGTGGCATCAGATCACAACTTCATTGCTGCAGAGGCTGACGGCCTGCGTCTGGAAGGCATGAGCTACCCAATCAATGTCCGTGCGGGCAAGGGCATGGCACTGACCGGCACTGCAAATGCTGCGCTGGGCACCACCCTGACCAATGTGCAGGTGGCAGTGCTGGACGAGAACGACCAGACGGTGTTCACTGCACAGGCAGCACCCAATACGGCGATCTTCTCCTTCAAGTCGCTGGACAGCTCCATCCGCTTTGGTGAACTGCCCGCAGGCAATTACACCTACATGGTGGTCGTGACCGATTCTCAGGGCGATAACCTCTGCTTTACCAGTGACTTCACGGTTTCGGATGGCTCGGCAAGCAGCGGCGTTTACTGGTCGGTGAAGGATACCGAGGGCACCAAGCTGCTGGACAGTATTCAGGAAGTTCAGGATGCCTTTGCAAATGCAACTGAGTCCACTCTGGGCTGGTTTGGCGGTCTATTCCAAGTAAAATACATAAACAAGAACTAAAAAACGGAAAGATCCCTGGAACTGACACTTTCCGGGATTTCATTTTTTTTGCTGTAATTTATTGTAAAAAAAGCTTATTTCAGGGTTCCGTCCAGTACCTGACTGTAATACCAGGGCTTTGGTGCGCGGAAGGTCTTGCCGCTGAGGAACTCGAAATCCGGCTGGTTGAAACGGGGCATGGTGAGTTCCCATGCGCACAGGGCCTGATACTTGAGTTTCAGTTCGCGGTTGGCGGTGTTGTTGCCGTATTTGCTGTCGCCCAGAATGGGACAGCCGATGCTGGCCATGTGTGCACGGATCTGATGGGTGCGGCCGGTGATCAGCTGCACCTTCAGCAGGGCCAGACGGCCGGAGACGGCGATGGTCTCGTACCGGGTCTCCACTTCCTTGGCACCGGGCTGCTTTTCTTCCACGATCTTCACGATGCCGCGGTCCGCGTCCTTGAGCAGATAGCCGCCCAGAGTGGCATCCGGCGGCATCGGACGGCCGAAGGTGACGCAGAGGTAGGTCTTTTTCACTTCGCGGTTCTTGATGGCTGCAAGGAACAGCTCTTCGGCTTCCGGGGTCTTGGCAACGATGACAAGGCCGCTGGTGCCGGTGTCCAGCCGGTGGCACAGCGCCGGGGTGTACAGGTCGTTCTCCTTGTACTCGCCCTGCTGGTTCAGGTAAAGCAGGGTGCGGTTCAGCAGCGTGTCGTCCTCCGGGCCGTCCACGGCAAGACCGGCGGGCTTGTTCACAATGACGATCTGCGGGCAGTCGTAGACTACCTGTGCCGGGCCGCGGGCGTTCTTCCACGCCGGGCCGTCCACACGGCGGTCCGCATCCAGAACTTCATCCAGAATGAACAGCTTGATCTCATCACCGGCCATCACGCGGGTGGAAAGCGGCTGCTTTTTGCCGTTCAGCTTGATCTTGTTCTCCCGCAGGGCCTTGTTCAGGCGGCCCGGGTTCAGTGCCGGGTACTGCTGCATCAGGTAGTTGTCCAGCCGGGTGGGGGCAAGACACTTTACTTTTAAAATTTTCACGGGAAATTCCTCTCTATCTTAAAATCAGTTGCAATAGAATGGGTTCTTGATTCGTTTTATTGTAGCGGAACAAAAACCGCGCGTCAAGCGCAGAGAAAAGGAAATGTTGACTTTTCCGCGCGGGTGACGTATGATACCGAGACAGGTGCGGAAAACACCGCCCCGACAACAACAGAAGAAGGTATAGAATATGAAACTGAACAAAAAAGGTGCTGGCCGTTACGGCCATTCTGGCAGTGGGCATTCTGGCAGGTTGCGGCAGCAGCAACAGCACCGCAGGCAGCGCGGCAAGCGCACCGGCTTCCGGCGTGGAAAGCAGTGCGGCTTCGTCCGAAGCAGCCGGTGAGATGGGCGATGTGCTGCCCATCGACGCCGGGGATCTGAACGAGATCAAGACGGGTTCCTACAAGTTTGCAGCCAGCATCACCAAGGTGGCCGACGGCCAGGCGACCCTGAGCGTATACGGCTACGACAGCTACCTGCCCGAGGACATCGACGCCTTGCAGGAGGGCAGCGTGCTTCGGATCCACGACCAGGGCGACACCACCGTGACCAAGCTGACTGTGACCAGCATCGACAGGGATGCCGACAACGGCTATGTGACCATCAACGGCGGCATCGAAGCGGGCGGCGTGGAGCTGACGCTGGACCACGATGTGTACCGCACCGTGACCTTTGACGATTACCCCGTCTACTATGAGATGGGCGAGGTGACCCTGCCTCTGGCCGGGGGCGTGACCCTGAGCGACAGCTCGGCCGACCCGCAGGCTTCCGCCGTGGAGACGGACGGCGCCGATGCCGTGGCCGAGGCCGTCAACGCCGAGCCGGACGGCTGGATGCCCAACAACACCCTGGTCTTTACCGAGGATGGCACCATCAGCAGCATCGTCCGCATCTGGGTGCCGTAAATTTTGCTCAAAACCGTTGACAAACGTTTTGCGTATGCTATAATTTAGCTGTACGCAAAGGGGCACTTCGCCTGCCTTGCGGAATGTAAAATTATGACAGATGGCAATGATGGGGTCAGAAATGCACACCGCCGTTCAGAGAGAGCGCTTCCAGCTGCAAGGCGTTCCGGTCGGGATCATTTCGCGCCACCCCGGAGCTTCCGGCGAATGTAAACCGGACGCAGCGCAGCGTTAACGCGCCGAAAGCGGCAGGGGATACATTTTATCCTTTGCAATTTGGGTGGTACCACGGAGCAGTTTACAGGCAGCCTCGTCCCTTTTGGGATGGGGCTGTTTTTTGTTTTCTGCGCCCACCCGCCCCGTCTGCCATAATCATAAATCTGACGTGCAAACGCCAAGGACAATCGAGGAGAGAAAACCTATGCAATGGACCGGTTTGAATGAACTGCGTGAAAAGTACCTGAGCTTCTTTGAGAGCAAGGGCCACCTGCGTCTGGACAGCTTCCCCCTGGTACCCAAGAACGACCCCAGCCTGCTGCTGATCAACAGCGGCATGGCTCCCATGAAAAAGTGGTTCCTGGCACAGGAGGAGCCGCCCCGTCATCGCGTGACCACCTGCCAGAAGTGCATCCGCACCCCGGATATCGAGCGTGTTGGCATCACTGCCCGCCATGGCACCTTCTTTGAGATGCTGGGCAACTTCTCCTTCCAGGATTACTTCAAGGAGGAGGTCATTCCTTGGGCATGGGAGTTCCTGACTTCTGACGAGTGGATGGCCATTCCGAAGGACCGCCTGCATATCTCTGTGTACGAAGAGGACGACGAGGCTTACGATATCTGGACCAAGAAGGTGGGCATCGCCCCCGACCACATGGTGCGTCTGGGCAAGGAAGACAACTTCTGGGAGCATGGCTCCGGCCCGTGCGGCCCCTGCTCCGAGATCTACTTTGACCGCGGCCCCGAGTACGGCTGCGGCAAGCCGACCTGCGGCGTGGGCTGCGACTGCGACCGCTATATGGAGATCTGGAATCTGGTGTTCAGTCAGTTCGATGCCGACGGCAAGGGCCACTACGAGCGTCTGGCACGCCCCAACATCGATACCGGCATGGGCTTGGAGCGTCTGGCCTGCGTGATGCAGGGCGTGGGCAACCTGTTTGAGGTGGACACCGTGCAGAGCGTGCTGCATCATGTAGAGCACATTGCCAACAAAACCTACGGCGAGAACGACAAGACCGATATCTCCATCCGTGTCATCACCGACCACATCCGCAGCTGCACCTTCATGGTGTCCGATGGCATCCTGCCTTCCAACGAGGGCCGCGGCTATGTGCTGCGCCGCCTGCTGCGCCGTGCTGCCCGCCATGGCCGTATGCTGGGCATCACCCGCCCGTTCCTGGTGGAGCTGGTGGAGACTGTCATCCAGTCCAGCGAGAGCGCATACCCCGAGCTGCGCGAGCACGATGCTTATATCAAGAAGGTCATCGGCACCGAGGAGGCAAACTTTGCCCGCACCATTGATGCCGGCATGAACATCCTGAACAACATGATCGACGGTCTGGAAAAGGCACATGAGCACCTGCTGAAGGGTCTGGATGTGTTCAAGCTGAACGATACCTTCGGTTTCCCGCTGGATCTGACCAAGGAGATCGCTGCGGAGCAGGGTATTGAGATCGACGAGGAAGGCTTCCACGCCGAAATGACCAAGCAGAAGGAGCGTGCCCGTGCAGAGCGCCTGAAGAAGAACATCTCCGGCTGGAGCGAGGATCTGTTCGGTGCGCTGGATGCAGAGCCCACCGTCTTTACCGGCTACGAGACCCTGAACGACACCGGCGTTGTGGTGGCCCTGAGCGACGAGGAGACCCTGACCGATGCCATTGCTACCGACGAGGAAGCAAAGGACGGCGTGCTGGTGGTTCTGGATAAGACTCCCTTCTACGCTGAGATGGGCGGTCAGGCTGCGGACCACGGCATGCTGAACAGCGCCGACTGCAGCCTGCGCGTGCTGGATGTGAAGAAGACCCCCAAGGGCTACTACGTCCACACCTGCGTGCTGGAGAGCGGCATCGTGAAGATGGGCGACCATCTGAACGCTCAGGTGGACAAGGAATACCGCATGGCCATTGCCCGCAACCACACCGCCACCCATCTGCTGCAGGCAGCGCTGCGTGAAGTGCTGGGCGACCACGTCCATCAGGCAGGCTCCTATCAGGATGCAGAGATCACTCACTTCGACTTTACCCACTTCAGCGCTGTCACTCCCGAGGAGCTGGCCCGCGTGCAGAAGATCGTGAACGATAAAATCTACGAGTCCATGAACGTCACCGTCCGGGAAATGCCCATTGAGGAAGCCAAGAAGCTGGGTGCAATGGCTCTGTTCGGCGAAAAGTACGGCAAGGTCGTGCGTGTTGTGGACATCGAGGGTTGGTCTACCGAGTTCTGCGGCGGCACCCACGTGAAGAACACCGCCCAGATCGGCGGCTTCAAGATCGTGAGCGAGGCCTCCGTTGCTGCGGGCATCCGCCGCATCGAGGCTGTCACCGGCCGCAACCTGCTGATCCGTGCAAACCTGCAGGAGGCTATGCTGCATACCGTGGCAAACACCCTGAAGGCAAACAACGTGACCGCTCTGCCCGTCCGTGCCGAGGCCGTGATGGCTGAGAACAAGGCTCTGGCCAAGGAGCTGGAAGAGATCAAGGCACAGGTCGCCGCTTCCAAGGTGACCAGCCTGTTTGACAATGCCGAAGAGATCGGCGGCGTGAAGATCGCTTCTGCATACTTCACCGGTACCACCGGCGACACCTTGCGCGGCATGTGCGATACCGTCCGCGACAAGGCTGTGAAGCCCGCTGTGGCGGTTCTGGTGGGCAAGGCTGAGGATAAGATCACCATGGCTGTCACTGTGACCAAACAGGCACAGGAAAAGGGCCTGAAGGCCGGTGCTCTGGTCAAGGAGATCGCTGCCATTGCCGGCGGCAAGGGCGGCGGCAAGCCGGACTTTGCAATGGCCGGCCTGAAGGATGAGACCAAGATCGACGAAGCTCTGGCTGCTGTCGGCGCCATCGTCAAGAAGGCTCTGGGCGAATAAGAAAACGGGTTCGCCCTCTCCGTCAGCGCTGACGCGCTGCCAAAGTTTATGGTTTTGCCAAGGGCTCTCTCTTTGGGAGAGCTGGACGCAAAGCGGCCTGAGAGGGCGGGGACGTTTATAAAATATCAGGAAGGAGTTGTTTCCCATGGAAGATTGTCTGTTCTGTATGATCGCGGAGGGGAAAATCCCCTCCAAGAAGCTGTACGAGGACGAGCAGGTGGTGGCGTTTTACGACATCAACCCGCAGGCCAAGGTGCACTTTCTGGTGGTGCCCAAAAAGCACATTGTCTCTGCCGCTGCGCTGACCGAAGAGGATGGCGCACTGCTGGGCCATATCTTTGCAGTGATCGCAAAGCTGGCTGCGGAGCAGGGCCTGAACAACGGCTACCGCGTCATCTCCAATGTTGGCGAGGACGCAGGCCAGACCGTGAAACATCTGCATTTCCATGTTCTGGGCGGCGAAAAGCTGCCTGTCTGATTCCAATAAAAAGGGAGCGTTGAATTATGGCTGAGACCTATACTCTGCACGTTGCAGGCCTGACCCGTGAGCTGACCATCTGCAAGGTGAATGACCACATGGACATTGCTGCTTTTATCATGCTGGGTGATGCCGAGCTGACCGTGGCTGCTGCCGCTGAACTGCTGAAGAAGTGCCCGGATTTTGATATCCTGCTGACCGCCGAGGCCAAGGGCATCCCTCTGGCACACGAGATGAGCCGCCAGAGCGGCAAGCCCTACGTCTGCGCACGCAAGGGCGAAAAGCTGTATATGACCGACCCCGTGGTGGTGGAGGATCAGTCCATTACCACCGCAGGCAAGCAGAAGCTGGTCATCGACCGCAAGGAGCTGGACAAGATGAGCGGCAAGCGCGTTCTGGTGGTGGACGATGTCATTTCCACTGGCGGTTCGCTCAAGGCTCTGGACGCGCTGGCTGAGCAGACCCAGTGCACCATTGTGGGCCAGGCCGCTGTTCTGGCCGAGGGCGATGCAGCTGAGCGCAAGGATATCATCTTCCTGGAGCCGCTGCCTCTGTTCTTCCACTAAGCTGCAATGCGACGCCCGCTCTGCGTTTTCTGCGCTGGAATGCTGGGTGTGGAGTTAGTGTGCGTTTTTTTGCCGCAAACGGAACTTTTTGTGCCGTTTGCGGCATTTTTTGTTGCCGTTTGTCTGGTGCTGTGCATCTTTGATGCTGCCCGCAAAGCAGCGCTCTGCATCCTGTTGGGTGCTGCTGTGGGTATGGCATCGGTGCTGCACACGGCAAACCGGCTGGAGCGCATCCGGGTGCAATATGCAGGCCGTCCGCTGGTGCTGACCGCAGAGGTGGAAAGCACGGCGGATTCCTACGATCCCGGTATCGTGGATGCGGTTTTGCATGTAGAGAAAGTGAACGGCAGCGCGGCATCCTTCCGGGTGGAGTGCAGTGCTTTGCCGGAGTGCAAAGCCGGGGAAAGGGTGCAGGGAAGATTTATACTGTCGGCCCCGGCATCCGGAAGCCGGGTCGGCCTGTATGCGGACGGCATCGCTCTGCAGGCGGAAATGGACGAGGACGGGCCGGAGCTTACAGTTCTGGGCGAAAGCAGCAGCTTCCGCGCCCGCACCCACCGCCTGCAGCAAAGGCTCAGTGCGTCGCTGCGCCGCCGTATGGACGGCAAGACCGGCGGTGTGCTGGCTGCCATGACTACCGGCGACCGGAGTTATCTGTCTTCGGCCATGCGCAGCGCCTACCGGGGCGCGGGTCTTGCCCATGTGCTGGTGGTAAGCGGAATGCATGTGTCCATTTTGTGCGGTGATATCCTCAGTACACTCCTGCCCTACGAGTGGGAGCAGAGCTACCGCAGGCGCAGACGCCGGGCGGTATTCCGAAGTCTGCTGGCCTTTTTGCTGATGGGCGTGACCGGCTTCACACCCTCGGTATGCCGCGCCGCAGTGGCGGTCTGGGTCGGTGCACTGGGTGTGTGGCTGTACGGCCCGCCGGATACCCTTACCTCTCTGGCGGTGGCAGGTATCGTTATGACCGCAGGCAACAGCTATGCAGTGTGCGATATCGGCTTTGAACTTTCGTTTGCGGCGGTGGTGGGCACGGTGGCAGGCGGTGTGTGCATCCGCCGCGCCCGGGATGCGTGGTACCGCCGCTTCTGGAAGAAAGCAAAGAACCCGGTAAAACGGCCGTGGTATTTCAAACTGCCGGAACGTCTTTGGGGCCTTGCGGAAAGCATTTGCATCTCGTTTTGTGCTTCGGTGGCCACATTCCCGGTGTTGGTGCTGCGCGGGCTGAGTGTGAGCATTTATGCGGTGGCATCCAGTGTGGCGGTGCTGTGGCTCATCCAGCCCATGATGCTGCTGGGCCTTGGCACGGCCTTTGCCGGCCTGGTACCCGCTCTTGCTCCGCTGTATGGGGTGCTGTCCGCAGCGTCTGCGGCGTTGACCGGCCTGCTCGACCGCTGGGCCGTCTGGATCTCTGCAAAACCGGGCGTGGGAATCTACTTCGATACGGCCTATGCAGCCATCGTGTGTCTGGTGCTGATCCTGTTGGGCTGGCTGGCGTTCCACTGGCGGGTACGGCTGCGGGTGGCAGGGCCATGCATCCTGCTGGCGGCAGCTGTTTCCATCGGGCTGGGCAATGCTCTCAGCCGGGATGTGGTGCACATCGACCTTGTAGGCAGCGCCAACGCGCCGGCAGTGGTCGTCACCCAGAACGATACCGCCGTGGTGCTGTTCCGGGGCGGAGCTTCTGCCCAGAACGCAGTGGAAAACCAGCTTGCCCGGCGGGGCGTGCAGACTGTGGAGCTTGTGGCAGACCTGCGCACAAATCCTAAAACGGCCTGTACACTGGAAGCAGAGCGGACACTTCCGGCAGCAGAAATGGCGGTGAACACAGCACAAAAGCTGCGGTGCACACCGGCTCTGGTGGAAATGCTGCGCACCCGGAAGGGCTGTCTTGTGCGGCTGACTGTGGGCAATCGGCAGTTTGCCGTGGTCAATGGAACTGTAGAACTGGCAAAACAGGTCACAGTGCAGTGGCTGCTGGCATCCCCTGCAAAGCCGGATGCTGTGCAGTATAAAAATGTTCTGGCCCTGCGCAGCTATGACTGGATGGACAACAGAAAAGAACTGGCGGCATCCATCAGCCTGCGGCGGCACGGCGGGCTGAAAACAGAGTGATGCTTTGCAATCCGTGCAGAGTGTGGTACAATAGAACAACACCATAAGAGAAGGGAGGTGCCTGCATGGCGACCGAGACAAAACTCCGGCAGTTGGCGGACAAGGGCTGCCCGGTCTACTATTTTTATTCCAGTGAGCGGTATCTGGTGCGGCAGGCCGTGGCAGCGGCCACCCGCATCCTGACCGCAGACAGCGACGAGGATGCCACGGTTCTGGATGGAGCTGCGCCGGAGATCGAACAGCTCATCATGGCGGCGGGCACCATCTCATTTTTTGGTACCCGGCGTGTGGTGGTGCTGCCGGAGATCGACCCTGCAGCTTACAGTGACAAGGATCTGGAAGAGTTGAACAGCACCCTTTCCAGTCTGGAAAATGCTGTGGTGGTGCTGGGCAGCGTGTTTGAACTGGAGCGCAGCAAGCTCAAAACAGGCAAGCGCGCACAGAAGCTGATCGCGCAGTGCAAGGCGCTTGGCTACACCGAAGAATTGGCTAAGCCCAAGCCCTTTGAACTGAAAATGATGATGATCGACCGCGCAAAGGAGCAGAAAACCACCCTGCCGGACGGCGCAGCGGCGGCGCTGCTGGAGCGCTGCGGCGAGGATCCGTTCCTTTTGGAAAATGAGGTGGACAAGCTCTGTGCATTGTCCGGGTATCAGACGGTCACGGCAGCGATGGTGGCGGAAATGGGCACGGTCAGTCTGGAAGCAGACGTGTTCGAGATGATCCGCATGATCACGGCCAAAAACGCCACAGGTGCCTGCAAAAAGCTGCAGACTTTGCTGCGCCTGCAGCAGGAGCCCATTGCCATTACAGCGGCCATGATCGGCAGCTATGTGGATCTGTACCGGGTCAAGCTGGGGGCAGCAAAACGGAAAAATTACAGCACGGTATTCAAGGATTTTGGCTATAAGGGCAGTGATTACCGGCTCAAGCGGTCGGCCGAAACAGCCTCGCATTATACGCTGGGCCAGATCGAAAACTGTATGCAGGTGCTGCTGGAACTGGACCAGAGCCTGAAAAGCCAGCCTACCGATGACCAGATCCTGCTGGAAACAGCGCTGTGCCGGTTGGCAATGGCGGGGAGCGGACGATGAAGGAAAACGAAATGATCCATACAGGCCGGGTGCTCATTGTGGAGGGCAAGTACGATGCGGCCCGGCTCTCCCATCTGACCGATGCCATGATCCTGCTGACGGATGGCTTTGGCATTTACAGCGACAAAAAGCGCCAGCAGCTGTTCAAAGCGCTGGCGCAGAAAAACGGCCTGATCCTGCTCACGGATTCGGACGCAGCAGGCTTCCGCATCCGCACCTACATCACCAATCTGGTGGGAGAAAAGAATGTGGTTCAGGCTTACGTGCCCGCGATCCACGGCAAGGAAAAGCGCAAGGAACAGCCCGGCAAGGAGGGCCTGCTGGGGGTCGAGGGCGTGGACGATGCCATTGTTCTACAGGCGCTGCGGGATGCCCTTGGCGCTGAGGCGGGTGCCGCAGCGGCCCGCCCGGAAGGACGGCAGATCACCTATACCGACCTCTACGAGTGGGGGCTTTCCGGCAGGCCGGGCAGCGCCGAGCGCAAGGCAAAGCTTCTGAACGCGCTGGGCCTGCCGCCGCGTCTTTCCAAAAAGGAGCTGGTGGAAGCGCTGAATCGACTGTATACTTTTGAACAATTGGACGAATTGCAGTTGAAAATTCTGGATGGCTGACTGCATGGCGCAGGGGTGAGCACACCGTTCACCTCTGCGCTGTTTTTGTGCTCGGAACATCCCACCGCTGGCGCAGAAGTTCCAGCGCATGAGTTTCCAGACGGGAAACATAGCTGCGGCTGATGTCCAGCAGTTTTGCAGTTTCCAGCTGGGTCAGCGGCGGCTGGCCGGAAAGACCATACCGCAGCAGAATGATCTGTCGCTCCCTGGCGGGCAGGTCGTCCAGCAGCTGCCGCATCCGGCGGATATCGTCCTGCATTTCGCAGGTGTCCTCCATGCAGAAGCTGTCCTGCAGCACATCGGCCAGCGTCAGCGCAGAGTCACCATCTGATTCCAGCGCTTCCTGCAGCGAGACGGTCCCGCCGGTTTTGCGGTTCCGGCGGAACTGCATCCGGATCTCATTTTCAATGCACCGGCTGGCGTAGGTGGAAAAGCGTGCCCGACGGGCAGAGTCGAAAGTATCCACTGCTTTCATCAGGCCGATGGTGCCGATGGAAATAAGGTCGTCCTGATCGCCGGGCAGGGCGTAGTATTTTTTTACGATGTGTGCCACCAGACGCAGATTGTGCCGGATCAGTTTTTCCCGTGCGGCAGGGTCACCGGCACGCAGTGCGGAAAAGGCTTCGGTTTCCTCCCGGGCAGAGAGGGGCCGCGGAAAGCTGCCGCTTTCCAGATGAAGCGCCAGAACCAGAAACTTTGTGGCAAAAAATTGCAGAAGAGATAAAAACATGCCGACCCCTCCCCATAGTATCATAAACGGTTACTGTAATTTATGAAGGAGGGCTTGCCTTTTTTCCGGACTCCGGGGAGAACAACGCTGCTTCGTTGTCCACAAAATACGGATATAGCAGCTTTGCGGAGCAATGCGCCTGTTACCCGTATATTTTCCCCACGATCTTTCCGCGTGCTGCGGCAGGCAGGAGCTTGCACAAAAGGCTCAGGAATTTATACTGTGCACCGGCAACATAAACGACTGCCGGGTTCTTTTTCTCCACAATACCGGCGATGTACCGTCCAATGCGTGCCGGGTCCATGCCGTTTTGCTCGTCTTGCTCCATCTGACTGACGCTCCGGGAGATACGTCCACCGTATTCATCATCGCCGAGAATGCTTTTCTGACGTGCTTTTGTAAATCCGGTGCAGATGTCACCCAATTCTACGACGGTAACATGGATGCCGTAGGGCTTGACTTCGTTTGCCAGAGCGTAAGAGTAAGAAGAAACGGCGGCTTTGCTTGCAGAGTAGAAGGTCTGGAACGGAATGTGCGCTACGGCAGCAACAGAGCTGATGTTCACAATATGCCCCTTCCCTTGATGGCGCATGAAGGGGAGAGCTGCTTTATTTACAGTGACTGTCCCGAAAAAGTTCACATCAAACTGCGCTTTGGCTTGCTCCATGGACGTAAACTCCACCGCACCGGAAATGCCAAAGCCTGCACAGTTGATCACTGCATCGATTTTAGTTTCTTTTTGGATGACCTGCTGCACAGCGGCGTTGACCGCATCTTCATCGGTCACATCGACAGACAGATGGGTGACACCCTCCATAGGGATATTTCTGCGGCTGAACTCATAGACGATGCAGCCGTTCTCTTTCAGGGCGGATGCCGTGCACCGTCCGATGCCGGAGCTTCCGCCGGTAACAATAACGACCTTGTTGTTTTCTCCCGCCATGATTTTCCTCCTGAAAATGTTGATCTGGTTCGAGTATACCGCATCGCAAGATGACTGTCTATACGGATAGCCGGATTGTGAAAAAGCACAGGGATCAACTTGCGCAAATTTTTACGCAGATTGGCCTCTCTTTTTTACACAGCCAATGCCAATTAGCGCTTGAAATCGAAATGCTGCGCAAGTATACTATACTAGCTATGCTGTACAAGCTTGATCAAAAATCAGTATGCCAGTTGACCATAAAAGACATACCAGAATTGAAGTGCGCGGCAGAATCAAAACCCTACGAGGATGAAAATGAAATTCGATAGAAGGCTTACAGATGAAATCTACACTTCCGACACGGTAAGGCTTGGAAAAAATGCATTTCAGGCCATGCGGGAGACGATCTATCATAATGGTGGTGTTTCGTTTCGCGGTGCATCGGGCGAGATGATTTTGTATCGTTTGGATTTAAAGAAAATTTTTATCTCGACAGGATCAGCATGCGATTCAAAAAACAGAGGAGAGATATTTTACTATGATCTACAAAAAGCAATACGGTCAACCGTTTGATACCGAAAGTGTAGTGGGTTCTTTTTTGCCCATGATGGAAACGATACCCTATCTGACCAAGGAGCCGGATGGTTTCTCCTATGCCATGGAACCGCAGGATGTCCTGTATGGTCTTGGCGAGAATGTCCGTGGTATCAACAAGCGCGGGTGGGTGTACGAAAGCAAATGCTCCGATGACGGCAACCATACCGAGGGCAAATCCTCGCTGTACGGTGCTTATAATTTTATGATCGTGTCCGGCAAGGATACATTTGGCGTTTTTATCGACTACCCGGGCAAGGTCACCTTTGACTGCGGCTACACCGACCTGGATACCTTACGCATCACGGTGGCCGAGGAAAATTACGATCTCTACATCATTGAGGGCGAAAGCCTGACCGATATTGTGCACCAGTTCCGCCAGTTGGTGGGGCGCAGTTATATTCCGCCCAAATGGGCTTTTGGCAACGCCCAGAGCCGCTGGAGCTACATGAACGAGGACGAGGTCCGCGAGGTGGTGGCAAATTACCGTGCCAATCATATGCCGCTGGACGCTGTGGTTCTGGATATCGATTACATGGAGCATTACAAGGACTTTACGGTGGATGCGCAGCGCTTCCCGCGCTTTGCGGACTTTGCCGCCGAGATGAAAGCGCAGGGCATCCATCTTGTCCCCATCATCGATGCAGCAGTCAAGGTCGAAGATGGATATGATGTGTACGAGGAAGGCGTGAAAAACGGCTACTTCTGCACGAATCAGGATGGCACCCCCTTTGTAGCCGGTGTGTGGCCGGGACGGGTACACTTTCCTGATATGCTCAACCCGGAAGCCCGTGCTTGGTTTGGCAGTCAATATAAAGTTCTGCTGGATCAGGGGATCGAGGGCTTCTGGAATGATATGAACGAGCCTGCTATCTTCTACGCAGAAGAAAGACTGAAAAAGACCTTTGCTCAAATTGAGAAATACAGCAAGCAAAACCTGGATATTTCCAGCTTTGGTGCTTTTACCGGCATGGTGGCAGAGCTTTCCAACAACGAAAACGATTATAAGCTGTTCTACCACAACACCAAACAGGGGCGTATGCGGCACGACAAGGTACATAATCTTTTTGGTTATAACATGACCCGTGCGGCAGGTGAGGCTTTCGAGCGGCTGGAGCCGGACAAGCGCATTTTGATATACTCCCGTTCTGCCTGCATCGGGATGCACCGGTATGGCGGCATCTGGACCGGCGACAACCATTCTTGGTGGAGCCACATTCTGCTTGCACTGCACATGATGCCCTCCCTGAATATGTGCGGCTTCCTGTACGAAGGCCCCGACATTGGCGGCTTTGGCAGCAATACCACGGAGGATCTGGTGCTGCGCTGGTACGGCATGGGCATCTTCTCTCCGCTGCTGCGGAACCACTCTGCCGACGGCACCCGCCGGCAGGAGCCCTACCGCTTTAAGAACAAGGCTGCCTTTGCCGGTATTTTACAACTGCGCTACCTGCTGCTGCCCTACATTTACAGCGAGTACATGAAGGCTGCCCTGCACGACGGCATGTACTGTATGCCGTTGGCGTTCGCCTTCCCGGAGGACGACTTTGCCCGCCGGGTGGAGGATGAGGTGATGATCGGTGAAAGCCTGTTGATCGCCCCGGTATATGAGCAAAATGCCCGAGGCCGGTATGTTTATCTGCCGGAGGAGATGCTGCAGGTGCGGGTAAAGTGCAGCGAAAGCAACCGCATCGAAACCAGCGTGCTGCCGGCAGGCCATCATTACATTCCGGTGGAGCTGGATGAAGTGGTGTTCTATGTGCGCAAGGGACACCTTCTGCCCCTTGCCAAGGACGGCAAAAAGATCCAGAGCGTTGCCGATGTGGATTTTGCAGATCTGCGCCTGCTTGCCTATGCTCCCGATGGTGCATCCTATGAATACTATACCGATGACGGCGAGACAAAGGATTATGATAAGCCGGAACATTTTGTGCATATCACGCTGGATGCGGATGGAAACGCAAAGAGCGATCGTGCTACGGTCAAAGTAGAAGGATAATCGTCAGTCATTACGCAGTTCCTACAGAGTGACAGCATTTCAGCTTGAAATGCTGCCACTCTTTTTTGTTGTCTATATCACAGATAAAATAACGTTCCATCTTGAAAACAGCGTAAAGATTTATTATAATAAGATAAATAGTTGTGATTTTCGCAAAGGAGGGCTGAAGTATGGCAGCGCAGCGCACCTATCTGGCAATCGACCTGAAAAGTTTCTATGCCTCGGTGGAGTGCGTAGACCGTCATCTGGACCCCCTGACCACCAATCTGGTGGTGGCAGATGCCTCCCGCACCGAAAAGACCATCTGCCTTGCGGTGTCGCCCTCCCTGAAAGCCTACAAGATACCCGGCAGAGCACGGCTGTTTGAAGCCGTTCAGCGGGTCCGGGAAGTCAACACCCAGCGGCTGCAAACTGCCATCCGGCAGAAAAAGGCAGTCCGGGGAGAGGATGGCAAGTACCACTTTGCCGGCACCTCTTTCGATGCCAACGCCCTGAACGCAGACCCTGCGCTGGGGTTGAGTTACATCGTTGCGCCGCCCCGGATGCAGCGGTATCTGGACGTTTCCACTCAAATCTACAAGACCTACCTCAAATATGTGTCCCCGGCGGATATCTACCCCTACTCCATTGACGAGGTTTTTATTGATGTGACGGGCTACCTGCCCTATTACCACATGAGCGCCCACGAGCTTGCCATGACCATGGTGCGGGAGGTGCTGTACAACACCGGTATCACCGCAACGGCAGGCATCGGCACCAACCTCTACCTTGCAAAGCTGGCCATGGACATTGTGGCAAAGCACATCCCGGCAGACAAAGATGGTGTCCGCATTGCGGAGCTGGACGAGCAGTCCTACCGGTATCTGCTGTGGAACCATCGCCCGCTTACCGATTTCTGGATGACTGGTCCCGGTACCGTCAAGCGACTGGAAGCCCACGGCATCTACACCATGGGAGACTTGGCACGGTTTTCCATCCATGGAGAAGATCGTCTGTATGAGATTTTCGGCGTGGATGCAGAAATCCTTATTGACCACGCATGGGGCTATGAGCCCTGCGGTATGGAACAAATCAAAAGCTACAAGCCCGGCACCAACAGCATCAGCGAGGGACAGGTGCTTTCCACTCCTTATCCGTATGATAAAGCAAAACTCATTGTCCGGGAAATGGCAGAAATCTTGATGTTCCGGCTCACCGAAAAGAAGCTGGTGACGGAATCCATCACCTTGGAGATAGGCTACGACCGGGAGAACGTGGACAAGGGCGGTTATCGTGGTCTGACCCAGACCGACCGCTACGGCAGAACCATCCCCAAGGCAGCTCACGGCACTATCCGGTTTGATGCGCCCACCAATCTGGGCAGCACCCTCATCAACGAAAGCGCAAAGCTGTTTGAGCGCATCACCGACCCGGCGCTGACGGTGCGGCGCATTACCATCAACGCCAACAAGGTCACGCCGGACGAGGGCTTCTATCAGGTGGACTTTTTCACCGACACCAAGAAGCTGGAAAGGGAGAAAAAACTCCAGCAAGCCATGCTGGGCATCAAGAACAAGTACGGCAAAAACGCCGTGCTGAAAGCCAGCAGCTACGAGGAGGGTGCCACCATGCGCCAGCGCAACGCACAAATCGGCGGGCACAGTGCAGGAGATTCGGCGGGAGGTTCAGATGGAAAACTACAAAAATAGCAAAATCGGGCGGGGAGACCGCCCAAAAAGTACGGGGACATCCTAGAGATGGAACGCCCCCAGACCGAAGAATCCCTCCGCAAGCACCCCCGCATGACCCTTCAGAACCGTGCCAAGATCTTCTCACCCTTTGCAGCTTTGCGTGGCTACGACGAACAGCTTGCCGCAGAAAAGCAGCGTACCGAGCGTGTGACCAAGCGCATTCTGACCGAGGAAGAAATGTCGGCTCTCTCCGATAAGCTGGTGCAGGTCACCAAGGGCATGACCATCACGGTGCGGTACTTCAAGGAGGATACCGCCCATCCGGAGGTTCCGGCGGTGGGCAACTACCTCACCCTGACCGGAAAAGCAGACCGCATCGACCCGGTGTTCCGCACCCTGCAGGTGGGCGACACCGTGGTGCCCTTTGAGGATTTGGTGGAGGTCAGCGGGGAGGGTATCATGGACATTGATGTGTATCTGGGCATCGGGGAAGAATGAGATGACAAAAAATGCAGAAAGAGATGTTTATAGGACAGCTCTTTCAGTAAAATGACCTCAGAAGAAGCAAAACACACTTCAGACGGAGGAAAATACAATGGCAAACGGTGATTACGGCTATTTCGGCAAAGGCGACACGGGCTATGCCCAGTACATGACGGCCTTCAACCGCAACTTCGGCGGCTCGTCTGGCGGCGGTGGCGGCGGAAACCACAACAATGGCGGCGGTGGCGGGGGAGACGGCAGCGGCAGCGGCTGTCTCATCGCCATTGCGGTGGTGGTCGTGCTGGTGCTCCTCGCCATGGGAAGCTGAGGGCATTTCCACAGCACTAGGCTGCTTGCGTGACCCAGTCACAGAAAATCTAACTAGGAAATGTTATCATATAGTCGCAGGAAACACCAACAACATTCCGATGGAGGATTTGAATATGAAGGCAAAGTTTTATATCTGTGAGCACTGTGGCAACCTGGTCACCACCATCCACAACGCAGGCGTTCCGCTGGTCTGCTGCGGCGAAAAGATGAAGGAACTGCTCCCCAACACCGTGGAAGCCAGCGGCGAAAAGCATCTGCCGGTGGCAGAGCGTTCCGGCAGCACCCTCACCGTCACGGTGGGTGCGGTGGAGCACCCCATGGTGGATGTGCACCACATCCAGTGGCTCTTTGTGGAGACCGAAAACGGCGGACAGCTCCGCTATCTTACCCCCGGGCAGTCACCCAAGGCGGTGTTTGAGCTGGGCGGCGAAAAGCCCGTGGCGGTCTACGCCTACTGCAACCTGCATGGTCTGTGGATGACGAAACTTTAAGAAATAAACAGGCTCCTGCCAGTGGTTAAACGCTTGCAGGGGCCTGTTTTGGCGTGCAGTCAGAGGGATGATGCCGGTGCATAGAATCTGTCCCCGGAGAGTGGCAATAAGCCCTCCGGGGGCATTTTTGTTCTTCACTATCTTTTCCGCAGGGGAAAACCATGGTATACTGAACGCAACGAATCCAAAGTAATAAACCGGGAGGTACCGTTATGAAGTGGGGAATTTTAGCGACCGGCACCATTGCCAAAAAGTTTGCGTCTACGGTGGAACAGATGGGCGCAGAGGGGGAGCAGATTGTTGCCGTGGGCTCACGGCACATGGAAAGCGCACAGGCGTTTGCGCAGCAGTACGGCATCCCCCGCTGCTATGACTCCTACGAAGCCCTTGCCGCCGACCCGGAGGTGGAGGCCATCTATATCGCCACCCCCAACACCCTGCATTACGAAAACTGCAAGCTCTGCTTGGAGCAGGGCAAGCATGTTTTGTGCGAAAAGCCCTTTACCATCAGCCCGGAGCAGGCGCAGGAGCTGTACCGTCTGGCAGAGGAAAAGCACCGCTTTCTCATGGAGGCGTTCTGGATCTGGCTGCTGCCGCTGTACGACCGCCTGCGCGAGATCCTTGCGGCTGGCACCATCGGGGAGCTGAAGCAGATCACCTGTCAGTACGGCTTTGTTGCCTCCGGTGCCCGGAAGGATCGCAAGTTTGATTCCGGTCTGGGCGGCGTGCGCTGCTGGATATCGGCATCTACAATCTGGGCTTTCTGCGCATCCTCACCGGACAGGACCCGGAGAAGGTGGAAACCAAAGAGGTCCACATCAACGAGTACGGCACCGACGATTACAGCCGCTTTGTGCTGACCTACCCCGGCGGCTGCAAGGCGGAGTCTGTCCAGACCATCGGGCAGGAGCTGGAGCGCAATGCCCGCATCCTTGGCACCAAGGGCAGTATTTTCCTGCCGGATTTCCAGCACGCCGAGACCATGACGCTGGAAGTGGAGGGCAAAGAGCCGGAGGTCATCCGCTGCCCGGTGGACATCAACGGCTTTGAGTATGAGATCCGGGAAGTAAGCCGCTGCGTCAAGCTGGGGCGTACCGGCAGCGACCGCTACACCCCGCAGGACAGCCTTGCCTTGACCCGCCTGATGTACGACACCCGCATGAGCTGGGGCATGAAGTTTGCGGGTGAGGTGTAAGCACACACCTTGCCGCAAAGGGCTTTTTGCGTGCGGAGACTATGGCATACGGAGAGCGGCAACTCGGAATTGATATAAAAAAGAAGGACACATAGATGAAAACAGTGGTTCTTTATAATATTATTTCTTTTATCATCCTCGTTGCTTTGATTTTTGTCTTAAGGATTGTTAGTAAGAGTAATTTAAGACAAAATCAACAACTTGTTATTAAAGTCATTGCAACTATTTTAATTGTTTGTGTGATAGCGTTCGTGCTTTTTATTGATGCAATAGCATTTGGCATTATAGGACCAGTTCAAGATTAACAATTCCAGTTTGACAAGGAAGTGCTTTGCATGAAAAAGCGTATATCAAGGATTCTCGGTTTAATAATGCTGATTATAGCTATTGCATTTATAGTGTTTGCATTGAACCATCCAGAAATGAGTTTTCCTTGGAACAATACCATTACTTGGTTACTGTATGGTTTATATATTCTTGTGACAGTCATGCTACTTATTGCGCCTAAGACAAAGAAGTAAACAATTCGCGTTTGTGGAGCGAAGCGGAACAATGAAAGCCCCAGTGGGGCTTTTAAGCGACCGAACGGTCTTGCGGCAGCAAGATGGAGGGGCCTCGCCCGACAAGTTCGCGTTTGTGGAGTCGAAGCAGAAGCAAATGAAAAGCCCCAAGATGGGGCCTTTGCAAGGCTGAACCGAACCGGATCGTTCTGCCGGGCAAGCAAAGATGGAGGGGGCCACGCCCCGACAAGTTCGCGTTTGTGGAGCGAAGCGGAACAATGAAAGCCCCAGTGGGGCTTTCAAGCGACCGAACGGTCTTGCGGCAGCAAGATGGAGGGGCCTCG
>ENA-OQDA01000279-OQDA01000279.1-human-gut-metagenome-genome-assembly--contig:-NODE-279-length-21892-cov-3.807305_pt1 | contig 21892 bp, 24 predicted proteins | sample MGYA00242771_ERZ504603 | MGnify/ENA primary metagenome ERZ504603 (study PRJEB26092, sample SAMD00036328) | human gut metagenome | host: Homo sapiens | study: EMG produced TPA metagenomics assembly of...
TGGGGGCAATAATCGTAATACCATGTTCGCCCCGCTTTACATGGCGCTCAAATTGCTGCCACTTGTTGTAACCGGCCACATTTGGTCGCGTTAGGGCGCTGTAAGCGGATCAGCATCTGGTTATTAACGGAATAGGTGGGAAAGCGGGACATGACTTTCAGATACTCGGCATACTTGCCGCTGTCAAACACTTCCCGGATGCCTGCCTCGATCTTTTCACCCAGTTCTTTCAGGCGTTCCTTGTTGGTGGGCTTATCAGCCATGAGGGTTCAGCTCCTTTCTTGAAAATGGTATGAAAAAAGCAGGAAACCATTTGATTTCCTGCTCGGTGGTGCCGCCGGTGGGCGGCTGGTATTCAGTTTTGAAAATTCGGGCCATGATGACCCGACAACTTATTATTTGTTGAATGAAGTAGTGAGAATTCGATTTTCTGGTGCGTCCATTTCTTGATAACAAAAGAGTTACATCAGAGTTTTTATTAAGCGTATTCCAAATGTTAAATACGGCTCGCCCAAATATTCGTTTTTATCGATCACATAACCATTCTTTTGATAAAATGAGATGGCGGTCGTATTTTCCTGAAATGCCCATATAACAATTTCTTGATAACCTTGTCTTTTAGCTTCTTGTTCAGCAAATAAAATACATTTGCTACCGATATTATGTCCTTGTGCTTCTGGCCTTACATAAATACGCCAAATCTCAAAAGCTCCTTTTTTATCTATATCTGCTGTATCACCTATTGATAATAGAGCTAATATCTGGCCTTGTTCTTCCCAAACATATTCCGACAACCGTTTTGATTGAAAATCATGCCTTAGTTCTTCTGCGCGTTCATTACAGCCAATTTCATTTAGCAAAAGTGGATTTACATAATTTGAATATGTCCTTTTCCAATTCGTATTTACTATATCAATCGCTATATTGTAATCTTTTCTGACAAAGGACGTATCATAAATTTGTTCCTCCAACTTGACTTCTAATTTATTTTATTGCCAGATTGATTATACCTCATTCATCAAGATAAGCATAGCAGAATTTTGTAAATACTTGATGAATAACGACAGGGATTTGCCGAAAGTGTGGCTACACTTCCTATGCTTGCTTATCAGGGCGGAAATGTAACGGTTTCAAACACGGTTTTGAGGGGTTAAGGGGAAAACATACGGCAGCGCACAAACGGGGCCGGAAATGCCTTGAAATACCTGGGCTTTCCGGCCCCGAAACCGTTACATCTGCCCCCGGTGGCGGCGCACCCGTTCACGGGTTTTCTTCCGCTGTTCAAAGGCGGCACACCTGGGACAGTACAAGGCCCGGTTGCTTCTGGCCTGGAAGGGCTTGCCGCAGGACCGGCAGCGTTTCAGCTCATCGGCTCCCTGGCCGATGGCCGCGCACAGCTCCGCATCCGCAGGCAGGACCGCCTCCTTAAAATACCGGCAGAGAAGGGAGTAAGAAATGCTCTGCACACAGACGCATCCCTCGCCTTCATCCAGGGCCAGACAGTTGCCCTCGTCATAGTTGGCGCACAGGCGGCGGATCAGCTTTCGGGCGCGCCGAAGCTGCCCCTCCGTCATGCGGGGCTTATCCATTCCCGAACACCAGCTTGAAGTTGGTCTTTTCGCCGGTGTCCTCCATCACCACCGTTGCGTCATAGGTCTTGCCGGTTTTCTCTGAATAGCAGCCGGTGAGCTTCACCCGGCCATCCTTCAGGAGAGAAGCGGCCACCGACTTGGTGAGGTTCTTTTTCTTGACGGTGAAAAACTTGCTGTTTTTCCAAAGGGCAAACCGGCAGCCAGCGTTTTCGCAGAAAAATCCCTGCTTGCGCTCGGTGACAGCCCCACCGCAGCGGGGGCATTTACCCACCGTCTCCCGGTCAGAGGGGAAAAGCACCTGGGAACCGTCAATCACCTTGTAGGTCCCCACCAGGTCCCGGAGCATATTGCAGATACCGTCCATGAACTCGCTGGGCTTCACTTCACCGCGCTCCACCTCTTTGAGCTGGTGTTCCCATTCCGCAGTCAGAAGCGGCGATTGAAGCTGCTCCGGCAGGACAGTAATCAGGGAAACGCCGATCTGTGTGGGAATGAGATTGGTGGCTTTTTTCTGTTTCTTGCGCTCCACAAAGCCGGTGGATACCAGCTTTTCCAAAATACCGGCGCGGGTGGCCGGTGTGCCGATGCCCTTGCGCTCCGCATCCTCCGGCATATCCTTTGCGCCAGCCGTTTCCATCGCGGAGAGCAGCGTGTCCTCGGTGTAGTGCTTGGGAGCCGTGGTCTTGCCCTCCTTGATGGTGGCAGCGGTGACAGGGAACGTCATTCCTTCTGTCAGTCCGTCCGGCAGGACGCTTTCTTTTGCCGGATCTGCCTTTTCTTTCTGATAGGCTTTCCAGCCCGGATCGGTGATGGCCTTTCCTTTGACGGAAAACTGGTTCCCGCCGCAGGACAGGGTGACAGCCGTTTCCTGGTAGCGGTAAGGGGAGCCAGTAGCGCACAAAAGCCCCCCGCGCCACCAGACGCAGGATTTCCCGTTCCCCGGCAGGCAGGGCCTCCACATCCGCCCGGCCAGCTCCCTCGGTGGGGACGATGGCATGGTGGTCGGTGACTTTGGCGCTGTTGCATACCTGGGCGGCCAGAACGGTGTCCGGCACAGCCACCCCGCAGATCTTCGCCGCCGCAGCCGCCAGAGCCGGAACCGTCCCTTCCATATCGGCGGTCAGATACCGGCTGTCGGTGCGGGGATAGGTGCAGAGCTTCTTTTCATACAATGCCTGGAGATAGTCCAGGGTCTGCTGGGCCGTGTAGCCAAGCTGCCGGTTGGCATCCCGCTGGAGGGTTGTCAGGTCATAGAGAGCAGGCGGCTTTTCCGATTTTTCTTTCTGCTCCACGGTCTGGACCAGGGCAGTCTGGCCCTTGCAGGCATCCGCCACCGCCTGGGCCGCCGCTTTCTCGGCGCATTTCTCACCGGCGGCAGAAAATCCGCCGCAGTCCAGAACCGGCGTATAAAACGGAACCGGCTTGAAGGCGCTGATCTCGGCCTCCCGCTGGACGATCAGGGCCAGCGTTGGGGACATCACACGCCCGATGTTCAAAGTGCGGTGGTACAGCACGCTGAAAAGCCGGGTGGCATTGATCCCCACCAGCCAGTCGGCTTTGGACCGGCACAAGGCGGACGCATACAGCCCATCATAGTCGCTGCCCGGCTTGAGGGCCGAAAAGCCCTCCCGGATGGCGGCATCCTCCATGCTGGAAATCCATAGCCGGAGCATGGGCTTCTTGCAGCCGGTCAGGTTATAAACGGTGCGGAAGATGGACTCTCCCTCACGACCGGCATCTGTAGGATAGTTCTCGGAGGTGACTTTTCTGACATTGTTACTCGATGGCATCCAATGGGCCGATAAAGCGGTAGAAAATCTGGATTTTCTGGACGTATTCGCCATCGACCTTTTCCGCTTTGGATACCAGAATCTTGTCAATCAGCTGATGCAGAATCTTATAGTTCAGTTCGGTGATGCCAGCGTACTTGCTGACTTCATCAATAAAATCCTGAATCTTGTCCAGCTGATCGTGTTCAGCACGGCCTTCCCGCTCGTACTGCTCAATCTTCTCGGTCAGTTCAGCCTGTTCTTTGTCGTAGCGATCTGCAAGCATTTGAAAACGTTTCTCCGGGAGAAGTCCCTTTGATACGTCCTCATAAAGTTTTGCATACAGGTCTTCGATTTCTGCGATTCGTGCTTTACACTGCTTCAAATCCCGTTTGTGCTGCGCCCGGTCAGAGGACACCCGGAGGTGCATCTGAGTTGCAATCTTCTTCACAAGGGCTTCCCGATTGCTCACAGCGGCCTTTGCGTGTGCCTGAATGTCCGCAAAGACAGCTTCATGCAGAACACGTGCTTCCAAATTATGAGAGTCACAGACTTTCGCACCATATTTCCGATAAGTGCTGCAACAATAAAAGGTCTGATCCAGAACACTGTTACGTTTGCGCCTGTGCTCGACCTTGACTAGCATCGTTCTACCGCAGTCTGCACAGCGGACGATGCCCTTGAAGATATTGTCGTAGTCGGTCTTATCACACATAAAACAACCGGAACGGCTGTAAAGGATTCGCTGCACGTTTTCCCAGCGGTCTTGTGGGATGATTGCTTCATGTGTATTCGGAACGATAGCGCGTTCTTCAAACGGAATATAACGCCGCTTTTTGGATTTCATGGACACGGTGGGCTTGGCTTCGTAGATGATGTGTCCGGCGTAGACTGGGCTGTGCAGAACCTGACTGATATAGGCACTGTCCCAATCATACATCTTTTCATCATCAATAAAGCGGCCAAACATCTCTTTCTTGTAGTAACACGGCTTCAAGACTTTTTCATCGTGGAGCCGCTTGGCGATGCGGTGAAGCCCCAGCCCTTCCTCTGCCATTGAATAGATATACTCAACAACGGGGGCGGTGTTCGGGTCGATCACAAGGTGATTGTGGTCGGCAGGGTCTTTCTGGTAGCCAAACGGTGCGCCGCTGGAGATATACTTTCCGCTTTTCTTGCGTGTCCGAAGGGCACTCTTGATTTTTCGGGAAGTGTCTTTGGCGTACATTTCATTGATGATGTTTCGGAACGGGGCAATATCCATCTGAGATTGCTCGTTGGAATCATAACCATCGTTGATTGCAATATAGCGGACACCGTGTTCAGGAAAGAAGATTTCCATATACGTTCCGGTTTCGATGTGGTTGCGTCCAAGTCGGGACTGGTCTTTGGTAATGACTGTTGCCACCTTTCCTTCCCGGATATCATCCAGAAGTTCCTGAAAGGCAGGGCGGTCAGAGTTCGTACCGCTGTAACCATCATCAACATAGTACTGGCAATTCCCGAAACCGTTGCGTGTGGCATACTCCATAAGCATTGACTTTTGAGTGCGGATGCTCAGGCTTTCGCTGTTTGAACCGTCATCTTTTGACAGTCGGCAGTATAAAGCAGTTACTTTTTTGTCCTTTTCCATGTGTACCTCCATAATGGAAAAGAGACCTCATCAATCACATTGTAGCGGATGCTGCGTGATGATGCAAGCCCTTTTCCGCAGTAAAACGTCCAATTAGCCAGCGGCGAGATACGATTCGGCAGTTTTACGAATTTCTTCTTCCGCAAGCCGCTGAAAAAGCGTATTCATCGGCACATTGCCGATATAATGGCGTTCCACGATCAGGCGCACGGACTTCGGACTTCTCGGCGCACGTTTGCGTGTGGTGGGCTTCTTCTCAGATTTTTCTTTGTTCAAGGGCAGACCTCCTCATTCATGTGGTGCAAATACGGAAAGGAATGGATGGATTCTATTCGTTTTTCTCTTTTTGTTTTATTACGTTGGTTAGGTGAAAGTTTTCTTCGATACAGTCTTAAAGGCTGCTATACTGCATAGGAAAAATATCTTTTGCAGATGCCATTAAGAATCTGCATCACAGAATCGTGATTTTGGCGGTTCTTGAATCGTGAAAAACGCAGAACTATTCAACATTTGGAATTTTCACAAAGATGTGATTGGGCGAAGAAAACCGCGTTCGTCTGCGCTCAATCAATCCCGCAGCGTCCAATTCCTTAAGCGCACTGGAAACACTGACCGTGCTGCGCCCTAGCTGCTCAGCCAAAGAGCAAATCGTAAAAATGATAAACACGAAACCACGTTCATCTATCCAGAGATTTTTCTGCGAGAGCGTGGCACGGTCGAGTAGCAGCACATAAGTCATTTTTGCAGTCTGACTCAGGTCAAGTTCCAAAAGGAAGCGTGGGTATGGGAGAAACGGCGGCAGCGGAGTTTGCGTGGTAAGATATTCTGAAATGTTGATCACCTCCAGCTGAAGCAGAAATCAGGAACAAAGAGTATGTAACGAGAATTGGTGGGTTCCAATTCTCCAGTCGCAGAAAAGCACGAAACAAGTGCTCAACTGCGTTAATAAGTTAAGGTCTCCCATATTGGTCCTCGACTTCCCTAGGAGTGGGGAATCGTCCGGCGGCGGGCTTGCACCGCACCATTGGCATTTCAGCCACCCCGTCTTCGTTATGACCGGGCTGCGAGTTACAGAAGTACCTTTTGTGAAGTACCGGACGATTGAACTATTCACTTGTCAAGGAACATATGGAAGATTTCTGGACTTTGACGGACGAAAAACATCCTTCTACTTGGTAGCCGATGAAAAAGGCCATTTCGTAGCATTGCAAGCAATTTTGTAAACAAAACGTCATAATAGTCCGAGAATGGTCTTGAAAAAGATGCCCTACACTTGGTAGGCATCGAGAACGCCTGTTTCGTAGCATTGGTGAGAAACTTGTAATTGAATTGTAATTCTTGAGACCAAATCTCCGCTTTTGAAAAAATCCTCTCAATAGGTAGGCAACGAAAACAGCCCAAAGACAACCATCTTTTTGAGAATTAACAAAAAGGTCACAAATGACCGGCTTTCAAAGAGGCGCTTCTACTATTAACAGAAAAAGTGGCCTAAAATGGGGGGTGTTGGAGAAAATTTCTGCCTTAAAAGTACGCCTCTACTCACTAGCCAGCGAGAATAGCCAAAAGCCAGCAAAAAACAAATGAATTATGTATTTCTGCCACTGATTGCAACGGCATATCGGTGACAGAAATATCGTTTAGAGCGATTCTTCGCGGTTTGGGGTAGTGGAAGTCGTTTTGTGGTGGGACTTTTTCTGCTGAAACTGCTCCAGCTGTTTCAGCACCGATTCCTTCTCCGGCATCTTACCGCCCGGTGCAGAAAGCTGCTGCTTATTCAGCACCATGTCAATATACTTGCGGATATTTTTCAGGGCAGAGACGTCCGGCTGCAAGGTTTCCAGTTGGGTACGCAGTTCTGCGCTGCCGGATTGCAGCGCAGAAAATTCGGCATCCAATGCCGAAAAATTCACCGCTGTGCTGCCGTTTAGCTTCATCAGGGTGCGGACAGCTTTGTTGAAGGTGTCCAGTTCCTCCTTGTGCTGGGCAGCATAAGCGTCCTTGGTCAGCTTGAAGTTTTTCTTCATAAAGGTATCGTGGACAGGTTTTAGCTTGGCATGGACGGCGGCAGCGTCCTTGATCTGGGCAATTGTCCGCATACAGTTTTCGTTCTGCTTCAACTGCCTGCGGAGAGGAGCAGCGGTCTGGTTTAAACTGTCAATGGCTTGGTTCAAGTCCTCAACGGTGTTCAGAGAATGGGCTTTCAGGTAGTCCACAGCCCGTTTGACTTCCTCAAAGTCCCGGACAGTGCATTTCAGTTTTGCCTTGCCAGACCAATCGCTGCGCTGCTCGTTGCGGAGATTGAAGTAGTCCACCAGTAGATCGGACAGCGTGGGTTCTTTCGCCTTTTCCAGAGCGTCCAGAAGAAGCTGCTTCTTTTCGTTCAGGTCTGCAATCCAGCGTTGCAGCCCACGAATTGCACTGCGGATGGACTGCATCAGGCTGTTGGAGGTACGAATGTCCCGGTTCAGGTTGCCGAGAAAAGTTTCTACTCCACGCTTTTCCATCTGGTGTGCAGCGGGACCGAGATGGATGGTCGGTATCTGCTGGATGCCCTGCCGCTCAAAGGAGCGCAGGTCAACACGTTCCGGTCTGCCAGCCGCTTCCAAATAGCGGTTGGTGATGGTCTCCCAGCTGTGCCGCCAGATCTCGGCGTACTTCTGGTCGTTCCAGTCCACGGTGTTTTCCTTGTGGCACTTCCAGTTGCCGGAGGGGAGTTGGATGCGCTCGCCGTTCTCGTCAAGGTCGTAAACCTTTCGGGCTTTTGGAAGCCACCTGCCGTGTTCATCCATTGCCCGGAGCGTCAGCAGAATGTGGGCGTGTGGGTTGCCATCTCCCTTGTCGTGGATGGCAAAATCGGCAATCATGCCCTTGGAAACAAACTGCTCCTGACAAAATTCTTTTATCATGGAGAGATATTGTTCTTTCGGCACCTCCACCGGAAATGCCAGCACGATGCGCCGGGCAAGCTGGGAGTTCCACTGGTTCTCCACGGCTTCTACGGCGTTCCAGAGCGTTGCCCGGTCTGCATATCCGGGCGGCGCATGGGACGGCAGCATGATTTCGGCATGGACAAGTTCTTTCTTCTTGTTGTAGAATTTCGTTTTCTGGTCGTACTCGCTGAACAGCCGTTCGCCGCTCTGGTAAGCGGCCCCGGCAACAGCGGACTGCCCTTGGCTGCGCTTGACGATCGTGATTTTGAAATGCGGACACGGAATAGGCATCACCCCCAAACAAAAAGACCGCCCAGCAAGATTGCTCTTGGTGAACGGTCTGGAATTGTATTCGGTTTTGCTCGCCGCCTTAGAACGGAGTGCCATGCGCTTCGATCTCAGGCGGGAGCCGCAAAAGGATAGCTGCAAAGCAGCGCAAGGAAAATGCAGGTTTCCTTGGGATGGAATCGGGCTGGCGCACAAACGCCAGCTTCGATTTCATCGAGCCGTCTGCAAGACCGCAATTTCACCGGAACGGTGTATAATTGCGCCCTTTATTCTAAAGGTTTTTGGACGTTGCTGCGTTCGTGAACGTCATGCACCATCTTTGCAAGTGCCAGCACGACTTCCGGTTGGCGGAATGAGATCTTCAGCAGTTCCATCACCTGATCATCGGTCAGTTCTCCCGGACAGACCAGAAAGCTTTCCAGCATTCCAGCACGGGTACAAAGACGATGCACACGCTCTCTCCGGTTCAGCTCCGACATCTGGCGTTCAAGGATTTTCTCCCGGTGCTGACAAGCGCGCAGCTTCTGTTCTGCTTTGGCTTTTTCGTTGCGGAGATAGGCAAGGTCGGATTTGGGTTCGGTCATGGCATCACGCTCCTTTGCAAAATAAAGAGCCAAACAATCAGACCTGCTTTGCAACTGATTGTTTGGCGAGGAAAAGCGTATATGGTTTTGGCTGTTTAATCAAACAATGATAACGTGAACAGCGCGCTCGTAATCAGCTTTGCGAACGTATATTGTGTAAATCGTTTGACAATTGACCTTTTGAAATGCGGTTCCAGCTCTTTCACGGGTTCCCATCGAAAACAGAGACGGTGATGATAAATCGCGTACTTTGTTCTATATCCGATTCCTTCTTTTTCTAAAAGAGATGTGTATTTTTGGTATTGAGATTGATTCGAGCAAACAACCAGCTCTTTTTGATTAAAAACGGTAGCATAAAAAACTCCTTGCTCAAAACGGTCATCGGATATTATTTGAAATTTCAACATACCAAGTCTTTCCGGTCTTGCAGCAATATTGACAACATAGTAGCAGCCAACGTGATTTGTCGCATCTACCAGAACACCAGCCCAAGAGGAATCAGGGTATTTTGTCCAGTTTTTCTGAGATGCAGGAATGTCAAATCCTTGGTCTGCTCTCGATATCCGTTACTCGTCCATCCAGTTTGACCAATTCTTAGAGTTTGGCTCGTAATTTTTGTTGCAGAGTTATTGCAATAGTACTTTCCAGTAACCTTTGTCAACTTATAATACGAACGATCGCCGGAGTCTTTAACAATATCATAATAAATTGTAGTATATCTGTCTACTGTGGATATTTCAACAAACCGTTAATCTTCCAGTCTGCCGTGGTCGCAGCCAAGTGAGAGGTAATGCTCAATTTCAGCACCTAGCACAAGCCGGGCATACTCCAAGGGCTTGTTGTAGAGCAGCCAGTCCAGTTCTGCCCGCTGCGCCGGAGTGTTGCTGTACTCGTCCTCTATGGCGATACAATCAATGGAAAGGGTGGTGCCATCTTCAAATCGGGCTTCCACCCGGTTGGTGTCCATGTTGTAGCGGCAGGAAAACACTTTTTGAGAGTGATTATTGGCTCATTCAGTTTTCCACAAAATACCATCCGGGAAGATCGCTCTGCCCACGCAGCGGAAGAAGCCGAACACCATGTTCCTCTTCGTACCCGTGGACAGGCATTGCTTTCCAATAACGTTTACTGCGGCCACTGTGGTGCAAGGCTCGCCCTGACGACCAGCCGGAAATGGCGTAAGCTCTCCGATGGTACTCTGGACGATACGCTCCGCATTCGCTACACCTGCTACGGAAAACTCCGCAAGCAGACGGATTGCACCGGGCAGACCGGCTACACTATGCACATTCTGGATGAGATCATCGACAAGATGGTTCGCCAGATTTTCTCCCGCTTGAGAGGTATCCCAAAAGAGCAGCTTATCACCAGCCGCTATGCGAAGGAAACTGCGGAGCGCAAGAACCATCTGCAAGCCCTTCAAGCAGAACGCGACAAGGCCGAAAAAGACTTGCTCGCCTTAAAAACTGAGATTCTGGCTGTAATCAAAGGGGAGAGTGCTTTTCCGAAAGACACTCTTGCCGAGATGATCGCAGCACAGGAAAAGAAGCACACGGAGTTGGAAACTCTGTGTGAAGAAGCCAGTGCAGAACTGGAGCGAAACGCTGAATTGATGGCAAATGTATCGCAGCTGTACGAAGAATTGATCTCTTACGCAGACCTGTACGATAGTGCCAGCTTTGAAGCAAAAAAAATGATCGTCAGCCAGCTTATCCGCAGGGTAGAAGTTTATCGCGGATACCAAATCCATGTGGACTTCAACTTTGATCTTGCACAGTATTTGGAGAATAGCGATGAACTTGCTTGCTGACAAACACAAAAAAACCGTTGACTTCGATTTGAAATCAACGGTTTTTGTAACTCTTATTTGAGCCAATGGTGGAGAATACCGGGATCGAACCGGTGACCTCTTGCATGCCATGCAAGCGCTCTCCCAGCTGAGCTAATCCCCCATAAATTCCAGAAGCAAGCCTCTGGAATGGAAAATCTTTAGTGGGAACTTAATCGTCATCAACCATCGCTGTGGGGGTGTGTTTCTGGGTGCATCGCGCTCCCAGCTGAGCTAATCCCCCAGATGTTCGTGCCGTGCCTGACGACGTGATTTATTATATCAGCACATCCGGGAGTTGTCAACTGTTTTTTGAAAAATTCTGCAGCAGTTTGTCTGCCATCGGGAAATTGTTTTTGAATGGGTTATTCTCATTCCATCCCTGCGCCGTTTTCCCACAGCCTGCTAAGTTTTTTATGCAAACAAAAACCCCGCACAAAACAATTGCTTGTCTTGTGCGGGGCCTCTCTAGCTCTTTTACCTGACACAACAAACGCTATGTCAAATCAAACTATCTATCCTATTCAGGAAAGATTAGTTATTAGAGAGTGGGCAGAGTGCCTTTCTTAGTTTCCAGACCGATGGAGCCGCTGCCCAGGGTGTAGATAGCGGACAGGCCGCCCAGGATCTGCATGCCAGCATTCAGAGCGCCAACAGCAAAGCCCCAGTTGCCGCCGAAGGTGTTGTAGCCCTTGTTGTAAGCCTTATCCAGATTCTTAACAGAGAAGCCGATCACATCGCCGGGAACGTAGTTGCCATCGAACAGCTGGCCCAGAATGGAGCTGGTGTACGCATCCAGGAAAGAGTTGCCAACGATCTTGATCACGTTAGCGGAAACGTTCTGCCAGTTCTCAGTCTTCATAGCAGGAGCCAGGACATCAACCAGGCTACCACCAACAACGTAGGTCATCTCGTTTTCTGCAACAGCAGAGAAGTTTGCAGGCATCATCATAATGAATTTCTCCCTTCAAATTTAGAAAGATATTTGCAAGCCATTTGTTTGGCTTACGTCCCTTACTAGGATGGCAATAATATACCACACTTTCCAGAAATGTTCAAGTACTTTTTTGAAAAAAATGTGAAAAACGTGATAGACTGTGAAAATCCGGTCTCAAAATTCTTACAGAAGCCGCTTTTTTTGCACACAGTGACATGTTTTTTTGCGGAATTGGAAGATACTGGAATTTGAAAGGGATCGTGTATGAAAACCGTGATCTATCTGGACGAACTGCTGCTGACGAACTTTCTGGCCGCAGCAGCATTGCTTTTGGGCGCAGGGCTTTTGTGTGCGCGGCAGTGCAGCGGTCTGCGGCTGATGGCGGGCAGTGCGGCAGCGGCAGCGGCTTCGCTGGGCATTCTGCTGCCGGAGCTGCCCGGCCCTGCAGCTTTCCTTTATAAGGTGTTCACCTGCTGTGCCGCTGTAGCTGCGGCTTACGGCGTGCCGGGCCTGCGCAATTTTGTGCAGCTGTGTGTGTGGTATCTGCTGCTGAACCTGCTGCTGTGCGGAGCCGTGCTGCTGCCCGGAGTGCAAAGCGCAAATCTCTGCGTCTATCTGCCGCTGTCCCCGGGCCGGCTGCTGCTGTGCTGCGGTGCAGTGCTTGCCGTGCTGCGCGGCGTACTGTTCTGCTTTGGCCGTGCAGGCACCCGCTGCTTTGCCGCTGTGCTGGAGCTGGAAGGTGCAGTCCTCTCCGTACAGGCTTTCTGCGACACCGGCTTCTCGGTGCAGGACCCGCTGACCGGGCAGGCAGTGGTTCTGGTCTATTATCCCGCCGTGCGCAGCGCCCTGCCGCCGGAGCTGCGCACATTTCTGGACCGTTATTTTGCCTGCGGCACGGCACCGCCGCCGGAGCTGCGGGTGCGGCTGGTGCCCTGCACCACCATTGCCGGGCACTGCGTGCTGCCTGCCGTTCCGGCCAAGGCCCTGCGCACCAGCAAAGGCAGTGCAGCGGGCATTCTGGCCGCATTCTGCCGCCCGGAAACACAGCAGCCATGGACAGCTCTGCTGGGCAGCGAACTGGCCGTACAGCTGGGCATCCGCTGAGAAGCGCTTGATGCGATCGATACTTATAGATGTACAGGAGGGGTATTCATGTTTCATGTTCTGCACCGGTTCTGGCGTTGGCTCCTTGCACGGCTGGGCTATTGCGGCGGCGCACATTTTCTGGCGGGCGCGCCCAGCCTGCCCCCGCCCCTGACCCCGGAACAGGAAAAAGTCCTGCTGGCCCGTATGGCTGCAGGCGATGCCGCTGCCCGGGACGACCTGATCACCCACAACCTGCGGCTGGTGGTGTATCTTGCCAAAAAGTACGAAAGCAGCGGTGTGCCTGCCGAGGACATGATCAGCATTGGCACCATCGGGCTGATCAAGGCGGTGAACACCTTCACGCCGGAGCGCAGCATCAAGCTGGCCACCTACGCCAGCCGCTGCATCGGCAATGAAATTCTGATGTACTTACGCAAAAGCTCCAACCGCCGTCAGGAAGCCAGCATCGACGAACCGCTGAACGTGGATGGCGACGGCAACGAGCTGCTGCTTTCTGATATTCTGGGCAGTGATGAGAACCAGATCAGCCAGCGGCTGGAACAGGATGCGGAGCGCGCCGTGCTGCGCCGGGCCGTGGACAGCCTGTCCCCGCGGGAACGGCAGATCATGGAGCTGCGCTTTGGTCTGGCGGACGGCATTGAGCGCACCCAGAAGGAGGCCGCCGACGCACTGGGCATCAGCCAAAGCTACAATTTCCCGGCTGGAAAAACGGATCATCCATACCTTAAAAGTACAATTGGAAAACGAGTGAGGTGAAAAAACGCGGACTGCCGCCCGCTGGGCTTGACAATCCGCGCTGATTCGCGTATAATAAAGCTACAAAAGGCGCTGGCCCTGCAAACGGCTAGTTCCTTACCAGATTAGTCAAGAAAAGATGACCGCTCGGATTGGGACTCGAGGCGGTCATTTTTTCTTTTTGTCATCACTGTGAGAAACAGTCCATGTAATTTCAAACGTAACGTAGATCGCTCCGCCGAGAAGCGTGAGCAGAAGCACGACCTGTTCAAACGTCATGGTGCATCCCCCTTTCCGCCCTTGGGCATCCGGGGAGAACGAGATCTTCAAGAAAAAATCGTCTTTAGCCGGCACCCAAGTACCGGTAAGGACTAGCCGCCTGCGTTTGTGGGCACAGCGCCTGATGGCGGCGTTGCCGCCGCAAATACAGCATATCATAAATCTGCACGAAAAACAATATTTTGCCGCGCTTTCCTGTCAAACGGGAAAGCGCACAGTTTTTTCCACGCATACAATGCCGCTGCGCATCCCATACTCCCGGTGAAGATTAAAACAGACCGGGGGCGTTTGGATGTACAACAAAGTGGAGCTGTGCGGCATGAACACTGCAAAGCTGCCTGTGCTGACCGAAGCCGAAAAGCGGGAACTGCTGGCCCGCGCCCACGCCGGTGATGCAGCAGCCCGGGAACAAATGGTGGAAGGCAACCTGCGGCTGGTGCTCAGCGTGGTGCAGCGGTTCGCCCAGCGCGGCGAAAATCTGGACGACCTGTTTCAGGTGGGGTGCATCGGCCTGATCAAGGCCATCGATCATTTTGACCCCGCCCAGCCGGTGCGCTTCTCCACCTACGGCGTGCCCATGATCATTGGCGAGATCCGGCGTTTTCTGCGGGACAACAATGCCCTGCGGGTGAGCCGCAGCCTGCGGGATACCGCCTACCGGGCCATGCAGAGCCGCGAGACGCTGGAAAAGCAGCTGGGCCGCGAGCCGACCATGGACGAGATTGCCCAGAGCGCCGGGCTCACCCGCCGGGAAGTGACGGCGGCGCTGGAATCGGTGGTGGAGCCGATCAGTCTGGAAGAGCCGGTGTACACTGATGGCGGCGATGCGATGTATGTGATCGATCAGGTGCGGGATCCGGACGGCGAGGACAGCTGGATCAGCGGGCTGCAGTTCCGGCAGACCGTGGCCGGGCTGACCCCGCGGGAAAAGCGGATCATGGAGCTGCGCTACCTGCAGGGCAAGACTCAGATGGAGGTGGCGCGGGAGATCGGCATCAGTCAGGCACAGGTCAGCCGGTTGGAAAAAGGCGCACTGAGCCAGTTCCGCACCCGGGACTGAACCTAAAAAAGGCGGCACAGCTTCCGTTTTGTTCGGAAGTGTGCCGTCTTTTATCTGCGGCTGTATTTGCGCCGGGTGGCCGCACCGCCGCGCAGATGCCGCTCTGCCTTATTGCAGGCCAGAACCGCACGCACCTGCCGGAACAGCTCCGGCTGCAGCGTCCGCAGCCGCACCGCAACATCCTTGTGCACGGTGGACTTGCTGCACCCGAACACCGCTGCCGCCGCACGCACTGTGGCCCGGTTGGCCGCGATATATTCGCCCAGCTGTACCGCCCTCTGTTCGGGGTCTCCCTTCATATCCAGACTCCTCCCATTGTGAACTTATGGTACAGCCTATGCACAGGCCGGGGCAGATATGTTCCGCCGGGGCTTGACTTTTGCGCCGGACGCGCTATACTTTTGCATGGACATAAAAACAGGGGTGCCGAAAGGCTGAGATCCGCGTTTTGCGGAGTACCCTTTTACCAGACCGGACAATGCCGGCGTGGGAGTTTGCAGAACTGTCCGTTCTTTCACAAACCCCGTGCGCCTGCTGGAAAGCGGGCGCATTTTGTTTTTGTGTACTATCGTTCTGAGAAGAGGAATCCCTATGACCAAAACCTATTCCAAAACCCGCATTCTGGTGGAGGGTGCGCTGATGATCGCCCTGTCCACCGTTTTGAGCATGATCCAGATCCCGCTCATGCCCCACGGCGGTTCCATCACCCTGTTCAGCATGGTGCCCATTCTGGTAATGAGCTACCGCCACGGCGCAAAGTGGGGCATCATGACCGCTTTCGTCAACAGCCTGATCCAGCTTGTGCAGGGCCTTGGCAATCTGGCATACTGCCAGACCCTCACGGCACAGGTGGGCTGCGTGCTGCTGGACTACCTTCTGGCCTTCACGGTGCTGGGCTTTGCCTGCCTGATCGCAAAGCCTTTCCGCCGCCGCACCGTGGGTGTCGGTGTCAGCGCCTTTGTGGTGTGCCTGCTGCGCTTTTTGTGCAGCTTTCTGTCCGGTTACATCGTCTGGAAGGACTACGACTACGCTTTCAGCTGGATGACCGAGATCGGCTTTCCCGGCATCTCCAACATGAGCGTGGACGGTCTGTGCTGGCTGTACAGTGCCGTGTACAACGCCACCTACATGCTGCCCGAAGCCATTCTGACCACGGTCCTTGTGGTGATCCTGATTCGTGTCGCACCCCAGATCTTCGACCCGCAGAACGCAAGAGCGTAAGTTTTTTCGCAGTCAATTTTTCCCGCCGGGAAGAGCATTTTCCCCGGCGGGAATTTTTTGCAGAAAATCCCAAAAAGCTGTTGACAATCCGGCAAAGCGCTGGTATAATTACTCCTGTCGTCAGGCACGGCACGAACATCTGGGGGATTAGCTCAGCTGGGAGAGCGCTTGCATGGCATGCAAGAGGTCACCGGTTCGATCCCGGTATTCTCCACCAGAAGGAAAAGCACCGCACGGAAACGTGTGGTGTTTTTTGTTGTTACCGACCAAAGGAGAAACTATGAGCTACGCGATCGTATTCAGCAGTAAAACAGGCAACACAAAATTATTGGCAGACACGCTGCACGCCTGTCTGCCACAGGAAAACTGCTGCTATTTTGGCACCCCGGACCCTGCTGCCATGGAAGCGGACGACCTCTATGTGGGCTTCTGGACAGACAAGGGAAACGCTGACGAAAGCACTTTGGACTTTTTGAAGCAGCTGCACGGCAAAAATATCTTCCTTTTTGGCACCGCCGGCTTTGGCGGCAGTGAGGAGTATTTCAACAAGATCCTGAAAAAGGTGGAGCGTTCGCTGGACAGGAGCAACACGGTCTTCGGCCGTTATATGTGTCAGGGCAAGATGCCGCTTTCGGTACGCCAGCGGTATGAGGGCATGAAAAAGCAGCCGATCCATCTGCCCAACCTGGATGCGCTGATCGAGAATTTTGACAACGCCCTTTCTCACCCGGATGCAGAAGATCTGGAACGGTTAAAGCAGGCAGTAAAATGATCAAAAGGCAGCGGTTTTCCTCAAACAGAGGAAGCCGTTGCCTTTTTTGCTTAGCGGATGATTCTACGCTCCTGCCTGCGGCTCTGCGGTTCTTATCCCACGCTTCTTTTATAAAAGAACAGGTACTGCTGCACGATGCCTGCTTCCAGCCCGAACTGCGGGAACGGGTCCTGCCCGGCAAACTCGTCCCGGATGAGCCGTTCGATCCAGACATCCACCGGCACACGGCCCACACGGCCATAGCCGAACAGACACACGCAGTTTGCCACCTTTTTGCCCACACCGTCCAGTTCCATCAAACGGGCAAAAAGTGCTTCATCGGGCAGGGAAGCCAGCTTCTTCAGGTCCAGTGTGCCCTCTGCCGCCTGCTGCGCCGCATGCAGCACGTAGCGGGTGCGGTAGCCAAGACCGCACTCCTGCAGCGCCTGCTCCCCGGCACAGCAGAGCGCTTCTGCTGTCGGGAACGCATACACCGGCCCTTCGCTATCGCTGCCCAGCCGCTCGCCAAACCGCTCCGAAAGCAGCTCTACCGCCCTGCGGATAGCCGGGATGCTCTTTCGCTGCGAGATGATGAAGCTGACCAGCATCTCCCACTCATCCTGACGCAGCACCCGGATGCCCCGGCCATATTCCATGGCACGCTGCAGAAAGTCGTCCCGGCTGTCCAGCTTTCCGCGCAGGGCGGCATAGCTGCGGCCAAGGTCAAAGTAACCGTACCAGAAGGTTTCCCATGCGCCCGGCTCACACCGCACCGTGTAGGTTCCGCTGCGCAGTGGTCTGAGGTAAAGCAGCTGTCTCCCGGAAACAAACCGATACCAGCCCTCCGCCTGCTTCCGGGGGCGAAAGCACTGGCCGCTTTCCAGAATTTTGTCCGGGTCGAAATCATCCCGGATCTGAACCGTTTTCTCTTCCAGCTCCATTGCCCCCATCACAGCTCCAGCTCCCGGTACACTTCGCCTTCCAGCGTTTTCCAAAGGAAGGTCTCCCCTTCCAGTGTCATATAGCTATGTGCACTCCCCTCCTTCGGGATGCTCACAGAACCGGGGTTCAGGTAGAGATTGCCTTCGCCGAACTCTGTCCACGCCGGAATGTGGGTGTGGCCATGCAGCAGGACATCCCCCGGAGCCAGCGGTGGCAGGTTTTTCAGGTTGTGCACATGACCGTGGGTAGCGTAAACGAGCCGCCTGCCCACCGGCAGCACCGCATAGTCGGCCAGAATGGGAAAATCCAGCACCATCTGATCCACCTCAGCGTCACAGTTGCCCCGCACGCACAAAAGCGCCGGCTTCAGCCCGTTCAGGAGCGGGATGACCTCCTTCGGGGCATAGCCCTCCGGCAGGTCGTTGCGGGGGCCGTGATACAAAAGGTCCCCCAGCAAAAGCAGCCGGTCTGCTCTCTCCCGCTCAAACGCTTTGATCATTTTTTTGCAATAAAACGCCGACCCGTGCAGGTCGGATGCGATCATCCATTTCATGGCAGGATTCTCCTTATTTTATAAAGTATCTATTTTTATTTTAGCCTCCCGGTGAAAAATGGTCAAGTCTATAAAAGTCATACTTTATCTGTTTGACCTCTTGACATCTGCCGGAAGCCGTGTTATCCTACAGTTAATAAAATTCGTGTGGATTTTTACAGCAGTATGCTACTTTTCGCCACACAATGACTTCAAAAGAGCCATTGTGTGGCTTTTTTGCGTCTGCGTTTGTTTTCGAGCAGTCTCGCCCTGACGATTCCGCGGCTGCAGTAATTCATTTCTTTTCTCTACAGGAGCAATGCAAACACTATGAACGAGACCTTTATGAAAGAAAAACCGGTGCTGCCGCTGCTGGTATCCATGGCACTGCCGAACGTTATCTCCATGCTGGTGAACAGTCTGTACAACATTGTAGACAGCCTGTTTGTGGCCCGCATCAGCGAAGACGCCATGACTGCGTTGTCGCTGGTGTTCCCGATCCAGAATTTTGCCAACGCCATCGCCATCGGCTTCGGTATCGGCATCAATGCCATGATCGCACTGTACCTTGGCGCGGGCGACCACAAAAAGGCCGAGACTGCCGCCACCCACGGTATGGCGCTGAGCCTGATGCACGGCATTCTCATCACCATTGTCAGCATTGTCATCATGCCGGGCTTTTTGCGCCGGTTCACCAGCGACGCAGGCCTGATCGCATCCGGCATCACCTACTCCACCATCGTATTCCTGTTTGCCACCATCAACATGGCGGCACTGGCCTTTGAAAAGATGTTTCAGGCCGTGGGACGCATGAAGGTGACTATGGCGGCGCTGATCTTTGGCTGTGTGTGCAACATCCTTCTGGACCCCATCCTGATCTTCGGCCTTGGCCCGGTGCCTGCCATGGGCATTGCGGGTGCGGCCCTTGCCACCGGCATCGGCCAACTGCTGAGCCTGTGCGTTTACCTCTTCGTTTACGTCCGTACTGAGCTGCCTATCCGACTGCGCCGCAGCTGCCTGCGCCCGGATGCCGCACTGGACGGCAAACTGTATGCCATCGGCGTGCCGGCCATCCTCAATCTGGCCCTGCCCTCTCTGCTGGTCACCTTCCTGAACGGCCTGCTGGCGGGCTTTTCCCAGAGCTACGTGGTGGTGCTGGGCATTTACTACAAGCTGCAGACCTTCCTGTATCTGCCCGCCAACGGCATCGTGCAGGGTATGCGCCCGCTCATTGGCTACAATTACGGTGCCAAACAGCACGCCCGCGTGAAAAAGCTCTACGAACTCACCCTCATCATGAGTGCTGCCATCATGGCTGCGGGCACGGTCATTTGCCTGTTCGCTTCCCGCCCGCTGATGCAGCTGTTCACCTCCAACCCCGAAACCGTCGCCATCGGGCAGACTGCCCTGCGCATCATCTGTCTGGGCTTTGTGGTTTCTGCTGTATCCACCACCTCTTCCGGTGCACTGGAAGGCCTTGGCAAGGGCGCAGAATCGCTGGTCATCTCGCTGTGTCGCTACATCGTATTCATCATGCCGCTGGCCGCTGTGCTGTGCCATTTCCTTGGTGCCAACGGCGTGTGGCATGCATTCTGGATCACCGAAGTGCTGTCCGCCATCGTGGCTTACCCGGTGTACCGCAAGGCAGTTGGAAAGTGCTGAGCCTTCTTGAAAGCGCTGGACGGCGAAGGCCAAGTAAAATAAAATAGTTTCAAGCAGTTGAGGGAGAGTTTGCCAAAAGCCCTCCCTCTTTTTTGTGCATTTTATTTGACAGTACGCAAAAACTGCGGTAGAATAAGATGTTTGTTTTCCGGCATTTCGGCTGGAAAAGCGCAATTTAACAGAGGATGTGGGAAAAATATGATCGAGACGATCACGGCCGTCAATCAGGCGGTCAACCAATTCATCTGGGGCGTGCCCGCCATGGTGTGCATCATCGGCGTAGGCCTGCTCCTGAGCGTTCGCACGGGCTTTTTGCAGATCCGCAAATTTCCCTACGCCATCAAGACCACCATCGGACGCATGTTCCGCAAAAAGGATGCTTCCGATGGTGCCATGACGCCGTTTCAGGCGGTGTGCACCGCACTGGCGGGCACCGTGGGCACCGGCAACATTGCCGGTGTGGCAGGCGCGATCGCCATTGGCGGACCGGGTGCCGTGTTCTGGATGTGGTGTTCTGCCCTGCTGGGCATGTGCACCAAGTTTGCCGAGGTCACGCTGGCGGTGCACTACCGTGAGCGTAGCGAGGCGGGCGAATGGGTAGGCGGCCCCATGTACTACATTAAAAACGGCCTGAGCAAGCATTGGCAGTTTCTTGCTGCGCTGTATTCCCTGTTTGGCGTGCTGACCGTGTTTGGCACCGGCAATGCCACACAGGTAAATACCATCGTTGCCGCTATCGATACCGCTCTGCTGGAGTACGGCGTGGTGGGCGGCGGTGCGCTTTCTACCCTGAACCTCGTGGTTGGCATCGCAGTGGCCATGCTGGTGGCCATGGTGCTGCTGGGCGGCATCAAGCGCATTGGCAGCGTGAGCGAAAAGCTGGTGCCCTTTATGGCTCTGTTCTACATCGTGCTGTCCGTGGGCGTTATGGTGCTGAACTTTGAGCGCCTGCCCTATGTGTTCGAGTCCATCATTGCGGGTGCGTTCAACCCGGCAGCGTTCACCGGCGGCACCATCGGCAGCCTGTTCGTCAGTATGCAGAAGGGTGTGTCCCGCGGCATTTTCTCCAACGAGGCCGGCCTTGGCACCGGTTCCATTGCCCACGCCTGCGCCGACACCAAAAAGCCGGTCAAGCAGGGCATGTTCGGCATCTTTGAAGTGTTTGCCGATACCATCGTCATCTGCACCCTGACTGCCATGGTCATTCTGTGCAGCGGTACCACCGTGAACTACGGCACCGCAGCCGGTGCAGAGCTGACCATCAGCGGCTTTACCACCACCTACGGCGGCTGGGCTTCCATCTTTACCGCCGTGGCCCTGTGCTGCTTTGCTTTTTCCACCATCATCGGCTGGGGCCTGTATGGTTCCCGGTTCCTGGTGTTCCTGTGCCGCAGCGATAAGGTGGCAAAGCCCTTCTTTCTGGTCTACTCCTTTGTGTCCATTCTGGGCGCAACGATGGATCTGGGCCTGCTGTGGAGCATTGCCGATACCTTCAACGGCCTGATGAGCATTCCGAACCTGCTCGCGCTGCTGCTGCTTTCCGGCACAGTGGTCAGGCTGACCAAAGAATTTTTTTGCATCGGAGGGCTGATTGCCCACAACAAAAAGAGGCTGTTGCACATCGTTTTAGCCGAAAGTGCAACAGCCTCTTTTGTTATTCGGGCAGGTGTACCGGTACCCGCGCCACACAGTGCACCCAGCAATCGCCGTCCTTGCGGGTATAGCAGAACACCTTGCGGAACAAGATATCCCCCGCACAAGGTTCAGCTGCCGGCGCGCCTCTGCTGACACCCTTGGTGTGATCATTGCACTGCTGGTGAACTATTTCCTGCCGCGTGAGCGGGTGGTGCGCCTGTGGGAGGGCTTCAAAAAGCGTCTCGGCCTTTGCCGATAAAAGCATCCGAACATGCGAAAAAGCTGTTGCAAGACAGCTCTCCAAAAACACTGTACGAAACCCGGAACTTTTTCTAGGGCCAAAACGGCTACCAAAAGGTTCCAGGGTCGTTTTGATTTTTCGCAATTTCCCCGCGCAGGCTGCTACC
>ENA-OQDA01000280-OQDA01000280.1-human-gut-metagenome-genome-assembly--contig:-NODE-280-length-21876-cov-4.109154_pt1 | contig 21876 bp, 22 predicted proteins | sample MGYA00242771_ERZ504603 | MGnify/ENA primary metagenome ERZ504603 (study PRJEB26092, sample SAMD00036328) | human gut metagenome | host: Homo sapiens | study: EMG produced TPA metagenomics assembly of...
GGTTATGAACGAGACGGACGCGCAGGAAGAGGCAGCAGAGGAATAACACCGGATATCTGTAATAAAAAACCGAAATGATTTAGTAAAAAGAGATGTTCTGAAGCAGAATTTGTCAAAAAAAAATTACTCCGAATGTCTCTTTTTTTTGCGTGTATCCGCCAAATATTACATATTTGTTACAGAAATAAAATAAAAGTATTGATTTTTGAATGAAATGTTGTTATACTTGTCCTACGAAAAAAATTATGAGGTGTTTATATGAAGATGAAGAAAGTTCTTTCACTGCTGTTGACCGGCGCCCTGACTGTTTCCATGGGGACAAGCGTTTTGCATCCACAGAAGACCAGATCGCAGCCGCACAGGCACAAAAGCAGGAGGCACAGGCGGGACTTGCTCAGGCACAGGCAAATATCAGCAGCCTGGAAAGCAAGAAACAGGAACTGGAATCCTATATGGCAGAACTGGACGCACAATATAATGAACTGACAAATACAATTTCACAGCTCAGTGTGGAAGCAGCTGAAAAAGAAGAAGAGCTGAAAAAGTCCAGACAGAGCTGGAAAGGGCAAAGAAAACAGCAGAGAATCAGTATGAGGCAATGAAGCTTCGTATTGTTTATATGTATGAAAATGGCGGAAATTCCATGCTGGAAACACTTCTGTCATCAGAAAGCCTGGCAGATTTCCTGAATCAGGCGTTTGATTATTTAGGCGTCCGGCTTAGGGGAGACTCCATTGCGAAGCCCGAGGCCGGGCTGCACTCACTCTCTTGGAACAGCCTTCGATAGAAGCCGGGAATATCTTGCAGGTCCTGTTCATCAATAGGCATCCACCAGAGCGTCAGTAAATTGACTGTGTATTTGTGCATGGTGGCCTGCCGAAGCCGCTTGGTAAAAAGCGGGACCGGATAATCAGCTTTCACCGAAATATATGTGTCTCCTTCGTTCTTCCGATAAAGGAGGACATCTCCTGTATCGGCACATTCAAATTGTCCTCCATACATCTCCGTATAACGATCCGCAGCCGCACGGAGTTCTTTATCATTCAGGTAGGAAGAATAGGTCATCTGTTTACCTCCGTTCAGGGGATAGGGACGGCACACAGAATGCCGCCCCTATCCATCATGTCAATAGCCGGTTTTGGGGAGATTGGGCTGATTGAGCTTGACGATCAGGGTGATCCATGCGGCGCGTCCGGTCTCCCACTGGCTCATATATTGGCCACCCGCGTCGGCCCGGTTGACCACCTGATAGCCATTGGCAAGGTTGGCGCTGGTCTGGATGGTAACGGTAGGCTTTACCACAGAAGCAAAGCCAGCCGGCACCTTGCCGAACTCCAGACGCACATCCGTGACCACCTCGTCCTGCATCAGCGAGATGGCGGAAAGGTCAAAGGCATAATTGTTGGTGCTGAGCAGGTTGGTAGCAAGCACCCGGTAGTCATTGTAATTGGTCTTATAGGTGATCTGGTAGTTGAGACGGGTGTTATAGGTGCCGGTTGTGATGGTCTTGGCTGTGGCGCAGTCGGTGGGGAAGCGGTCGTGGAGGTAGAAGTTCTCCAGCGGCACATTGGAATTGTTCGCCACGGTAAGGTCATAGCGCATGGAATCTCCGGCCAGAAGTTGCTTGTTGCCGGTCTTGGTGACAGTGACCTTCAGATTGGCCGGCTTGTCATAGGCCGCGATTTTGATGATCTGCCCCGCATACTCCAGTGTGACATCGTGGACGGTAGGATCAAGCTGGAAATAGGCAGGCGCGGTGACTTCCCGGATTTTATAGCGTGTCAAAGGCAGGGGTTTGGAGGCCGCAACACCCCGGCATCGGTAGTGATATAGTCCACCACCCGGCCGCTGCGCTCATTGATGATTTCATAGACTGCTCCCTGGAGGGGAGTCCCGGCCGGAACGCCTGTGACGGAGTTTGCTTCGGCGGCGTATTTGTAGATCTGAATTTGACCTGTGATGGCTTCGTTGACCCACTCAATTTCCGCCGTGCGGCCCGGACGCACATAGACGGTCTTATATTCCTTATCCAAGATGTAGCCCTCGGCCGCCTCCAGCTCTCTCAGATAAAAGCGTCCGCTGGTATTGGCACCATCCGGGAGATCATCAGCGGTGATATAAACATAGCCGTCATCGTCGCTGGTGAACTCACCGATGGGATTGCGGTCCTCGTCGTAGAGTAAGAACTTGACGCCATAGATACCTTCTCCGCTGGTATCCACCTTGTGGATCAGGATTCCAGATGCGGCGGCGTTGGTGACCCGCAGAGTGGTCACTTTCCCGTCTTTAACTTCAAAATAGTGCGGGGTGTCGTCCAGCACGAAATCCGGGTTGGCCTCGATCTCAATCGCGTAATAAGAGCCGTCCTCCAGGGCAAGGTAGGCCCTGCCGTTTTTATCGGTAGTGATGGTATCTACCAAGGCATCATCCATGCGGCGGATCTCAAAAGTGGTATCGGGAATTCTTTCGGAGGTCTTGCTCGCGTTGACCTTGATAATTTCAATTCCGCCTATGGGATTGTTGTAAAAATACAGCTCCTGCGTGTCATTGGGATTGATCACCACGGTTTGGGACTGCGTATTGGGGTCAATCGTATAGCCCGGGATGCTTTCCACCTCCGTTACCACCACTGTGCCTGTGAGGCCGGAAAGAATAATCTGACCTTCCGAGTTGGTCCAGTACAGGCCATTGCTGGAGAGCTGCCCGCTGTCGGCATCCACAAAACTTCCGTCAGAGTATGTGATTTTGAATTGTACCCCTTCAAGCGGCGTTTTCTTGTCATTGCCAGAGAGTTTGTGGATAATGAGTTGTCCTGTGGGTTGATTGCGAAATTCGAGGGTAACCGTTTGCCCGGCTTGGATTTGGGCCGTCTGGGGTGTGTCATCCAGGATGAAACCATCTTTCGCCCGGGTTTCTTTGACCACGAGTGTGGTGCCAGGGTCGATGCCCTCAATGAGGATGGTCCCCGCGGAATCGGTCACGAAGTAGCCGTTGCTGTCGCCCACCACGGTCCCGTCGCTCTCAGTCACAAAGAACTGAACATCAGAAATCGGGGAATTGTCGGCACTGGACACCTTTTTGATAAGCAGCGAGCCCTTCGGGTTTTGTCAATAAGGATAGAGAAAAAAGTAAATTATTTTTATGAGGTTACAACATCGGATTGAATAAGGCGCAGTACCTTGTCGGTAAAGGTTTCCCGGCTGGTCTGGCTGAAATGGAAATAAATATCAAAGGTCGTACCGCCAACGGTCTTTACCATATCGGGTGGCGGTACGTCCGGGGCGGGTGAAGCGTTGCCGCCCGCCATCACGGGCAGGGGGATGGCCTTGCCCTCTCTGCTGGTGCTGTCGCTCCCCTCCGGGGCGGGGATGGTGCTGGTGATCGTCATGCTGGGGTCGTAGGTCATAGGCTCTCCTTTCATCATTCATCAAAGTTAATCCACGTGAGCGCCATTTTGCCGCCCACGTTGGAGTGGGGGAAGGGGAATGTATTAGTCCCCCTTTGAGGACTGTCCACAAGCCCCCTGATTGCAAGGCTTTTCAGCCTCTAAATGTCCACGCCTGCGGCGTTCCCGTTCGCTGGCAGCTTTCTTTCTCCGGCGCACATTGGCGGCGCACTCGTCACAGTATTTGCCCCGATTGGAGCGCGGCACGAACATCGCCCCGCACTCGGCACAGGGCCGCGCCTGTCCTCGGTGGAGCAAGGCGGCACACAACCCCTTGTCTGTTGGCAGGACGGCGGCGCGGAACCATTTACAGACCAGGGAATAGGTGATACTCTGGACGCAGACACAAGGCTCCCAGCCGTCATCAAGAGCAAGACAGTTGCCGCCGTCATAATTGCAGCAGTCATGCACCAGCCGCCGGACGGCTCGGTACTGCTGGTAGGTCAGTCGGGGAATGCCGTTCACCGCTCCACCTCCCGGCGTTTCTGCTGGGTCTGCTCCTGCTGGTGTATGGCAGCATCGGCGTTCCGCTTCACCTGTTGAAGCCGCCGCAAATCGTCTTGGATAGGCTTGTACTGCTCATACTCGGCTGTGTACTCCTGGTGAAGCCTCGCCTGTTCCTGTTCCCACGCATGAACGGGGATTTTACCAGCAGGGGAACGGTGCTTGTCCAGCTTCCGGCGGGCCATGTGGAACGTCCTCAACTCGTTCTCATGCTCCCTCTCGAATTTTTCCCGCTTGCCCTTCCACTTGATACCCTGCAACTCGTCATAGACGGGCTTGGTGTCTCGGTAGAGGTCAACAAGGCGAAGCAGTTCCTTCAATTCGTTCAGACGGTCACGCTTCGCTTTCATGGATGTGTTGATGGCCTCCGTTCGTTCACTCTGGGCGGCGATATGGGTCTCTAAATCTTCCAGCGTAGCGATGCCCCTCTCGGTCAGAAAATTGATGGCCTCGGCAAAACCTTTAAGATTTCCAATCCTGGCGTTGCGGCTCCATGCTCCGGCGTTCCGGCCCTCATAGTAGTCGGTCAGCAGGGCGGCAAGGGTCGGGGCCTGGGGCTTGCTCAATTCTTCTTTTATGGCCTTAATCCAATCCGTCAGGCCGGCGATTTTCTTCCGAATATCCCGCAGAATGTTGTTGGCCTTTTTTATCCAGCGGTTCAGATCGCCCTTGTCGGTGGGGATAGCCGCAAAGCGGCGCAAGGGGTGCAGCCCCTTGTACGGAGCGGAGCGACGCAAACGGCCCGGACTTTCGGAAGTCCGGGCCGTAGCCTCGCAGAGCGCACGATACATGGTCGCAGACCATGTATAGAAGTGCGCCCTTTGTTCCAAAGGGATTTTATAAGTCCATCATTGATGGGAGAATTTTGTTGAACATATGGCGCACCTTATCAATCCGGGTGTTTGGGCGGCGTGGCTGAAAAACTGGTTCGCCGCTGGCGATTTGATACCCCTTCAATTCTGTTAAACAAACGCTTCTCCCGTTTGTATAAAAGGTGAGGTCATTGCGGTACTCTTGCACACAGCGGGCAGGGATTTCGCCAGTAAAAATCACCTCGCTGTTTTTAACCTGGGTCGTTTCAATACTCGCGCAATATTTTGGTGCGTCATGATAAGCTCTGGAGAGATATTCCTGCGGCGCATAGAGTGTAAAAGAAAGATATGGTTCCAATAGCTGCGTCCCCGCCTTTTTCAACACCTGCTCCAATACAATAGGTGCCAATGACCGAAGTCTGCGGGAGTGCTGACCGGACTATAATAAAGCCCATACTCAAAACAGATTTTACAGTCCGTTACCTTCCATCCATACACGCCTTGTTCCAGACCGTAGCGGATACCATCCAATACAGCGTTTTGAAAACTCTGATTCAAGTATCCAACGGAAACTTTGCTCTCATACTGCACTCCGGTGCCAAGGGGGAGAGGGGTGACGGACAGCCCGATGGACGCCCAGAATGGATTGGGCGGCACTTCGATATGAATGGTGTGACTTACCGCTTTCAATGGCCTCTCCATATAGATGACGGTAGGTTCTTTTGCAGTTGTGTTGAGCTGATATTTTTCCACCAGAAGATCAGAGATAATTTCCAATTGTACCCGGCCCAAAAAGGAGAGAATGATCTCATGGGTCACAGCGTCTACTTCATAGCGCAGAAGCGGGTCGGTATCCGCAATTTCTGTCAAGGCGTTTAACAAGCGTTCCCTCTGTTCTGGTTTCTCTGGTGCAATTGTTGTCCGCAGCAAAGGGAGAGGATTGTCGCTCCACGTTTCACGGGGCAGCAGCAGTTTGTTTCCCAGCACATCATTCAGCCGCAAACTGTCGCAGGGTACAATGACGATCTCGCCCGCATGGGCAATCTCTGTTCGGACAATCTCACCCTTTGAGGGGATACGCATTTCCGTAATTTTCAGTTTTTCTTTCCCTGCCAAGGCTACGGAATCCCGCAAATGAAGCGTACCGCTATACAACCGCAGATAGGCAAGGCGTTGGCTCTGGTTTGCGTACTCAACTTTGAACACAGTTCCGCACAATTCAGAGCTGTTCTGCCCGGTGGGTGATTGGAATGTATCTGTGACCGCTTCAATGAGTTGTCGGATTCCCAAGTTTACCTTGGCACTGCCATGATAGACCGGAAACAGAGAGACGCTTTGGATTCTCCTGTTTTCCTCCCGCAGAAGTTCTTCTTTGTCCATTGGTTCTCCGGCAATATATTTCTCCAACAATTCATCACAGTCCGCAATCACGGTATCCCAATTCTCCAGCCCCATGTTTTCCATGATGGATATATCCGGGGAAAGCTGCACGTTCTGCTTAATAATCATATTTGCGGAGAGCTTATCTCGGATAGACTGATACACACCTGGCAGGTCAATCCCGTCCTGGTCGATTTTGTTAATAAAGATAACAGTTGGGATTTTCATTACTTGCAGAGCATGAAACAGAATACGGGTCTGCGCCTGAACGCCGTCTTTTGCAGAAACAACCAAAATCGCTCCGTCAAGAATGGCAAGGGAGCGATAGACCTCCGCTAAGAAATCCATATGCCCAGGAGTATCCACAATGTTGACCTTACAATCGTGCCACTGAAAGGAAGTGACCGCCGTTTGAATGGTGATTCCACGCTGCCGCTCTAAAAACATGGTGTCCGTTCTCGTTGTTCCCTGATCCACACTGCCGGGCGCCTCGATTGCTCCGCTGGTATATAACAGGCTCTCCGTCAAGGTCGTCTTACCTGCGTCTACATGAGCAAGAATGCCAATATTGATGATTTTCATATGATTGTCCTCCATACAAGGCCCAGAAGGGCGCAAAAATCCCCAGCGACAAATACTTTTACCGCTGGGGATGATAGGTAGGACACACATGAAAACTGCGGCCAAGGCTGGCCGTTGTCTATCACGATATGAAATGAAAAGGCAAAGTATTCTTAAATTGGGTACAAAACCAAGCCCTCTCCTTGAGGACGTTTGTCTTTGTTCCCATTATCAAATTTTATTTAAGAATACCTTGCCGCATATTGATAAACTCCTTTGCTTGGATTTTTATAGTATAGCATATCAAATTCCCAAAAGCAACCCTGTTAAGATAAATTTTTTCTGTCACTGCACCTCCATATCTCTCTCGTGTATACGCCATACGCAACTCTTTTCAAAAAAAGAAGTGGACGCGCTGGCAAAGCTGTGGTAGAATGAAACGAAAGAAGGTGAGGATGGTGGAGCTCAAAACGACAATCGCCCAGGGGACTGCACGTCACAGATGACAGCGCGGGTTATGATGCCGCCTGTAAGCGTGTCCTGTCTGAAAAGGCAATCCTGGCGCGGATTATGAAGTCCTGCCTGGAAGAATACAAGGATTGCGATGTCAATGATATTGCCGAGAAGTACATTGAGGGCCAACCCCAGGTGTCCGCCGTCCCGGTGCTGCCGGACGAGGGTGGCACAGTCATCAGCGGCATGGACACCGAGGACAAATCGGTGCGCGAGGGGACAGTCACCTATGACATTCGCTTCCGCGCCATCGTTCCCGACTCCGAGGAACAAATTGCCCTCATCATCAACGTGGAGGCCCAGAACGATTTTTACCCCGGCTATCCGCTGATAAAGCGTGGCATATACTACTGTTGCCGCATGATTTCTTCCCAGTACGGCAGGGAGTTCACTGGCTCCCATTATGAGAAAATCAAGAAGGTCTACTCCATCTGGATTTGCATGAAACCGCCGCAGTATCGAGAGAACACCATTACCCGGTATCGGCTGGTGGAAGAATATCTGGTCGGCGAGGGCAAAGAACCCATCAGGAATTATGATTTGCTGTCCATCATCATGCTGTGCCTTGGCGGGCCGGATGGGTCAAATTATGACGGCGTATTGCGGATGCTGGATGTGCTTCTCTCCAACGAAACCAGCGAGGCGGAAAAGCGGAAAATTTTGCAGGACGATTACGACATTCAAATGACGCAGACAATGGAAAGGGAGGTGTCGGTCATGTGTAATTTGAGCAAGGGCGTTGAGGAAAAAGGCGTTGCTAAAGGTATCTTGTCCTCTATCAAAAACCTCATGGAAACGATGGGGCTGACCATTGAACAGGCTATGGCGGCGCTGAAAGTCCCGGAGGGCGAACGTCAGAAATATATGGATTTGCTGGAACGGCAGTAATGACAAAAACGCCACGGACTATCGTTGTCCCTGGCGTTTTCTGTATCTACGTTAGCTGACTTGAGCAGCTTCGGCTTCTGCCTGTTTCTTCCTGTGGTAGTTCTCCCGCCTCGCGGCAAGCATACGTTCATACCGGGCCTGGGCTTCGGGATCTCCGGCGGCAGCGTCCGCATACATTTTCTGACGGGACTTCTTTACCGCTTCTGACTGTTGCGCTCTCTGCTGCGCCAACTCTGCCGCCGCTACCGGGTCGGTTTCGGCGCGGGCTTTCAAATCCTGCAAAGCCGCCTTTTTCCGATTGCGATGGGCTTCCAGCCGTTCCGCTTCTTCTAGGGTGAGAGGCAAACCTGCCTCGGCACATCTGGCAAGTTCTTTCAACGTCCGCTGTTGGGGCTTCGGGGGCTGTGCGGACTTCTGCCTGTCACGCCACGCTTTGTGCTGCTCGGCTTTCTTCTGGCGGTGCGCCGCAAGCCGCTCCGCTTCCTCCGGGGTGAGATCGGCTCCATCCAGCTTGGCGAGTTCCTTCAGTGAGCGTTTGCGAGGCTTCTCTGGCTGACTGGCCTTTTTCTTGTCGCGTTGCTTCTGCTGATAGGCCCGATTGCGCTCTAACCGCCGTTCTTCCTCCGCCTGTTCCTCCGGGGTCAACAGGCCCGCCCGCTTCCTCGCGGTAAACTCCCGGCGCTCCTGCTTGTACCTCTCATACCGAACCTGGGCAAGCACCTGGGAGCGTTCCTCTTTCTCTGCCTGTTCCTCCTGCTGGCGGCGTTCTTCCTCCTGCTCCATCGGGGTCACAATGTCGGCGGGAACCTCAAACGCGCCAATGAAATTGAAATAGAAATCTAACCGCTGACGGCGCTGCTTTCCCCGTCCGTTGCCCTCATGGACAACGATTTTCTCGATAAACTCATTGAGAATGGGCGTAGTCAGTTCCGAAAAATCGGTGTACCGCTTGGCAAGGTCGATAAACTCCGTCATTCTCACCCGGTCGGCGTTCCAGTTGTCCAGCAAGCCCTGCCACTCCGTCATGGAGGCTTCCAGCGCGGCCTGTTCCTCGTCATACTCGGCAAGGAGACGGCTGAAATGCTTATCCGGCAGCTTGCCCGTGGCGTTGGCCTCGTACAGCTTCTTCACCAGTCCGTCCAGTTCGGCGTGGCGCTTCTTCGCCTGGACAATCTGTTTCCGGCAATCCTTGACTGCTTCCTCCTGGCGCAGACTGGATGCCTTTCGAACCCGCTGAACAAACTCCTGCTCGTTGTTGCGGACATACCAGCTTATCCGCTGGATGGCGGAGAGGATCGCCGCTTCCAGCTTTTGCGTGGCAACATAGTGAATGGTGCAATCCTCCATAGGTGCCCGGTATCTGGAACAGGTGAAAGCATCGTCAATGTACTTGCCTTGGACAAGACTGTTGTGGTGGGTCAGCTTTGCGCCGCAGTCGGCACAGTAGAGCAGTCCGGTTAAACGGTTAGGGGCATTACTCCGCTTGGGTGTCCGGCGCTTGGTTTCCCGCAAACGCTGAACATTGTGCCACGTTTCTTCGTCAATGATGGCGGGGACGGCTCCCTCAAATACAAATTGTTCCTCTGGCATTGTCCTGCGGGTGCTTTTAGTCTTGTAGTTCTCACAGACAGTCTTGCCCAGCACCTTGCGCCCCAGGTACTCCGGCCTTTTAAGAATATAACCCAGGGTGGTGGCAGACCATGCGTAGGGGTCGCGGTAGCTGTTGGCTCGAACAGGACAGCCGATACGCTTCCAGTGTTCGGAAGGGATGGGGATTTGCTCGGCCCGCAGCGTTCGGGCGATGCCGTTGACGCTCTGACCGTCCATGACCATCTGAAAGATGCGGCGCACAACGGCGGCAGCTTCCTCGTCGATCACCCACTCGCCCTTTTCTTCTTTTGAGGCGAGATAGCCATAGGGGACGGCCCCCGAACAGCGCAGGCCCTTTTCCATTCTGGACTTGAAAACGGTCTTGATTTTGCGGCTGGTGTCAGCAACGTACCACTCATTTATCACATCCCGGAAGATGGACATAATATCAAATCCATTGGCGGTGTCCAGGTTGTCATTGGCGGCGATAAAGCGGACGTTGTACTCGTCAAAGGTGCGTTTGAGCAAGCCGACCTCCACCACGTCACGGCCTATTCTGCTCTGGTCTTTGACAATGACGGTAGCCACATTTCCGGCCCGTATCTCGTCCACCATAGCGTCCAGGCCGGGCCGCTTGAAGGTCGTTCCCCGCACCCCGTCATCGGTGAAGTGGCGGACATTAGTGAAGCCATTTTTTCGGGCGTAGTCCTCCAGGATGCGCTTTTGATTTTCTACGGACACGCTCTCGTCAGACCGCCCATCGTCGTGAGATAACCTTTCGTACAATGCTGTGATTTTACCCTTTTGCTCCTGCTTCCTCATGTGTGTAACCTCCTGTTTTGTATTTTCACGACCTTTCTATCCTTATTATAGTGACCCTTTGGGGCTGTTGTTAAAATAGACCTGAACAACCTCCTGATCTTTGCCGGAGAGGTACACTGTTTGGGGCGGGGTGTCGATCACATGAGAGCCGTCACTGGAGAGCTCTTCGATAATGTAAGTGCCGGCCTTGCAGCCCGTGACGGTGAAAGAGCCGTTCACCGAAGTTCGGTAAGTGCCGATGACCGTGCCGCCGGTGCCGGAGGTGTTGCCGGAGAGATACCGGACCTGGAACACAGCCCCCTCAATAGCGGCCCCGGTCTCACTGTCATATTTCCATACGGAAATAGCTGAGAGCGGTCTGTTGAGGAAGCGGAATGTATGGCCCTCACCAGCGGCGATAAAGGCCTCCTGTGTGTCCGGGTCCGCCAGAGCAAAGCCCGGTGCAGGCTCCAGCTCCTTTACCCGAAACCAACCGTCACGAAGAGAGAGGTCCGGGTCGGAGAGCACGATACGGCCCTCTTCATCGGTGTAGAAAACGCCCAGGTCGTTGTACTCTCCGGTAGCGGTGTTGTTGGAGGCATACCAGACCTGGAACGGCACATTTTCGATTCGATCATGTGTGATGGAATTTTCCTTGATGATCTCGATGGTCGGGCGCTTATAATTTTGGAAATAGACATCCCGATCCCGGTTGGGGAGCAGCGTCACCATCTGAGACTCCTCGGCCAGCAGGTAGGGCTCCGGGACCGACTTTTCGATGATCTCCACGACGCCGGGCAGCAAGTTCTCCACCACGGCGACGCCGTTCCCGTCCGTCTCCACTTCCGCGATAGAGTGGCCGTCCGCACCTTTCACCAAATAGACCGTATGCTCAATAGGCTCCCCGGTGTCGGCGTCGGTTTTATGGATATAGAGGTTGGGGCGCTTGTCGTTGGTCAGAGTGATCGTACTGGTCTGGCCCGGGAACAGTTCTACATGGTGCTCGGTATCGTCCGGGATGTGGTCCTGCACAGAGGACAATTCGCGGACGGAATAAACGCCAGGCTCCAGATCGGAAATCAGGATCTCGCCATTGGAATTGGTGGTGCGGTCCAGGTAGTGGCTGCCGTCCTCAATCCTGGCGATGCGGAAAGTCACCCCGGCCAGCCGGGAGCCATCGCTGCTCAGTTTGATAAGCTGGAGGGAGGGCTTGACATGGTTGGTAAAAACGAATTGGGCGTCTTCATTTGGCTTCAGCTCAATGATGCGCTGGGCCTCATCGATGATGTAGCCATCACAGGATTTTTCAGTTACCACATAGGAGCCGGCAGGGAGCATAGACAGGTCGATTTCTCCGCTCTGGTCAGTCCGGAACTCCTGGGGGCCATAGGTCCCCTCCACCGATTTGATCTCGAATACAGCGTTGGGGATTACCTTGGAGGGATCGTCGGAATCCACCTTGATGAGCTTTAATCCCGGCTTCATGTCGTTGAAAAACATCAGCTCTTTAATGCCGTCTCCAGCGTGGAGCTCTACCTCCTGGGGGGTGGTGTCCAGAATGTGCCCCTCATCGCCGGTATCTACCTCAAACGCCCGGTAAGTACCTGGCTCTGCATCGGCAATCAAGATTTCACCAAATTGATCCGTCTTGAAATTGCCTAAAAATTCGCCATCCCGATAAACAGCGAAAGTGACATTGGGCATGGCGACCATATTTTTTCGATCATATTTGATGATCCGCAATCCCGGTAACTCCTCGTTGATGATAGGGATTGTGGTGGTCTCACCGGCCACCACCGTGGCGGTGTAGACGGTATCATCCAACTGCCAGCCCACCGGAGCAGTCTTCTCCTGAATCCGGTATGCGCCCAAGGGAATCGCATCGAAAATAGCAACGCCTGCACTTGATGTCGTAGCGGTAAAGGTCTGTCCCGACTCAATATGCTCGACTGTGATGACTGCCCCCGGCAGGTTCATGCCGGTATTGGATTTTTTCTCAATACGCAGAGTACCGTAGGGGTCATTAAAAATGTCACCTCGGCTACTTCATCGTAGACGACGGTGACATTCTGGGCAGGCTCCTCGCTGATCATATAATGCTGTGGAGCTTCCCGTTCAACTACGGTATAATTCCCGCTCTTTTTAAGCGGAATTTCGATGCGGCCGTCCCCGTTGGTCACAAAAGTACCTACGGAATCACCGTCGGGGCCGATGACCTCGAACAGTGCCCCACTAATTGGAATCTCGGTGCCGGTCTCATACTTGATGATGCGCAATCCGGTTTCATACTCGATGGTCGTACCGTCCGAGTAGTTGCTGTATGCGGACAACTGCGTTGTTGTAGTGGGGTCAGTATCTACCACATAATTCTGGAGTTCGCCATATTCATCTTTCTCTTGACATATCGCAAAAAATACAGCGTACTTATAGACATTTGTGTTGAAAGACAACTGGACGCTGCCGGTCTTGCCCTGCACACTTTCCAGAGGATATAGGATTTTGAATTTGCCGGCATAGCCGTCGCCTGTACCCTCAGTGGTGATCGTGGTAATATCCTGATTATTCATGTCCACGATGCGGGTCCCATCAGGTACATCGTCCGGCACAGAAAACGCGACATTGACGGAGTAATCGCATACCCAGGTTTTAGACCAGAAAGTAAAGACCTGTTGCTTGTACTGCTTTCCGTCAATGGTGACCTCATAGGCGGTATCCCGGTCTGGGGTACAGGTCACTTCAGGGGAGAGCATTTCATTCCAGGCCGTACCACGGGCGTAAATGTCCTTTGCCGCAGCCAAAATCTTCTGTGCTCTTTGAAGTTCTACGCCGGTCAGGTTGGGATTGACCTTGAGGTTGTTGATGTCCCAGTTGCTGAGAAGATAACACCACAGGGCCATTTTAGTTGCGTAGTAGCCCTGATATTTGTTTTCCAGTCCCAGCTCGGCCAGGCTTCGCGTGGGATAGCCGTTGGCCACGATACCGACAACCTTGGGATCGCTGGCTTTTTCATCGGCGAGATATTCAATACTCTCACCGACTCCCACGGTCTGAGGGACCCCCAGCGTGTTCGGGTTGACACAGTAAGCGGGAATCTCCCGAGTGCTCCCGCTCCCGTTATCATAATTGTAATAGGTGTAAATTTGGGATCTGATCCGCCCATTGATGGACAGATAAGACATTTCAACCCCGCCATTGTAAATCTGAACTTCCCCCAAGGCTTCCTCTGGGGTGGACGCAGCAAAAGCGGCGGTTGGCAGGAGCCCCATGACCGCAAGGAGAGCCAGGAGCATCGAAATCAGTCTTTTTTTCATGAGCGACCTCCATAAAAATCGGGAGGACGCCCCTACCCATAGGTGCATCCCCCCTTGATTGGGCTTGATTGAATTGTAGGGAATGCAAAATGGGCAAAAAGAAAGACAGTGTGCCGAGTGGCACGCTGCCTTTCTTTCCAAATCAGTTTATACGAATCTGGTATTCGGTGTGTAGGAATTGACCGTCCTTGTAGACATCCCAGGCCTGCATAGAATAGGTACCAGGTATTCCATTAAACACCTTTATAATCTCACTTTCTCGCCAGGGCCAGAACATTTGGTACGCGAGATCTTCTGAAAAGCCAAGGTTGATGTGAACGAGTTGGTTTCCTTTTGAGGTGAGTTTGGGCGCTCCATTTTCCCAGGTGGTTGAGCTATCCCCAATAGCATTGTAAAGTGTGTAAAGCATCCGCCTGGTTTCATAGAGATTGAGGATACGGAGATGATCGCCAGTCTGGTTTTGGAAATGTCTCACCTCCACTTTCGGTAATTCTGGCTGTTCGAGCAAGCTCCAGTCACAGGTTGGCTCCGGCAAGGGACCGATTGGGCCGGAGGCAAACATGTTCTTGTCCCACCGGCTTACATCAGTGATGGTATAGTTGGTGCCGTCATCGCAGCGGATCACATCGCCCACTTGAGGGATATACTGAGAGCCGTCGGCGGGCGGGTTGATGGAGCCGTCTGCATTCCTGCTCAGGGTTTCCCCCTGATGCTCGCTGGAGGCATCAGTATTACCCAGTGCCCGGTAGAGCATGACCGCCAAATCACCGCGGGTGACTTCAGCTTTAACAGCAACTTCCACCGAAGTCAGCCCAAAGTCCAATGCCGTCTGGCAGGCGGTAGAGTAGTCCCATTCGGTGTCCGGCAGGTCCATATATCTCAGAACAACAGTGCAGGCGGCCGCAGGTGTCACTCCATCGTCGGCGCAAAGGCCCGCTATCATAGCCGACCATCAGGCCGTTGGCATAGCAGTAACCAACATAGAGCCTGGCCCACTCCGGCACATCCGGGAATTTACATTGTCCGGTATAGAATGCCTGATCGACCTGCACATGCTCTGGGTTTCCATGCAGGCGGGTCAGGACTGTGGCCAGCTGGGCCCGGGTCAGTCCAGAGTCCAGGTTCATCTCGCCATTGCCGTCACCGACCATGATCCCCTGCTCACGGAGATAGGCTGCGGAGGTTTCCTGCTCGCTGTTGTCTGCGGCGCTTACCTTAACCGGCAGTACAAACAGCAGGCACAGACAAAGGAACAACGGTAAAAGGCGTTTTTGTTTCATTCCATTATGCCCCCTTTCGATATAGCGTCGTGCTGGCGCTCATTTTTAGCCGCCGGCATGTGGGATCATATTCGCAAGTTTCAAAGATATTAAGACCCCACAATTCTAACTGCTCCGCAATCTCTTCAGGGACATCAAAGGTCATGTCCAGACTGACCCGGAGCGCGGAATTGTCCAGCAGCCACTCTTTTCCTTTCGGAAACTCCTTAACCATGACAATCCCCCTTTTCTCGTTGGAGCGTCCTTACAAGACCAAAATAAGGCGAAAATCGGGACTTGTCAAAGGTTTTTTTGAAACGCCTTTACCGATAAAACGAAAGTCAATAAATATGTTCTGCGATTTTGCTATTTTCACATAATTCCCAATGAAAGCGCCAAGGAAATATTCGATAAAAATTTTATGAACTTATTTCGATCCCCTGAACACAAACCCGTTTGGTAGGCTGATTGGCCAAGCAGGTGATAATCGTGATCCGGTTGTCTGAGGTGCTGTTCAAATAGCTCCAGTCAGTCCAGTCTATGATCTTGACCGAACTCACCGCATAGGTCCTTGTCCCCAGGCTGGTCTGATACCGAATGGTATCGCCAATTTCCAGATCCTTGATTGCGCCGATGTTGTGGCTGGAGCCCCGGTTGTGTCCGCACAGACCGATGTTTCCCTCCCAGGCGCTTGTGCTGGGGAAGTGGCCCACACCTTTGCGCATGGAAGCAGAATCAGTACCGTCATAAGCCTTATAGCGAATTCCCAGGCTGGGGATTACCAGAGTACCAATGCTGCCATCGTTCCGCTCTACTTCGCTCACCGCTGTGAACTGGGTCGCTGGAAGCGTGGGAACATCTCCCCACTGGATGGGGTAGCTGCTTCCGGAACTATCGGGGTAAATGCTCCCACTTCCTGAATTGATCCCGTATTCCAGTGAAGAGCCGCTGTTGATGGAGATCCCGGGGGCGCTGTCGGCCAGGGGATCAAGAAAGTCCACCGCGTTTGTGCCACCGTAGTTATACTGAGCCCCGTAGACCTCTTCGTAGGAAGTGCTCCCATAGAAGTCCTTGGGCGCCGGTGTTTCAAAGTTGTAGTCCGCAGCAAGGGCCGGCGTAGTCATCAGCATGAGCCCCGCCAGGGACAGGCAAAGTCCCCTGAGCCTTTTCACGATTCACTTTCCTCCTTTTCCTCCGCATCCTCCTTGATGGCAAACCAGTAACTGTCCTGCCCGTCGTAGGCCTCCACCAGATGGGTGCGGCTCCCGCCATACATCTGGATAGTGATGATCCTGCCGGCGAGCTTATGGGCCAGCTTGCTGGGAAGCTCCACGCTTGCGTCTCCAGCCGGGTATTCCCGGAGCTTCGTCAGATCCAGCTTAGGGGTGCGGGTGGAAATCTTCTGCTTGCCCAATTTCTTATAGGCGACGCCTCGGGCGTTCATAGCATAAATTACTGCGCGGGGCCGTTTCATGATATAAATAATGCCCCGGCTACCTGCAAGCAGCAAAAGCCCTCCCCCGGCGAGGAGCCACATGGGATTGGAGGCCAGCCAGGAATCCCAGCCAGGACTTCCAAGGTAGGTCACGGTGTACTTGACTGCTTCAACACCCTCGGCCTTTATTTCGCCGGTATAGCTGGCCGTTGTCACATATCCGGTAGCTACACTTCTGCTCCCCGTAGCGGTATAAGTTGCCGTAGCCGTGTATGAAGTGGGAACCAGCGTATCATCGGCCAGGCCGGTCCCTGTCACGGTCCAGGAAATGTCACTCAGCTTCAAGGTGCTTCCGTTTTTGACAGTAGTAGTAGGGACATAGGAGGGATCGTTTCGGTCCAGGCCTGTAAACTGCTTGGTATCGGTAATCGTATAGTATTTAGTGGTATAGCCTGCGGCTTCGGTTTGGATTGTAGTGTGGTCCAGAGTCAGCACTCCGGAATAGCCATCCTTGTTGTACTCCATGCTGGCATCCAGCTGTTCCAGAATAGCCGCAAGATCATCTACATCTGTTTCCAGCGTGACGACCTCCGTTTGGATTTTAGAATCCTCGAATGTCTGTTCCTCTTTGACCGTTTCAAGATGGTGGTAGGAATAGCCCTCCACCTCGAAAGGCTCCTCTACCAGACCGCTGGGGTCTGCATCAGGGGGAAGCATATAGGTTTTGACGATGAGCTGTCGGCCATCCCGATTTTCGGATATTACATCCTCGGGAATATAGGCGGCGGAGGCAGTGACCGTCAGCATACAAAAAAGCGCCAGCAGGATTGCCACTTTTTTCATACCTTACACCACCAGCCTTTCCAGAGCGCCAGGACCAGTGCGGGGACTCCGATGGCAAGCCCAGCCCAAATGAATTTGTGTTTCGTCATACTGTGATACCTCCGTTGAGAAAGAATTTTATGGACAGCTCTTGCGTAGAGCATGATCCATCTCTGATGTGCGTCAAACAGTCCAGGGAGCGGTCCAGCGCCTGCATGGTGTTCCGCTTATGACGCTTGATAAACGGCGTGAGAAACAGGATGTCCCCGTCATCAGTGAGTGTGAAAATGATGCGGACCAGGTTTTTGCTCTTGGCTCGCAGTTCATAGAGCGCCTGGTAACGCTCGATGCAGAAGTGCTTGACATAGGGCTCGCGCATGACTGCCGCTGGAGATTGTAGGAGAAGGGCAAAAAGCGAAAGCAGCTTTTGCCGTTGCTTTTCATCCAGCAACCCAAAGAACTCCAAAAGGGGAACGCTCCCCTCAGCCGGTACAGCAATCAGCAGTTTCATTGGCAACCATCTCCTTCCCGTTGCTGGCCTGATTTTCCGACAGTTCCAGAAGCCGTTCTACAAAACCCAGACAAAACAGCGACAGGGCTGGTGCGCAGCCGGCCAGCCACCAGATGGGATCAGGGAGCGGTTTCCGAATGGTATCATACTGAAGGGAGATCAGCAGATAAATGTTCTGACAATCTTTGCGGGCGGCCAACTCTGAAAAAGCTGCCGTCACAGCAGACACCTCTCCTTGATCGGAGTAGAAATCGCACAGATCATCAAAAAATAAGCCGCCGAAGATCTGCACAAAAGCCCGCATTACTTCAACATTTACCTCGCCATCCGGGCGCAGAATTCCCATACGCTCCAGCCGCGCACCGGTCGAACTATCAAATGGGTCGGGGACACAGAGATAAAGATTCTTTGACATTGGCAACCGCCTCCTGTAAAAAGTAAAAAGAAAGACCCGGCACTCCCGGTCGATAGGGGTGCCGAGCCTATTTGCTTTACTGGACTATGAAGCATTTCCCATGGTCTTGAAATACAGAGCCAGGGCTTTTTGTATGGTTTCTTCGATTTGCTTTGTGGTGGCCTTGGGCGGGAAGTACGGTGCAAAGGCCGGAGGGAGCGTGACAGAAACGCGCCGCCCCGGTTGCTTTGAGGTAGACAAGCCGCCTCCGCTCAATATGGATTTGATCTGGGAGGCATCCAGTTTGCCGTCTTCAAAAGCGGCGCGGAGCTTTTTCCCTTTTGCCGTGGAAATAGAGGCACTCCCTTCCGAAATAAACTGATAGATGCACTCCTGAAGGCTATGGTCCTCCACGAAGCTGATTTCATACGCAGCCAGTTGTCCCAGTCGTTTTCCGCTATTCATCAGCAGAAGCAGCGGACGGTATAATGTAGCATAGCGGCAATACTTGGATACCTTATCCCTGGTCAGTTCATACTCCTGTGCGATTTTTACATCCGTATGGGACTTTTCCTGAGTGTCAGGAGAAGTTGTTTCAAAAGTCTGGAGATCCGTGCGGCGCCCCTGGCGCTTGAGCATATTGTAGTGGGCCGCAATGCAAAGGACTCTCTGAGAAAACAGCATATCCGCGAGGGACCGCTGCCGGAAGTTCATCTCATAGAACAGGTCTTCCGCGGTTTCCTGAGTTAAGTCTGTCCGGATAACGGCTGGGATTGTAGTCAATCCAGCAATCTTTGAGGCATTGACCCGATTGTGGCCGCTAATTATAATATAGGTGCCCTCAGCAGTTTTCCAGACCAGAATGGGAGACTGAACTCCATGCCGCCTGATGCTCTCCACCATGTCCTCCAGCCGCGCTCCGGTATAGAGAGGGAAATGCTCCTCGTGGTCGGGAAAACCACTCAACTGGGCCAGCGGAAAATCACAAAGCGTTCCACCCTCCATAGGAGAGGGGAGATCATCGCGATTGAAAAAGCATTGGTAGGCTCCCTCCTCCGGCGGGCCATTTGCCATCGCCGCCTCCGCTTCACTTCGTTTCCGTTGCCGGAGTGCGTCCTGCACTTTATTTCTGGCCATAGGATAGCACCTCTTGTGCGACGGCGGAGTAAGCCTTTGCAGCGGGGTTGTTCGGCTCGTATGCAAAGATACTGGCCGCTCCAATGGGATGTTCTGCAACACGGATTGAGAAATCAATGGGGGAGGAAAATACGGTAAATGCGTTGCCGTAGTCGGCTTGGATCTCGTCCTGTATGCCCCGGCACAGATTGGTACGCCCTTGGTACATCGTCAGCAAAATACCACCGACAGCTAATTTGGGGTTAATCCCTTGGCGGATTGTCTGAATGACCTCCAAGGTATCAGCCATGTCTTCCATAGCCAAGTAGTGGGCCTGCACGGGGACAATGGCTTGATGGGCCGCAGCCAGCGCATTGATGGTCAGCAGATCCATACTGTGACCACAGTCAATTAAGATGTAGTCATACTGCGACTGGAAAAGCTCCAGGACACGAGCCATAACCAGCTCACAGGGAGTACCGCCGGTCTCTCCGCCGCGGTAACGGCTGCTCATTTGCAGAGCGACCAGCCGGCTGGACACACCAGCCAGTTTGGAATTTGCCGGGATGTAGTGAATGCCAGCCCCCTCAATGACCGCCCTATTTACAAAGAGTTCAGGCTCGGTATCATCCAGCACTGCATTCATCAGATTTGCAAGCGTGTATTTCAATGATTTAGGGTCAGAGCGCATTACTTTTGTCAGATCGCCTTGGGGATCATTGTCTACCAGAAGAACGGCCTTTCCTGCTGCGGACAAGGCGGCCCCGAGGTTAGCGCAAGTTGTGGTTTTACCGACACCACCTTTGGAGTTTGTGATCGCCAAAATAATCGCCATTCTATGTACCCTCTTTCTTTCGTGAGAATTAAACCCGGAATAGGAAACGCCCACCCTCGGCGTTATGCCTGGAGTGAGCGTTTCCAGCTCGCTCCGACATGACTGCCCCCCTTTTTTATGGAGTATCGAAATGTCGGAGCCAACAAATATGGCGAATATGTTCTGGAATTTGGACAAAATCAGCGAAACAACAGCCATTCATAGTGGTTTCCGACTTTGCCCTATTATATCTCATTCGTCGATACGGCGCACGATACCAGTCGCTTTCATCTATAAATTCCTCCTGCGGTTGTAGTTACAGCCCTTATTATCCGCAGGTTTCTTTTGCCTATGCGGCGCAGCCAGTGGTTTCATTTGGAAAGAAAACGCGGACATTGACAGCCGGAGGGGAGGCGCTTACAATAAAACCGACACAGATAGAACAAACGCGAGAGGGGAGAGGAAAATGACAACCGACATGCTGCGCTGCGCCCTGCGGGGGGTAGCGGCCTACCGGCCTGTTGTGGATGAGCCAGTGATGCGCCTGGCGCTGGGGGTACTGGATAGCTGTCCGCCGGGGACGGCAGCGGGGCCGTGGAGGACTACGCCCGGCTGTTCTATGCCCTGCGGAGCGCGGGGAGCCGGAGCCTGGGGGAGTGGCTGGACGGCCGGCTCCGGGATCGGGAATCCCCCTATGCCGCTCTGGCGGAGCGGGGCGGGGAGGACCCCGCCCTGGAGGCGGCCGCCGGCGGGATATTGAGACGTTCACCCTGCTGGCGGAGCTGGACTGGGACCAGGTGCTCGCTGAGGTAGGGGGGAAAGCGCCGCGGGAGTATGGGCCGGTGCTGGCCAACCTGCCCCGGTGGCGGGGGAGCAGCCCGTTTTCTTTTGCGGAGCTGACGGAGTTCTACCGGGCCAACGGCGCGGGGCTCTTTGCCCGGCACCGGGCTTTCCTGTGGGAAGATGGGGCGCTCTGCCCGGTGGAGCAACCCGACTGTCCCGGCGCGGACGAGATGCTGGGCTATGAGCTCCAGCGGAACCGGGTCATCGCCAATACCAGGGCCATGCTGGAGGGCAACCTGGTGAACAATGTACTCCTGTATGGCGACAGCGGCACCGGCAAGTCCGCCACGGTGAAGAACCTGCTCACCCTGCCCGGCTTTGAGGCCCTGCGCCTCATCGAGTGCAGAAGGAGGGGCTGGCTGATCTGCCCCGGCTCATCCGTACCCTGGGCGGGCGGCGGCTGAAATTCATCCTGTTCATCGACGATCTGGCCTTTGATCAGGACGACAAGACCTACTCCGCCCTCAAGACCATCCTGGAGGGCGGCTTAGAGCGGCGGCCCGCCAACGTGGCAGTCTATGCCACCTCCAACCGCCGGCGGCTGGTGCGGCAGACCTTCTCTGACCGGGCGGGGGACGAGGTGGACGCCAGTGAGACCATTCAGGAGAAGACCTCCCTGTCCGACCGCTTCGGCCTGCGCATACCCTACTTGGCGCTGAATCAGGCGGAGTTCCTGGAGCTGGTGGAGGGGATGGCGGAGCAGGCGGGGATTGCCTTGGACCGGGATAGTCTTCGTGCCGAGGCGGTCAAGTGGGAGATGCGCAACCCGGGCCGGACGCCGCGAACGGCGAAACAGTTTATTGCCAGCCTGAGCCTGTGACCGGGGTGTCCCGCATCTCCCAACGGGCGCGGCAAGGCGCCCGCCGCCCCGCTGGCG
>ENA-OQDA01000281-OQDA01000281.1-human-gut-metagenome-genome-assembly--contig:-NODE-281-length-21858-cov-4.542865_pt1 | contig 21858 bp, 20 predicted proteins | sample MGYA00242771_ERZ504603 | MGnify/ENA primary metagenome ERZ504603 (study PRJEB26092, sample SAMD00036328) | human gut metagenome | host: Homo sapiens | study: EMG produced TPA metagenomics assembly of...
TAGCCAGCTTCCCGCCGCGCATTCCAAATCGTTGATTCGGCTCCCGAAACCGTTGTCAATTTTTGATTTTTCCACCTCTAAAAGTTAAAAATCCAGCGGAAAAACGCTTCAGATGGTTCAAAAACCGATTTGGATGTGCTATACTAGGTGTTAAGGTGCCTGTATGGACGGGAAACCGGCGGGCATGACTGCGAATGTTCCACATGGAACAATTAAATTTTCCCGGAAGGAAGAATTGTGCGTGGCAAAAATTGTAGCAATTGCGAACCAGAAGGGCGGCGTTGGCAAAACCACCACCGCCGTCAACCTGTCGTCCTGCGTTGCGGCGCTGGGCAAGCGGGTGCTCATCGTAGACCTTGATCCGCAGGGCAATACCACCACCGGCTATGGCATCCCGAAGCGCAGCGTGGAAAAGGGAACCTACGAGATCCTGATCGGTGAAGCACGAGCATCCGAGGCCATCCGTAAGACCGAGTACCGCACCGATGTCATCGGCTCCAACACCCGTCTGGCCGGTGCCAGTCTGGAAATGATCGACCTGCCCGCTCGTGAGAGCCGCCTGCGCAAGGCGCTGGCCGAGGTGCAGAAGGACTATGACTTCATCTTTATCGATTGTCCGCCCAGTCTGGACCTGCTCACCCTGAACGGCCTGAGTGCCTGCGACAGCGTTCTCATTCCGGTGCAGTGCGAGTATTACGCGCTGGAGGGTCTTTCGGAGCTGATCAGCACCTTAAAGACCATTCGCAAAAAGTACAATCCGTATCTGGATATCGAGGGCGTGGTGTTCACCATGTTCTCGCTGCGGTATAACCTGACCGTGCAGGTGGTGGAGCAGGTGCAGAAGTATTTCGGCTCCAAGGTGTACAAGACCACCATCCCGCGCTCCATCCGCATTTCGGAGGCACCCAGCTACGGCCAGCCCATCAATTTCTATGAACCCAAGGGCAAGGGCAGCGAAGCGTACATGGATCTGGCAATCGAATTTGTCAAGAACAACCGCCCGCACGAGCCCAAAAAGGCCCGCAGAAAAAGTGCACCCGTCGCAGAGCAGACGAAAAATGCTCTGGAAGATTAAACCTCAGGGGGAACATGAATGGCAAGAGGAAAAGGAGGACTTGGCCGCGGGTTGGACAGTCTGTTTGAAGATGCCGCCCCGGTTTTTGAGTCCGGTGCAAAGGTAGACACCTTGCCCCTGCGTGAGATCGAACCGGACCCGGAACAGCCGCGCAAGACCTTTGACGAACAGGCGCTGGGCGAGCTGGCGGCCAGCATTGCAGAGCATGGTCTGCTGCAGCCCATCGCGGTGCGTCCGCGCCCGCGCGGCGGTTACAGCATCGTGGCGGGTGAGCGCCGCTGGCGTGCCTGCCGCATGGCAGGGCTGAACGATGTGCCGGTGGTCATTAAGGAAGTCAGCGACGAGCAGGCCATGGAGCTGGCTCTGGTGGAAAATCTGCAGCGCGAGGATCTGGACCCGGTGGAAGAAGCAACCGGCATCCGGGAGCTGATGACCCGCTGTGGCCTGACGCAGGAGCAGGCGGCACAGAAGCTGGGCAAGAGCCGCAGCGCACTGGCCAACAGCCTGCGCCTGCTGAACCTGCCGGAAAACGTGCTGGAACTGCTGAAAAGCGGCTTTATCAATATCGGCCACGCAAAGGTGATCCTGAGCCTGCCCACACCGGAGTTGCAGGAGCAGGCGGCGCAGATCATTGCGGACAACCAGTTGAATGTGCGTCAGGCCGAGACGCTGTGCAAAAAGCTGGCAAAGCCCGCAAAGGAGCCCAGAGAACCCAAGCCGCGGGGCACTCTGCCGGTGGAGGTGGAAGAAAGTCTCAAGCAGGTGCTGGGCAGCGAGGTGAACGTGGCCTACCACGACGGCAAGGGCAAGCTGACCGTGCATTTCTATTCAGACGAGCAGCTGCGGGCCTTTGCCAACCTGCTGGGACAGTACCAGAACGAAGAATAAAGCGATCCAAGGCGGGCGACCGTCTTTGAACGGCACAGGGGAGGGGATCTTCTGTGCGAACCGAAATAGAGCAAGGAGAGTCAATCATGCTTGATATCAAATTTGTCCGTGAAAACCCGGACGCTGTCAAGGAAAACATCAAGAAGAAGTTCCAGGACGCAAAGCTGCCGCTGGTGGATGAGGTCATCGAGAAGGATGCCAAGTACCGCGCATGCCTGAAGGAAGTGGAAGCCCTCAAGGCTGCCCGCAACAAGCTGAGCAAGGCCAACGGTCCCCTGTTCGGCCAGCTGAAGAAGTGCACCGATGAGGCACAGAAGGCTGAGCTGCAGGCTCAGATCGATGCCAACAATGCCGCCGTCAAGGCCGACGCCGACAAGATGGCTGAGCTGGAAAAGGAAGAAGAGACCCTGTCTGCACGCATTCAGGAGATCATGTACACCATCCCGCAGATGATCGATCCCAGCGTGCCCATCGGCCCGGACGATACCTATAACGTGGAAGCACAGCGCTTTGGTGAGCCTGTGGTGCCCGATTTCCCCATTCCGTACCACACCGAGATCATGGAGAGCTTCGACGGCATCGATATGGACGCTGCAGGCCGCGTGGCCGGCAACGGTTTCTACTATCTGCTGGGCAACATCGCCCGCCTGCACGAGGCTGTGCTGGCCTATGCCCGCGACTTTATGATCAACAAGGGCTTCACCTATGTGATCCCTCCCTTCATGATGCACGGCAACGTGGTGCAGGGTGTCATGTCCTTCCCGGAAATGGATGCTATGATGTACAAGATCGAGGGTGAGGACCTGTACCTGATCGGCACCAGCGAGCACACCATGATCGGCCGCTTCATCGACCAGACTCTGGACGAGGCCACTCTGCCCCTGACCCTGACCTCCTACAGCCCCTGCTTCCGCAAGGAGAAGGGCGCCCACGGCATCGAGGAGCGCGGCATTTACCGCATCCATCAGTTCGAGAAGCAGGAAATGATCGTGGTCTGCCGCCCCGACGAGAGCGCTGACTGGTACGAGAAGCTGTGGAAGAACTCTGTGGAGCTGTTCCGCAGCATGGAGATCCCGGTGCGTCAGCTGAACTGCTGCTCCGGCGACCTGGCCGACCTGAAGGTGAAGAGCTGCGATATCGAAGCATGGAGCCCCCGCCAGCAGAAGTACTTCGAGGTCTGCTCCTGCTCCAATCTGGGCGATGCACAGGCACGCCGCCTGCACATCCGCGTGAAGGGCAAGGACGGCAAGACCTATCTGGCCCACACCCTGAACAACACCTGCGTGGCACCTCCGCGTATGCTGATCGCCTTCCTGGAGAACCATCTGCAGGCCGACGGCACCGTGACCATCCCCGAAGTGCTGCAGCCGTATATGGGCGGCCTGAAGGTCATGGTTCCCACCCACAAGAAGGGCTGAAGAATTGACCGGTTTTTCCACAAGGCTCAGATAAATGGTTGAAAAATCCCGCTTTCTATTCAATGGAAAGCGGGATTTTTGCGTATCTTCGTTTGTATTTTGGACGACACGAAAAAATATGGTTTTTTTTAAAAATATGTGTTGACAAAAGGGGTATCTGTGGGTATAATAATAGAGCACTGTTCAAGTGCACAAACAATATGTGGCGGTATAGCTCAGTTGGCTAGAGCATTCGGTTCATACCCGAAGTGTCACCGGTTCAAATCCAGTTACCGCTACCACTTTTACAGAGTTTCGCTAAGGTTAGGGGGACGGTCGTCTGCAGTAGTGGACGATGGAAGTCGGAGGTTTTAGCGAAGCTCTGTATTTCTAAGGCCCGTTGGTCAAGCGGTTAAGACACGGCCCTTTCACGGCTGTAACATGGGTTCGATTCCCGTACGGGTCATAAAAATCCCTCGAGCATTCGCTCGGGGGATTTTTAATTTGACCCGTACGGGAATCGAACAGGGCGGCGGTGCGCAGCACCGCAACCAAAGCCCCAGTGGGGCTTTGGTTAGCCCGCGGGTCCCAACGGCTAGGAATGTCTACCGTGGTAGCTGCCGCTGCATTCGCTCGGGGGATTTTTAATTTGACCCGCACGGGAATTGCAGCTGAGCTGACCGCCGCCAGCGAGCAAAGACTTCCCCCGGTCGGGGGAAGATGTCGCATAGCGACAAAAAGGGGAGTACAGGGAAGCGAAGCTGGGGCCGTGGTCAGCGGGATGCGAACGCCGCTCCAAGGCGTGAAGCATACGCTGGGAACCACAACCCGAGACAGGGCGGCGGCGCGCCTTCATCTTGAATACCACATGCCATTTTATGGATAAAAAGCCCGGCAGGGGAACACGTTCAGGTGCTCTTCTGCCGGGTTTTTCTGCATTTTCCGTAAATTTCCGGCCTGAAATAGTAACAAAATTATGTCAATGAGACATCAATCCTCCATTTTTAACTGCGTAAATTGGCTTGCACACCAAAAACTCTGGAATATTCTAGCACTTTCCATATAAATTCATGACAAAGTTTGGTAGAAATAATATCTTGTATACAGGATGCACTTACGTTACAATACAGATGATATTTCAATTGTACGAGCAGAAGGGAGGAAATGGAGTCCACAAGGGCGGTTTTCAATCACGAGTACAGGCCGATGGCGGATGCAGCGTGCAGTTTTTGCATCATCTGTTCCCATCGCCTGATGCTTAGAACGGGAGGATGTCAATGGAAGTCTTTTTGCAAGCACTGGTAAACGGGATCCTGCTGGGCGGTTTCTACTCCCTGATGGGTATGGGCCAGAACATCATTTTCGGTGTTATGAACATCGTCAACTTCTGCCACGGCGAAATGTTGATGGTGGGCATGTACATTACCTATGTTCTGTATACCTACTTTGGGGTGGACCCCTATGTAGCCCTTCCCATCGTTGCAGTGCTCATGTTCGGTCTGGGTGCGCTGATCCAGTCCACTCTGATCACCCCTTCGCTCAAGACCAAGAGCTTTACGAACCTGCTGTTCCTCACCGTCGGTCTGGGCCTGCTGCTCACCAACGGCGCTCTGGTCATCTTTGGTTCCACCTATTATAAGATCATTACCCCTTATTCGCAGACCTACATCCCGCTTGGCCCGGTCACCATTGCGCTGCCGCGTCTGGTCAGCTTCCTGATCCTGATCGTGGTTGCCATTGCACTGTTTGCCTTCCTCAAGTATTCCACCACCGGCAAGCAGATCCGCGCCGTATCCCAGAACCCCATTGGTGCTGAGGTCGTGGGCATCAACGTCAAGAAAATTTACATCCTGACCTATGGTCTGGGCGTTGCTCTGGCCGGTATCGCCGGCTCTCTGCTGACCCAGTTCTACACCATCTATCCCACCGCAGGCGCAAGCTTCGGTTTCCGCGCACTGATCGTCGTGGTCGTGGGCGGTCTGGGCTCCATCCCCGGCGCATTCTTCGCCGGTATTTTCCTGGGCCTGCTGGAGCAGATGAGTGCATTGTTCATCAGCCCGTCCTACAGTGATATGATCGTGTTCGTCACCTTCATCATCATTCTGGTCGTGCGTCAGGTCATGATTCTGAGGAGGCGATAAGATGGATACCAGAAAAGCAGTTAAAACCTATCACCGCAATCTGGCGATCGTTCTGGCTATCATCGTCGCCATCTTCGCAGCGATCCCGCTGGTCGTGGATAAACCTTACATCATCAACATTTTCGTTCTCACCTTCTATATGTCCACCCTGTCCATGGCATGGAACATTCTGGGCGGCATCACCGGCCAGAACTCGCTGGGTCTGGCCGCTTACATGGGTCTGGGTGCCTATGTGTGCTGTCTGGTGGTCACAAAGACCGGCATGAACCCCTGGGTGGCCGCTGTGCTGGATATGCTCGTTGTGGGCGTTGTGGCCGGTGTCATCTTCTTCCCCAGCCTGATCCTGCGCGGCCCCTACTTCACGCTGGTGTCCATCGCGTTTGCCGAGTCCATCCGTCAGTTCATCATCAACTCGGAGTTTTTCGGCCGTGCATCCGGTGTGGGCCTGCCCTTCGGCAAGGACTCCTTTGCGCAGTTCCGCTTTACCAGCAAGGTGCCGTACTACTACATCGGCTTCATCATGATGGTGGGCGTTTACCTCATCATGAAGAAGATCGGCCGCTCCAAGCTGGGCTTTGCGCTGCGCACCATCCGCGAGGATGAGGACGCCGCCGCCGCCATCGGCATCAACCCCACCAAGTACAAGGTGATCGCGGTCGTCATTTCGGCCATCATTGCCGGTCTGGTCGGCTTCTTCTACGTCAGCTACATCCGCTACATCGACCCCGATATTATGATCCAGTCCAAATCCACCGAGATCGTGCTGCCGGCAGTCGTGGGCGGCGCTGCCTACATCGAAGGCCCGCTGATCGGCGGCCTCATCATGATCCCGCTGAGCGAACTGCTGCGTGCAAACTTTGCCGCCATCCTGCCCGGCATCAACATGCTGATGTATGCCATCGTGCTGATCGTGGTCATCCGCTTCCGCCCGTCCGGTATTCTGGGCTGGTACATGAACTCGAAGGTCAAGACCTTCATCGATGAAAAGATCCTCAAAAAGCCGTCTCTGGACGTGCTGGAAGAGTATGAGCTGATGGCAGACAAGGGAGGGAAGTAATCATGGCAGAAAAGCCTATTATTGAAGTCCAGGGCCTGACCAAGCGGTTCAAGGGTCTGACCGCCGTGCATGATGTTTCTTTCTCGGTGGAGAAAGGCTCCATCACCGGCATGATCGGCCCCAACGGTGCTGGTAAATCCACCACCTTCAACATGATCTGCGGCTACTACCCGCCCACCGAAGGCAAGATCTTCTACAATGGTGAGGACATCACCAACAAAAAGGCGTATGAGTACACCAACATGAAGATCGCCCGCACCTTCCAGATCATGAAACCTCTGAAGAACCTGAGCGTTCTGGATAACGTCACCGCCGCCGCCTACTTCGGCCACGCCGGTGCAAAGAGCGAAAAAGAGGCCAAGGAGCGCGCCATGGAGGTGCTGCACTTCACCGGCCTGTACGAAAAGCGTCATGTGATCTCCAAGGACATGGGCACGCCGGACCAGAAGCGTCTGGAGATGGCCCGCGCTCTGGCCACCAAGCCCGAAGTGCTGTTTCTGGACGAGAACATGGCAGGCTTGAACCCGGCTGAGACCGAAGAGGCCATCCAGCTGATCCGCAAGATCAACGAGTCCGGCGTCACCATCCTGCTCATCGAGCACATCATGAAGGCGGTCGTGAGCCTGTGCGAGAAGGTCATCGTCCTTCACCACGGCGAAAAGATCGCTGAGGGCACGCCCGAGCAGGTCATGAACGATCCTTACGTCATGGAGGTGTACCTGGGCACCAAAAAGGAGGGCGCAAGTGCTTAAAGTTGAAGGTCTGAACGCCGGTTACGGCTCTGTGAACATCCTGTGGGACATCGGCTTTGAGGTGAAGGACGGCGAGATCGTTGCCATCCTTGGCTCCAACGGTGCCGGTAAGACCACCATGGTGCGCACCATCACAGGCATGGTCAAGGCCAGCTCCGGCAAGGTGGAGTTCAACGGGGAGGACCTCTCCGGCAAAAGCTCCCGCGTTATTCTGGACAGCGGCATCGTGCAGGTGCCGGAAGGCCGTCAGCTCTTTACCGAGATGACCGTGCTGGAAAATCTGGAGCTGGGCGCATTCAATAAGGAGACCAAGGCGCATTTTGCAGAAAATCTGGAAAAGTGCTACAACTGGTTCCCCAAACTGCGCGAGCGCGCAAAGCAGGCTGCCGGCACCCTGTCCGGCGGCGAGCAGCAGATGGTGGCCGTGGCCCGTGCGCTGATCGGTATGCCAAAGCTGCTGATCCTGGACGAGCCCAGTCTGGGCCTTGCCCCCAACATCGTGGACGACATTCTGGAAGTGGCCAAGACCATGGTGAAGAATGACGGCATCTCGGTGCTGCTGGTGGAGCAGGATATCACCAAAGCCCTTGCAGCGGCTGACCGCGGCTATGTTATTGAGAATGGCCGCGTGGCACTGGAAGGAACCGCCGCCGAGCTTTCGGCAAACGAGCACGTCAAGAAGGCGTACCTCGGCATCTGATTTTGGAAACTGGATGTCCGGCGGGCACTACTTCACACGGTGCGGCGGGGCATCTCGGATTAACAAGCTGTTTTTTACAAACAGAATTGGAGGACAATTATGAAAAAGATCTCTCGTAGAAGCTTCCTGAAGGCATCCGCTGTTCTGGGCAGCGCAGCTGCTCTGACCGCCTGCGGCGGCTCTTCCGCTTCCACCAGCACTGCAGCATCTACCAGCACCGCAGCATCCGGCAGCACTGCAGCAGCCAGCGGTGATACCATCAAGATCGGCACCATCTACGCAATGTCCGGCGGCAACGCAGCCATCGGCGAGAACATCCTGCGCGGCATCGACTTCGCAGTGGACGAGATCAACAAGGCAGGCGGCGTGAACGGCCAGATGCTGGAAGTTGTCCGCGGTGATCACGCAGGCGACGCAGCCACCGGTAAGTCTGAGGCAGAGCGCCTGATCACTCAGGAAGGTGTCAACGTCATTATGGGCTGCCATATGTCCGTTGTTACCGAGGTCGTGGCTCAGGTCTGCCAGCAGTACGGCATCCCCATGATCACCGCTATCTCCACGCTGGACCGTCTGACCGACGAGGACCACAAGGACTACGATTACTTCTTCCGTCTGTGCCCGCTGAACTCCGTCTACGTGGAAGATATGCTGAAGTATCTGCAGGACTCCAAGGAGCAGACCGGCAACGAGATCAAGAAGGTCGCCATCTTCACCGATAAGGCTGCCATCGGTCAGGAGCTGATCCGCTGCGTCAACCTGTTCGCACCCGATTACGGTCTGGATGTTGTGGCCGAGGTGGACTACAGCTCCAACGCTACCGACCTGTCCTCTCAGGTCCTGGCTCTGAAGCAGGCTGATCCCGATGCCATCCTGTGCGACTCCTACATCGGCGACGCTACTCTGTTCGTCCAGACCCTGAAGGAGCAGAACTACAAGCCCAAGATGATCGTTGCCAAGGCCAACGGCTTCACCGATCCTTCCTTCATCCCCAACCTGGGCGCATCCGCAAACGGCGTGGCTTCTGTTGTCGAGTTCAACCCCGACCTGACCAACGGCGTGGAGATCAACGAGGACTTCAAGAAGGTCTACAATGTCAACATGAACGGTCACTCTGCTGAGTCCTACACCGTTGTGTGGCTGTTCAAGACCGCCATCGAGAAGGCTGGCTCCACCGACGGTGCTGCCGTCCGCGACGCTCTGGCAGAGCTGTCCATCGACGGTGCATTCGAGGGCGGCCGCAAGATCGTTCTGCCCTACTCCAAGATCGAGTTCGCTCCCGAGTACGAGATCGGCGGCGCAAAGCACTACCGTGACAACACCTACGCTTCTGTTGCTATCGCACAGGTGCAGGATCAGGAGTGGAAGACTGTCTGGCCCTTCGAGTTCGCTTCCTCCAAGATCCAGGAAGTCACTCTGGGCTGATAAAGTTACCCCGAAGAACACAAAAGGCGAGCCGTCCAATGGGCGGCTCGCCTTTTTGCGTGTTGCTTCCCGTGCAGAGCGTATTCGAGTAGGGGATAGGCTGTGTGGCTTTTATGAAGTCGTTCTCCGCCGGGTATGTTCTCTTTTGCGTGCCCAAAAGAGAACCAGAAAAGCACCCGCTACTTTCGAGGCGCGGGAGGCACGAATTAAGGGCTACTCGCCCTTAATAATCCCAAAGCAGTAGGCTCCACCCCAAAAAGCTGGGAGATTCCCGCCTGTTCGGCGTGAAGATCTCTTAACCGCTTTTTGGGGTTCCGCCAATCAGAAGTCGCTGCGCGACGGCCGCAGGCCGACAGCAGCAGATGCCGCTTCCCGCCACGACCCTACCCCGTGAAAAAGCAGCTCAGAAAAATCCGCAGACTTTTTCTGAGCTGCAAATAAAAATAAATTTTCCGCTAAACATGCCCAGAGTAAAACGGAGGGCATTCTAAATCGTCAACCCTTCTGGATATAAGTAAAAATATCCTCCGGCACTGCCGCCAGTGCATCCGCACCGGCAGCGGTCAGTTCTGCGCGGCCCCGGAAGCCCCACAGCGCGCCCATGGCGGGCAGCCCGGCATTGTGTCCGGTGAGGATGTCCACATCACTGTCGCCCACGAACAGGGTGGCAGAGCGGTCTGCACCGATCTCGTCCATCAGCGCATACAGCCCGGCGGGGTCCGGTTTGGTGGGCACGCCGGGCCTGCTGCCGCGCACAGCGGCAAAGCGGCCTGTGCCGAAATAGTGGGCGATGATCTTGCCGCAGAGCGGGTCGGCCTTGTTGGAGAACACTGCGCACTGAACACCCTGTGCCCGCAGCTCGTCCAGCAGCTCCGGGATGCCGGGATAGGGGGCCGTCTTGTCCTCCTTGTGGGCGTCGTACCGGGCAGTGAATTCAGCCAGCGTGGCCGCCAGCTGCTCCGGCGTGCGGGCATTTTCCGGCGAAAAGCGCTCCACCAGCTTCGGGATGCCGTTGCCCACCATGTGCTTGAACTGTTCCACCGTAAAGGTGGGCCAGCCGTGCTGTGCACACACCCAGTTGCCTGCATCGGCAAGGTCGTCGATGGTGTTCAGAAGGGTGCCGTCCAGATCGAATAATACAGTTTTTATCACAGAAAAAGACTCCTTACAGTTTCAGAAAAGTAAAAAAGGCAATTCGCTGCACTTTACGCTGCGCACCCTGCACTTCACCCCGCCCGGAAAGGTGAGGGTGAGGTTCGTGCGGCGCACCGCCGCGGCCCATGGCGACTGCAGGGCCGTCAGGGCCGGAACAGGGCAGAGCACGCAGATGTCGTGCAGATGGAAGCCGTGCTGCCAGCGCAGGGTCAGACGGCCGTTTTGCAGCCAGATGCCCTCCCTGCGGTAGCCGACAGCCGCACCTGCAAGCAGGACCGCAAACACAGCGGAGACCACCAGCAGCGGCACCGTAAGCGCAGGCAGGGTGTAGCGGGATACCGCTGTCAGCAGCAGGCACAGCCCGCAGGGGATGCCGGCAGGCAGAAAAAACGCCGGGATGCTGCGGCCTGCGGTGTCCACCGGGGCTTTTGGCGGCAGGGCAAAGCCGGGCAGCAGCTCCTGTAGAAAAGGGCCGTCCTCCCGCCAGACCAGCAACGGGATCTCCGGCTGGCAGCTGCCTGCTGTAACGAACACCGGGCAGCAGCCCAGCGCCCATGTGGCAGGCGAGCGGCGCAGGTCCGCATAGCTCAGATGTTCCAGCGCAAGGCGCATCTCATACCGGCGCACAAAGCCGCCCCTGCTGCCAAGGTGACTCTCGGTGCGCCACACGGTGTAATGGGCCGCATGGGCCGCACTGCGCACAAGGCTTGCGCAGAACAGCACACCGCCCAGCACCAGCAGCCATGCTGTGCCCATGGGCAGCCAGCGCGCTGCCCACGCCGCAATGCGGTTCAGGTGGGCAAAGGCTGCCGTCTGGGCATCCGGCGCATAGGGCCTGATCTGTTTGACGGCCAGCGCCAGCAAAGCAAGGGTGGAAAGGCCGTTGGCACCCAGCACCGCAAAGGCCAGTTCTTCGCCGCGCGCGGGTGTGGGCCACAGCATCCGGCGCGGCATCATGCGGTCAGCTAAAAACTGCGCGTTCTGCGCGCTCAAAAGCAGGGTCAGGGTGCGCTTCTGCCCGGCAGGGTACAGCACCACCCGGCTGGCACCGGCCAGCCGGTAGAGCAGGGGCCGCTCGATGGTGAGCGCTGCCAGCTGGCTGGCTTTCAGGCAGCGGTCCAGCCGCACGCCCAGCCGCCAGCGCACCCGCAGGGTTCCCTGTGCATCCACCCGCCAGCGGCCTGCGTGCAGCACGGCGGCGCTCACAGCGGCAAGCACTGTCAGCAGCGCCGCACCCTGCACCAGAGCCGTGCGCAGCGCCGCCCAGTTGCGGGCAAACAGCACCTGCAAAAGCGGCAGCAGGTAGAGCAGGATGGTCTTGCGCAGAAAATGCAGCACCGCAAACGGGTGGAAGCCGCGTTCGGTCATGGCGTTTCCTCCATCAGCACAGCGGCAAGGGCCTGCGCCTGCAGGGCATCCACGCCCGGCAGGAACAGCTGTACGCCCGGGCCGTGCACCACCAGCACGCTGCACCCGGCCAGCCACAGAAGCGGCGTGCGCAGGGTCCACACGCCAGTCACAGCCCGGCGGGGAAGCTGCCGTGTGATGGGAACGGCGATACCGGCCCGCACGGCAGTGTTCCGGGCGGTGAGCACTGCGGTAAAGCTGCAGGCTCTTGCCCACGCGGCGAACACAAGGCACGCCCACAGGGCACAGAAAATACACCCGGCAAACAGGCTCTGCCAGAACACAAAAGGCGCGCAGAACACGCCGGGAACAGCGGCCCAGACGCACAGCACGGCCCGGCCCTTGGGCGGGATGATCAGCGCCGTGCGCAGCAGGTCACGTTCGGTCATTTGCCGGAAAGGCCCCAGGCATCCATCAGCAGGTGCAGGGTGTCATCCTGCGTCAGGCAGAGGATGCGGTCCCACGGCAGTAAGGTGGTGTTGCCGTGGGGGATGATGAACTCCGCATCGCGGGTGATGCACACCAGAATGACGTCGCCCGGCATGGGGATGTCTTTGACCGCCTGCCCTGCAAACTTGAAGTTCTCCGGCAGCAAAATTTCGTTCAGGCTGGCAGTGCCGCCGCCCAACGAGAGCAGCTGGCGGATGGTATCCGTCTCGATCTCGCGCTCAAGGATGTGGCTCAGGTTGTCGGTGCCGCACACTACGGTGTCCACACCTAAGGTGTGCAGCAGCTCGCGATTCTTGGGGGTTGGAGGCCCGGGCCACAGTGCGGTTCACGCCAAATTCCCGCTTTGCGATCTGGCAGGCAACAAGGTTGTTCTCGTCCGCACCGGTCACGGCCACAAAGGCATCGCAGCTGGCAACGTCGGCCGTGCGCATGGTGTCAAAGCTGATGGCATCGCCGCAGATCACCGGGATATCCAGCGAATCGGCCAGCGAACGGCACAGCATTTCCTGCGGTTCAATGATGGTCACTTTGTGGCGGTGGGCCAGCAGGCTCTGGGCCAGATACATACCAACCTTGCCGCCGCCTGCGATACAAACTTTCATATGCTTCCCTCACTTTTTACTTTGCCAGTGCGCGGAACACCGATTGCTCGGTGAGCACCGTGGGGCAGATGGTGTCGATCTCGTAAGCCTTGTGGTACAGCACCTGCAGGTGCGGGTCGGACACGCGGCAGATCACCTTCTCACGGCGGAAGATGCTTTTTGCGATCTGTGCCGCCATCAGGTTTACCGAGTCGTCCTCGCTCACAGCGGCCACGGCATCGCAGCTGTCAATGCCGCCCTGCCGCAGGGTATCCGGGTCGGTGGGGTCGCCCACCAGAGCCGTGCCGCCAAAGCTGTAGTCGTCAAAGGCATCCAGACGCTTGAGCTGTTCGGGATCCTTTTCGATCAGCGAGATATCATGGCCGATGCGTTCCAGATCGCGGATGAGGGAAGCCCCCACCTGGTCGCAGCCGATCACCAGAATATTCATATGGATTCACCTCGTTGTAGAATGGTTCAACAAAAATACCAAGGGTGTTTAAACTCTGTTTTGATTTGCGGATAAAATAGAAGGAAAAGGGTCTTTGCATCAGTATAACACATTTCCCAGCGCAGTAACAGCCTGCAGGGCAAAAGTGGCGGCGGGCGTAAAAATTTTCGCATTCTGCGTGCGTGCAGAGACATAGTATGGTATACTGGAAGAAAATAAGCTGCTGTGCCTTTGTGCACAAGGAGGGGTACTTACGTTTTTTGAGATCATCAAAGCCATCCTGATGGGCATTGTGGAGGGCATTACCGAGTGGCTTCCCATTTCGTCCACCGGTCATATGATCCTGCTGGAACAGATCATCAAATTCAACGCAAGCGAAGAGTTCATGTCCATGTTCCGTGTGGTCATCCAGCTGGGTGCCATCATGGCCGTGGTGGTGCTGTTCTGGGGCAAGCTGTGGCCCTTTGGCATGAAGCAGGGCAGGGTCATTTCCAAGCCCAGCGTGTGGAACCTGTGGTTCAAGGTGGTAGCGGCCACGATCCCGGTGCTCATCATCAGCCCGCTGGACGACTGGATGGAAGCTCACTTCTACAATTACATCACGGTTGCCGCGATGCTCATTCTGTACGGCGCGCTGTTCTTTGTTGTGGAGAACCGCCGCGCCGCGCCGCACGTGAGCCGGCTGGAGCAGATCACCTACCGTGATGCCATCATCATTGGCCTGTGGCAGTGTCTGGCCATCATTCCGGGCACCTCCCGCTCCGGTGCCACCATCGTGGGCGGCCTGCTGCTGGGCCTGTCCCGCGCCTGTGTGGCAGAGTTCACCTTCTATCTGGCCATCCCGGTCATGGCGGGCGCATCCCTGCTCAAGGTGGTCAAGTTCGTTGTCGGCGGTTCTGTGATGACCGGCACCGAGGTGGCCGTGCTGGCAGTGGGCTGTGTGGTGGCCTTTGGCATGAGCCTTGCCGCCATCCGCTTCCTGATGGATTACGTCAAGCGCCACGATTTCAAGTTCTTTGGTGCCTACCGCATCGTACTGGGCATCATCGTGCTGGCAGTGGCGGCTGCGACGGCAATCTTCTGATTTGGAATGCTTCCCGCACAGAGCGCATTCGTGTGGGGCGGGCTTCATGCCTTTTGCAAGATGCATCGCCGCCGGGGATGTTCTCTTTTGCGTGCCAAAAGAGAACCAGAAAAGCACCCGCTACTTTCGAGGCGCGGGAGGCACGAACTAGGGGCTGCTCGCCCCTAGTGACCCCAAAGCTGTTGGGCTCCATACAAAAAATCCAAGTCGCTCCGCTAAAGGATTTTTTGTGTTCCGCCGATTTTGAGTCGCTTGCGCGACGAGCCGTGCGGATAAGCTTGTGCATTTTCTGCTGCGCGAACGCTTCCGCAGGGAGCCGGCGCTGCAAGATGCCGCTGCCCGCCACGATTCTTTCCCGTGAAAAAAGAAAGCCGGAAATCCGCAGATTTCCGGCTTTCTTTCGTTAGGAAATGATAGTTCCGCTAAATATGGCCAGAGCATCAGCGGAGGCCATTTTGATCGTGGGACACAGAGGTGTGCCCGCCGCCCTTTACGACAGCACTTTTTCTTTGCAAAAAGATGTGCTATACTACAAAATAAGAGAGTATGCGGCAGCGTGCCGTGCAAACAAAATGGAGGAAAATGCTATGGAAGCATCCAAGGTCTATTATACAGATTTCCGCTGTCCTGTGGGCACCAGCCTGCTGGACAAGCTGCGCCGCGTGTGCATTGCCGCCGGGATCAAGGATATTGATATGGATGGCAAATTCGTTGCCATCAAGATGCATTTCGGTGAGCTGGGCAATCTGGCATTCCTGCGCCCCAACTACGCCAAGGTGGTGGCTGACCTGTGCAAGGAGCAGGGCGGTCTGCCGTTTCTGACCGACTGCAACACCCTGTATCCGGGCAGCCGCAAGAACGCACTGGAGCACCTCACCTGTGCCCAGCTGAACGGCTTCTGGCCCATGACCACCGGCTGTCAGGTCATCATTGCGGACGGCCTGCGCGGCACCGATGAAGCAGAGGTGCCGGTGCCGAACGGCGAATACTGCAAGACGGCAAAGATCGGCCGCGCCATCATGGACGCAGATATCTTTATCAGCCTGACCCATTTCAAGGGCCACGAATCCACCGGTTTCGGCGGTACTCTCAAGAACATCGGCATGGGCTGCGGCTCCCGCGCGGGCAAGATGATACAGCACGCCGCCGGACACCCGGAGGTGCAGCAGAGCCTGTGCCGCGGCTGCCACCGCTGCGCCAAGGAGTGCGGCTCCGATGCCATCACCTATGATGCAAACAACAAGGCCGTCATTGATCAGACCAAGTGCAAGGGCTGCGGCCGCTGCATCGGTGCCTGCAACTTTGACGCTATCTATTCCCAGTGCGACAGCGCCAACGAGATGCTGGACCGCAAAATGGCCGAGTACGCGGCTGCCGTATGCGCAGGCCGTCCCTGCTTCCATGTTTCTCTGGTGCAGGACATCAGCCCCAACTGCGACTGCCACTGCGAGAACGATGCTCCCATCCTGCCGGATATCGGCATCTTTGCGTCCTTTGACCCGGTGGCGCTGGATCAGGCCTGCGCGGACGCCTGCCTGAATGCACAGCCGCTGCCGAACAGCCAGCTGGGCCAGAACCTTGCAAAGCCCGGCTGGAACTGCCACCACGACAACTTCAAGGATTCCAACCCCAATATCGAGTGGAAGGCCACGCTGGAGCAGGCCGAAAAGATCGGCATGGGCACCCGCCAGTATGTGCTGAAGAAGGTCTGATGCCGCAGGCGGCCCCGGCCTTTTCGCAAAAACAAAAAGAAGCTGACCAGCCCGGTCAGCTTCTTTTTATGTTGGGTTCACTGGCCCGCTGCGGGCACGCAGTCGTCCAGCACGGTCTGCAGGGCCTGCCAGTTCTTCAGGGTGCAGCCGGGCAGGGTGTCCGGGTCAACTATTATACAGCAAGGCTTCGGTATTGAGCAATACATTATCCTGCCGGTCGTGCTGCGTATCATTGTGGAGAGAGCACCATGAACCCAAATCCGCCCATCCGAAGTCGCACACCTGCACATAGACATTCTCGCTCTTTTCCAGGATACTATAATCCAACGACAAGTTCGGCAAGGTATCGAAATGAGCCGGCACCCGGCAGAAGTCATCTTCGTCGATGGCATCGATAGCCTCCGTCAGGCTGTCCCTATAGTCCGGCACCAAGTCATGAATCGCCTTCATCATGGTACGCACGTTATACAGGTATAAGCCCGTATTCCAGTAAAACTCCCCGCTTTCCATGAATACACGGGCAAAATCCAACGCAGGCTTCTCCGTAAAGGACTTCACACGAGCAAACGCCCCCTCCTCCATATTCTCATGGGCTTGGATATACCCGTACCCGGTATCGGGACGGGTCGGCTTTACCCCCATGGTCAGCAGACAGTCCGAATGCCCCACGAAGTCCAATCCTTTCAGCACGTCGTTATCGAAGTTATTCTCCTCCAGAATCAACTGGTCGGCGGGAGAGACTATCACATTACCATGCGGACAAAGGTGGCTGATACATGTCGTAGCCCACGCTACGCTGGGCAGCGTGTTCCGCCGGATAGGTTCTTTCAATATTCTGTCTTGTGCCACATCCGGCAACTGTTCTCTCACCAAATCCGCATAATGCTCGTTGGTCACGATAAAAATATGCTTGGCATCGATAATCTTGCGAAAACGGTCATAGGTCTGTTGCAATAAAGTACGCCCCGTTCCGAACCAGTCGAGAAACTGTTTAGGCAACTCTTTACGACTTACAGGCCACAAACGACTGCCGATGCCGCCGGCCAATATCACACAATAATTCACGTCTTTTGCTTCCATAATTCAAAGGCTGGTATAAACTGTCGCTAAGTTAACCCTTTTCACGAACAAACTCGAAAAAGGAATTTTAAAATCACTTAAATACACAGTTTATTCCACAAACTTAACCTTCTCCGCGTCTCTCGGTTTGGCAGCGGGAGACTCGTCGGGATAACCCACGGCAATGGCATACAGCAGAACATAATCTTCCGGGAGTTGCAAACGTTCCAGATAAGAAGCAGCCTCCTGATTACCTGTCATGAAAGCAATCGGACCGCCAAGACAACAAGTGCCGAGCCCCAAAGACTGTGCCGCCAACACCATGTTTTCACCTAAAAGCCCGCAGTCCAACTGGCCGCTTCCGTCCTTCGGGGATGCGATGAATATTACGGCCGGAGCATTTCGGAACATATTCTTGAAACCGGGCTCTTCGGCCGCCTTCGGATTGGCTTTTTTGAAAACCTCCGTAATTCCATTGATATAATCGGCATTGTCCACCACACGCACCTGCCAAGGCTGACGGTTCATCCCGCTGGGCGCATTGATACCGCAATTCACAATGGTCTCCAGTTTCTCGCGTTCCACCGGTTGGTCTTTGTACTTACGAATACTGCGCCGGGACATTATGGCTTCGACCACCGCATTCCCTTGCTCTGCATCCACACTATCGGACATGACCGTCTCCGTCTTTCCACCCGAAGATGTACAAGAACCCAACAGGGTCAGCCCCAACCCGAATGTGCCGCACAAGCACATACCGAAAGCAAAATTCTTCAATGTATTCATACGCTTCTTCTTTTGATAAACAATAAATAAGTAGTCTTCGCAAAACTAATAAAAAACCGCCTTCAAAGCCAACTTTTTCCTCATAATCTTCCGGTAAGAAGCCATAAATACTTTCAGCTATAAACTTTTATCCCCTCTTTACTTGTTATTCTTGCAGATTCATCGTACTTTTACCCCATCAACCTGATTTCAAAATTCAAAACAGATGAAGAACAGACTTTACACTTATCTGGCCGGTTGGATATTCTTGTGGTTGCCGGCCCTGCTTTTGGCACAAGCCATCGACAGTCCCACAGCACTTTCCTCATGCACTCCAGTGGAAACCATGTGGCCAAAGACGCCCAAGGAGGGGCGGTATTGGAAGCCGCCGATGCCCCGTCGCCCCAAAAACTTACATTCATCCCCGACGGCAACGGATATTATGCCTTGCAATCGGCCGACGGGCAAGGTTATCTGTCACTGACCGGACAATGGAACACGTCCTTCACAACCGACCCCTCATCGGCAAAAGCCTTGTATGCCATAGAGAACTCCGGAGAGTTCTTCGTCAAGCTGCGCTGCAAATACAACAACAAATATTTAGGAACGGACGGGACGACAGCGTCGTCAGCCGTGTATTCGGACAAAGACGGGACGGACACCCGGCATCTGTGGTATCTTACGACCGACGTGCATCAGGCTCCGCCTGCCGACACCTCGGTCTACGTCATCAACCCGGCCGCCACCCGTCAACAGTTCGAGGGATGGGGCATCTCGCTCTGCTGGTGGGCCAACATGTGCGGGAAGTGGAGCGACGAGAAGATAGACGAACTTGTGGATTGGCTGGTCAGCCCGGACGGACTGGACTACCGTATTTTCCGCTATAACATCGGCGGGGGAGACGACCCGCAAAACCGGAACTGCACGCCGCACCACATGGGAAGCGGAAAAGGCCTGCGTGCGGAAATGGAAGGCTTCAAAGACAGTCCGGACGGTGAATACATTTGGAGCCGTGATGCCGCACAACGGAAAATCATGCTGAAAATCAAAGAAAAGCGTCCGGATGCCATATTCGAGGCCTTCAGCAATTCCTGTCCCTATTACATGACTTACAGCGGATGTTGTGCAGGCCATACCGATGCGTCTGCCGACAACTTGAAACCGGAATACTATGAAGCGTTCGCCCATTACCTGGTAGACGTATGCCGACATTATAAAGAGGAATACGGCATAGAGTTCCGTACGCTTTCGCCTTTCAACGAACCGATGACGAGTTATTGGGGAGCCAACGGAGGACAAGAGGGATGCCACTTCGACATTGCCTCGCAAGTGGCTTTCCTCAAAGTGTTGCACCCCATCCTGAAAGCCTCCGGCCTGAGCACCGTCATCTCGGCCTCGGAAGAAACCGATGCCGCACAGTCGGTCAGGGACTTTGAAGGCTACCAAGCCGCCGGAGTGCTGCCCCTCGTCGGACAATGGAACACACACACCTACTCGGCCACCACACAGGCACGCAGCCAAATCAGCGCACTCTGCAAGGAACAGGGCATCCGTCTATGGATGAGCGAAGTAGGCAGCGGCGGAAGCGGTATTGCCGGAAACCTGAACCTGGCACAAAAACTGATGGACGACATACGTTACATTATGCCTGTGGCGTGGGTGGACTGGCAATACGTGGAGGAGGGCAACGACCAATGGTGTCTGGTGCAAGGCGACTTCACGAAACAGACTTACCACAAGGTGAAGAACTATTCCATCCGCCAACACTTCAGTAAATTCATCCGTCCGGGCTACACATTCCTCACGTCGTTGAACGGACAGACACTGGCAGCCCGCAACCCGGAAGGCGACAGCCTCATCATAGTGGCCATCAATCCGAACGCCTTACCCGTCGTGCATCGTGCCGATTTAAGTTTTTACGAATCCATAAGCAGCGAACTGACGGCACTCCGCAGCTCGGAGACCGAGGATTTGTCCCCAACGGCCGATTACACATTCAAAGACCGCATACTGACCTACAAGCTCCCGGCTTACAGCATCGTCACGTTCGTCATCCCCGTGGAAGAAAGCGCGGATGCCGACAATACCATACGCCCCGGACTTCCTTACTGGATATGCCCCCGTAACGCAGCCGACCAAGCCCTGCAAGCATCCGGCGGCAAGGTGACTCTGCAACCTCTGTCATACGCTCCGGAGCAAACTTGGAAACTGCAACCGGACGGAAACGGATATACCTTTACCAACGGCAACGGTGATATCCTGACCGAACACTCACCGGACTATGCGTTAGGATATGAACCTTCTCCCCAAGCCGGACAAACCTTTACCCTCACTCCTATCGACCGGCTCTTTTATAAAATCATGACAGAAGACGGGTCGAAGGCTTTCGACTTGGAAGGAGAACATCATACGGCCGGCACCACAGTCGGTCTGTGGGAATACGGTTCCGCTCCGACTGCCTGCCACCGCCAATGGTTCTTTATGCGCCAACCGGACAGCGGAAGCCCGGATGCCGTTCCGGGCATCTCCTTTCCCGACGATACATCCCAACCACTTTTCCGTCTCACTTGCGAACCGGGAAACATACTCCGGGCAGACAAACTTTCGGATACCCCTTGCAGGCTCGGCATCTATACCCCTTCAGGAGGCTGCATTTACCAAACCTTACTTCAGGACGAGACCTTACGGGTTCCGCTCCATCCGGGCATCTACATCGTCAGTGGCATAAGCCGCTCTGCCCGCTTCCATCAAACGATTTTCATAAAATAATGCCTGAACAAGAAAAAAATCCGGCTAAAGTTTTGCAAATATAAAAAAAACGCCTACCTTTGCACTCGCAATCGAGAGAGATGCGCCCAGATGGCGGAATAGGTAGACGCGCTGGTCTCAAACACCAGTGGGGCAACCCATCCCGGTTCGATCCCGGGTCTGGGTACAAGAAAGAAAGCTAAGTATTTGATAATTCAATACTTAGCTTTTTCTTTTTATCGGAGATGTTCCCAAATTGTTCCCAATCATCCTTATGTATTCCACCAAAGATGGGCGTTTACTTCATGCCATCTATTACCTTTAGTATAGAATCGGGCTTTTCTACCATTCGCAATACAGATCTGAAATCAAATCCCATATATTCTATATAGGTTCGTATTAACTCATAATGCTCTTTGGCATATTTTGTATCTATGGCACGTGTAGCGTTGAAACAAATAGGTTCATGATGTGCTATTCGGTTACGAAATTCACGGATGGCAGTTAGTTGGTTGTAGATGTCTGTTTGCTTTAAACCATGCGCTTTGTTGGGGAATATTTGAAGAAGCGTTTTTCCTCCTATGCGGTAATTGCGTCTTGTAAACAGATAAGTCCAGAAACCAAATGTAAAGGAAGCTACCATCTTATCGTTGTTGTACACTCCCATATTTGTATAAGTGCGCTGTATGCGTACTATTTCGGAAGCTTCCTGTTCCAGCAATCCATTGGGTCTTGCTTGGTTGATTATCCAATTATCATCATTGAAGTATTGTTTGTAGTGAGCGTTTATAGCATTGCGTAGCATTATCTCAAACATACCGATAACCCCATAAAAACGTTGGCTCAACTTGATGTTACATTGGTATAGGCGCAAGGTTTTGGCTTTTTCATAGCCACTTGCTTGTGCGTATTTATTTAATCTTGCAGGGGATAGTACCTGCAAACATTCGTCATATTTCATTTGGTATAAGTTTAAAAGTTTAAAAGCAAGACTTTTCTTGCAAATATAGAAAT
>ENA-OQDA01000282-OQDA01000282.1-human-gut-metagenome-genome-assembly--contig:-NODE-282-length-21852-cov-4.713464_pt1 | contig 21852 bp, 16 predicted proteins | sample MGYA00242771_ERZ504603 | MGnify/ENA primary metagenome ERZ504603 (study PRJEB26092, sample SAMD00036328) | human gut metagenome | host: Homo sapiens | study: EMG produced TPA metagenomics assembly of...
CAGATAAAGAATCGGGTTCGAGTACGAACTGTATGGTGGACGGTACAGGACTCGAACCTGTGACCTCCTGCACGTCAAGCAGATGCTCTACCAGCTGAGCTAACCGTCCATAAGTCATATCGACTTGAATAGTTTACCACAGCCTGATGCAAAAAAGCAATTACTTTTCTGTGATTTTTTATTTTTCCGCCTTCAGCGACCTGCGGACGATATCGTACAGCACCGGCTTCATGGCTTCAATATCATCGGGTTTGCCCTCCAGCACGCTGGAATAGCACACCGACATGCACATGCTGCCCAGTGCCGTGATGCGCTGGTAGATCTCCCGCTCGGTGCGGCCGGCCATTTCCGGGCTGGTCAGCACCACATTCAGCAGCTTGCGCATCAGCGGCTCGGCTTCGCGGCTGGCCTCGATCTGGTCCAGCCCCGGCCATATGAAGTTGTGCTCCAGAAACTTGAGCACCAGCGTATCCTTCCGTAGTGCTTCGATGATGTGGTCGATCACCGCCACCATCTTGTCCGGGAAGTTTTCGAGCTCTGTCTGCTTTTCCACCGCTTCGCACGCGTTGCTCAGCAGCTGGTAGCTCACCCGGCCCAGCAGCGCCTGCATCACCGCACCCTTATCCTGAAAATACAGATAAAAGGTGCCCTTGGCCACCTTGGCCCGGCTGGTGATGTCCTCTACGCTGGTTTTTGCGGCACCTCGCTCCAGAAACAGATCATAGGCTGCTTCCAGCAGCGCCCGGCGCTTCTCCTGCTTTTTGCCCTCCACGGTACCCATATTCCCTGACGATTCCTCTTTTCCGCTCGGTTTCATTCGCGCATTTGTGTTGTCTCAATTATTTTAGCAGTCCTTTCCCGATAGTGCAAGTCCAAAAAGCTATACAATTTCAGGCCGTTGATAAGAAAACTGACTTTTGGTCATTTTTGTACTTGACACCCGGTTTGTCATGGTTATAATAGTGTTTGCTTGGAAATGACCGCCAGTCATTTTACTAAGATTTTTAACCATTTTCTATGGAGGGTTCTCATGAAAAAGATCGCACAGGGCATTGTGCGGCTGCGCAAGCTGATCCTGACAGTAGCATTCCTGCTGTTGATCCCTTCCGCAATCGGCGCAATTGCTACCCGAATCAACTATGACATCCTCACCTACCTGCCGCAGGATCTGGACTCCATGATCGGCGAGGTAGCCCTTGAGGACGATTTCCATCTGGCCTCCACCGGTATGATCACGGTAGAAGGCTTACCCACAAACGAACTAATCGCCATGAAGAAGGACATCGAGGCTGTTCCCGGCGTGACCCAGACCTTCTGGCTCAGCGATGTGATCGACCCCAGCATCCCCACCGAGATGCTGCCCGCCGATGTGCAGCAGTTCATGTTCGGCAAGAACGATTCCACCATGCTGATCGTCCGCTTTGACGCCCCCAGCGCCAGCGACGAGACCATGGAAGCCGTCGCTCAGATCGAAAAGCTGCTGCGCAAGGACTGCTTCTTCGGCGGTATGAGCGTTATCCTGCAGGACACCAAGGCACTGGTCAATCAGGAAATGCCCATGTACATCCTGATCGCCGTGGGTGCCAGCCTTCTGGTGCTGTTCCTTTCGCTGGAAAGCACCATCACCCCGCTGCTGTTCATGCTGGGTCTTTTGTTCCCTATTGCGTACAACTTCGGCACCAACATCTTTCTGGGCCAGATCAGCTACATCACCGAAGCACTGGCCACCGTGCTGCAGCTGGGTGTCACGATGGACTTCTCCATCTTCCTGCTGCACCGCTATCAGGAAGAAAAGGAGCTGCGCTCTTCCAACGAGGAGGCCATGACCAGCGCCATCTGCAAGACCATGACTTCCATCTCTGCTTCCAGCCTGACCACCATTGCAGGCTTCCTGGCACTGTGTGCCATGCGCCTGACGCTGGGCCGCGATATCGGCCTTGTCATGGCAAAGGGCGTTGCCCTCGGTGTCATCTGCACCGTGGTCATCCTGCCCTCCCTGATCCTTACCTTTGATAAATGGGTGGAAAAGTACAAGCACCGCACCGTGATCCCCAAGCTGAAAAAGCTCAGCTACTTTGTTTCCAACCACTCGGTGCCCATCGTGGTTATCTTTATCCTCATCCTCATCCCCTTTGCCATCGCGCAGAACAAGACCGAGGTGTACTACACCCTGTTCGACTCCCTGCCGCAGGACCTGACCGGCATCGTGGGCACCAACAAGCTGGGCGAGGACTTCGGCATGACCACCAGCCACTTCATTCTGGTGCATGACGACCTGACTGCCACCGAGGTGAGCGACCTGTGCGATGAACTCAAGGACGTGGATGGCATTACGCAGGTGGTAAGTCTGGATTCCATCACCGGCCCGGGCTTCCAGACCGAGCTGCTGCCCGACAGCATCATGGAGATCCTGCAGTCCGGCGGCTACAAGCTGATCCTTGCCAACAGCTCCTATAAGACCGGCACGGACGCCATCAACAACCAGCTGGACGAGATGATTTCCCTCATCAAGACCGTTGACCCCGAGGGCGTCATCACCGGCGAGGGTGCCATGACCAAGGACCTGATCGAAGTGGCAGATGTGGACTTCAAGAACGTCAACGTCTGGTCCATCATGGCCGTTCTGGTCATCATCGCCGTTTCCTTCAAGAGCATTTCCATCCCGGCGCTGCTGGTGGCCAGCATTGAAGCCGCCATCGCCATCAACATGGGCATCCCGTACTTCACCGGTACGCAGCTGCCCTTCATTGCAAGCATCGTCATTGGCACCATCCAGCTGGGTGCTACCGTGGACTACTCCATCCTGATGACCACCCGTTACCACGAGGAGCGCGCCTTTGGCCGCACCCCGAAGGAAGCCGCCCAGCAGTCGCTGGAGCACTGCAGCCAGTCCATCCTGACCAGCGGCCTGACCTTCTTTGCCGCCACCGTCGGTGTGGCTGCCATCAGTAAGATGGAGCTGCTGAAGAGCATCTGCCTGCTGATCTCCCGCGGCGCACTGATCAGCATGGTGGTCATTCTGGTGATGCTGCCCGCAGCCCTGATGCTGTGCGACTGGATCATCCGCCACACCACCCTCAAGTGGATGGTACCCGAATCCGCCAACGCCAAGAAGTCTGAAAAGGAGTAATTACGTTATGAAAAAATCGCTTCGTTTCGCCAGTGCGGCGCTGGCTCTCACCCTCGCCGCAGGCTGTGCAATGCCCGCATTTGCAGCTGGTAAGAGCAGCTTTTCCAAATCCGAGACCGTCTATGCTGTGATGAACGGCGACGGCTCCATCAAGAGCACAACCGTCAGCGAGCACCTGTACAGCGCCTCCGGCCTTGCAAACATTACCGACAAGACCACCCTGACCGACATCCAGAACACTGAGAGCGATGCCGAGTTCACCCAGAACGGGGAAGAGCTGGTGTGGAACACCAACGACACCGATGTTTACTACAAGGGCAATACCGACAAGGCCCTGCCCATCGATGTGAAGGTGACCTACGCTCTGGACGGTCAGGAAGCTGCCCTTGAGGACATCATTGGCAAGAGCGGCCACCTGACTGTGACCGTCAACCTGAAGAACAACGAGACCGACACCGTGAACGTGAACGGCAAGGACCGCACCATCGTCACTCCGCTGATCACCGCTGTGGGCGTCATTCTGGGCGGGGATGCTGCCAACGTGACCGCAGAACACGGTATGATCGAAAGCGCCGCCAAAAGCAGCGTTGCCGCCTTTGTTACCCTGCCGGGCGTGAAGGATTCCCTGTCCGGCCTGCTGCCCGATGAGGTGGACAGCATCGAAGACTATCTGCAGGACACCGTGACTGTGGAAGCCGATGTGGAAGACTTTACCTGCCCGCAGGTCATGGTGGCCTGCGCTACCAGCACCGCTGCTCTTGGCACGGACAATGTGTTTGACCTGAGCAGCATCAACGACCTGACCGATGGCATCAACCAGCTGAACGATGCCATGAGCCAGCTCATGGACGGCGCTTCCCAGCTGGTGGACGGCACCTCTCAGCTGGCAGGCGGTGTTCTGGCCCTGCTGGACGGTGCCAACACCCTGAACAACGGCGCTGCCGCTCTGGACGACGGCCTTGGCCAGCTGACCAACGGTCTGGACACCCTGAGCGCCAACAATGCAGCACTGAACGCCGGTGCGCAGCAGGTGGCTGACGGTGTGCTGGCTTCTGCCAACAAGACCCTGAAGGAAGGCGGCCTGATCGACGAGGACATGACATGGTCGAACTACGAGGCTGTGATCGACAACATCCTCACCATGAACGATAAGACCCTTGCTGCCGGCCGCAAAAAGATGGTGCGCACCATCTGGGAGCAGGAACCCAGCTTCAAGGATAGCCAGCTGGATCTGGCCCTGTATCTGTCCGCGACCAAGACGAACCACGATCTGGAAGCAGCCCTGAAGCTGATGCAGAACTTTGACGCTTCCATGCTGACCGGCGCTCTGGAGATGGTGACCAATGCCGATGCAAAGAACACCATCCACGAAGAGCTGAAGTACCAGATCGAGAACAGCCAGGATATGGCCGATGTCCGCGCCCTGAAGACCAGCCTTTCTCAGATCCAGTTCTTTGTTTCCAGCGTGAACCAGTACACCGCAGGCGTGCAGACCGCTGCGGACGGTGCCCACTCCGCAAAGGATGGCAGCGCACAGCTGGCTGCAGGCACCAAGACCCTGTATGACGGCGTGAACACCCTGAACACCGGTGCAGGTCAGTTGAATGACGGCGCAGGCCAGCTGAACGACGGTCTGAACCAGTTCAACGAGGAAGGCATCTCCAAGCTGACCGGCGCGCTGGATCAGGATCAGCTCCATGGCCTGAAGACCGTGCTGGACGAGATGACCGACCGCCTGAACGACTACACCAGCTTTGCCGGTGCACCGGACGATGCCGAGAGCAGCGTGAAGTTCGTCTATAAGACCGCTGAAACCGTGGCCGCTGCCGACACCACTGCAGCCGTGACTGAGACGGTGAAGGAAGGCAATATCTTTACCCGCCTGTGGCAGCGTATCGTGAACCTGTTCAAGTTCTGATAAGACATCTTCGAGAATTCATGTTGAACCTCTTTCCATAGAGAAGGGGCTGTTGCAAAACAGCCCCAACGAAAAAATGAGATAGGCTTCCCCGAAAGGGGCTGCCTATCTCATTTTTTTGAGATCTGCCTTTGAGTTTTCAGCGTTCTGCCCGTTTTGTACGGTGAATGCGGCTGTTTTCAACATTTTAAAGAGACGCTGTTTTGCAACAGCCCTGCGGGCGATGGAATGGCCCGACTCGTGTCCGGCAAGAAAGCTGCCCGCCCACGATATGCAGTTTACTTGCGTGCGATCATTTCGGTGTAAGCCAGTACCAGCGGGCCCACGCCCTTGGCATCGTTGCAGACCACCGGCTCGCTGAAGTAGTAGGCCAGAGAGCCGTCGCGGTGATCCTTGCCGCCAAGACCCGCCACCAGACAGATGCCGTCCAGCTGCAGACTGCCATCCGGGTTCTTGGAGAGGTACTTGTCGCAGGTGCCGTAGAAGGCCTTTTCGGCCCATGCGGCCATGCGTTTGGGCAGGTAGCCAAGACGCACGCCTTTGAGCACCGCGTAGGCAAACAGAGCGGTGCCGCTGGTCTCGAGGTAGTTGCCCTCCACACCGGGGTGGTCCATCACCTGCCAGAACATGCCGGTCTCCTCGTCCTGGAATTTGTGCACATCCTCAATGGTCTGCTTGAGCATTGCCATGATGCCGCGGTACTCGTTGTACAGCTGCTCGTCCATCCGCTCCAGCACGTCCACCATGGCTACCATGAACCAGCCCATGGCACGCAGCCAGAAGTTGGGGCTGCAGCCGGTGACGGGGTCGGCCCAGTACATCTGGCGGCTCTCATCGTAGCCGTGGTAGTACAGGCCGGTCTTTTCGTCCCGCATGTGCTTTTTGATATTCATGAACTGTTTGTAGCTGTCGATGCAGCCCTGCATCTTGTTAAAGCGGGTCTCGTACTCCATGTAGAAGGGCTGGGCCATGTAGGTGCCGTCCAGCCACACCTGCCACGGGTAGATGTCCTTGTGCCAGAAATTCCCCTCTTTGGTGCGGGGCTGGGTGGCCAGCTGGCTGCGGATGGTCTCGATGGCCTTGCGGTACTTTTCCTCCCCAAAGATATCGTACAGGGTGAACAGGTTTTTGCCCTGATTCACGTTATCCAGATTGTACTCCTTGGGGTCGTAGGTCTTGATGGAGCCATCCTCCTGCACAAAGGAATCAATGAAGCTCTTGGAGAAGTTCAGATACTTCTCGTCGCCGGTGGTCTTGTACAGGCTCAGGCAGGCCGTGATCATGCAGCCGTCGATGTAGTTCCACTTGTTGGGCTTGCCGCTGCGCACCTTCTCGATGTTCCACATGGGTGCTTCGGCGCTGGAATTGGCGATCAGGTAGTCCACGTAATCGCCCAGCATGGCAAGAATTTCTTCATGGGTCATGGTATCAGTCCTCCTCAAAATGGCCGACATTTGCAAAGTGCAGGCGTTCGCCCTCGTAGCCCTCGATCTTCACGTTGTGCAGGTCGATCTCTTTGACGTTCTCGGCGTAGATGGCCAGCTTCTTCACCAGAGGGCGGTTATCTGCCATAGCGGCCTGACCGGCCTCGGCATTGGGGTCAAAGGTGATCGTGACGTTCTTCATGGAAACGCGCTCAATAGGCTGCTCCGGCAGGCCGTCGAAGTAGCATCCCGCGAACTGAGCGTCGGTGGCGACGATGTCCTCCATGGTCAGGCTGCCCAGCTTCGGGGTGTACTCGTCCACAGGCATGGCATCGCGGCACTGCACATAGGGGCCGTGGCCGTCCGGGTCACAGAAGTAGAACATGTTGATGACGAAGGGTGCCTTGACACCGCGCATCTCCACGTTGCGGAACACCAGCCCGTCGATGACGGCGGTGTTGCCGCGGCCACGGCGGGTCTTGACGCGCAGGCCGCGGTCGGTGTGGTCCATCAGGCACTGGGTGACCACCATATCCTTCACACCGCCGCTCATCTCGCTGCCAATGACGATGCCGCCATGGCCTTTGTCCAACAGGCAGTTGCGGATAACGGTGTGCTCACAGCTCTTTTTCAGCTTCATGCCAAGGAATACCTTGCTGGCCTTCATGGCAATGCAGTCGTCGCCCACATGGATGTTCACGCCGATGATGCGGATATACTCGCAGCTTTCGGGGTCGATGCCGTCGGTGTTGGGGGCATTGTAAGGATTGTTGATGTTGAAGTTCAGCAGGTCAAGGTGCTTGACAAAGATGGGGTGGATCGTCCACGAATAGCTGTTCTGCACCGTGATGCCGTGCAGGCAGATGTTCTCGCTGTCCACAGCAGCCACAGCGCGGGGCCGCCATGCGATGCGCTTGATCTTGGGCGTTACCCACCAGTCGCCGTTCTCGGCATCGCAGTCCAGCGTGCCCTCGCCGGTCACAACGACATCGTGCACCTGCGTGATGTTCAACAGACCCGCAAAGCTGTCCAGCGGGTTGCCCTCCCAGCCGGTCAGGTAGTATTCATCCACCTCGTTCTCGCTGGGGATCACGCCGGGCAGGATGGGGTAGTGGGTGCGGTCATTGTCGCCCAGCAGCACAGCGCCCTTTTCAAGATAGAGGGTGGTGTTGCTTTTCAGGAACAGGCTGCAGGTGCGGTAGCGGCCTGCGGGCACGTACACTGTGCCGCCCTTGGGGCAGGTGGAAAGAGCCGCCTGCAGCTTGAGGGTGTTGTCCGTGGTGCCGTCGGCCACCAGACCGTAGCGGGAAGCATCCACAAAGAAGGTCTCGGCCTCGGTGGTAAAGGTGCAGGTCAGGCTTTCGTCCTCGGCCTGCACACCCACTGTGTACTCAGTACCGGGCAGCAGGGAGAACAGGGAGAACACGTTGGTATTGCAGGCTTCGTAGACGGTCTTTCCGTTCAGGGTAACGGTGAACGGATGGGCCGGACGATAGCACAGGCCGTTTTCCAGCTCGAAAACAGCGCTGCGCGTCATGGAACGGATAAGCGACAGATTCATGAGAGAACCTCCTGATGGTTTTGTCTTGCCCGCAGGAAGCGGACATGATATGATAAAGATTAGAATGAAGGGAACCCCTTCCGTCGAACCCTCGCGGGTTTGCCACTTCCATCCGTGATGGAGGCTTTGGCATACCGGAAAGCTTTTCCTCTTCGCCAGAGGCTCCCTCTTTGAGGGAGCTGGCGCGGCATCAGCCGCGACGGAAGGAGTTACCTATGAGATCAGAACGTGAAAAGATCACCGGCAAGGTGGCCGCTGCCACCCTGCGCCTGAATATTGGCCGCTACGAGCTGCCGCCGGATGAGGACACCTGCTATCTGCTGCTGGTGTCCGAAGGCAGCGTGACGCTGGAATCAGGCGGTCAGAGCGTACTGGTAAACCCCGGCAGCGCCGTGCTGCTTGGCCCCGGCGGCTGCCGCTTTGCACAGACCGGCAGCGCCGTGCCGCAGATCGTGGGGTGCCACTTTCCGCTGGGGATGCTGCATGATTTGAAAAACACAGCCGGGCGGGATTTCGGCCGCCTGTTTGCGCCCGGGGAGCGCACAGTGCTGTATGCACCGGTGCAGTGGCAGAGCCGCATCCGTACCCTGCTGGAAATGATGGCCAGCGCCAGCACCGAGCAGGATTACCCCGGCCCGCTGTACCTGCTGCTGATCCTGCACTATGTGGAGCAGGAGTGCATTGCCGAGAGCAGCGCCGTGGCGCGTCCCCACAACGAAACGGTGGAGCAGATCTGCGCCTACCTTGCGGCCAATTACCGGCAGAAGTTTTCCCTCACCGAGGTGGCGGCGCAGTTTTATCTTTCGCCCTACTACCTGAGCCGTTTGTTCCGGCGGGTAACGGGCCAGTCCATCGTGGATTACATCAACAACCGCCGCATCGAAGCGGCCCAGAAGCTGCTGGAAACAACTGAGCTTTCCATCAGTGCGGTGGCCGAGCAGACCGGCTTTGCCAGCGCCGCCCATTTCCGCCGGGTGTTCCGCGAGGTGATGGGTACTGGCCCACTGCAGTACCGCAAAGGACATAAGAAATAAGAAACACCCCCTGCGCCATCTACGGGAACGGCACAGGGGGTGTTTGTTTGTATCAGATGATCTTATGCTGTGCGGGGAAAGGGCTTAGCCCTTGACGGCACCGGCAGAGATACCTTCAACGAACTGGTCCTGTGCACAGAAGAAGACGATCAGCTGCGGCAGGATGGAGATGAGGGACAGAGCAAGGATCTTGTTCCATGCGAAACCGGTATCACCGTCCATGGACAGCTTGACGAACAGAGACATGGGATACTTGCCGGGAGTGCTGACGTAAAGCAGCGGGCCCATGAAGTCGTTGCAGCTCCACATGAACTGGAACAGTGCGCAGGACACCAGAGCGGGGCCAAGCATGGGCACGATGACCTTGTACAGGGTCTGGAAGGAGGAGCAGCCGTCGATGGCAGCGGCTTCGTCCAGATCACGGGGGACATTGCGCATGAACTGCACCAGCTGGTAGACGAAGTAGGTCTCGGTCGCAAATGCGCAGTGCACCCAGATAGCCAGATAGAAGGGGCTGTCCAGCCAGCCGAACTTGTTGTACAGCAGGTACTGCGGCACATTCAGAACGACCTGCGGCAGGAACAGGGTGGCCAGCATGATGTTGAACATCAGCTTACGGCCGGGGAAATCGAAGCGGCCAAAGCCGTAGGCAGCCACACAGGCGGAGACCACCGTGCAGATCACCTTGGGGATGACGTAGCTGTAGGTGTTCAGCATGGCCTGCAGGATGTTGATGGAACCGCCGAAGTTGTTCAGTGCGCCGCGGTAGCCATCCAGAGTGGGGTGCTTGATCCACAGGCTGATGCCTGCAAAGATCTCGCTGTTGTCCTTAAAGGTAGCGCTGATCATCCACAGCAGAGGATAGATCATGATGACGCCGACCAGGATCAGGACGAAATACTTGAAGAAGGTCGCGATTTTGTTCGATGCTTTCATTCCCATACTGGTCACCTTACCTTTCGTCAGAGTAGTAGACCCACTTCTTCTGGCTGGTGAATGCAATGATCGTCAGGATGCAGACGATGATGAACATGATCCATGCCAGAGCGGATGCCATACCCATGTCATAAGACTTGAATGCGTAGTTGTAGACCAGCAGAGAGATCAGCGTGGTGGAACCACGGGGGCCGCCATTGGTGATGATGTACGGGCCATTGAACTCCTGGAAAGCCTGGCAAATCTGAGTGACCAGGTTGTAGAAGATGATGGGAGTGATCATCGGAACGGTGATGGAGAAGAACTGACGCCACTTGCCGGCACCATCAATGGTAGCGGCTTCGTACAGGTCTGCAGGCACGCCCTTCAGAGCGGCCAGGAACAGCACCATGGCAGAACCGAACTGCCAGATACGCAGGAAGCAGATGATCCACAGCGCGTAGCTGGGGTCAGACAGCCACTCGGGGCCCTGCACCAGACCAAAGGTGACAGCGCGCAGAACGGTGTTGAGCAGGCCGTCCACACTGAATACAGCCTTCCACAGAACGGCGATCGCAACAGAGCCGCCCAGAATGGAGGGGATGTAGTACACAGTACGGAACAGGTTGACGCATGCGATCTTGAAGTTCAGGATGTATGCGATGAACAGCGCAAAGACCAGCTTCAGAGGCACGGTGATGAAAGCGTACTTGAAGGTGATGATCAGCGCCTTGGTGATCTTGGTGGTGGTAAAGGCCGTGATGTAGTTGGCCAGACCAACGAACTGGGTACCGCTCTTGAAGAAGTTCATATCGGTGAAGCTGTAGTACAGCGACTGACCGAAGGGAACTGCCTTAAAGACGACGAAGCCGATGATCCAGGGGATCAGATAAAACAGACCCTGATATTTGTCCAGCCATTTCTGGAACGGGGTGCGCCCGATGGCGGGAGCATTGCTTTCTTTCATCTGGGAAATCCTCCTTTTTAAGGAATTTCGGAGCATGAGACGGACGAAGGGGTAACAGACTGGATACAGCTTTGTCAAGATTTTGTAATATATCTCTGACAAAAAAGGGGGCATCTGCCGGTCGGGCGGCAGGTGCCCCTCAGGTTCAGTCAAAGGGTGCCCTTTCTGTGCGTGACCGCACATGGCGGCACTCAAAAAGTGTAACTTAGCCGATGGTGTAGCCAACAGACTCCATGCCGTCCAGCAGGGTGTCAACAACGTCTGCGCCGGCAACGCCGTCGTAGTCAACGGTATCGAACACTTCCTGATAGATGCCGGTGCCGGAAGCCTTCAGGTCGTTGTTCTCGAACAGGGGATCCAGCTTGTTGGTGGTGAAAGCCATGACCTTGGCATTTGCCTCAGCCACCAGATCCTTGACAGCGCCGGCAGCCTGAGCAGCAGCCAGACCAGCCTTGGAAGCGGGGATGCCGCACTCGGAACCCATGATGGAAGCGCCCTTCTCCTCGTTCAGCAGGAAGTTGATCAGGGTAGCAGCCTCGGCAACGCACTTGCTGGTCTTGGTGATGGCTAGACCCATGGAGACCTTGGAGAAGCCGCCGTTGTTGTCGCCGAACTTGATCTCTTCGCCAACGGTGAAGCCGTCCTTGTTGGCATCATCCAGAGCGGAGGAGTACTTGGAAGCAGCGGAATCCCACTCGAAGATACCTGCGATCTTACCGGTGATCCACTCGTTGGACTGGTGGGTAGCGGTATCGGAGTTAGCGGAGTAGTAGGTCTTCAGGTTCATCATGACGTGGCCATCCACCAGGCTCTTGATGAAGTCGATGCCCTCAGCGATCTCGTCCTCGGTGTAGTTCAGGGTAGAGGTGACGGGATCAGCCCAGTCCTTGCCGTACTTGGACTCGAGGTAGAAGACCATCAGGATCATACGGTCGTATGCGCCCAGATGCATGGGGTAGTAATCGTCGCCCAGCTTCTCCTTGAATGCCTTGCCGGCAGCCATCAGATCATCCAGAGACTTGGGAACTTCGGTGATGCCAGCCTTGTTGAAGGTGGTCATGTTCCAGAAGAAGATACGGCCGGTCATGGAAACGGGCACGCACTGCTGGCTGTTTGCAACGTAGCAGGCGTCCATGGCAGCGTCATCCCACTGGGTCAGATCCAGGAACTTGGAAACAGTGTTCAGGTCCACGAACTTGCTGCCGTCGGCAGAGTAGTTGTACAGCCAGTTCCAGTTCACCTGGCACACATCCTGTGCGTTGCCAGCGATGAAGGCAGCTGCCATCTTCTCTTCCCAGCCGGACCATGCGGCGAAGGTGGGCTCGATGGTGATGTTGGTGTGCTCAGCCTGGAACTCCTTGATGGCGTTCTGGTAAGCCTCGTGACGGCTGTCGCCGCCCCACCAGCTGATGGTCATGGAAACAGGGCCGTCAGACAGTGCCAGGCTCTCGTCTGCAGAAGCAGCGGGAGCGGAAGAAGCGGTGGAAGCAGCAGAGCTGGATGCAGCAGAGTTGCCGCCGCAGGCAGCCAGAAGGCCGGCAGCGCCCACAGCGCCGGTGACCTTCATAAAATCACGACGAGAAATTGCCTTGCTCATTTTTGTTCTCCTCCTAAATACAGAAAACATCACTCTACGGACGGGGTTCTGCACATACCCCGTTGTATACAATTATGATAACAAAACAACAACCAAAAAGAAAGACGCAAATTGCAGATATCTAAACAAAAAACGTACAAATATTGCTCTTGTTTCCGCGCAAGAATTGACGCCTTCGCTGAAATGAATAAACTTGGCTCGAAAAACTGTGCAACATGTATACTTCGCCATTTTGCATAGAAAACTGGGATGCATCATAGGAGGAACGTCGAATTTTGCAATAATTTTGTAAACATTCCGTTTCAGAACGTGGAAACGTTGCATACATTGTGGACGAACAACAGCTTAAAAAGCCCGGATGGGAGTCTTTGAACTGATATATCAATAGCGCAAAAAATGTGCACTCTGATATATCAATTGTTTGCGGCGGGCATCCGGCACCGGTCTGCGGCGAATGGAATCGTTTCGTTTCCTTGCCGTTGGGGGGTGAAGAAGCACCGACAGCAACATATTTTGCGCTGCTGCGTGGACTGCGCCTGTGGGCCGGGAATAAAAAAGAAAGGCTGCCGTGTCGTTGGACACAGCAGCCTTGTATACAAGTTTATTCGACCCGCGAAGCAGCTTTTTCGGCGTAGAACGCACGCTTTGCCTTGAAATAGCACTGGGGGCACATGCTCACGTACTGCACATCGTTTTCCAGATCGATGGCCACCTGCTCGCCCTCAAAGACGAATCTGCCGTTCACCCTGCGGCAGTTGCAGATGGCCTTGCGGCCGCAGGTGCAGATAGTCTTCATCTCCTCGATGGTGTGGGCCAGCTCCAGCAGGCGGGTAGAGCCGGGAAAGCCCTTGAGCGAAAAATCTGTCCGCAGGCCGTAGCAGATCACCGGAATGTTCAAATCCACCGTGACCATGAACAGCTGTTCTGCCTGCTGCGCAGTGAAAAACTGGCTCTCGTCGCACAGCACGCAGGCCAGCGGCGCACCGTCAGCGTTGGCCGTGCGCACGGCCTCGAACACGTCCGTCTCCGGCGGGATCAGCAGATCAGCCTTGCGGCGCACGCCCAGACGGCTCACCAGCTCACCGCCGCCCTTGGTGTCCACCTGTGGCTTGAGGATCAGCACCCGCATCCCCTGTTCTTCGTAGTTGTGGGCTACCTGCATCAGGGCGGTGCTCTTGCCGCTGTTCATCGCGCCGTAGCGGAAATACAGTTTTGCCATTTGAAAAACTCTCCTTACAGAAAGAACCCTCTCAGCCAAAGCCTGACGGCTTTGCCAGCTCCCCCGATGGGGGAGCTTTTCTGCATCTTCCGGGCAGGCTGTCCTTCGCCGGAGAAGCAGAAACTTTCCCGTCCCCACTCATAAAGCTCCCCTTTCGGGGGAGCTGTCGAGCGTATGCGAGACTGAGAGGGTTCAGCGGCATCTCAGGCTTTGACTGAGAGGGTTCTCTTATTACTTATAATAGGTACGTTCAGTCCTGATTGCGCAGGCGGTAGCCAAGGCTCATCAGGCTGTCGCCCAGATGGACGTTCTCCACCACCACATCGGGATACGGCACAGAGAGGTCATAGTGGGAGAAGTTCCAGAAGCCCTCGATGCCCAGATCCACCAGACGGCCGCTGACCTGTTCCGCACCGTCGCGGGGCACACAGAGCACTGCGACCTTGGGGTGATGCTCGGCACAGAAAGACTCCAGCTCGTCGATATGGCGGATCTGGATGCCGCTGATCTCCTTGCCCACCTCGCTCTGTGCCACATCAAAGGCGGCGATCAGGCGGTAGCCGTTGGTATCGGTGGTGATAAAGCGGCTCACTGCCTTGCCCAGACGGCCGCAGCCGATCAGGATGGTGGGCAGGCGGTCACCGTTGCCGAACAGCAGGCCTTCCAGAATGGAGAGCAGGTTTTCCACCGAGTAGCCGATGCCCTGCCGGCCATTCACATCGCCGATGCAGTTGAAGTCCTGCCGTACCTGCGAAGCGGTGGTGCCCATCTGAGCAGCCAGCTCGCGGGAGGAAATGCTGTTGATGCCGTCCGCCTGCAGAGAGCACAGATAGCGGTAATATTTGGGAAGACGCTTGATAACGGGAAGCGAAGCCCTTGCAGGAGTGTTCATAGAATACTTTCTCCTTTCGCTCTATTGCAGTACTTGCCGCAGCTGCCTGCTTTACAGATGCGGCGCAGAGAAACCCCGATCCGTTTACGGGTCCATATTGCAGATATTACAGTCAATTATTTAAAGTATACTGCACCGATGGAGAATGTCAAATCATTCTCAAAAAATTTTTATGAAATGTTACCGCTTTTTTGCTGCAGTGGGTCTGCATAGCCCGGCACAGGCTGGGGAATGCTGACAGAAAACGCAGGAGGAAAGCATATGAATGATGAAACGCAGCTGACCGACGCAGGACGGCTGGAAAAAGAAGAGATCGAAGATCTGGGCACGGTCACGCTGGCCCGCGGCGGGCATGTCATCCACTGCCTGACCGTCATCGGCCAGATCGAAGGCCATTTCGGGAAAGCGCCGCAGGGCCAGAAGACCACGAAGTACGAGCATGTCATCCCGCAGCTGGTGGCCGCGCAGGAGGATCCTCGCATCGAAGGTCTGCTGGTGTTGCTGAACACGGTAGGTGGTGATGTGGAAGCGGGCCTTGCGCTGGCGGAGCTGATCGCCAGCGTGTCCAAACCCAGTGCAACGCTGGTGCTGGGCGGCGGGCACTCCATCGGCATCCCGCTTGCCGTCAGCGCCCGGCGCAGCTTCATCGTGCCCACAGCCACCATGACCGTGCACCCGGTGCGGCATTCCGGCGTCATTCTGGGGGTGCCGCAGACCATGCGCAGCTTTGAGCAGATGCAGCAGCGCATCACCGGCTTCGTAGCGGCCCACAGCGGCATGACCGAAAAACGCTACACCGACCTGATGCTCCACACCGGCGAGCTGGTGATGGACATGGGCACCGTGCTGGATGGACGCCGGGCCGTGAAGGAAAAGCTCATTGACGAGCTGGGCGGACTTTCGGATGCGCTGGCGTGGCTGTATAAAGAGATTGAACGCAAATGAAGGCCGATTTTGTACAACAATAGGTTTGCCATTTTCTTCCCTGCGTGGTACAATAATAAAATCAAATAGTGTGTCTACTACAAACGCGGGGAACAAAGAAACATGGCAACAAAAAAACGTAAAACGACAACACGGCGCGCAGCATCGCGCAAAAAACGCGCAGAACAGCGGCTCCCGGCAGGGCTTGGCACCCTGTTTGCAGGCCTTTTGCTGGTGGTGCTGGCCTTTGTGGAGGGAGATTCGGCATGGAAGGCCCTGCACGATGTGCTGTTCGGACTTTTTGGCTGTGGCAGCTTTGTGCTGGGCGCGGCAGTGTGCTGCCTTGCTGTGCAGTATACCCGGGGCGAAGACCTTCTGCCCAAGATCTTCAAGCTGGTTCTGGGGCTGGTGTTTGCCTGCGGCACGGTGATCGTTTTTTCTGATATCCAGCCGCAGGGCATGTCGGCATTCCAGATGACAGCTGCCTGCTATGCAAACGGCGTGAATGCATGGATCGGCGGCGGTGCGCTGGGTGCACTGCTGGGCGGCAGCCTGCTGCTGCTGTGCGGACGGCCTGCGGCAACCCTTATCATGATCGTGCTGGCACTGTGTGTCAGCCTGTACATTTTTGATCTGACCCCGGCAGAGGTGTGGCAATGGCTGTGCGCTGCGTTTGGCGGCGTGCACGCAAAGGGTGCGGCCATGGCGCAGCAGAGCGCAGCCCGCCGCGCTGAACGTGCCGCTGCCCGCGCGGCAGAAGCCGAGGCTGAGGAAGACTACGACGAAGCAGAAGATGAATACCGGGATGAGGAAGGTGCCGAAGAGGAGATGGAAACTCCGGCTTTCCGCATCGGTGTGCCGGACTGGCTGAACGGCATCCGCCACTGGGGCCACAAGGTGACCGAAGAGATGGAGGCGGAGGAGCCGGAGGCCGCCCCGCAGCCGGAACCGCCCGCAGATACTTCCGGCCAGCCGCTTGCCCAGCCGGAGCCTGCCGCCCCGGCCATCACGCCGGTGCAGGTACGGGTATCCCGGCCCCGGGCTTCCTTTGACGTAGACCTTGGCCCCGACCACACTGAGGTGAAGGAGGGCGGCAGCGAGCCCATCGAGCCGCTCATCGTGGGCCCGGGCGGCACCTTTGGGCAGAACCCGCTGCGCCCGGCCCCCAGACCTGCCCCGCAGCCCATCGTACAGGACGCAGTGGAAACGGATGCATCCGATTTCTTTGCAAAAGCTGCACAGCCGGTGCAGCCTGCGGCAGCGGAAAGCTTTGATACTCCGGTCATGACCCCGGCAATGCCGACGGCCCAGCCGGAAAGCCCGGCAGCGGCAGTCACGCCGGAGATGCCCGCCGTGCCCATCCAGCCCGCAGTCCCGGCGGCACCCGCCCGGGTGAGCGCCGAAAACGCCGTTGCCATGCGCGGCACACCCGACGAGGACGGCTGGATCAGCATTACCAGCGAACCGGTGGAGGAAAAGGATATCAGCACGCTGGTGGCAGCGGCAATGGAAAAGCCTGCCGCTTCCGAGCAGGCCGCGGCAGCGGCCCCTGTGGACGAGACCGAACCGGTGGATACCTATCAGTACCAGTATCCGCCCATTGAGCTGTTTGAAAAATCGCAGGACGAGACCGACCCCGGCGCGCAGGAAGAGCTGAAAGCCAACGCCCAGAAGCTGGTGGATACGCTGGAAAGCTTTGGCGTGCGCACCCGTGTGCTGGATATCTCCCGGGGCCCTCCGTCACCCGGTACGAGGTGCAGCCCATGGCGGGTGTCAAGATCAGCCGCATCACCTCGCTGGCAGACGATATCGCCCTGAACCTTGCGGTGGCAGATGTGCGTATGGAAGCGCCCATCCCCGGCAAGCCTGCCGTGGGCATTGAGGTGCCCAACCACAAAAAGACCCCGGTGTATATCCGCAGCGTGTTCGAGAGCCAGAGCTTTTTGCGCATGACCTCACCTCTGGGCATTGCGCTTGGCAAGGACATTGCCGGTGTGGCACAGGTGGCAGACCTGTGCAAGATGCCCCATCTGCTCATTGCAGGCAGCACCGGCAGCGGTAAATCCGTGTGCGTGAACAGCATCATCATGAGCCTGCTGTTCCGCTCCAGCCCGGAGGACGTGAAGCTGCTGCTGATCGACCCCAAGGTGGTGGAGCTGGCCGAGTACAACGGCATTCCCCACCTGCTGATGCCGGTGGTCACCGAGCCGAAAAAGGCCGCAGGTGCCCTTGGCAGCGCGGTGCAGGAGATGGAGCGCCGCTATCATCTGTTTGCAGAGAACAATGTGCGCGACATCAAGTCTTTCAACAAGCTGGCCGCAGAACGGCCTGATCTGGAAAAGATGCCCTACATCGCCATTATCATCGACGAGCTGGCCGATCTGATGATGGTGGTGGGCAAGGATGTGGAGGACTCCATCTGCCGCATCGCCCAGAAGGCCCGCGCCGCCGGTATGCACCTGATCGTAGCCACCCAGCGCCCCAGCGTGGACGTGATCACCGGCCTGATCAAGGCCAACATCCCCAGCCGCATCGCATTTGCAGTGTCCAGTCAGGTGGACAGCCGCACTATTCTGGACGGCTCCGGTGCCGAAAAGCTGCTGGGCATGGGTGATATGCTGTTCATGCCCGTGGGTGCGCCCAAGCCTACCCGTATTCAGGGCACTTTCGTGCGGGATGAGGAGATCAGCCGTGTGCTGGACTTCATCAAGCAGAGCGGCACCGTGCAGTATGACGAAGCCATGATCGAAGCCATGGAAAAGCACGCCATTCAGGACGGCAAGAAAGGCAGCGGCGGCGCGGACTCCGACGAGGATCCCGATACCGACCCGATGTTCAAGCAGGCCGTGGAGGTGGTCATCGATGCCGGTCAGGCCTCCACCAGCCTGCTGCAACGCCGCTGCAAGCTGGGCTACGCCCGCGCGGCCCGTATCATGGACGAGATGGAACAAAAAGGCATCATCGGACCCTACGAGGGTGCTAAGCCCCGCGCTGTGCTTATCAGCCGCCAGCAGTGGCTGGAAATGCAGATGAACCAACCGGAGGAATGACCCTCTCAGGCGCTGACGCGCCAGCTCTCCCGAAGGGCGAGCTTTATGAGTGGGTAAGATATCGTCTGCCTTCAAAGAAAAACTGGATGAAAAGATGCAAAAAGCTCCCCCATCGGGGGAGCTGGCAACGCCGCAAGGCGTTGCCTGAGAGGGTTTAACAATAAAAGGAGCATTATGGACAACTCTTCCCCAAAGATCTACACCGAATTTCTTCCCATCAGCCGGGCCGATATGGAGGCCCGCGGGTGGGAGCAGCTGGACTTTGTGGTGGTGGGCGGCGACGCCTATGTGGACCACCCCAGCTTTGGCACTGCCATCATCAGCCGTCTGCTGGAAGCCGAGGGCTATAAGATCGGCGTGCTGGCCCAGCCACGTTACACCGACTGCGAGGACTTCAAGCGGTTCGGCAAGCCGAAGTACGGCTTCTTCATCGGCGGCGGCAACGTGGACAGCATGGTCAGCCACTATTCCGTGGCAAAGATCCCCCGCGCCGAGGACGAATACTCCCCCGGCGGCAAGGGCGGCGCACGCCCGGACCGCAGCGCCACCGTGTACACCCGCCTTGCCAAGCAGGCCTATCCCGACCTGCCGGTGATCTTAGGTGGTCTGGAAGCTTCTCTGCGCCGCTTTGCCCACTATGACTACTGGCTGGACACCGTGCTGCCCAGCATCGCCGAGGATTCCGGCGCGGACATCATCAGCTTTGGCATGGGCGAGCACCAGACCGTGGAGATCGCCCGCCGCCTTGCCGCCGGGGAGCCGGTGGAAAGCATCACGGACGTGAACGGCACCTGTTACATGACCGACTTCGACCATCTGCCCGAGCGCTACGTGGAGTGCGCAGGCATTTAAAAAGGTGGCGTCGGATAAGACGGCGTATGCCAAGGCCTGCCGCATCCAGATGGACAATCAGGATGTGGTCAGCGGCCAGATCATCGTGCAGAAGCAGAGCGAGAAGTATCTGGTGCAGAACATCCCCGCAAAGCCGCTGGTGCGCGGGGAGCTGGATAAGGTCTACGCCCTGCCCTACACCCGCCGTTACCACCCCATCTACGAGAGCATGGGCGGAGTGCCCGCCATCCGTGAGGTGCAGTTCTCCATCATCCAGAACCGCGGCTGCTTCGGCGGCTGCAACTTCTGCGCCATCCAGCTGCATCAGGGGCGGCGTGTCACCAGCCGCAGCGCGGACAGCATCGTGGCAGAAGCCGAGCGCATGACCCACGAGCCGGATTTCAAGGGCTACATCCACGATGTGGGCGGCCCCACCGCAAACTTCCGCTTTCCCTCCTGCCGGGAGCAGATGCTGCGGGGCATGTGCACCGGCGGCAAGCATTGTCTTGCTCCCACCACCTGCTCCCACATGATCGTGGACCACAGCGACTACCATGAAGATCCTGCGCCGGGTGCGGGAGCTGCCGGGCGTGAAAAAGGTGTTCATCCGCAGCGGTATCCGGTTCGACTACCTGATGGCCGACCCGGACGACACCTTCTTCAAGGAACTGGTAGAGTACCATGTGTCCGGCCAGCTGAAGGTGGCTCCGGAGCACTGTGCTCCCAACACGCTGGCCTACATGGGCAAGCCGCCCATCGAGACCTTCAACAAGTTCAAGGATAAATTCTATGAGCTGAGCAAAAAGGCCGGCAAAAAGCAGTATCTGGTGCCCTATCTGATGTCCAGTCACCCGGGCAGCACCCTCAAGGATGCGGTCTATCTGGCAGAATATCTTTATAAAAACCACATGCGCCCGGAACAGGTGCAGGATTTTTACCCCACCCCCGGCACTGTGAGCACCTGCATGTTCTACACCGGCCTTGACCCCTACACCCTGAAGCCGGTGTTTGTGGAAAAGACCCCCGAGGGCAAGGCGCTGCAGCGGGCGCTGCTGCAATACTACGAGCCTCGCAACGCCGAGAAAGTAGTCAAGGCGCTGAAGATGACCCACCGGGAGGACCTGATCCCCCTGCTGGTGCCCGCCGCAGGCCGCCGCGCCGTGCAGCGCTCTGCCCGTCGGGCCGAAGCCGCCGATGTGACGATCCACAATGACGGCACCTATACGGTGCGCCCGAACCAGAAGGGCCATAACGGCAAGCCTGCCCACGGCCAGAGCCGTGCCGCTGCACCGACAGGCCGTGCGCCCAGCCCCGGCGCACGCTTTGCGCCCCATTCGGCACCCGCGCGCAAGCCAAAAAACGATCAACAGAAAGAGAACACAACGTGGAAAACTGGAAAGAAGAAAAAGTAAACGCGCCTAAGAAAGGCCTGTGGCAGCGCCTTGCTGCGCTGGCCGCTGCCGCCGCACTGGTGCTGAGCCTTGCGGGCTGCAGCGGGCTGCCGTCCGTCCCGGGCGGAAGCGCCGATGTAGTGCCGAACCCATCCGCTTCTGCTGCGGCGGCTGTGGATACGGTGGACGCACCCTTGGAGGTGCATTTCATTGATGTGGGTCAGGCGCTGAGTGTGCTGGTGGAATGCGACGGACAGTTCATGCTCTACGACGGCGGCAATGTGGACGACGGCAGTCTGGTGGTGTCCTACCTGCAGAGTCAGGGGGTGGAGCAGCTGGAATATGTGTTCTGCTCCCACGCGCACGAGGATCATGTAGGCGGCTTGGCTGCCGCACTGGCCTACTTCCCGGCGTACCATGTGTACAGCCCGGTGACCGATGCCTCCACCAAGTGCTTTCAGGATTTTGTCAAGTACACCCAACAGCAGGGCCTGCAGGTAGAGGTGCCCGCCGTGGGCACGATGTGGCCGCTGGGCGGCGCTACTGTGACCATGCTTGGCCCGGTGGCACAGTACAGCGACACCAACGATACCTCCATTGTGCTGCGCATCGATTACGGCTCCACCAGCTTCCTGCTGACCGGCGACATGGAAAAGACTGCGGAGACCGACCTTGTGAACAGCGGCGCGAACCTCAGGGCCGATGTGCTGCAGGTGGGCCACCACGGTTCCAGCACCTCCACCAGCTACCTCTTCCTGAACGCGGTGCTGCCGGAAATGGGCATCATTTCCTGCGGCGTGAACAACAAGTACGGCCACCCGCACGAGGAAACGCTGAGCATCCTGCGGGATGCCGGGGTGGATGTGTACCGCACCGACCTGCAGGGCACCATCACCATTGGCAGTGACGGCCAGAACTACACCGTGGGCACCGAGCACTTTGCGGCAGATTCCGCGCTGAACCCCCACCGACCCGGCGGCATCAGCACGGCCAGCCAGG
>ENA-OQDA01000285-OQDA01000285.1-human-gut-metagenome-genome-assembly--contig:-NODE-285-length-21797-cov-4.745870_pt1 | contig 21797 bp, 24 predicted proteins | sample MGYA00242771_ERZ504603 | MGnify/ENA primary metagenome ERZ504603 (study PRJEB26092, sample SAMD00036328) | human gut metagenome | host: Homo sapiens | study: EMG produced TPA metagenomics assembly of...
CGCGCCGGTGCTGGACGCCCTCATCGACGGGGCGGCGTCGAGCCCTGGCAGACGGGGCGGCTCAAGGCCCTGCGCACCCACCTGTCCAAGCTGCCCCAGCTCTCCAGCTTTGCCGCCCTCCAGCGCATCGTCAAATACATGGGCTACGGGGACTACCTGTCCGGCCAGGGGGGCGACAAGAGCCGGGTGGAGCTGCTGCTGGCCCTGGCCCGGCAGGAGCCGGGGGGTGGAGGGCTTTCTCCGCCGCCTGGAGGCGCTGCGGGACACGGTGGAGACGGGGGGTGGAGACCCGGCCTGCCCCTTTGTGCTCTCCACCATCCACGCCAGCAAGGGCCTGGAGTACGACCGGGTGTTCCTCATCGACGCGGTGGACGGCATTTTCCCATCGGTGAATCCCCGGAAGGGGAACGACCTGTCCGACGAGGAGCGGGTGGCCCTGGAGGAGGAGCGGCGGCTCTTCTACGTGGGGGCCACCCGGGCCCGGCGGCAGCTTGTTCTGCTCACCTGTGACAACCGCTTTGGCGAGCCGTCACCCCCGGCCTCCTTCGTGGGGCAATTCCTGGGCACGCCGGAGTGGGCGTCCCAGAGGCCCGGGACTCCGGGCAAGGCCCCGGCGGAGCCTGACGCCGCCGCGGTGGCGGCGTGGGAGAAGGACTACCTGCCCGGCACGGCGGTGGTGCACGCCGGGCCTTCGGGCCCGGCATGGTGGTGAGCCGCTCCGGCGCGGTGGCGGTGATCGCCTTCGACGAGGTTGGCACCAAAAAGGTGGAGCTGACGGCCTGCCTGCGGAAGCGGCTGCTCCGGCTGGCCTCCGCCCCGGACTTCTGAGGACCTGTTACCAAAATTTTTCACCATTTTACGAACCGCGTGATGGGTTTCCTTTGCGGGCTGTGGGGGTGGTATCATGACGGCATAACCGCCCGAAGGAGGAATACCGCTGTGAACCGCACGTCCATAACGGGGCTGGCCTGTCTGCTGGCCGTTGCCCTTACCGCCTGCGCGGGAGGCGGAGAGCCGCCGGCACCGTCCGGCAGCCCCGCGTCCGCCCCGCTGGAAGCTCTGAAAGAACCCGCCAACTCCATGTCCGTTTCGCCTCCGTTGTCCCCCGCGCCTGTGTCGGCCGAGGCCCTGGCGGCCTACCGGGCCCTGCTGGCAGGGGAGCCGGGGGCGCTGGATCGCCCCGCCGGAGGGGTTGGAGCTGCACCAGGTCACCCTGCCCCCGGCGGAGGAGCTGGAGTATGTGCTGCTGGATCTGGACGGGGACGGCGGGGCGGAGCTGGTGGTGCAGATGGTAGAGCAGCCCCAACAGTTCAACGCCGTGTTCCACTATGGGGACGGGGAGTTGAGCTGCTGGCAGTACGACATCGTGGAGATGAGCTGCCGGGACTACCCCCTGGAGGACGGCGCCATGGTACGGCAGTATGACACGGGCACCGGGCCCAATCGGTATTCCAACCTCTACACGGTGTTCCGCTATCTGCCCGATGGGGAGACGGAGGAGTGCGCCTCCCTGGCGGTACACCAGGATACGCAGGAGGATGGCACGGAGGTATTCACCTATCTGGTGGACGACGCGGAGGTGGATCAGGACACCTTTGCGGCGGAGTTTGAGGAACTGGTGGGGAGCCGGCTTCTGTCTCTGGAGGACTGGATTCCGGCTACGGAGCGGCCCGGCTGAAAAACGAACGCGGCCCATCGGTCATTGACCGATGGGCCGCATTTTGTCTGCTTGACTTACCCGTTGAGAGAGTCCAGAATACGGTCTCTGAGCTGGAAGAGCGGTTCCAGAGAGCTGTCCTTGAGGGCGGACTTGAGGGAGACCACGGGCTCAAGCACCTGGAAACCCTTCAGCTCACCCAGCATCTCACGCATCAGCTTGCCGCTGACCGGAGCCCAGGAGCCGTTCTCCACCAAGGCCACCGTGCGGTTTTGCAGGCCAAGGGCCTTCATGTCATGGAGGAAGGTGGCCATGGCGGGATAGCCATCCCTGTTGTATAGGGTGGGGCGGCCAGCACCAGGTGGCTGCACCGGAAGACCTCGGAGATAAGGGTGGAGACATGGGTGGAGGAAATGTCGTGCATGGCGATGTTCTTTACCCCGCTGTCAGCCAGACCCGCAGCCAGAAGGTTGACAGCGTTCTCGGTGTCGCCGTACATGGAGGCGTACAGCACCGCAACGGCCCGCTCCTCCGGCTCGTAGCGGCTCCACTTGTCGTACTTGTCCAGAAGGTAGTCCAGATTGCTGCGCCAGATGGGGCCGTGGAGGGGGCAGATCATGGCAATGTCCAGTCCGGAGAGCTTCTTCAGCGCGGCCTGCACCTGGAGGCCGTACTTGCCCACGATATTGCCGTAATAGCGGCGGGCGTCGTCCAGCCAGTCCCGGTCGAAGTTCAGCTCGTCGTTAAACAGATTGCCGCCCGTGGCGCCGAAGGAGCCGAAAGCGTCGGCGGAGAAGAGAAGCTTCTCGCTGGACTCATAGGTCATCATGACCTCCGGCCAGTGGACCATGGGAGTCATATGGAAGTGGAGGGTATGCCCGCCCAGGGAGAGGGTATCCCCCTCCTTGACGGTGACGGTGCGCCCGTCCAGGGGGAAATCATAGAATGATCCATATACAGGAAGGTCTTGGCGTTGCCCACCAGTTTGAGAGTGGGGAAGCGGAGCAGCAGCGTCTCAATGCTGGCGCAGTGGTCGGGCTCCATGTGGTTGATCACCAGGTAGTCCAGCGGACGGCCGTCCAGGGTGTGGAGCACGTTCTCCAGGAACTGGCGGGAGATGGAGGAGTCCACGGTGTCCACCACGGCAGTCTGCTCGTCCAGGATCAAATAGGAGTTGTAAGAGACGCCGCGGGTGATGGGAAAGAGGTTCTCGAACAGGGCCAGCCGGCGGTCGCTTCCGCCCACCCACCAGACCTGCTCTGTCAGCTTGCGGGTACAATACATATGGCATTCTCCTTTGAAACGGGGCCTGGCGCCAGTGCGGGAAAGCCCGGCGGGACCAGGCGAAATCTGTCTTTTCCAATCCATTATCATAGCAGACCTGCGATACTCCGTCAAGGGTACAGACGGAGAGGAATGGCCGGAAAACACAAGATTTATGGGGGGTCTTCACAAAAAAAGTTAGATTCCTCTTTCCGAACAGGAATCAACCGCCACCGGGACCTCCAACCGTCCGAAATAGTCCCCCGTATCCTGGACGGAGAGCTCGTCCAGCAGCAGCTCTCCGTAGGCGCTGCCGGTGGGGCGCAGGCTCCGGCTCGCCAGAAAGGCGTGGAGTCCTGCCCAAGCCCGCTCGAAATCGTCTGGAATGCTTCGTCCATAGGCGACGGCGTACCGCCCAGCCGGCTTCCATGCGTTGCCCCGCCGGCCGCCGGTTTTAAAATAGAAGCGGTAGACCCAGCCGCCGCCGGACGGTGTGGCCAGAACTCCGGCGGGGTAGCCTGCGTGGATTCCCTTCCCGGCGGCGTATTCGTAGGCGAAGCTCTCGCTCTCCTCGTCGCTCATCCCCTCCGGCGGAGGGGGACAGAGAAAAATGCGCTCCCGTGGGCGCTCCTCCACCAGCACCTCGCCGTCGGCGTGGGCCAAGGCCTCCCGGGCCAGGGAGGCCCGCAGCTTCATGATTTCGCTGGTCTCCCGCAGGCGGGCGATCTCGGCCTGGATGCGCTCCTCCTGCCGGGCAAAGAGGGCGAGCATCCGCTCCGGCGTGCGGCCGGCGGAGTAGTGCCGGATATCCTCCAGCCCCACCTCCAGCAGCCGGAGGGAGCCGATCAGATAGGCGGAGTTGAGCTGGTGCCGGGCGTAATAGCGGTAGTTGTTCTCCCCCCCGCTGCTCCGGGCAGAGCAGACCGATGCGGTCGTAGAAGCGCAGGTTGTCCCGGCTGATGCCCGTCAGGCGGGAGAACTCCAGGATGGAGAGCTTTTTCTTCTGATTCATGGCGGGCCTCCGGCTCTCTTAATTTTTTCTTGACATTGAAGTCGCTCTAAGGTTTATGATACCTCTTGCCGGTAAAAAAAGCAAGACGGCAAAGGAGGCCCTCATGAAATACCTGCGATCCTTTTACAAGCGGCACCGGGGTATGGCGGCGCTGGCCCTGCTCCTTCTGCTGGGCCAGGTGGTGGGCACGCTGCTCATCCCGGCCCTGATTGCCAACGTGGTGGACCTGGGCATTTTGCCTGGGAATATGGATGCCATTCTCCGCACAGGCGGGCAGATGCTGGCCGTGGCCCTGCTGTCGGCGGCGGTGGCCGCCGCCGGGAGCTGGGTGACCGCCGATCTGGGCGCCCGCTTCGGTTTTTGAAATGCGCTCCCTGCTCCTGCGCAAGAGCCAGGAGCTCTCCCTCCATCAGTTCGATGAGGTGGGCGTTTCATCTATGATCACCCGCACCACCTCCGACATCACCAACCTGCAGCAGACCATGGGGATGGTGCTCCAGATGGTGGTGCCCGCTCCCCTCATTGTAGGCGCGTCCATCGTGATGACGGCCATGGTCACCCCGGTCATGGCCGTCATACAGGTGGGCTTTATGGCGGCGCTGGCGGCGGTGGCCGCCGTGGTGCTCCGAAAGTCCAACGCCCTCTCCCGCAGCATCCAGGTGCGCCTGGACCGCATCAACCGTGTGGTGCGGGAGGCGGTCACCGGCGTGCGGGTGATCCGGGCCTTCGGCAATGAGGCCTATGAGGAGGCCCGCTCCGGCGACGCCTACCGCTCCTACGCCGACAACATGATCCGCCTGAACCGGCTCTTTGCCGTGGCTATTCCGGTGGTGTGGATGCTCATGGGCGCCCTCATGGCCGTGGTGCTGTGGGCGGGCGGCGTGCTCACCCTGGGCGGAGGCATGGAGGTGGGGCAGATCACCGCCGTCACCGAGTACTCCATCCTGACCATGGGCTACCTGCTCATGGCGGTGTCGGTGCTCACCACGCTGCCCAAGGCCAGGGCCTGCCTGGCCCGCCTCACCGCCCTGCTGGATACCCGGCCCGACGTGGAGGACGGGGCCGCTTCCGACACTGTGGCCGGGCCCGACCGCCCGGCGGTGGAGTTTGACCACGTGAGCTTCTCCTACCCAGGGGCGGAGGAGCCGGTGCTCCGGGATATCTCCTTCACCCTGTATCCAGGCCAGACCGCCGCCGTGATCGGCAGCACCGGCTCGGGCAAGAGCACCCTGGCCGATCTGCTGCTGCGGCTCCACGATGTGGGGGAGGGGGCCATCCGCGTGGACGGTGCCGACGTGCGCGCCCTCACCCAGGAGGAGCTGCGGGAGCGCATCGGCTGCGTCCCCCAGAAGGCGTTCCTGTTCAGCGGCACCATCGCGGAGAATCTGCGCATGGGTCGGCCGGACGCTACGGATGAGGCGCTGTGGCGGGCCCTGGGCATTGCCCAGGCCGCCGATCTTTGGTGGAGGCGCCTTCCAGTTAGGGCTCCGGATGCCCCGGTGGCCAGGGGGGCACCAACTTCTCCGGCGGTCAGCGGCAGCGTCTGTCCATTGCCCGCGCGCTGGTGAAGAAGCCGCGGCGCGACTCGCCCAGCAGCGTGCGCTTGTCTTCGAGCAGCACCTCGTCGGGAAACGCCGACGCGCGCCGCACGCAGACGTCCGAGCCCTGCGCGGCCATGAGCTCGTTCGCCGAAGCCACCGTGGCGTCGATGCCCGGCACGTTCGAGCGGAACTTGCACGTGGCGCACGTGCCGTCCACCAGCACGATATCCTCCACGCCGCGCGCCGCAAGACCCAGCAGCACGCTTTCCTCCATGCGCGCGAGACAGGGCACTTCGGCGTACTTCGCCGGGTCGGCCAGGCGCTTCGACGCTATGCGCGCGCATGCGAACACGGCCTTCCCGCCGGTTGCCGCCACGGCGGACGCCACGCTGGAGGCGAGGTCCTCGTCCAGCGGGCGCAACGGGATGAGCGCCTCCACCGGGCATACCGTGGTGCAGGCGCCGCACGCCACGCATCCCTCGCCGTCAAGCTCCAACACGTTGTTGGCCGCGAACACCGAGCCCGTCGGACAGGCGTCCGCGCATTTCGCGCACGACGCATGGCGGTTGCGCACCACCACGCAGCGATCGCTCGCCAGGTACACGGCCTTCGACTCCAGCGCCTCGGCCACTTCCACGATGTCTACCAGGTTCGGCATGCCAATTCCTCGTCTCGTCTTCCGCTACTTCTCGAGAAACGTCTCCTCGATGGCGCGTAGCTCCTCGGGCGTGTTCGCGTTGATGAAGCAGCCGCCCATGGGCTCGGCCTCCAGCACGCGCTCCTGCGGGAACTCGCACACCTCTACGTCCGCGAAGAACCCTTGGGCGCGCTTCTCGCCGCGGTCGAGCGCGGCGCTCACGGCCGGCAGGCAGCCCGCGCGGCGGTACATCGCATGGAACGGCTCGAACCCGTGCTTGTTCACCGGCACCACCACGTCGGCGCCCGTCTCGTTCATGGCCAGCGCCTCGGCCACCACGAGCGACGGGGAAGCGAACACCATGTCGCAGGCAACCACGGCCACATACGGGTTGCGCGCAGCCTCCAGCGCCGTGTACAGACCCGGCAGCGCCCCGCGCACGTTGAACGCGTCGCGCACCAGCTGGATGCGATACTGCGGGAACTCAGCGTGCAGGAAGTCCAGGCGCTCCGGCTCGTTCGTGGTGATCACGAGGTCGTCGGCAACCGGGCCCAGACGCTCCACCAGCCGGCAGATCAGCGGCCGGCCCGCGAACGGCACGGTCGCCTTGCTCTGCCCCATGCGCCTGCTCTCGCCGCCCGCCTGGATGACCATGGTCACGCGCGGCCGCACGAAACGCTGCTCCACGAAGTCGGCGAGGCCGGCAATGTCGTCGAGCGCGAACGCCGGCACGTGGTACAGCTCGGCGGCATGGCGCGCCTCCTCGATGTCGGTGACGACGGCCACCGTGTCCGACGTCGGCAGCTTGTTCGATATGTCGGCGTAGTCGGGATGCTGCGTCTTGAAATGGTCTCCTGAAGCCCTCTCGACCCGCTGCGCGGCACGGCTCAGCTCCTCGCGCGCCGCATCGTCGTCGGCCGGAGGCACGGTGCCGCGGGTGAACTGGGTGAAGTCGGTTCCCAGCGGCCAGCCGCAACGCGCTCCCTCGGCGAACACGTCGGCCACCCGCGCGTCGGCGTCGTTGCCCGAGCGCATGATCTCGATGGTGGGCAGCCCGCTTTTGCGGTACCCCTCCACCACCACGATGTCGTGGCCGGGCATGCTGCGCACGATGTCCGAGCACTCGATCTCGCCTTCCACGGACTTGATGCGGGCGATCTGCCCGGGCGCGGCGATCACCGTCTCGCGCGCGCCAGCGGCGCGGTGGCGGTACGAATCCTTCCCGGGATAGTCGATGTCGAAACCCACGTGGCTGTGATGCTTCACGCTGCCCACGTCGCGCCCGCGTCGCACCAGCTCGGCGATGAGCTGCTCGATGAGCGTCGTCTTGCCTGAATTATGCCGCCCGACGATAGCCAGGGCGGGGCTCGGTATGTTGACCATGCGCTCCCCCGTTCGTTCGGCGCACAGTATAGCACGAAGCGCCGCCCGCACCGGGAAGGAGAGCCGGGGCGCGCTCCCCCGCACGCCGGAAGCCGCGCCAAAAGGCGCGGCTTCCGAGGGAGGGAGGGTATGGCAGGTTGAAGAGCTACGCGGTCGCGGCGTGCTTGCCGGCCACGCGGCCGCTGGTCATGGCGTTGCCCATGTTGTTGCCGGCCGAGGGGCAGTTGTAGGCGTTGCCGTAGCGCTCGCCCATCGTGTTGCCCACGGCGTACAGACCCTTAATCACCTCGCTCTTCGAAGCGGTCAGCACCTGGTAATCGCCGTTCACGCACAGACCCGCCAGAGTGTTCAGGCCAGGGCCGTACAACCTGTTCGTACCCTGCGTGGCAATGAAGAACGGACCTTCGTCGATGGGGATCAGCAGGTTCTCGGGCTTGCCGAAGTCGGTGTCCTTGCCCGCGGCGCACAGCTCGTTGTAGCGCTCGACGCTGGTCTTGGCGTTCTCGAGCGCCTTGCCTTCGAGACCGGCGTTCTTCAGCGCGTCTTCGAGCGTGGCTCCCACGAATATCTCGTTCACGAACGGGCTCGTGCGGTTCGCGATCTCCAAACCGCGCACTTCCACCGTGCCGGCAGCGGGATCCGCCGCCTCCATCTGCGCCTGGAACTCCTCGATGCCCTCGGGGAAGCCCCAGTTGGGAGCGCCGTGATCGAGGCCGCCCGCCTGGATGTAGCTCATGTACTTGCTGTCCATGATGGCGAAGTTGCCCACCATCTTGGCCTCCGGGTTGATAGGCTGGCGGCACGACTGCGCCAGCACGAGGCCCGCGAACGATTCGTTCATGAAGCGCTGGCCGTTGCAGTTCATCCACAGACACGGCGTGGAGCCCCAAGGGCCGAACGAGATGGAGGGCGCGTCGCCCGCAAGCCGGGCGGGGATGGCTCTCGATGGCGCCGCCCGCCCAGCACCCGATCTTATGGCCGGATCCGTCGCAGTCGGTCATGCCCATGAGCTCGGCGCGGTCCACGCCGTGGCGCTCGGCGTTCTCGGCGCATTCGGAGCACAGCTCCCACACCATGTCGGTGTTGCCGCCGAAGTCACCCGTGGCCAGGATGACGCCCTTGGCCGCCTCGAACTTCACGTAGTTACCGTCGGCGTCCTCGGCGATGATGCCCTTAACAGCGCCGTCGGCATCCTGCACGCAGCGCGCCGCGGTCTGCCCGCAGAACCATTCGGCGCCCAGGTCCTCGGCCGCGTCGCGGCAGTATTCCTCGATTTCGGCCAGACGCGAGATGCCCGTCTTCTGCTTCTTGCCCACGGGCTGCTCGTTCTTCGTGCCCACCGTCTGCACCGTGGACGCCCACATCTTGTAGCCCGAAACTTCCACGGGGTAATCGGCGCCGCTGGGCTTGTCGTAGGCGATCTGCACGATGCACTGGCCGCCCTCGTAGTCGAACACGTCCGATGTGTCGGGGATCAGCGAGGCCAGGTTGTCCATCATCTCGCCGGAGTTGTACACGAACGAGCGGATAACCTCGGTGTTGCAGCGGCCGTTGGCGCGGCGCACGTACTCGTTGACGATCTCGTCGAGGTCGTACGGGCCGAAGCCCCACGCCTCCAGCATCTTGGAGTTGTACGAGCAGATGTCGTCGCCGCGGTAGACGATCTCGCCGTCGTTGTGCTTCTCGATGACGGCGACCTTCGCGCCTTCCTGCGCCGCTGCAAGCGCCGCCTGCGTGCCGGCGTGGCCGCCGCCCACCACCACGACGTCGAAGCTTTTCGTCTCTTTGATGTCGGCGTCGGCGATCTCGGGCGCGCTTCCCAGCCAATCCTCGTCGCACATGTAATAGGTCGGACGCGCGACCGCCGCGTCGGCGGACGACACGTCGCCGCTCTTGGCCGACGCGGACGACGCCTGCGGCGCGCATCCGGTCAGCCCGGCCATCGCGCCGAGGACGCCGGCGCTGGCGGCACCCACCAAGAAGTTCCTGCGAGAAAGTTCCATGTTCCCCATCTCCTTTGCGTTGTGCTTCGTACCCTGCGACCCCATCTTTGCCCGAACCGACGCACGCTTCCATCCGAAAAAACGTTGATTTGCGTTTCCGCAGATGGCGAATGCTTCTCAACGGTTTTACGTAGACGCCTCAACGCCGATTGTTTGCGCAGGTGAGATGCGCGGATGCTATAATGCGACGCACGGCGAGGGAAGGAGGCGGCTATCGAGACGCAACGCGAAACAACGGGCAAGCTCGAACGCGGGCGGGCGGGCGAAGGGCTTTCCCTACCCGCTATGACAGCGCTCATCGTGGGCGTCGCCTGCCTGTTCTCCACGCTGCTCATCTATTCGGGAACGGTCATCTCGTTTCTGCGCTTCGAGCATACGTTGCTGTTCGTGGGCACCTTCGCCGAAACCACCCTGTTGGCGGCCACGCTGTTCGGCGCGCTGTTCCTCGGCTTGTCGCTGGCGGGAAAGCGCCTGCCGTCCATGCTGCTGGGCGCCGGGGGCGGCATGCTGTACCTGTGCTGCGCGCTCGCGTTCGCGTACTTCTCCTGGTTCGGCAGCTTGGGTACGGCGCTGCTCATCGCGCTTGCCGTGGCCGCCGCCCTCGGCGACGTGTGCTTGGCGCTCACGTGGGGGGCGCATATGCGCGCGTTTCAAAATCAAGCGCGCGCTCGTCGCCGTTTCCCTTGCCAGCATGCTATCGGCCGGGATCTGCTTTCTGTACGCCGTGCTGCCCCTGCCAGGCGTGACGGTGCTGTTCGTGCTCAGCTCCATCGCGGCCGTCATCGTCCCTCTCGCGTTCTCGGGAACGGCGGACGGCACCGTGCAGACCACCCCCGAACGAGCCGAGGGCCGCACGACGGGCGCCACCCTGGCCTCGCTGGCCGACGTGATCGTCGCGCCCGGGCTGGGGCTGCTCGTGTTCGCGTTCGCGATGGCCGTCATGCGCACCGCGTTCAACGAGAGCCAGGACGCCTACCTGGCCGCGCTCGCGCTCGATGCCGCGGCGCTGCTGGCGTACACGACCCTGCGCAAAAAGCGCTTCGCGCTGCGAGGCGGCATGCACCAGACGTTCCTGCCGCTCATGGCCATGGTGCTGCTGGCGGCCACCAGCATCTCGGCATCGGTGGGCAGCGGTTCGGGGCTCGTGTCGTTTCTGACCTACGCGCTGTACGCGCTGGCGGCTATCCTCACGCTGGCCACGCTATGCGCCATCGCGAACGCGGGCGAGTTCTCGGCCGACCTCGTGTTCTCCACCGCCGTGCTGCTGTTCTGCGCAGCCTCCTTCGCCGGCCAGAGCTTCGCAAGCGCGCTCGACGACGACCTCGTCCATGTGGCGGTGACGGTCACCACCACGCTGTACGCGTTCGTCATGGTGCTCTCGTCGTACGTGCGCCGCACCCGCGATGCGCACGACGAACAACGCGCCGCCGAGCACGCCGAGGACGAGGCGACGCCCGCAAGCTCGCCCGACCGCTGCGCCCAGCTGGCGGACGCGCACAACCTCACGGCGCGCGAGCAGGAAATCCTCGCCTACCTCGCCGAAGGCCACAGCGGCGCCTACATCTCCGACGTGCTGTTCATCTCGCCGAACACGGTGCGCACCCACATCCACAACATCTATCGCAAGCTCGACGTCTCCTCGCGCGAGGACATCCTGCGTCTGACGAAAGGTTGATCTCGGTCGCACCGAGCCGAATACGAACTCGTCGGCATCGTCGCCCCAGCTCAGCTCCCCGCTCGTTGTTCGCCGAAAATATATGTTGTGATTTCGTGAAGAGGGGTGGTATAATAATCCGTGCATTTACAGAGGCTTTGATGCTTCGGTAAAGATAAGGGTTCTGTTTTTTGGAGGGGGCAGAACCCTTTGTCTTTCTTTGGGACGTTCGCGTCCCATTTTTTATGCCTGCGTTCCGCGCTATGCGGCATCGTCCAGCACGTCTTCCAGGAACGCTTGATCCGTTTCAAGCACCCCTAACACGATGTCGGCCAACGCCCGATAGAATCCCGTGCGTGCAACGCGTTGCACGTCGTCGGCGAAATCGGGAACCCAGTTCAGCAGATGCTCCTCGAGAAACGCACGGCGAGCCTCCAAAAGGTTCGCGCACGATCCATCGTCCCCCGCTTCCAGCGCCTCGGCGGCGCGCTCTCCCAACAGCTGCATGAACTCCAACTCGAACGCCAGATGATCCTCGGGCTCGCACGCTTCGTCCACCAACACCACCTTTGCCGCACGGTACGCCGCCAGCACTTCGTCGCGCGCATCCTGCATCAGCAGATGCTCAGGCGAGGTGTATACCGACTCGTACGGAAAAGCCACCTGCTCTCGATCCTGCGTCACGCCGATGAACGTATGCAGGAAGTCCACGGCCAAATCGCCGCGCTGGCGCTCTCCGCCTGCGTTCAGATAAGCGCACAACCCTCGATAGCCCGCATCGAGATGATCGTTGCCGCTCGCGGCAGGAAACCTCATCGCGCGCAGCCTCCCGAGAGCCTCGTCATCCACCTCGGTGCGCAACAAACGCGCCACGAACCCGTACGCCGCACTCTGCTGCCGGAGCGCCTCGGCCAAGGCGCGCATTCCCTCGTCAATCATCATGCCTCCTTCGCGGCAACGCCGCTTTCGTCGTCTTCTCCATCGCGCAGCGCTTCCAGCAAGTCGAGACCGCGCTCCGTGACATGCCAGGCATCGGCCCACTCCATTGCATCTATGCGCTCCAGCTCGCCCAGGAAATATCCGGCGAACAAGCGCGGATTCTGCACGAGCGGATGAGGGTCGATCACCGCGTCGATGGCGCTTTTGTCGCGCGGGCATTCGGCGGCGAACTCCAGCAAGGCGCGATACACCGGCAGGTAGACCGCGTCCTTGGCCAGCAGCGCCTGCGCCTTCGCGCCGATAGGATCGGAATCGAGATACGCAACGCCGGCTTCGGTGATCGCCCATACGCCCTCGGCCGGCGCAGTCGTCACGAAGTTGCCGTCCTCGTCCACGGCAAGTTCGGGTTCCTCTCCCGTTTCAAGGGCAGCTTGCGCCGCTTGCTCTTCCTCGCTGGGTTCGTACGCCAGCGCGCCGTAGCGCTCCAGCAGCGCGCGCAGCTCCGCCGGACGATAGACCGAACGGTTGCACCGGAGCACCTCGTCCATGATCGAGTCCAGTTCGCTGGGCGTGCGCGGCGTACGGCACGCTTTCAACGCGGTCATCAGCACCTTCTGGCATCCCGGTGCGGCCTTGAACACCTCTTCGACATTCATTGCTCCTCCTTCGTATCGCGCTCGGCCGCAGAAGGCTCGAGCAGGGTTTTCTTGGACAGGAATGGAAACGTGATGGCGTGCACGGGACACGCGTCGGCGCACTCGCGGCACTTCACGCACTCGTTGAGCGGAGCGGAAGCCGCCCGATCATGCAAGTCGATGCCTTCCGGGCACGCGTCGGCGCACCGATGGCAGCGCTCGCCGTGAGCCGCATGCAAGCACGTCCCGACGTTCGCCTGCGGCCGGAACGTGCGGTTGCCGCGCGACACCAACGACAGCAGCGCTCCCAGCGGACAGAACCGATGGCACCATTTCCGCAGCACTGCCAACTCCAGCACGAGCATGGCTGGAAACACCAGAAGCGACCAGGTGACCTCGTTGAACTGGAACACCCTCCACACCACGACGAGCGTTCCGAACGTCAAACCGACCGGGCACACAAGGCAGAACACCGGGAACCCGAACGCAGCCGTCGAGAGGATGGCCCCGCCCAGCACCCAGTTGCGCGAATCGCGCAAGCCCCCGCGCTCGGACGCCGGGACATCGAGAGGCCCGGAATCCGGTGAAGAAGCATCGCGCTTCGAGGCCTTCTTTCCTCGAAACACCCGTCTCAACAACGGGACGGGACAGCCCCAGGCGCAGAAGGCCCGGCCCAACAGCAGCGTCAGCGCTACGACCACCGCCAGCCCGATGAGCAGGGGCGGGACAACCGTTCTCGAAGCAATGGCCGCCTCGACACCGCCGAGCGGGCAGAGCGCCGCAATGTCCGCGATGCCGAACGAGCTGGGCGTGCCGGTGCCGGTGTGCAACGCCAGCCCCAAGCACACGAGAGCCGCCACGCCGAGCGCGCTCAGCACGCGCAACGTCGACGCCCTCACGCGCCGCTTCCCTTCCCGTTTCATACGATCATCTCGCTCTCGCCCTCAACCGTCGTCCTCCCCAAACGCTCGTAGCGCTCGGGCGCCACCACGACAACGCCCCGCCGAGACCCGCCCGCGAACGAACGGTACACGAGCGCGGGGCACACGTTCTCGCACACGCCGCAACCGTTGCACTTCGCTGCATCGATCACCGGATGCCCGACATCGTCCAACGCGATCGCCTCGTACGGGCACGCCTTCTCGCATTCGACGCATCCTTCGAAGTACGCGATGCAGCGGTCCTTCTGCACCACCGCCACGCCCAGCTTGTCGCGCTGGGGATCGAACGACCCCAACGCCCCGGTCGGGCAGGCCGTCTGGCACTTTCCGCAGAAATCGCAGTACCCTTTGTGGAAGTCGAGCACGGGGGTGCGAGCTTGCAGCAGCCCATCCTCCACATGCGCTACCCCACCACGTCGTCGGCGATGCCGAGCGACAGCGGTCGCACTTCACGCATGCAGCCACCAACGCGCCTTCGTCCTGGCCGCCCGGCGGTCGCAGCAGCCCGCCCTCGCCCGCGAAGGCGATCGCCGAGGCGCCCACGCCCGCGAGCGCGGCCGTGGCGGCGGTGAATCCCAGAAAGGCTCGCCTTGTGTAGTCAGCCATACTCTCGCCTTGCTTTCATCCTCGAACCCGGGCGCCGCGCGATACGGCGCTCGGGGGATCTCCGGTTACAACGCGAACCCGAAGTAGTTCGCCACTGCCGTGCCTACCAGCCACATCACCGCGCGAACGGCGACGGAGCCCACCAGGGCGCCCGCCAGCGCCACCACGCCCAACGAAAGCGCGCCGCCGGATTTACGCGCGACCAGCACGCCGCAAAACCGCCGGCGCCGCAGAACCGCACAGCACCACGGCCACCCAGAAGAGCGCGGCCTGATCGCCGAAGGCGGTACCGCTGACAAGGCCGAACGCCACCGTCAACACCAGCGACAGCGCACCGCCCGCCGCCGCGTACACGCCGGCTTTCTTCACGTCGCCCTCGTCAACCTTGAGCGCCGCACACAGCACCAGGTACAACGCCGCACCTGTCGCCAGCGCCGTTCCCAAGTAGGCCAACGGAAGCGCGACGGTGTTCCAGACCGGGCGCGACGTCATCATGTACGACACGCCGCAGGCGAACGCGAACGCCACGGCCAGCACGATACCCGTCGCGGCGAGCGCCTTGCGGGCTCCGGATGATGCCTCGCGCTTCACCAGCAGCGCGTATACCGCGATGCAAACCGCCAGCAGGCCCAGCAGCAAAGCTTCCAGGAAGATGCCCGCCGTAGGATGAGCCAGCACCGCCATCATGCGATCGACGTGCGACAGGTGCGTAGCCGACGCGATGCCGCCCACCACCAGCAGCGCCACCGCCACCGCGCATGCCGGCAAGCGCACCTTCGACGCCGCGCCTCCGCGAAATTCATCGAGGGCCGTGCAGGCGAACAGTCCGGCACCGCATCCCGACAGCACCGTGAACAGAACCAAAGACCACTGGATCGTCATGGCTACTCACCTTCCTTCCAAGCGGCGCGTTTCGGCGACAGAATGTAGTGCGTCGCCGGATGGTTCCCCACATCTTGCAGGGTGTGGATGCTGGCGGGATCGGCCGCGGCAAGAGCCTTCGACGCATCGGACGAGGGGTCGTCGATATCGCCGTAGAACCGGGCGCCGGCCGAGCACGTGCGCACGCACATGGGAAGCTCGCCGTTCTTGGACAAATGCGCGCACAGCGTGCACTTCTCCACCACACTCTCGGCCGCGTTCCATGAACGCACGCCGTACGGGCAGGCCATCATGCAGTATTTGCAGCCGATGCACTTCTCCTTGTCCACCAGCACCATGCCGTCGGCGTCGCGATAGCTGGCCCCGGTGGGACACACGTTCACGCAGGGCGCATCCTGGCACTGCTGGCACATGGTGGGCAGGAAATACATCTCCAAATCGGGATATTCGCCGAAAGGCCCGCGTTCCACCACCTTGTTCCAGTACTCGCCCAATGCGATATTGTTCTCGTTCTTGCAGGCGATCTCGCAGCCGTGGCAGCCGATGCAGCGGTCGAGATCGACGACGATAGCGTAATGAGCCATTATTTGAACACCACCTCAGTGGATTCGCTGAATTCAGGCATCCACGGTTCGAAATCGGTCGGGTTGATCCATGCGCCTTCAGGCGCGCCTTCGGGAGCCGGGTACACCTTCACCGTGAAGCCGCGCAGCGTGTACGTGCCGTGCTCGGGGCTGTAACGCCCGTCGGTCTTGGTGAGGATGTTCACGTTCATCTCAGTCCAGGCCTTGCTCGGCGTGTCGGTGTCCAGGTACTCGGGATTCCAGAAGCGTTCCATGTGCACGGCGTCTTTTGCGATGCCCGCTGTCACATGCGCCTTCCCGCGCACCTTGCCGCGACGGCTTTCCACCCACACCCACTGCTCGTCCTCCACGCCGTACTTCTCGGCGGTCTCGGGATGGATGCTGACCAGCGGCACCGGATACAGCTCGCGCAGATACGGAATGTTGCGCAACGTGCCGTGATGGTAGTGCGGAATGCGTCCCTGGGTCAGCATGATGGGATATTCCGTATCGGTGAGGTTCGTCTCCTCGGGCTCCAGATAGTAGATCAAAGGATCGTAATCTTCGTCGGCCGGCGGCATGACGTAGGATTTGCCCTCGGCGCTCGCCCACGGCTCGCCCGTGCGGCCTAGCATGAGCGTGCCTTCCGAATACGGCTCGACCTTCTTGGACGGCGTGTTCCAGCCCTTCTCCTTGCCCGTCTTCGGATCGATGGTCTTGTAGGTGTAATACGTCAGGTAGTCTTCCTTGGAGATCCACTCGTACGTGCCCATCTCGGCCAGTTCGTCCCAGCTCATAGGCAGCGAGCCCATATGGAAGTCCATCATTTCCTGCTGGCCGCGCCAGTACACCAGATCGGTGCCCAGCGTTGCCAGGTATTCCTTGTCGAAGGCCTTCTGAGCGAACGGATTGCCCAGCTCGGCGCAACGATGCGCGATCTCCGACCAGATGACGCCCTCGTTCACCGTTTCGTACAAGTGCACCACCGGCTGGCGGATGATGATCTTGTTCGCGTGGGCGATGGTGAAATAGCTCTCCAGCCACTCCTGCGTGGGCAGAACGTAATCGGCCGCTTCGATGGTGAGGCCGTGGGGTACATGTACAGATGGCAGATCATCTCCATCTTGTCGATGATCTCGGACAGCTGCCCCGCGTTGCCGATCATCGCATGCTTGTTGCCAGAGCGCTCCATCCAGTTGCGCGGCTGGTACGGCTCGCCTGTGGTGATGGCCTTGAACACCGTGGGGATGTGCGCATGCGACCAGATGCCCAGGCCCTTGTGCTCGCGATACCCTAGGCGCTTCTCCAGCATATCGCCTGTGACCAGCGTGTTCATAGTGCCGAGATCCACCTTGTTCGGCGGGTCGGGGAAACGCTGCAGCAGCGCGCCCGGCTTCTCCACGTTGCCCAGCAAGAACTCCAGGATGCAGGCGCCTTCCGTACCCTGGGCCGACTGAGGGCTCATGTCGGTGGCCACGCCCAGAACCAGGCCGGACGGCGCGTTCTCCGCGTAGATGCGGATGGCCTTCTCCACCTGGTCCTTCTCAAGGCAGCATACCTCGCAGCCCTTTTCGAGCGTCCATTCGTCCACGCGCTCCTGCAGCAGCGTGAACGCCGTGGGGTATTCGACGCCGTCGATCTCGTACGTGCCGAAGAACGCGGGGTCCAGCGCTTCGTCGTACGGCCATGGCAGCGCCTTCGCGGAGTTCGTCTTCTGATCCCACACCACGAACGTCTTTTCCGCATCTTCCGCATCGGCTTCGCCCAGGCCCACTTCGTAGGCGCGCAGCATCTTCTTCGTATCGGTGTCGATGAGGTACGGCAGGTTCGTCCAACGCTTGCAGAAATCTTCGTCGTACAGCTTGTTCTCGATGATGTAGCGGATCCACGTCATCATAAGCGCCACGTCGGTTCCGGGACGAATGGGCAGCCACACGTCGGCCATAGCCGCATCGGGCGTGAAGCGAGGGTCCACCACTACCATGTTGAGCCCCTGCTCGCGTGCGCGCAGCTCGGCAATGGCGCGCCCCGAACCGCTGGGCGCGTGGTAGCTGGTGCAGGTGCCCCACATGACCAGCGTCTGGATAGGATTGTCCTCCGGGAAGTACAGCGACGAACAGCCGCCGTACTTGGAATCGGCCATCGACGTGGTGCCCGACTTGCTGCCGCCGTACATGAGCGAGAACGTGGCCATGCGCGGCAGGAAGCACTGCGCGCAGCCCGGCTCGAAGATGTTCGGCGATCCCAACGCCTGCGTGAAGCGACACGGCGAGCTGAAGTGCGGGTTCCCGCCGCCGCCCGTAGAGGTCACCAGCGACTCGCCGCCGTACTTGAAGAAGTCCTGCGTGAGCTTCTGCGCGATCTCCTCGATAGCCTGATCCCAGCTGATGCGCTCGAAGCTGTTCGTGCCGCGCTCCCCCACGCGCTTCATGGGGTACTTGTTGCGACAGGGGTTGTACAGCGCTTGGATGCCCGAAAGGCCCTTCGCGCACAGGCCTCCGCGGCTGATGGGGCTTTCCGGATTGCCTTCGAGCCGAATGACGCGTCCGTCGCGCACCGTCGCGATGACGGCGCAGCTGCAGATGCACGCTTGGCACGAGGTGTAGACCTTCTTTGTTTGGGAGGTCGTCTCGTCGGCATGCGCTTCGCGGAACGTCGCGCCGTCGACCGCCGTCGCGCCGAATGCGGCAAGCGCTCCGGTGGCGGCTGCGGCTTTCACGAACCCGCGCCTCGACATGTTGAGCTGACTCATACACATCGCCTTTCTCTCTCGTCTCCTTACGGCCGCAGGGGTAGAACGTTCCTGCGACCTTCACGAGAGAGATTGTGCGCGCGACGAAGGCGCTCGCCTATCGCCTGGAAGGGCTAAACCGGCTGACTGCAGGAGTAAACTGTCTTTTCATCAGGAGAAACAACCCTTAGACAAAGCAATGGCCGCAGAGGCGGCCATCGAGGGGAGGCGAGATCGTTAACGGCTCAGCGCATCACATGCTCGGTGGCGTCGATGAACTCCTGACGCGTGTGCACGCCCGTCTTGGCGTAGATGCTGCGGATATGCGCCTTCGCAGTGTTGTCGGAGATGACCAGCGCCTCGCCGATGGACTTCGCATCGCGGCCGCGCAGCATAAGCTCGAACACTTCGCGCTCGCGTGCAGTGAGGTTGTGATCGGCCGCGAACCCATCGGCATCGACCCCGGACCCCATCTCGGCGATCACCTCCTCGGAAAACATGTCGCGAGAGTCGTCTGCGACGACGGCATCGCGAACGACATCGAGCCCGTCCGATACCGACGATTTCGGGGCCACCGCTTCGACCGCCAGCCATCCCGCGCTGGTGATCTTGCGCACATCGCTTTCCCTGAAAATCAGCATGGATGCTGCCACCAGCAAAAACGCCAACACCAAGCCGACGATGAACGACTCAGAGCCATCCATCTCGGCAAGCGGGTAACCCTGCCCCACGACGAGCCCTGCCAACGAACCGAGCGCGAAAACCGAGCGTCCGTACCCGAACACCTGAATCGAACTCCAATAATCGCTGCGAGCCAAATACGTCAGCAAGCACCACATGAACAGAGAGAACAAGCAGTACACCAGCACGATCACCGCCGCAGCGGCCATATTGCCCGCATCCGACGAGAACACCACCACCACGGCCAGCACGAGCATGAGCACGAGCGGGTAATACGCCACGCCGAAATCGAACGATTTGAGCAAGCTGCTCACCAGCACCAACACGAAGCTGACCAAAATGACCAGCGACACGCCTATCGTGCCGCTCGCTAACGACGCCTCGGCATCTTGCAGGGCGAAAGCGCCCTTCGACAGGTTCGCCATGAACGTGAGCAGGAACACCACTACGAGGAAGCGCGCGAACGCGAAGACGCTTGCACGACGCGTGGCCGCATCGATGTCGGCCGCGCGGCGACGCACAAGTCCGCGCGTCGCGTCCGCGTCGGACTCGAACAGCGTCATCAACGCGGCGGCCAACGGCAATAGCGCCGCCACCAACAGCGCGATCTGCGGCACAGTGCCCACCACGAAGAAGAAGACGAGCCCGGAGGCCAACTCGGACAGCGCCGTGTTCGTCACGGCCACCACCGGACGCGTCGCCGCGTAGATCTGACCGGCGCGTACGGCAATGAACGCGGTGCCGACGCCCGTTAGGAGCGCTCCCGACACGAACAGCAGGTTGGCTCCGTCAAAGAACAGAAACGCGCCCGCATATTCCATCAACATGCCGACCGACGAGATTACGCCCGCAAGGCACATAACGCCCTTGCGCGCCAAAACGAGAGAAGCCTTTTCATGGAACAACGCCAACAGAGCCGCGACCAGCGCGAATGCAACGGTCGACCAAGCATACATGGAGAACGAGCACGATGCGGACCCTGTCCCGTTCGCTACGTAGCTCCAGATCGGCGCCGTATACACCACGAGGATCCACGAACGCCAGAAACAGTACGTCAGGTATTTCGCCGCCGGCCAAGCCCTCATACGTCCCCCTCGCCCCTTCGGCACCCGACATCACCCGTCAATGCCGTCGCCATACGTCCCATAGTACTTCATACGCTCGCTTCGATACGTTCGCGGCAAGATTAAACTCGCAAGCGAGAGGAGTAAACTCCCCTGCCCGCCTCCCCTACAGCGGCCGTCTGGCTTCGATAGCGCGGCCGAGGGTAACCTCATCGGCGAACTCGAGGTCGCCGCCGACGGGCAGGCCGCTGGCGGGACGGGTGACGGCGATGCCGAGCGGCTTGATGAGTCGGGCGAGGTAGGTCGCCGTGGTCTCCCCCTCAACGTTGGGGTTCGTGGCCAGCACCACTTCGCGCACCTCGTCGGATGCGAGGCGCTTCATAAGCTGGGCGATGCGCAGCTCGTCGGGGCCGATGCCCTCCATCGGGGAAAGGGCGCCGCCCAGCACATGGTACACGCCGTTGTACACCGCGGTGCGCTCGATGGGCGGGATGTCGCGCGGCTCGCTGACCACGCAGATGATGCCTGCGTCGCGCTTGGACGACTGGCAGATCTCGCACAGGTCGTCCTCGGCGTAGTTGAAGCAGCGCGAGCAGAAGCGCACCGTTTCCTTCACCTCGGCGATGGCATCCGACAAGCGCAGCGCCGTAGCCTTATCGGCGTTGAGGATCCAGTACGCGATACGCTGCGCCGACTTCGGCCCCACGCCCGGCAAGCGCTCAAGCTCGTCGAGCAGTTTCTGAATGGACGGCGCAGCGTACATGATCGCGATTCTCTCCGAACCTGGTTACATGAGGCCCGGGATGTTCAAGCCGCCGGTCGCGGCGTTCAACCGCTGGGAGCTGATCTCGGACACGCCGCGCAGCGCCTCGTTCACCGCGGCGGCCACCATGTCCTGCAGCATCTCGACGTCCTCGGGATCCACGGCCTCGGGGTCGATGACGATGCTGTCCACGGTCATGTCGCCGTTCGCAACCACCTTCACCATGCCGCCGCCGGCGGTGGCCTCGAACGTCATGTCCTTGATCTCCTCTTGGGCGCGCGCAAGCTCGGCCTGCATCTTCTGCGCCTGCTTCATCATGGCGCCCATGTTACCGCCGCCGCCGGGAAAACCGCCTCGTTTCGACATCGTCGTCTCCTATCTGTCATGGTCGTTTCGAACAAGCCGCATACGTGCGGCGAACTAGCTGTCGCGCTATTCTCTCACTTCTTCGACGCGCACGCCATCGCCGAAACCGGCGGCCAGAATGGCCTGCAGCTCTTCGGGCGATTGCCGCACCGCAGGCTCGGGCGTCGCCGACGTGCGAGCATCCACCGGAGTCGGAGCCGGAGCCGCGGGAGCCGGGGCGGCAGCAGGCGTCGGCGCCGAAGCTGGATTCGGAGCAGGCGCGGGCGTCGGCGCGGACGAGACGTAACCGTCATCGTACGGAACCACCTCGTCCTCGTACGGAGGTATGTCGTAGTCCGGCACGGGCATCGGGCGCGGCGCGGGAGCAGAAACCGCCGGAGCCGCCTGCTGAGGCTGCTGCGGGCGCTGGGCCGGAGCAGGCGTCGGACGCGGCGTCGGCGACGGCGCGGAAGCCGACGTCGGCGCAGGACGCGCGG
>ENA-OQDA01000286-OQDA01000286.1-human-gut-metagenome-genome-assembly--contig:-NODE-286-length-21677-cov-5.723991_pt1 | contig 21677 bp, 19 predicted proteins | sample MGYA00242771_ERZ504603 | MGnify/ENA primary metagenome ERZ504603 (study PRJEB26092, sample SAMD00036328) | human gut metagenome | host: Homo sapiens | study: EMG produced TPA metagenomics assembly of...
CTCCATGATGGAGTCTGCCGAACTCACATGTTTGTCAACCGGATAAGATACACGCTCTGCCCCTGCCTTCTGTACAAAAGAAAACAAGAAGCAAATCCAAATCCATATAAACAACAAACGTTTCAACCGCAATTTCTCCTTATAGAATTGGGACAAATATACAGAAGAATTTGTGTAATGCAAAAACATGTTCCATAAAGAAGCGGGAATGACACTTGTGACACCCTTTATTATAAAACATATGTTACGCGCGCGAGACAATAATACACAAGCACACATAGTTTGTGCGAGATAAATACGAACCTATATTAATTGTTATAAAAAGGGTGCCACAAGTGTCATGTACAGAATGATTCGTAATTGTGACACATGAAAATTACTAATCACGACGCACTAAGATTACTAATCGTGATGCGGAAAGATTACTAATCATGGCATGTAACAAACGCAAGCTTTGGGTCGTTTTTCCATAACAAGCAGGCTTTTTCAGGGGGTCTATTCTCAAAAAACACTAATATTTTCGAGAATACCCCCTAAAAAAAGAGGGGGTAGTTCAGAAAAAACATGTATTTTTGCGCCCAACAACCAATAAAAGGAGAGACTTATATGTCAAAAATGCGATTTTTTGCTTTGCAAGAACTTGCCAATCGGCAACCTCTTGAAGTGACCACCCCTTCAAACAAACTGTCCGACTACTACGGCAGCCATGTCTTCGACCGTAAGAAAATGCAGGAATACCTGCCCCGTGAAGCCTACAAAGCCGTAACCGACGCCATTGAAAAAGGCACTCCCATCAACCGCGAAATGGCAGACTTGATTGCCAACGGCATGAAAAGTTGGGCAAAATCCCTCAACGTCACCCACTACACGCACTGGTTCCAACCCCTAACGGATGGAACTGCTGAAAAGCATGACGGCTTCATCGAATTCGGCGAAGGAACAGAAGTGATCGAACGTTTTTCCGGCAAACTGCTCATCCAGCAGGAACCGGATGCATCCTCTTTCCCCAACGGAGGTATCAGAAACACATTCGAAGCACGAGGATATACTGCTTGGGATGTTTCCTCACCTGCCTTTGTGGTAGATACCACACTTTGCATCCCCACTATCTTCATCTCTTATACCGGCGAAGCGCTCGACTACAAGACTCCATTGCTCAAAGCCTTGGCAGCCGTAGACAAAGCAGCGACAGACGTATGCCAGTTGTTCGACAAGAATATCACACGCGTTTATACCAATTTAGGCTGGGAACAAGAATATTTCCTCGTCGACTCGGCACTGTACAATGCCCGCCCGGACCTTTGTCTGACCGGACGTACCCTGATGGGACACTCCTCGGCCAAAGACCAGCAGCTGGAGGACCACTATTTCGGCTCCATCCCCCCACGTGTCACAGCTTTTATGAAAGAACTGGAAATCGAATGTCACAAACTGGGTATCCCGGTCAAGACCCGCCATAACGAAGTAGCTCCCAACCAGTTTGAGCTGGCGCCTATCTTTGAGAATGCCAACCTTGCCAACGACCACAACCAGCTTGTGATGGATCTGATGAAACGCATCGCACGCAAGCATCACTTCGCCGTACTGCTTCACGAAAAACCCTACAACGGCGTGAACGGCTCCGGCAAGCACAACAACTGGTCGCTTTGCACCGATACGGGTATCAATTTGTTTGCACCGGGCAAGAATCCGAAAGGGAACATGCTGTTCCTTACCTTCCTGGTAAACGTACTGATGATGGTATACAAAAACCAGAACTTGCTGCGCGCCTCCATCATGAGTGCCGGAAACAGCCACCGTCTGGGAGCCAATGAAGCGCCTCCCGCCATTCTGTCCATCTTCCTGGGCAAACAGCTGTCTTCCATCCTCGACGAGATAGCCCGCCAGATAAGCAGCAGCAAGATGACATCGGAAGAAAAGACAACACTGAAATTAGGCATCGGACGTATTCCCGAAATATTACTGGATACCACCGACCGTAACCGTACTTCTCCATTCGCCTTCACCGGCAACCGCTTTGAGTTCCGTGCCGCAGGTTCATCTGCCAACTGCGCCGCCGCCATGATTGCCATCAATGCGGCTATGGCCAATCAGCTGAACGAGTTCAAAGTATCCATCGACAAACTGATGGAAGAAGGAGTCGGCAAGGATGAAGCCATCTTCCGCATTATGAAAGAGACCATCATCGCCTCCGAGCCTATCCGCTTTGAGGGTGACGGCTACTCCGAACAATGGAAGCAGGAAGCCGCCCGCCGTGGGCTGACCAACATCTGCCACGTTCCCGAAGCCTTGATGCACTACATGGATAACCAGTCCCGTTCCGTACTCATCGGCGAACGTATCTTCAACGAAACGGAGCTTGCCTGCCGCTTGGAAGTAGAACTGGAGAAATACACCATGAAGGTACAGATAGAAAGCCGTGTGCTGGGCGACCTTGCCATCAACCACATCGTACCGACTGCCGTTATCTACCAAAACCGTCTGCTGGAAAATCTCCGTGGCCTGCGCGAGACCTTCTCTCCCGAAGAATACGAAGTCCTCAGTGCCGACCGGAAAGAGCTTGTACGCGAAATTTCCAAGCGCGTAACAGCCATCAAGGTACAAGTACGCGAAATGACCGAAGCCCGCAAAGTAGCCAACCACATGGATAACTACAAAGACAAGGCTTTCGCTTACGAAGAAACCGTACGCCCTTATCTGGAAAGTATCCGTGACCACATCGACCACCTTGAGATGGAAATTGATGATGAAATCTGGCCGCTTCCGAAATATAGGGAGCTGCTGTTTACAAAGTAGGCCTCTCCCTAGCCCCTCCCCCGTAGGGAGGGGGATAGAGATACTACGATAAACAATTAAGTTACTACGATTTACGATTTGACGGTTTACGGTTGGAGTTACTCATACAATCATAAACCCACCTGCTAATGAGTAGTTGTTTAACAATACAAACTTCAATCGTAAATCGTCTAATCGTAAATATATAGATTTTCCTTCATCTCCCCCCTACGACATCTTTTTGTCATATTTGTGCAATATTTAATTTTTTCTTTTTACATTTGTGCTGTATAACACAGTTTTGCAGCAGTTATGGTAAAAGTAAACTTGTCTGATATTAATGTTCCGGAGTTGATTGCAGATATATGGTCTCCCTTGAATGACGAACAACGGGAATTCCTCGCCAACCACTTCACACTCCAGAACTACAAAAAAAATCGAAGTCAGTCCATTGCCGTAAGGCCGAAGGACACCTACGCCATTTCGATTGTGTCTGCTGAGTGGAAAGGTCAAAATCTATAAAGACGGAGTCGGTGGTAGAAGCCAGATTATCCGTATGATTAAACCTGTCGAATATTTCGGTTACCGCCCTTACTTTGCAAAAACAGACTATGTCACGGCAGCATCTGCATTCGAGCCGTCTCTTGTTTGCCAAATCCCCATGACTGCCTTGATGACTCTGCTCACACAAAACAACGACCTTGCCATGTTCTTCATCAAGCAATTGTCCGTTGACTTGGGCATTGCCGATGAACGCACTGTAAACCTGACGCAGAAACATATCCGCGGAAGACTCGCAGAATCCCTACTATTCCTCAAAGAAAGTTATGGTTTGGAGGAAGACGGCTCCACCTTGAGTATCTATCTCTCGCGTGAAGATCTGGCCAATTTGTCAAACATGACCACTTCCAACGCCATACGTACGTTGTCACAGTTTGCCACAGAACGGTTAATCACCATCGACGGGCGTAAAATCAAAATCATAGACGAAGAAAAGCTGAAGAAATCAGCAAGATAGGATAAGGAATAAGTGACAAGGGATAAGCGATTAGGGGTTAGCATAATAAAACACATTGTTGCCATCCTAACCCCTAATCACTAATCACTTAAATCAGTCCATTTCGCAGACAAATATCTTTCCGCTTCAATGGCTGCCTGGCAACCAGTTCCGGCAGCGGTGATGGCTTGACGATAGTGAGGATCAGCAACGTCTCCGGCGGCGAATACGCCCGGCACTTTGGTACGCGGTGTTCCCGGCTCGGTGACGATATAACCTACTTCGTCCGTATCTACATAAGTGGATTTGAAATATCTGAGTGGGTTTATGGCCGATAGCCAAGAAGAAACCGTCAATAGCCACATCATAGCGCTTCTCATCAGGTTCACCCATACGCTGTACCAAATGTACACCTTCCACACCGTTCTCTCCAAACAAGCCTACGGCATTATGTTCGAACAGTACTTCAATCTTGTCATGCTTCATCACACGCTCCTGCATAATCTTGGAAGCGCGAAGATAAGGTTTGCGGACAATCAGATAAACCTTGGCAGCCAGTCCGGCAAGGTAAAACAGCTTCCTCGCAGGCAGTATCTCCACCCCCTACAACAGCTACCGTTTTCTTGCGGTAGAAGAAACCGTCACAAGTGGCACAAGCGCTGACACCCATTCCCGCATATTTCTTTTCATCCTCCAGCCCCAGATACTTCGCAGCGGCACCTGTAGCAATAATCAGCGTTTCAGCCTCAATCATCTTTTCGTCATCAATCGTAATCTTGTAAGGTGCTTCAGCAAGATTGGCTGCGGTAGCAACTCCATAACGCAAATCTGCACCAAAACGTTCGGCTTGCTTCCGCAGGTCTTCCATTAATTCCGGACCTCCGATACCTTGGGGATAACCGGGGAAATTCTCCACATCAGTAGTGGTTGTCAACTGGCCACCGGGCTGCAATCCTGCATAAAGTACCGGTGAAAGATTGGCACGGCCTGCATAAATAGCGGCAGTATAGCCGGCAGGACCCGAACCGACAATCAGACATTTTACTTTTTCTGTTTCCATCATTATATTATTTACTATTTGACTATTTACAATTTACTATTTAGCGCATGTCGATGACTTCAGCCGTGGGATAGGCTTTTTTGTCAAAGACAAAGAAACTATCCGGATAGGATTGTCCGGTCTGGTAGTTATTAATAAGGATAGTAGTCATATACTTACTCCCCCGTGGTGCCAAGTCCACTTGATGCAGACGATACGTATCCTTTGTCACAAACAGATAGACACTTTCAGGGTCTCTTCTCTTGTCGGCAGCAGTCATGGTGATGTAATAAACAGACTTGTCTTGCTTACCACCGACACTGCTCAACTTCAATCTGTATCCCTGCTTGTAGAGGGACAACCAAGCATACGGATTAAGAGTCTGCAATTCCTCCTGCGTAGGTTCCGATACATTCACCTCATCTGCCGAAGCCACATAGCTCCACTGCGTATGTCCGTCAAACCAAGTCTTCATTCCCTCGGTCTCAACCACAAACTTCTCACCTTCCAGATAGAGAACTCCCGCATAAGAGCCTTGTTGTTCGTTCACGGTAAACGCCAGCTTCACCCCTCCCGCTTTCCGAAAGGCTTCGGCTGTACGCTCCAATATATTCTTGGCATCCGGTTGTTGTGCCGACATCGGCACAGCAAACAACAGCAATAGCACACCAAGTAAAAGCTTATCAAATTTCATCATTCTATAAATAACCATTCCTTATTGCAAATTGTTTAACCGCATTTCCAGGTCGCTCTCATCTATACAGAACACCTCACGCGCCTTACTACCTTGCGCCGGTCCCACAATCCCCGCTTTCTCCAACTGGTCCATGATGCGGCCGGCACGATTATAACCGATGGCAAACTTACGCTGAATGAGCGATGTGGAACCCTGCTGGTGAATAACAACGAGACGGGCTGCATCCTCGAACAAAGGATCGAGACGTCCCATATCCACATCCCCCAAATCACCTCCTGCATTTTCATCCACATATTCGGGCAGATAGAAAGCAGTGGGGTAACTCTGCTGGCGGGCGATAAACTTCGTAATCTCCGCCACTTCGGGCGTATCGATAAAGGCACACTGCACACGCACCGGGTCAGCTCCCTGCAGGAATAACATATCACCGCGGCCTATCAGCTGGTTGGCTCCCGGACGGTCGAGGATGGTACGCGAATCGACCATTGCCGATACACGGAAGGCGATACGCGCCGGGAAGTTGGCCTTAATCGTACCCGTAATGATGTTTGTTGTCGGTCGCTGTGTAGCGATAATCATATGTATACCCACGGCACGCGCCAACTGGGCGATACGTGCGATGGGCAGTTCCACATCCTTACCGGCTGTCATAATCAAGTCACCGAACTCGTCGATAACGACTACGATATAAGGCATGAACTTATGCCCCTTTTCCGGATTCAGACGACGGTTGATGAACTTCTCGTTATACTCCTTGATATTGCGCACATGGGCAGCTTTCAGCAAGTCATAGCGAGTATCCATCTCCACACAGATGGAGTTCAAAGTCTGCACCACCTTCGTGACGTCCGTAATGATGGCATCTTCCCCGTCGGGTAATTTCGCGAGGAAGTGATGCTCAATCACGGAGTAGATGCTGAATTCTACTTTTTTGGGGTCTACCAGCACAAACTTCAGCTCTGCCGGATGCTTCTTATATAATAAGGAGGTGATGATGGCATTCAACCCCACGGACTTACCCTGACCGGTAGCACCGGCAACGAGCACGTGCGGCATCTTGCACAAATCCACCATAAACACTTCATTCGTAATCGTCTTACCCAGTGCGATGGGCAAGTCGTAAGTAGACTCCTGGAACTTCTTGCTGCCGATAATACTCTGACCGGATACAATCTTCGGATTGGAGTTGGGCACTTCGATACCAATCGTACCCTTTCCTGGAATGGGAGCGATGATACGGATGCCGAGCGCCGAAAGGCTGAGGGCAATATCATCTTCCAGACCGCGTATCTTCGAAATGCGGACGCCCTGCTCGGGAGTGATTTCATACAGTGTCACCGTAGGACCTACCGTCGCCTTAATGGTACTGATTTCTATACCGAAACTACGCAGAGTATTGATAATCTTATCCTTGTTCGCGTTCTGCTCTACCATGTCAATGGTCGGACCATTGTCATCGTAATGCTTCATCAAGTCTATTGTGGGGTAATGATAGTTTTCCAAATCCAGACGGGGATTGTACGGCTCCTTCTCCGTTCCCACATACTCCTCCTCTTCGGCCTTTTCAACCTGGAATGCCGGCTCCTTCTCTACCGGCTGTTCCCGAAAAGGGGGTACCGGCTCCGGTGCAGGAGTCTCAAAAGTCATGGTAACATCCTCATCCGCAGACTTGGCTGGCTTTACCTTTCCATCACTTCCACCCAAGTCAAGGGTGATTTCATTCAGCGGTTCGTCCTCTTCTTCCTCTGTGGCAACCTCCTCCTCCTTTTCAAGAACCTTTTCCGGCTCCGCAGCTTCCGGTGTCGGAGCAGTAGTCTTTTCCTTTGCACCCCAAGAGGTCTTGAACTCTTCCGGCGTTTCACCCTGCACACTTTCCGCCTTCTCCTTACGCTTCAAGAAGCTGAGACTAAACAATCTGCGCAACCAGATGACAGTCCGTGCACTCAGATAGATGAGGAAGCAGATGGCAGTTACCAACAATAGCAGCCATACTCCCGGCACACCGACTTGAGACACAAGCCAGTTGCTGACATTGTATCCGTGCATACCGCCCAGATAGAGGAAAGAGTCCTTGTACTGGTCTACAAACACAAAACCGAAAAATACCGAGAACCACACCAGCATCAACGAACAGCCGATGAACCACTTCCACAAGCGCACCACACGCACCCGCATCAGCTTCAATCCCGCCACAGCCAGGAACACGAGAATCAGGAAAGACGATACGCCGAAACAATCATTTATCAGATAGCTGGCCAACTGCGCACCGCGGCTACCGGCGTAGTTCTTCACCCCATTATTGGTGGAAATCAGCTCCTGCGCACTGCCTCCGTCAATGATGCTCTGGTCTGCCGCTCCCGTGAAAAAGAACGACGAAAAGGCGAGCAACAAATAAACCGAAAAGATTACCAGTACCAAGCCGATAACGAAATGAACAGTTTCACTTCTAAATAACGCTGCCACTTTCCCAAAAAACGAGAGTGACAGCTCCGTATCTTTAGCTGTTGAATTTTTCTTTGCCATATTTTTTAAATAACTATTGAGAATTGATTGCAAAAATAATAAAAACTATCCTTCTGCCGCGTTGTTTTCATTCTTTAATTTCTCGTCTGCCGATTATAGGTATTCCTAATCTACAACTGCAGTTTTATCGCATGTTTTACTTACATGCTTGCATGAAATGACATAGCGCACTAATTTACAACAGATTGCGCCATGCAAGCAGACCTCATGCAAGCATGCAGGCAGATTTTGCTTACATGACGCAATCCATGCAAGCCCTATACGCATCAACCTACTCTTTTTCCTTCAAAAAATAAATCGGCTGTTTCTGCAACCCTTTGTTCACCAACACATTCTCCTCACAAAGACGACGAATCTGCCGCGTCGCAGTCGTGCGGGTCATGCCGCAAATCGACTGTACAACACTGCGGGTGATGAACTCATTCTTACGTAGATAGTTCACCACTTTTTGCTTCACCTCATCATCCGTCAGCCTCTTTTTCGTGAGATTCCGCAATTTCAGCGGCTTTACCTTCAATACTCCTATCTCACTGCGCAGCGCCTTGTCCGGTCTGAAAGTGATGTTTTTCAACTTCACCTTAGTACTTTTCCGCTTTGTCTCCAGTGTCACCGGTTCCGTGCAGGTCAGCGTGGGAACAAAGTAACCGATGCCGTCCAAATGTACCTGCCTGCCCTCCCCCAGCTCGCGTCCCACAAAATGCGACAAAGCATCGAGTACCGCCAGTACATCCGTCTCGGTCAGCGAGCAGTATTCTTGTATATGCCTGCGCAGCTCATCGGTCGTCGTGGAGCCGTTCAGTTTAATCCGGGGATGCAGGGTCAGTTCTTCCCCTTGTTTATCCTTCGTTTTCGGGTTTTCGTACCAATCAAATAAAATTGCCATATTCTTTCCTCCATTTTTAGATTCATTTCTGTTGCTGTCTGCAGGTTTCGCTCATGCAAAGTACCGGCTTTCATTAGGCAGAGCATAGGTCTTCCTTACGCAAAGAAGCGTTCTTCCTTCTGCTGAAAGCTTATCAAAAAAAAGATGCGCACAGCTGTGGTTTACCTTCTTCATATTTGTGATACACCTTCTTCACAACTATGAGAAAGACATTCCACGACTGTGCGCAACTACAAACTACAGAGGCAAAGATAATGAAAAGCAGGGGGCTTGGCAAAGGAATGCTAATCTTTTTCAATAGCAAGCATTATTTTCCGAATAGAACACTTTACAGTCCCGATAAATCCACTTTATAAAAAGTCGGAGCAACATTGCTTTTCTCGAAGAACATCGCCATATAGATCGGGGCATAGATAATCTTACCTGCGACGCGTAGATTACCGTTGTTGAACACAACTGCTTCGGAGAAGTCGTATTCCTCGCAATCCATGATGTTGGACAAAGCGCGGTGTGTCTCGTAATCTTTACCTGATTTTACCTCAATAGGCAGTACCTTACCCTCAAGCTCAATAACAAAATCCAATTCACCGCGCTTCTTGTTGTTGTAATAGTAGGGAACAATGCCGTGAGCCACCAACTCCTGCGCTACGGCATTCTCGTAAATTGAACCGAAATTGATGTCCTTATCACCTTTTATAATCCGCATCTGAATGCCCTCGGCATATTGGCTGGCCAGCAGTCCGATATCACTTTGGAAGAGTTTGAACAGATTGCGTGAACGTGCAAGCAGGAGCGGCATTTTCGGCTCCTCCACATTATAGACGGGTAGCGCCACGCCCGCGTTCGTCAGCCATAAAAAACTGTTCTCGACCCGGTCGAACTTTGCGTGCTCATTCAATCGTTTCAGTATGAAGCGTTTGTTTTTAGCGTTTAGCTCAGGGGGAATAAGATTAAAAATCTCCTCGATGTAGAGTTTGTTATTAGGATCATACTGGGCGATGTCACGTTTGTACAGACGAATGATATCCTGCTGCACAGTCATCACCTCTTGCAGGTTGTTACTCTCGAGATATTTGCTCACGACCGCAGGCATACCGCCCACAACAAGATAGAGCCGGAACAGCTCCATAATTTTGCCGTGGACAAACTCATCGACGGCAGTGCGATTCCGCCATGCCTCATGCAATGCCCCGATAACGGCGTCATTTATACCCACACACGAAATAAACTCCTCGAAATCGAGTGGGAACATATCCTTTACACCCATGTAGCCAACCGGTTCCGAGCGCAGGTCTTTCAATTCTACGCCCAGCAACGAACCGCTCAAGATGTAACGATACGAACCGTCATCCACCAGAAACTTAATTGCCGTAACAATATCGGGACATTGCTGTACTTCGTCGAAAAAGACGAGCGTTTCACCCTTGATGAGCGGCACGGAGGTGATTGCCGATAGACGGAGCAGAATATCACCGCTGCTCTTTGCTCCCTTGAACAAATCCACCGCTTCGGGCATCTCGACGAAATTGACTTCAATGAAACTTTTAAACGTCTTACCGAACTGACGAATGGAATATGTCTTACCTATTTGTCGTGCTCCGGTAATAAGCAGGGCGTTACGGTTAGTTTCGTAGTAATTGCGAATGTAATCATCTATCTTTCTTTTTATCATAACCTATTCTTGTTTATTCGATTATTAAATGCAATAATCACACTATGCCTCTTTTCCATTGCAAATATAAAGGATTTATGCCACTTTTCCAAGATTTACGCCTACACAAATTGCCGTTTTTCCAATTTAGTAACAGTATCCAAATGCATGCTTTATATGCCCACCGAAGAGGAACTGCAGAACAAGATTGAAAGACAGAAAAACTTTTACCGGTTGCAGCACACGGAAAAATCAATAGAGTAACGACGTATGGTGAAAAGATTGGTTATAATGACGAACACTCAACAACACTAATATCAAGCATGAAGATAGCAATAAAAAACATCCCGTCACATAATTGGAAACATTTTGTATACAGAGAGACGGGAGCAATGCCCTATATTTGCAACCGGTCAATCAATCACCGGCCATGAAAAACAGGTAGTTTATGAGAAATTTCATTGTATTATGCTTATTGGCATGTCTGGCATCATGTACAGACAAAAAAGAATTCCAGACAATAAGAGAACGAATCGATTTATCAGGAAATTGGAACAGTTCATTAGGGAACTGCACATTGCCCGGTACGACGGATGAAAACAAGTTGGGAGACGGCAGGCATCCCACCAATGTAACCTCCCAGTTGACACGGACTTATCCCTACTCCGGCATCGTAGAATATGAAAAAGATGTTGAAATTCCCGTACAGATGGAAGGGAAACGCCTGATACTCTTCATGGAACGTACAAAGCCCAGTACTCTCTGGATAGACGGGGACAGCGTCGGCACGTTGGGACATATCTATGCACCTCACTGCTATAGCCTGCCGGCCTTGGCACCCGGCAGCCACCATATAAAGATACGCATTGACAATTCCCCCAGCTCCGTACCAGCCGAAATCCAAAGCTCGCATGCCTGGACCGACGGCACACAAACCAACTGGAACGGCATTCTGGGCGATTTCTACATCGAAGCGACCCCACACACCTATCTCGAGCAGGTACAAGTCTACCCGTCTGTAAAGGAGAAAAAGGCCCGCATCCATGTAAACATATACAGCGATTCGGAGCAATCGGGCGTAGTGACCCTTTCTGCCAAGACGTGGAACACCCAACAAGAACACCTGTTACTGGACATGGAAAAACAAGTCGGCTTAAGCAAAGGTGAAAATAAGATAGAACTGACGCTCGACATGGGCAACCGAATGCAGACATGGAGCGAATTCCACCCCACACTTTATGCACTGAACGTGTCCCTTGCCACAAACGAGGGTAAAGACAATATAATAACAGATTTCGGTATGCGCGACTTTGCCACCGAAGGTACTCAGTTCACCATAAACGGCTTCAAGACCTTCTTGCGCGGCAAACACGACGCTTGCGTATTCCCACTTACCGGATATGCGCCGATGGATGTAAAGTCCTGGCGAAAAGTTTTTCAGACAGCCAAGAGTTATGGCATCAACTACTACCGTTGCCATTCCTACACCCCGCCCCGCGCCGCTTTTGCCGCTGCCGACATCGAGGGTATCTATTTCCAGGCCGAGTTGCCTTTATGGGGAAGCATTTCACCGGACAACCATCGCCTGAATGACTTCTTGCTGAACGAAGCCTATATGACCCTCGGCTACATGGGCAATCACCCCTCATTCACCATGTTGGGACTGGGCAACGAGTTGGGTGGCGACGTTGACCTGATGCGCAATTGGCTGGACGGATTCAGAAAACATGACAACCGCCATCTCTATTCGTTCGGTTCCAACAACTTCCTGGGTTGGGGAGGTGCCATAGACGGTGAAGATTATCTGACAACCTGCCGGGTAGGAGGGGGCGAAGGCTATACAACGCACGTACGCAGTTCGTTTGCTTTTGTCGATGCCGAAAAGGGAGGTATCTTGAACAACACCCGTCCCAATACCCGTGCGGATTATACTGCTGCCATAGCGAAATCTCCCCGACCGGTCATCAGTCACGAAACCGGACAGTTCCAAATTTATCCCGACTACAAGGAGTTGGAGAAATACACCGGCGTATTGCATCCATATAACTTGGAGATATTCCGTGACCGGCTCAATGAAAATGGATTGCAGAACCAGATTGACGCATTCCATCAGGCCACCGGCCGGTTTGCCGTCGAATGCTACAAGGCCGATATTGAATACGGCCTGCGCACTGCCGGTTTAGGCGGATTCCAGATGCTCGACCTTCAAGACTTTCCCGGACAAGGCTCGGCACTGGTAGGCATTCTGGATGCTTTCATGGACAGCAAAGGCATTGTCACTCCCGAAACATTCCGCGGCTTTTGTGCTCCGGTGGTACCGCTGGCGCTTATGGACACCTACTGTTACAGCAACAAAGAAGAGCTGAACATAGGACTCGCCCTGACAAATTACGAAGAGCAACCATGGTCTGATGCATTATGCTGGCGTCTGGAAAGCCTGAGTGACAGCGTAACTTTTGTTCGCGAAGGCAAAGTCCCCGCCCATGTAGAGTAAGGAAAAGTAATGCAGGTGGGCGAGTTGAAAAGCACCCTTACCGAAATAGACAAGCCTGCCCAATTGCGACTGACACTGACCACCGGGAATTATCATAACTATTATAACTTATGGGTATACCCCGACCGGACACCGGAAAGCGAAGCGGACATCTTCATCTGTCAGTCCTTGGATGACGAGGCGCGAAAGAGACTGAGCCAAGGAGGGAAGATACTGCTTATACCCGACCACAAAGCCATTGAAGAACAGAGTGTAGGTGGACTTTTTACTCCTGACTACTGGAACTATGCCATGTTCAAAAGCATTTCGGAAAACGCCGGCCGCGAAGTTTCGCCGGGCACCCTCTCCTTACTGATGGACGAGAAACATCCCTTGTTCCGGCAGTTCCCCACCGAGTGCCATAGCAACTGGCAATGGTGGAGCATCGTACGCCATGCCCGCCCCTTTATTCTGAACGCTACACGCCACGAATACAAGCCGCTTATCCAAGTAGTAGACAATGTGGAACGGAACCACAAGTTAGGCTTGCTGTTCGAATTTGCCGTAGACAACGGTAAGGTATTGGTTTGTATGAGCAATCTCGAAGCAATTCGCCACACTCCGGAAGGAGGTCAGCTGCGCAATGCCATTTTAAGCTATATGAAGTCGGCTGAGTTCTCTCCCACCGAGACGCTGACCTCACAGCAGTTGCAGCACATATTAACAACCGAGGTGAGGAAGCAAGACATTGTCGGCGTGAAAAACCAGTCGGATTACGACGTACAGCCGGAATAAATATGAGAAGTTTCATCATAATTCCACTTTTCCTCGGCTGTCCCGTCATTTTTCAGTAGCTTTGCGGACTTTAATACAGCAAGCACCCCATGAAACTTACCCTTATACGCACCGCTCGTGAAACCGGCAAAGAGACATTCAGCACATGGCCCAGCGGCACCTTGATGGAGAAGATGAAAACCGAGAACAAAGCCGGACACATATCCGCCTTGCGCAGCCTCATTCCCCACATCACCGGAAGCAACGGACACTACCCCTGCATAGACAAACTGCCACGCATCTGCCCTGCCGCAGAATATGCCCGCAGCAAAGAGGGGGAAAGATACCTGAAAACCTACAACGGACTGGTACAGATTGAAGTCAACCACCTGGCCAATGCCGTGGAAGTGGAGCAAGTAAAGCGCCAGGCGGCCCTGCTGCCGCAAACTTTTGCCGCCTTTTGCGGAAGTAGCGGACGAAGCGTAAAAATATGGGTACTGTTTGCCACCCCCGACGGTTCGCGCCCCAGGCAGGAAGAAAAAATCAGGCTGTTTCATACCGCTGCCTACCGGCTCGCCGTAAACTGTTACCAGCCCCTGCTCCCCTACCCCGTCACACTGAAAGAACCTGCCGTGGAGCAAAGCTGCCGCATGACGCTCGATGACCGTCCCTATTACAATCCGTCTGCCGTCCCTTTCTGTTTGGAACAGCCTTTGTCCGTGCCCGACGAGCCCACCTTCGGCCAACGGAAACAGACCGAAGCAAACCCGCTGATGCGCATTGCCCCCGGCTATCCGGCCTCCCAAACCTTCTCCATCCTCTTCGAAGCCGCCCTGAACCGTACCTTCGAAGAGCTGGAAAACTGGAAACGGGGCGATGACCTTCGCCCCCTGCTCTACCTGCTTGCCGGGCATTGCTACAAAGCCGGCATTCCCGAAGAAGAGGCAGTACGTCAAGTCATGATGCACTACTACCGCGAAGCGGATGAACAGCTGGTACGCATGACCCTGCACAACCTCTACCGCGAATGCAAAGGCTTCGGCACCCGCAGCAGCATGACCCGCGACCAAATCACCGCCTTCCGCCTGGAAGAATTCATGAACAGACGCTATGAGTTCCGCTGGAACACCGTGCTGGGAGAATTGGAATTCCGCCAACGGGACTCCATACACTTCCACTTCCGCCCTGCCGACCAGCGGGTAAGAAGCAGTATCGGACAGAATGCCCTGAAAGAAGGAATCAGCGTATGGGACAGAGATGTGGCACGCTACCTCAACTCGGACGCCATTCCCTTGTACAACCCCATCGAAGAATATCTGAACAGCACCGGACATTGGGACGGCAAGGACCGTATCCGCGCATTGGCCGACCTCGTCCCCTGCAACAATCCGTACTGGCGGGAACTCTTCTACCGCTGGTTTCTCAGCATGACGGCGCACTGGCAAAACATCGACCGCCAGCATGGAAACAACACGTCTCCCCTACTGGTCGGAGCCCAAGGCTATCGTAAAAGTACCTTCTGCCGCATCCTGCTGCCACCCGAACTGCGCTTCGGATATACCGACAGTATCGACTTCAAAAGCAAGCAGGACGCAGAGCGGAGCCTCGGCCGCTTTTTCCTGATAAACATCGACGAATTCGACCAAATCAGCGTCAATCAGCAAGGTTTTCTAAAGCATCTGCTGCAGAAACCCGTGGCAAACCTGCGCAAGCCTTACGGCACCGCCATCCAGGAAATAAGACGCTACGCCTCCTTTATAGCAACCAGCAACCAGAAAGACCTGCTGACAGACCCCAGCGGCAGCCGCCGTTTCATCTGCATCGAAGTCACCGGCCCCATCCATACCAATGTCACCATCAACTACCGGCAACTCTACGCACAAGCCATGGATGCCATAGCCAAAGGTGAACGCTACTGGCTGGACGATTCCGACGAAGCCATCTTGAAACAGACCAACCGGGAGTTTGAACAGCCCACACCGTTGGAACAGCTCTTCCTCTGCCACTTCCATCCCGCCGAAAATGAAGAGGAAGGAGACTGGATGACCCCTATGGAGATTCTCTCCTTCTTGCAAACCAAGACCAAAGACCGGCTGTCCATCAATAAAGTGGCTCTGTTCGGACGTGCACTCCACAAACTGGGCATCAGCAGCCGCCGGAAGACAAGAGGAACAGAATATCATGTAGTGAAAAAAGAATAATCCTGCCAATTAATTTGCTTCTACTTTCGGTTTGCGCTATCTTTGCGTTTCAAATCAAGAAGATATGAAAAAAGAAAGTCAAGTGATATTCGACCGGAATGCCGTAGAGTTTGTGACCGTAGCCGCCGAGTTTTGCAAGTTTCTGGAACAAGCGGAAGGGGTGAAACGTTCCGCGTTCGTCGATACCTCCTTAAAAATACTTCCGCTGCTCTACCTGAAGGCCTCCATGCTGCCCGAGTGCGAAACCATAGGAGACGAGGCGCCGGAAACATTCGTCACCGAAGAGACCTATGAGGTACTCCGCATGAACCTCGCCAATATCCTGGCCGAGAAAGACGACTACCTGGACGTATTCGTATCCGACATGAAGTATAGTGACCAGCCCATCACCAGGAACATTTCCGAAGACTTGACCGACATATACCAGGACATCAAGGACTTTATCTTCGTATTCCAGCTGGGTTTCAACGAGACGATGAACGATTCGCTTGCCATCTGCCAGGAAAACTTCCGCCTCCATTGGGGACAGAAGCTTGTCAACACCCTGCGTGCCCTGCACGAGGTGAAGTATGCGCAAGGCGAGGATGAAGAGGAAGAAACCGCTGACTTTGAATTTTAAATTATGGTTATCAAAAGAACAATAGATAAAGAAATCTTGAAAGACCTGCCCAAAGCCGCTTTTCCGGGACAGATACATGTCGTACAGACACCATGGGAAGCGGAAAAGGCAGTCGCCTATCTGAAGTCCTGCCCGTTGCTGGGCATAGACAGCGAAACCCGTCCATCGTTCACAAAAGGACAGATACACAAGGTGGCCCTGCTACAGATTTCCTCAGAGGAACATTGCTTTCTGTTCCGCCTCAACCTGACGGGACTGACTCTGCCGGTTATCACATTGCTGGAAAACCCAAGCGTAACGAAAGTAGGCCTTTCCTTGCGGGACGACTTCATGATGCTGCACAAACGCGCGCCCTTCGAACAGCATGCCTGCATCGAATTGCAGGAATATGTCCGCGCTTTCGGCATCCAGGACAAAAGCCTGCAGAAGATATACGCCATCCTCTTCGGGGAAAAGATTTCGAAAAGCCAGCGCCTTTCCAACTGGGAAGCCGAAACCTTGACCGAACCGCAGAAACTGTATGCCGCCACCGATGCCTGGGCATGCCTCAACATCTACAACAAGCTGCAAGAACTGAAACGGACAGGAGATTTTGAGATAGAAGCCAATAATAATGTGGTAATGTAATGCACATTATCACATTACCACATTAATCACATTATATATATGTACAAAGTATACCTTAAACCCAATAAAGAGGAGTCATTAAAGCGTTTTCACCCGTGGGTGTTTTCCGGCGCCATCGCACATTTCGACGGAGAGCCCGAAGAAGGGGAAGTTGTTGAAATCTACACGTCCAAAAAGGAATTCATAGCCAAAGGGCATTTTCAGATTGGCAGTATCGCCGTACGCGTACTGACCTTCCGTCAAGAAGAAGAAATCAATGCGGACTTCTGGAAACGCAAACTCAGCATAGCATACGACATGCGCCGCAGTATCGGCATAGCCGGAAACCCGACAAACAACACCTATCGCCTGGTGCACGGGGAGGGAGACAACCTGCCGGGGCTGGTTATCGACATTTATGCCCGTACCGCAGTGATGCAGGCACATTCTGCCGGCATGCACCTCGACCGCATGGCCATTGCCGATGCCCTTACCGAAGTGATGGGCAGCCAGATTGACAATATCTATTACAAATCGGAGACGACCCTTCCCTTCAAGGCCGACCTCTATCCGGAGAATGGTTTCTTGAAAGGCGGCAGCACGGACAATGTAGCCATGGAGTACGGCCTGAAGTTCCACATCGACTGGCTGAAAGGCCAAAAAACCGGTTTCTTCGTAGACCAACGCGAGAACCGTTCGCTACTGGAACGTTATGCCAAAGGCCGCAGCGTACTGAATATGTTCTGCTATACCGGCGGCTTCTCCGTATATGCTATGCGTGGAGACGCCAAACTGGTGCATTCCGTGGACAGCTCCGCCAAAGCCATCGACTTGACCAACAAGAACATCGAACTGAACTTCCCGGGTGACACCCGCCATGCCGCCTATGCAGAAGATGCCTTCAAATACCTTGACCGCATGGGCGACCAATACGACCTGATAGTTCTTGACCCTCCTGCTTTTGCCAAGCACCGCGATGCTCTGCGCAATGCCCTGCAAGGCTACCGCAAACTCAATGTCAAGGCTTTCGAAAAAATCAAGCCCGGAGGTATTCTTTTCACTTTCTCGTGCTCGCAAGCCGTCAGCAAAGAAAACTTCCGCACCGCCGTGTTCACAGCCGCTGCCATGTCCGGCCGCAGCGTACGCATCCTGCACCAACTGACGCAACCTGCCGACCACCCGGTCAGCATCTATCATCCGGAAGGGGAATACCTGAAAGGACTGGTTCTATATGTAGAATAAAGGAAAAAGCAGGCTTTGTTAGCCTGCTTTTCTTAAATAGAGTTAATAAAAAGCAGAAATACGCCAAAACAGCATGTTATATAACATAAACCGTGTATATTTGCACTGTGTTTTTCATGGTATTAGATTTAAGGTTAATAAAGATTGGGTGTCTGGGATAGATACCCTTCTTTTTTTATAATACATTCCTTCCCAAAACCCATCCCTCATTAATCTCTTTCGTTGAAGAAAAAGCCGTACAGAACTTGTTTTTCTCCTAGTCTCATTGTACATTTGCATCTATTACATAATTCAAAACATAAAAAGCTAATATTATGAGCATCAAATTCCGACTCACTGCCATGCAATTCCTGCAATTCTTCGTTTGGGGAGCATGGCTGATTTCATTAGGTGGTTACATGGGCGGTACGTTACATTTTGAAGGCGGACAAATCGGAGCAATCTTTGCAACCATGGGTATAGCCTCACTGATAATGCCCGGACTGACCGGTATCATCGCCGACAAATGGATAAACGCCGAACGCCTTTATGGCATACTCCACCTCATCGGTGCCGGTGCTCTGATTTATGCTTCAACTGCCACCACATACAACCACATGTACTGGGCCATGCTGCTCAACATGCTTGTTTACATGCCTACACTATCTCTGGCCAACACCGTATCCTACAATGCATTGGAAAAATATAAGATGGATTTGATAAAAGACTTCCCTCCCATCCGTGTATGGGGAACGGTAGGCTTTATCTGTGCCATGTGGGCTGTGGACCTCACCGGGTTCAAGGCAAGTTCGGCACAGCTCTATGTGGCAGCCATATCGGCAGCCATGCTGGGACTTTATGCTTTCACTTTGCCAGCCTGCCCCCCCATGCGCAGCGAAGGAAAAACGATGCTCTCCGCTTTCGGACTGGACGCACTGGTGCTGTTCAAGCGCAAGAAGATGGCTATCTTCTTCTTGTTCTCCATGCTGCTGGGAGCCCGCCCTTCAAATAACAAACACATACGGCGACCTTTTCCTGGGTTCGTTTGCTTCCATACCCGAATATGCAGATTCGTTCGGTGTAAAACACTCCGTCATCCTGCTCTCCATCTCGCAAATGAGTGAGACGCTGTTTATCCTTGCCATCCCCTTCTTCCTGAAACATTTCGGAATCAAGCGTGTTATGTTAATAAGTATGTTTGCATGGGTATTCCGTTTCGGGCTCTTTGCCCTCGGAGACCCGGGAAGCGGACTCTGGATGCTCATTCTCTCGATGATTGTCTACGGCATGGCATTTGACTTTTTCAATGTATCGGGCTCGCTGTTTACAGAAATGGAGGCACATCCCAGTATCCGTGCCAGCGCACAAGGCTTGTTCTTCATGATGACGAACGGTGTGGGAGCCATCATCGGAGGTTATGCCAGCGGAGCCGTGGTGGATGCCTTCTCGGTATATGCCGAAGGCGGAGGACTGGTAAGCCGCGACTGGACACCGGTATGGCTTATCTTTGCAGGATATGCTTTAGTCATTGGTCTGCTATTTGGAATGGTGTTCCGCTATAAACATAATCCGGAAAAAATAGAGAAAAACTGATTGAGAGTCAGGTTGATTTAATAGGTATGAATAAGAAAAAGATAGAACTACAAGTACTAAACATTTCCAACAGCCAGGCGCAAGCGGGTGCCTATGCCCTGGTACTGGGTGAAGTGGGTGGCAAACGCCAGCTTCCGATTATTATAGGTGCCACCGAAGCACAAGCTATGGTCATCGAGATGAAAGGTATTGTACCGCCCCGTCCGCTGACCCATAACCTATTTGCTTCCGTTCTTGAGGTGCTGGGTGTAAAACTGATGCGTATTCTTATCTATAAAGTAGACAACGGAGTATTCTACTCCTACCTTTACATGAAAGCCGAAGAGACTATTCTCCGGATTGATGCCCGTACCAGCGATGCCGTCGCCCTGGCATTGCGCATGAATGCTCCTATCTTTGTCTACGAAGAGATTCTCGAAACAGAATGTCTGAAAACCGGCGAAAGCACCACCGACCCTATGGGAGGCAGCGAGCCGGACAAAGACGAACTGTTGCAGGAAGACACAATAGGCATATTGAAAACAGCCCTGCAGAAAGCAATCGAAGAAGAGGATTACGAACGAGCCGCACAGATAAGAGACCAAATCAACCAACTCAAAAACAATTTGTAACATGCACGTATTCTATACTCCCGACATACAGACCCACGCAGAACTGCCCGAAGAGGAAGCAGCACATGCCGTACGGGTCTTACGCCTGCAAGCAGGCGACGAGGTTATGCTGACAGACGGAAAGGGCTGCTTCTATCGCGCCGAAATCAGTACGGCTACCAACAAACGCTGCCTGGTGAATATTCTGGAAACCCTTCCGCAAGCCCCCTTGTGGAAAGGTCATCTGCACATTGCCATGGCACCTACCAAGAACATGGACCGTACAGAGTGGTTTGCCGAGAAAGCGACGGAAATAGGGTTTGATGAACTGACATTCCTGAACTGCCGTTTCTCGGAACGGAAAGTCATCAAGACGGAGCGCATCTCCAAAATTCTGGTTTCTGCCATCAAGCAGTCGCTCAAGGCACGCCTGCCCCAACTGAATGAAATGACAGACTTCAACAAGTTCATCACACAGCCTTTTCCGGGTCAGAAATTCATCGCCCACTGTTATGAAGGCGAAAAACCGCTTTTGAAGGATATGGTACATCCCGAAGAGGACGCTCTCGTACTAATCGGTCCTGAAGGAGACTTCAGCGAAGAGGAAGTCCGGAAGGCGACGGAAAACGATTTTATCCCCATCAGCTTGGGAAAATCAAGGTTGCGTACAGAGACGGCGGCACTGGTTGCCTGCCACATCCTCAATTTACAGAATCAATGATACTCACTAAAACAAAAACTATATGAAAAAGAACCTATTCTTCCACTTCTCAGTACTGGCAATGCTCATCGTGCTGATAAGCGCTTGTTCGTCCAAAAAGCCAGAATACACCAACGTTATTCCTTCCGATGCCTCGCAAGTCATCGCTGTCAATTTAAAATCATTGGCAGACAAGGCCGGTACCAAAGATAAAGAGACTAAAGAAGCACTGCAAAAGCTGACAGATGCCTTGAAAAGCGATATGAATGCAGCTACTTTCCAACAATTGGAGGCTGTACTGAAAGACCCTGCCAAATCGGGAGTGGACGTCAATG
>ENA-OQDA01000291-OQDA01000291.1-human-gut-metagenome-genome-assembly--contig:-NODE-291-length-21523-cov-4.893952_pt1 | contig 21523 bp, 18 predicted proteins | sample MGYA00242771_ERZ504603 | MGnify/ENA primary metagenome ERZ504603 (study PRJEB26092, sample SAMD00036328) | human gut metagenome | host: Homo sapiens | study: EMG produced TPA metagenomics assembly of...
CCTCTCGTTGGCCTGGGTGACCACCTGCTTGCCATAGCGCGCCCGGTCCTTCTGGGACAGAATGACCTCCTCCCGTCCCGTGGACGACGCCTCCGCCGCCAGCCCCGCCAGCAGCCCTACGTATTCCCCGTCCGGCAATTCCGACAGTTGCTTTAATGCCGCGGCAAAGGCACGCTCCCTCATTTCCTGCTCGGTACTGAGCCGTAAATTGCGCGCCGCTAAGATTGCAGCATGGGAGAGGCGTTCTTCCCGAAGGGCGGACTCCCTCTCGCTGCGCTCCAACAGGGCGGTGCTCTGAATATACGCCTGTTCTTGATAAGCGGAGAGACATTCCTTCGCTCTGGCCCTGGCTTGGGCCAAAATCCGATCTGCCTCAGTCTGTGCATCAGCGATAATCTGCGCTGTAATCGCTTGGATTCCGTTCATTTGCTCCCACCTTTCTCCCTCGTGCTGCTCCTTACAGGGCGTTCATCAGCAGCAATACAGAGGCCAGCAGGGACAGGATGGCGTAGAACTCCACGATACCGCATAGAATAATTCCCTTCGCCCAGTCGTCCGGCTTTTTGGCAACCACATTGATGGCGGCTGCGGCCACACGGCCCTGATAGAGCGCGGAGAGCCAGCCGCCGAGGGCCATGGGGACACAGGAAACAAAGATGGTCAGTCCGTCCGTCACGGAGAGGTCGGTAATGCCGCCGGAAAAAGCGCCCATGGTAAACAGCGCAAAGAACCATATAACCAAACCATACAGGCCCTGAGTACCGGGCAGAACTTGAAGAATCAGGCATTTGGAAAAGTGCTCAGGGGTTTCGCTTAAAACGCCGGTAGCCGCCTCGCCGACCATTCCAGTACCTCTGGCAGAGCCTACACAGCAAAGTCCTACCGCAAGAGCGGCACCCAGAAACGCCAGGCCAATACCGCCAAACTGCGCAATAAAGTCAGCCATATCAATCTTCCTCCTTGATATCTACATATTTAGTGTTGATGAGCAGCGGCCGGAAGGGCTTGCCGCCTTCTTTGTAGAACCGTCCAAAGAACTCCAGACATTGGAGCCGCAGATCGTGGACATAGCAGCCCAGCAGATTCAACATGAAGTTCAGCGCGTTTCCTACCAGGGAGATGATAACGAAGCCTGCCACCGAGCCGCTTACCTCACCCAGGGTATTAAAGACCTGCGCGATGACGCTGCCAGCCAGCATTAGCGCCATAAGGCGCGCGTAGGACAGGATATCACTGAAAAAGCCGGTGGCTCCATTGTATACCGTCCCAATTAAAGCAGTGAGCTTCCCGAAGCCTTTTGCATTCCGGGTTCCCCCGTAGAGCAGCATGAGAAGCCCAATCAAAAGGACAATGGGATATCCGCCCAAATTTCCGATGCCCACCACCGCCAGGGCCACCCCTGCCAAAATAATCCACCAAGTTCCTTCGTCCCACAGCGCATCAGTCCAGGTGCCCGCTTGTACCTTCCGCACAACACTGATGGCCATACCGGTCAGTACCTGCAGCAGCCCCAAGGCCAGAGAACCAATCAGGATAGCCAGCGTATCCGTAAGGGGAGTAAAGAGCGCGGGCAGAGCGGTAAAGGTTGTGTCCGGGCGGATCAGCTTCGCCAGACGGGGGAGAAAGTCACCCAAGAAGCTTCCGGTAAGCGCTCCCATCACAAACGTACTGATCCCGCACAGGATCAAAAGCCCGGCCATATGCTCCATCGTTCCGCTCGGCCGCAGCTTCCTGCGCATAAAAATGCCACCGGCGAGCATGAGAAGCCCGTAAGCCATATCGGCCATCATCATTCCAAAAAAGAAGATGAAAAAGGGAGCCATAAGCGGGTTGGGATCCACCCCGTCATAGGCGGGATAGACATACATGTCGGTGACCATATTGAGAGGGCGGGTGAGCCGGTTGTTTTTGAGCTTGACAGGCACCTGAGGGTATTCGTCCGGCTCCGGATCAGTGGCCTCCCAGGCGGCGGAGTACTGCGAGAGCAGATGCTCTACGTCGGAAAGCTGTTCCGCCGGAACCCAACCCTCCAGAAAAAACGTGGATGTAGAGGAGAGCAGTTTCTCTTTCGCCTCCATACGTTGGATATCCTGCGTCATGCGGTCTATGCAGATCTGAAGCGCGGTCTGGTGGCCGGCCTCCTGTGCCAGCCGAGCCCGGCATGCCTCTAGTTCCTGTGAAAGTATCCTCTGCCGATCCTCAATCTGATCGATGTTTGACCGGGCGGTCCCCTTCCAACCTCGAAAGCTTGTGGCGGTAATGCCACAGCCCACTAAGGCGATAATTTCAAACGAACAGAAAAGTGGCATTCGCAAAGGCAGCAACAGGGCTTCAACCGGCAAGGTTGGAGCCTTGTTGCTATCAGTATATATAGTATAATCGCATCTTTGCGTTTTTTGCAACTGCCGGAGTATAATGGAAGCGTCAGGAGGTGCCGGACAATGAAAGAACAGAAGTATCATATCTATCTGACCGAGCAGGAACGGTCAGAGGTTATCAAATCCCTCATAGACCTGAAAAACACGCTTATCCGGCAGGGCAAATACACGGACGCCGTTGACGATTTGCTGGTGAAGCTGACCGGCGCAAAGCAGAAAGAGCTGAGGTCGTATACATCTGAATAGAGGTCGAGCCGCTTATTCCCCATCGGAGTAAGCGGCTCTTTTCATTTCAGGTGGAGCTTTCCGTCAAAGAGTTTTCCTTGAAACGGCGGTTGTTTTCCAGCAGCTCATCAAAGGTTACAGGCTGAAAGCCGTTTATATCCACGCCGGCGTTCAGAACATTGTCCCGTGAGGCAATCAGCGGCCAGAAGTCGGCGCGAGTGTCGTTGTGGATGTGGCCGTGGATCATATAGGAACGCATAGCGTGCTTCCATGAAAGCATCGGGTAATGGCATAGCGTTAAAGAGCGCTTTCCGTCCGAGGTTTCCAAAAACTTATCTACGCTGACAAAGTACCTTGTGTAGTCGAACTTCGTCATCCACGAGCCGTCGTGGTTGCCGACGATCAGCCGCTTCTTGCCCTTTAACCGCTTCAGGATTTCCTCCGCATTGGTGCTGCGGAAAAACATATCCCCAAGAATATATACCGTATCGTTTCCGGTCACTCTCTCATTCCAGTTTTGAATCATCGCCTCGTCCATTTCCTCGACGGAGGCAAAGGGACGGTCGCAGAACTGGATCACATTGTTGTGACCGAAATGGGTGTCTGCCGTAAAATAAATCATCGTGTATCATCTCCCATATATAAAGTAAACGCAGGGTGCTCATCGAACAGCCCTGCGCAAAATCAAGATAGTCTGATACTATCCCCATTTTCGCCTGAACTGACCGTAATTCGTTATGAAGCCAAAAGCCCGGAAGGACAAAACGAGCCTGCTTTTTATCTCTTTGCTTCTGATGCTGCCGTTCGTCATAGCCCTTGCCCTCCTTCAATAAGACTGACCACAGTATACTATATAAATATGAACAAGTAAATCATTCAAACACAGAGCCGCTTTTCCGTTTTCGGAAGGGCGGCTTTTTCGCTTTCCAAGGAGCACGAAAAAATTTTCTCAACTTTTTTTGAAAAACACCCTCAAAAATCGCTTCCTTATTCAGAGTAAGTGAAGGGGTTCTTTCCCGACCACAATCGGGAGCCGCTTCGTGATCCTTGAAAATTGAATATACAGGCACTTGGGACATTACTTCTGATGATTAGCCCGAAGATGGGTACGCCGTGACTCCTCCATATCGGAGGACGAGCGAGAAGCCCCGATCTGAAATCCGGATTGCCACCGGGACGGCGATGACAGTCAGAAGGATAATGATACTTCTCTACGGAGCTGGCGGAGAACCCGGCAGAGGTGAAAGCCCTATGACACGGTGCAGCACACCGTGACCCAAGTGTTTCCCGGAAGGCGAAAGCCGCCGCAGGGGGCGTTGAGGACAAATACTGCGGACATATACATAGCCGTTCATTACAGGCGGCTATGAAATCTACAAAGAAGGAGGAAAACGAAAGATGCCAAACTGTAAAACCATAGCGATATGCAATCAAAAAGGCGGCGTCGGGAAAACCACCACGGCGGTCAACCTCGGAATCGGGCTTGCCATGCAGGGCAAAAAGATACTCCTCATAGACGCAGACCCGCAGAGCGATCTCACGGCCTGCCTCGGCTGGCGAGATTCAGACAGCCTGCCGCAGACGCTGACCAACAAACTGGCGGCGGTAATGCGTGAGGAAAGCCAAGACCCATTTGCCGGGATTCTCAGCCACGAGGAAAAGGTTGACCTTGTGCCGTCAAACCTTGAGCTGTCGGCGCTGGAGATGAGCCTTGTGACCGCAATGAGCCGGGAAAGCGTGATGAAGAACTATCTCAGCCAAGTAAAGGACAGCTACGATTATGTCCTCATAGATTGTATGCCGTCCCTCGGTATGATTACCCTCAACGCACTGACGGCTGCGGACAGCGTTATCATCCCCGTGCAGGCGCAATATCTGCCGGCAAAGGGAATGACGCAGCTCCTGTCCACGATTGCCAAGGTAAAAAAGCACACCAACCCGAACCTTGCCATCGACGGAATCCTGCTGACCCTTGTGGACGGCAGAACGAATCTCGCCAAAAGCACCGTGGAGGCGCTGCGGGAGAACTTCGGCTGCCGGATCAGGATTTACCGGACGACCATTCCCGTTGCCGTGAAAGCCGCAGAGGTTTCGTCCAAGGGAAAAAGCATATACGCCTATGAGCCGAACAGCACCGTGTCCAAGGCCTACGCAGATTTCACGAAGGAGGTGTTAGCCGATGGCAGGCAGAAAGAGCGACTTCACGCTGCCCACGAACACGCTCGATGACCTGTTCTCCACGCAGGAGGAACGGGACGACGCAAAGCTGGCAAAAATCCGGGACATCCCCCTGACGGAGATCGACAACTTTCCCGACCATCCCTTCAAGGTGCGGGACGATGAGGATATGTTGCAGCTTGTAGAAAGCGTCAAGGAGCGCGGAGTCATTACCCCGGCGACCGTCCGGCAGAAGGAGGACGGCAGATACGAGCTTGTTTCGGGACATCGCAGAAAACGAGCCTGTGAGCTTGCCGGGTTTGAAACGCTACGCTGCGAGGTGGTAGACCTTGACCGTGACGCCGCTACCATTCTAATGGTAGAGAGCAACTACCAGCGGTCGCAGATACTTCCCTCGGAAAAGGCGTTTGCCTACAAGATGCGCTTGGAAGCGATGAAGCGTCAGGCAGGCAGACCGAGCAAAGAAAATGGGGCAACAGTGTTGCACAATTATGAAGGGCGCAAAAGCCGAGAAATTCTTGCCGAAGAAGCCGGTGAAAGTCACGAGCAAGTTCGAAAATATATCCGCCTTACCAATCTTGTTCCCGAACTGCTTGACCTTGTGGACGAAGGCAGAATCAAGATGCGCCCTGCGGTGGAGCTTTCCTATTTGGACGAGGATAGCCAGCGGGCAGTGGTTGATGAAATCGACCTGAATCAATGCACCCCTTCTCACGATCAGACCATTCGTATGCGGAAGTTCTTCACAGATGGAAAGCTCACGCCGGAGGTGGTGTCCGCCATTATGTGTGAAGAAAAGCCCAACCAGCGGGAAAAGATCATCCTGCGAGGGGACAAGGTGCGAAGCCTGATCCCCAAGAATATTCCCATCAGCCAAACGGAGGACTATGTGCTGAAGGCCTTGGAGCATTACAGCCGCTTTCTCCGTCAGCGGGCGGATCGTGACAGCCGGTAACGGCAGGCGGAGTACGTTTTTTCGCTTCCCCTTCCTCACACTCCAACCCCTTGAATACTAACAGACTAACCGAAAAGAGAACATCTATCTCTCTTAAATAAACTCTATCTCCTTTGAGTATAGCTATCTAAGAGAGTTGGTGGAAACAGCGTAAAGTTCCCGAAAAAGCCGATTTGCGGTATCATTAAGGGTTCTGCCGTCATCGCAGGCTTGATTTTCCCTTCTCTTTTCGGCAAAATGAGTGCGAAAAGGAGGTCGCACAATGAAAACGAGGGTTTTGAGCATATTTCTCATTCTGCTTTTGTGCCTGACTGCCGGGTGCGGCAAGGCTTCACAGAACACCGAAAAGCCCGACGGGTTTTCTTTTTCGGAGAGCCAGACAGAAGAAGCTGCCGGAAAAGATACCTCTCAGGCAGAACAGACAGCCCCGGCTCAGCCACCCGAAGCACAAAGCGCACAGACAGCAGATGAGGAAACGGAAGGAAGCACGGAAAGCGAACGCCGACCGGTTCCCGAACATCCAGTAAGCAGCACAACGCCGCCGCAGACAAGCGAGCCGCAGCAAAAGAAGGACGAGTCCGAGCGCCGGTCGGAAACCACAGCTTCACCGGCTCCATCCGAAACAGAACAGCCCATCTCTCCGGCAACCGAGGAACCGAAGCCGTCAGAACCGCCTCAGCCGACACAACCATCCACGGAGCCGCCCGCCGAGCCGTCCTTTGACATCGGCTACTGGGTCAACTTTGCCAAGAGCTATGCCGAGAGTGTCGGTCTTACGCTGAACAGTGAAGCGGTGTACTGCTGGGACAACCCCATTGATGCGGATGCCGGCTGTATCTATCTGGAACGGGACATACAATCCCGACTCAATCGCTATGCGGCAGATGCGGACATCACCGATGTGTGGGTCTGGTATGAGTCCGTCTCCGCTGGCAGTTATCTGATCTACATCGGATACGCATAAATCAAACATTTTGAAATCAGCATCGCAGCAATGCGGTGCTTTTTTCGTATCTACAAGGAGGTACGCAAATGAAAAAACTCTATCGCAGAAGCATTTCAGGGCTTATGGCGCTGCTGATCTGCTTCACAACCATTCTCGGCGGGGGTATCACCGCCTTTGCCGCTTCTTCTTCCGGCGAAGTGGCAAAAATCCTATTCCATTGGTTTTCCTCGAAGCGGGGATGCCAACCTCGATTACAGCGGCACTTGGGGGCATGATGAGCTGCATTATATGAACGGCTGGACCTCCGGTGAGGCAACATGGATGACCACACTGCACACCATCGGTTCCTTCGATGGCCCTGCCTGCTACTGCATCGAGCCGGGGGTTCCCCGTCTGCTGGAGAAAACCTATACAAGATACGGCGAGGATTATTGGAAGAACTATCCATCTGATTACAACAGCACCATTGATGCCGATACCATCAAGACACTGCTGGGCAGAATCATGCAGTATGGCTATCAGGGTGACTTGTCCCTCGATTGGCGCTCGCAGAATGAATCCGATGCTGACAAAATGGCGCACATGATGGCTACGCAGGTGCTGGTATGGGAAACGGTTGTCGGAGAGCGGGATGCAAACTTCAACCATGTTGACCCCGGCAGTGCTGATGCCGTGAAATCCATGTACCGCACCGCTCACCCGCTGTATAGTCGCTTCTCTGCTTACTACGACAGCATCGAAGCCAGCGTTCAGAGCCATACGGTCATTCCCAGCTTTATGAGCAAGACCCCCAACAAGGCGCAGACTGTCGAGCTGAAATGGGACGGTAGTCAATACACAGCTACCTTGACCGACAGCAATCATGTGGTATCGGACTATACCTTCAGCAGCAACCTGTCCGATATTGTCTTTACGAGCAATGGAGACACACTGACCATTACCGCTAAGACTGCCCCTGCGGAACCTGTGACCATCTCCGCCAGCAAGAACAATATTCGCAAGGGCGTTGTCGTATGGAGCGACGGTCACTATGGGCCTGACGGAACCATGCAGGATGCGGTCACTTACGCAGCCACTGTTATGGACCCCGTGCAGGCGTTCCTCAATCTGAAGGTGTCCTACGGCTCTACTAAGATCGTCAAAACCTCGGAGGACGGCAAGGTGGATAACCTCACCTTTACCCTCACCGGCAACGGCATCAATCAGACCGTCAAGACCAACTCCAAGGGCGAGATTCAGATCGACAACCTGATGCCCGGTGTCTACACCGTGACCGAGATGGATTACGACAAGTATGAGCCGCAGGAGTCCCGCCGTGTGACGGTGGTTTCCGGTCAGATTTCAACCGTGACCTTCAACAACAAGCTCAAGCGTGGAGATTTGCAAATCATCAAGTCCTCGGAGGACAATCTCAACGAGGGCGTGACCTTCCACCTTTACGGCACTTCACTCTCCGGCATTGCCGTGGATGAGTACGCTGTGACCAATTCGGACGGCGTGGCGACCTTTGAAGATGTCCTCATTTCCGGTTCCACACCTTATACTGTAGAGGAAGTGGACACTGCCGTTCGCTATGTTGTTCCCGAAGCACAGTCTGCGCCTATTCGCTGGAACGAGGTCACGAACCGTAGCTTCCTCAATATTTTGAAGAAGTTTTCCGTGACCGTTACCAAGAGCGATGCCGAAACCGGCACAGCGCAGGGTGACGCTTCTCTTGCCGGTGCTGTTTACGGCATCTATAAGGGCGAAACTCTCGTGGATACCTACACCACCGACAAAAGCGGACAGTTCGTAACCAAGGAATATATCTGCGACGATGACTGGACGGTGAGAGAAATCACTCCCTCTGAGGGGTATCTGCTTGATTCCACCGTTCATAAGGTCGGTGCAGAGCCGCAGCTTTATACCGTGGAGCATAATCAGACGGCGAACGATGTGACCGAGCAGGTTGTGAAGGGCAATATCGCTATTATTAAGCATACCGATAACGGTGAAACGCAGATTGAAACACCCGAAAGCGGAGCTGAGTTTGCCGTGTACCTGAAAGCCGCAGGCAGCTACGAGGTTGCCGAGGACACCGAGCGTGATTATCTCACCTGTGATGAAAACGGCTTTGCCCAGACCAAGGATATGCCTTACGGCATCTACACCGTCCATCAGGTGTCCGGCTGGGAAGGCAGCGAGCTGATGCCCGACTTTGATGTGTTCATTTCTCAGAATGGGGCAACTTATCGCTACCTTATCAACAATGCACCCTTTAACAGCTTCATCAAGATCGTGAAGCAGGACGCAGAAACCGGCAAGACTATCCCTTATGCCGGTGCAGGCTTCAAGATTTATGACCCGGACGGCAACCCCGTAACAATGACCTTCACTTACCCGACGCCCACCACCATTGATGAGTTCTACACCAATGCAGAAGGTTCTCTTGTCACGCCGGAAAAGCTGCCCTTCGGAAAGGGGTACTCTATTGTCGAGGTACAGGCTCCCTATGGCTATGTTCTCGATGAAACGCCCGTGTACTTCGATGTCACGGAGGATAATTCCACAGAAGAAAGCGGGGTTACGGTAGTAAAAGTGGATAAGCCCAATATGGCACAGAAGGGCACCATCACCGTGGAAAAAACCGGCGAGGTGTTCTTCGGCGTTTCCGTCATCGGCGGCGCAGATGAAAGCGGAAACGAACTGCCCACCATCTATCAGCCGCAGTATGAAAAGCGTGGACTTCCCGGTGCGGTCTATGAGATCGTCGCCGCAGAGGACATTACTACGCCGGACGGCACTGTCCGAAATCAGAAGGGTGAGGTCGTGGACACCGTAACTACCGACGAAAACGGTGTCGCTACCAGCCGGGAACTCTATCTCGGCAAATATGAGGTGCGAGAGATCACAGCACCCCACGGGATGGTGCTCAATCCCGAACCCCATTCCGTTGAGCTTGTCTACGCCGGCCAGAGCGTTGCCGTAACAGAAACGGCGACTTCGTTCGAGAACGAGCGTCAGACGGCGGAAATCAGCCTTGTGAAATCCCTTGAAGCGAATGAGCTGTTCGGCATCGGCACAAACGGCGAGCTGAAGAACATCTCCTTCGGGCTGTATGCCGCCGAGGAAATCGTCAGCACCAGCGGCACATCCATTCCCGCAGACGGACTGATTGAGATCATCTCTCTGAATGAGGACGGAACGGCGAAAATCAAGACTGACCTTCCTTTTGGAAGCTACTATGTGAAGGAGCTTGCCACCGACAGTCATTATCTGCTGTCCGATACTAAGTACCCCGTGACCTTTGAATACGCCGGTCAGGATATTGCCGTTGTGAAGATTAGCGCCAATGACGGGAAAACCATCGAGAATGACCTGATTTACGGCTCCGTTTCCGGCAAAAAGGTCGATGAGAACGGCAACGCCCTCGGCGGTGCGCTGATCGGTCTGTTCCGCACAGACGACGGCGAGTTTACAAAAGAAACTGCGATTATGACTGCCACTTCTGCCGAAGATGGCAGCTTTTCTTTTGAGGGCATCCCTTACGGCACTTGGTATATCCGTGAGATCGAACAGCCTGCGGACTTCGTGCTGGACGATACCGTCTATCCCGTCACCATCGGCAAGGACGGTCAGGTGGTGGAAATCAAGATCGTCAACAAATATATCCGTGGCAACATCCATCTGACCAAGGTGGATGCCGAATATCCCGACAATAAGCTGACCGGAGCGACCTTTGAGGTCTACAAGGACAGCAACGGAAGCGGCAAGCTGGACGACGGTGACGAGCTGCTCGGCACACTGACCGAAAAGGAAATCGGGTCCTATGAGATGAAAGACCTGTTCTACGGTCGTTACTTCGTGAAGGAAACCAAAGCGCCGGAGGGCTTTGTCCTCGACACCGGCGTGTATGAGGTGATGATCGACACGGACGGAAAAACCTGCGAGGTGGAGAACAAGGCGGGCGTCGGCTTTATCAACGAAGCATTGCGTGGCAAGCTGAAGATCGTCAAGACTTCCTCTGACGGAAAGGTCAAGGGCTTTGCGTTCCGTATTACCGGCGCAAACGGCTATGACATTATCCTTGAAACCAACGACAAGGGCGAGATCGTCATTGAGGGCATCCGCATCGGGGATTACACCGTCTCCGAGGTGAGCAACTCCGCCTCTGCGATGTATGTCCTGCCTGCTGACAAGAAAGCGACAGTCAAGACCGGCTCTACCACCATTGTGGAGATGCACAATGTACTGCGTGATACGCCCAAGACCGGCGACGCCACCAATCTGCCACTGCTGTACGCACTTGCGGGATTGTCCGCAGTGGGCATTGCCGTGACAGCATTTGTTGGCTTTAAGAAAAAGAAGAAGGAGGGTAATGACTGATGGAGCCTAAAACCATCGTGGCTATCGTGCTGGTAGCCTTTATTATCGGCGGCTTTATCTTCTTGCAGGTAAGAAAGAAAAACAGGAAGTGAGCCAATCACCTATGGGGCGGAGCGATAAACTCCGCCCCTTTTCTACTACCCGAAGGAGGGAGAAAATGAACCGAATCAATACCGTTGAAAGCAGAGTGCTTCAGATCCTGCGGGATTCGCCGGAAACACGGTATGAGGATATGAAGTTGTATTACCGCTACTACAACCGCTATGCCGATGATCTCCGTGCCGGCGAGCTGCCGCTGGGGGACTTGGCATACAACTACAAATTTTACGGACTGCCGTGCTTTGAGTCCATCCGCAGGGCAAGGCAGCGTGTGCAGTCCCTTTTCCCCGAACTGTCCCGAAAGGAAGTCAGGGAGAGTGACGGCGGCGTTGTTATCGTCATCAATATTATTTGAGGTGGCGGTTATGAAAAGTGAAAAGCGTATGGTGGGCGATTACACCGTCCTGTGTGCCGTGAATATCGGCTCCCGTGAAATCATCCTTGCCGAGAATGAGCAGAGTACCAACGGAGAACGCTTCCTCTGCTGTTACGGAGAGCGCAACGACATATTTGAGAAGTTTACCGAATGTGCCGTTGGCGACGACTATATTGATGCAGCGCTGTTCTTTGCAGAGCGCATCAAGCAAGACGCCGAGAGGTTTCGGGCAGAGGTTGAAAAGCTGGATATTCCCGTGACGGTTATCACCCAAGCGGACTGCATCCCCGACCACTATAAGAACGACATCAACGGCAAAATCATCGCCATCAACCCGGCAATCCTCAAGCCGGAGTATCAAAGAGCAGATCGACAGCTTTTCCTTGTGACCGGCGGCTTCGGCGCTTCAGCAAATGCCCGTGGCAGCGCCGTATTTTGCAAAAATCTCTATGACGGTAAGAATACCCGTTTTGAGCGTATGGATGTGCTGGGTGAAGTAAAGCCGGAGTGTATGCCCGATTGGGCAAAAGAAAAAGCGGCTGCTTTTAGCCGCACAATTCAAGGAAAAGACCACGAGCGATAAGGAGGCAAATTTCTATGGCAACAAAGAAAACCGCAGCCGAACAGGGCTTGCAGCAGAAAATGAAGGTGCTGGCAAAGCTCTTTGACGCAGGCTGTAAAACCGAAAAAGACTTGAAGGCGCTGACCTTGCCGACGATTCTGAAAATCCCCGATGTGACCGTTCCGGATATGACGGTCATCACCGAGCTTCAGGAGCAGGTTGCAAAGAACCGCCTTTTCTCATACTTGGGAGGTGGAACAGATGAGCCAAGCGACACGACCGAATGACCGCCACATCATTTGGAGCAACCAAAACCTTGATGTGGACGACTGGCGAGAGGATTACAAGGAGTTCCTTGAAGCTAATGAACTGGACGACGAGCCGAATGATGAGCAGGCACTCTATGAGTGGATGGAGGAAACCAATTACGACTACCTCTCCGATGAGCGAGTCAACCTGAATGTTCAACTTTCCCAGCCGATCATTGCCATTGGCGACATCGGCAGATGGAACGGCAGAGTGATGGGCTACAAGGACATCCCCTCCGGCAACATCCGAGATTGTCTGTATGCCGACACCGACTATACCGAATGGTATGTAGATAAGTACGGCGATCTTCGTGCCGATGCAACTCATCACGACGGCACAAATCACTATCTCTACCGTGTATTCAAAGACGGCGTTTCCGAAACGCAGATGGAGAACCTGAGAGATAAAATCTATCACGGCAAAGCCACACGAGCCGATATTACCCGGCTGACCCGGCGACTTGGGGATGAGATCGCCGCCGTTTACGGCTTTGACATCCCGAAACAACGAACACCGCAAGAAAGGGGTGCAAGATAATGACAGATTTCACACTGCGACCGCTGACCGTTCCCGAACGCAAATACACCTACGCTCAAAGCTCGCAGCTTCAAGGGCAGACAGGCAATATCGGTTATCTGCGTGGGGACTTCGGCTCAAGCGGCAATCAGTTTTATACCACTTGGTTTGATACCCGACCGCAATGGAAAAGCGATGAGTTCAAGCGGGACTTGGACGATGTAATCAACGCCCTGCGCTCCGAGGAGTACGGACTGCTTCAAAGCCGTTCTCAGATGGTGCGTTATGGGCGTGAGAACAAGGAAAGCGAAATGCAGGGTGCTTATACCACTGAGTTCGGCTTCCGAGCAGATACCGAGAAATATGCGTTCGTGCTTCGCTGTAATCCAACGAGGGGCGACTATAACTTCTACTGCCTCTGCTATGTAAAGGAATGGCTGGATAAGCACATCGAAGAAGCCAACCGGGATATTCGCTTTATTGACAGCCACTATAAAGAGCTGTTCCGTATCCCGGACGGAGAGCGCATCATTGTGACCGACCGTGACGGTAAGACGGAAAGCTATCCCTGCCGCTATATTGATAGCTATCACACAGAGGTTGGGCGCAATCTCTTTCACATTTGCGAGTTTGCCGAGCGTATGGAGCAAGGCGGCTGTACCTACGCTCCAATGGAGCCGCCCTTGCCTCCGATGTGCTATTCCGTATTGCCGTCTACCGGAGAAGTCATTCAAATCAACCGTTGGCAAAAGGGCTATACCGCCACAAGTTTTAACGACGGGAATCGTGCGGAGAACGAAGCGATTAAGGATAAGTTCAATGAAAAGCTGGGCGTGACTAAGGCACAGGAGCAGGCGATGCTTGCAGGTTCTATGATTCGGTGGGACTCCATTGCCGCCAAACCCAAAAGCTATGATGAGAACGGCAAAGCCATCAAGCCCAAAGACTATGAACGATAAGGAGGTGTCCGCCGATGGCACGAAAATACGACTTCATCTCGGAGCTGTATAACCGAACCTGTAAAACGGTCGTTGCAAGCCCCGCAAGCTGGGAAGCGTTTCTCCGCTCTGCCTGCTACAACTATCGTCTGCGCTTTGACGAGCAGCTTTTGGTTCACGCACAGCGACCGGACGCCACCGCCGTTCTTCAGATCGACGACTGGAACCAAAAGTTCGGGCGATGGGTCAACCGTGGAGCACACGGCATTGCCGTTTTTGAGGATGCCGACCAACGCCGCCAGCGGCTTGTCCACTACTTTGATATTTCCGACACGCATCCCAGCCGCTTTTCCCGCAGAGTTCCCATTTGGCAAATGCGGGACGAATACACGGCAGAAGTGATCGACACGCTGGAAAGCACCTTCGGAGAGTTGAACGACAAGGAAACCCTTGCCGCTGCCATCGAGTCGGCGGCAAAAAACGCCGTAGAGGACAACATCCCCGACTATCTCCCCGATCTGATTTACAGCGTGAAAGACAGCTTCCTGGACGGCGTATCCGAAGAAGAAATCACCCACATTTTCAAAACGGCAGTGCGAAATAGCGTCGCCTATATGACGATGACCCGCCTGGGCATTGAAGCCGGAGAATACTTTGAACCCGATGATCTTCGGGATGTGGTGAATTTTACGACGCCTGCCACGCTGAACGCCCTCGGCTATGCCACCAGCGATATTGCGGAGATGGGACTTGCGGAGATTTCCCGCACCATTCTTTCCCTCGACCGCCAAAATCGCATAATTGCAGAGAAAACCAAAGCCGATTACAATGTAGGCAAAGAAAAAACCGAAAGGAGTCCTGACGATGAACGAGATCATTTACACGATGCAGGGGGGATTATCTGCTCCCCGATCTGACAATGCCGGAGCAGCCGGAGCTGTCGATGGGCAGGTACGCCCGGATGCGGAAGAAGTTCCTGAAGGAGCATCACAAGGTACGCTACTACAACCTGCTGACGAGCTGCGCCCTGAACGAGCATCTGAACGACACGGAGCGCAGAGCGAACGAGATGGAACAGATGCTGACGGAGCAGATGGCAGCGTCGGAGGGCGTGACGGAGAATCTGAAAGCGACGGATATGATGAGTTGGGTTCGGAAGATGAACAGTATCCGGAGCCGGGTTCAGGAGATCGTGATGGCGGAGGTAATCTTCGCTTAGATTATTACGACCGAAGCCACGAGGATAAAAGCCTGCCGTTCTTTGGCGGCGATGATACGATTCGTGAAATCCTCGGCACCACGCCGCACCTGAAAGCAAGCAAAGACGAGATACGGGCATTCTTTGAAGCTACCGCTGATGAGAACGCCCGTATTTCTTATATCAAGCGCATTTTCAACAACGACTATACCGAGGTCATTCTGAGCGATGGACGGCGTGTGGGCTACAAGACCTATCAGAATGTGTTGCAGCTTTGGGAGGGCAGTTATCTCTCCCGCATGGCACAGAGTTTCTATGATTGGGGCGTAATTGCCCAGCACTTTGAAGCGATGCGGTTGCTTGGGGAGTTGCAGGACACGATGAAGCCGCTGCCGTCCATTGACGGGCAGTTGAGCTTGATGACAGCAGGAGCAGAGGAACGAAAGCCCTCTGCTTTTACTTTCTCTCAGGAGATCATCGACGCTGTTCTCACCCGTGGTAGCGGCATCTCTGAGGGGAAAATGCGAATCTATGAGCAGTTCCAAAAGAGCCTGTCTGCAAAGGAAAACGCAGATTTTTTGAAAAATGAATACGGCTGGGGCGGCGTTTATCCCGCTATCACCGGCGCAGGAATTGACGAACAGCACGACGGCAAGGGCATCCGTATTTCTAAAGGCATCGGAAGCGATAAACCTCATATCGACCTGAAATGGAGTCAGGTGGAGAAGCGTATTGCCGAGCTGATAAAACTCGACCGTTACTTGAACCCCAAGGAAAAGGCACAGTACCCTGAGTGGCTGCAAAGGCAGGAAGAACGCCGTGCAGAGCTTGCCGAGGAACGAAGGAACAGAGAAATCTTGTCTACTGCACCTTCAGAAAAGGCAGAGGCAAAAAATGAGCAATATGAGTACCATCTCGGCAGCACCGTCTATCTCGGCGCAAACGAATATGAAATCCTGTCCTTTGATGACGAGTGTGTGATGCTCTATGATACGCAGTTTCCGCTTTTCAACAAGGAAATGACGAGAGCTGAATTCGACAGCAATGTGCAGGAGAACCCACTGAATGACCATTTGAAGGTCGCTAATAAACAGTCCGAAGAAAAGGCGGTCGAGTTCGACATCGGGATGGGCTATCTCGGCAACGGACTGACCGTTTGGAATCGTGCCGTGGAGGTCAATGGGGACTATCAGAACATTGCCCATATCTCCCCCGAAGGTGAGATCACCTTCTATGTGCAGGACTTGCCGCAGAGCGTTGTGGAGCGTATCGAGCAGGCGGCAGAAAGAGAAAATCCAAAGGATGCTGCTTTGCCGGAGTTCTATCAGGCGTATCTTAAAACCAAAGCAGACAATCCGAGTAGCCTTTCGCTGTATCAGGTGGGTGATTTCTTTGAAGCCTATGCTGATGATGCAGAGGTCGTCGGGTCTGCTCTTGACTTGACGCAGACGACCCGTGCCGTCGATCACAACACGCGTGTCCCAATGGTAGGATTTCCGCAGCACCGCTTGGAAACCTACCTTACAATGCTGACCGACAGAGGGTACGATGTTGAGGTCAACTCTTTGGAGGACGGCGAACGCAGTACCCGTACCGTGATTTCCACCACAAAGGAAGCTCCGGTAGAGTCCAAACCTATCGGCAGGATCGACTATCTCAGCACGGACGGCAAGGTCGGTGAAAGCATCGAGTACACCAGCCCGTATAGCTTTGAGAAGGACATCAAGGAGGAAAACTACTACGGTGTCCCGATGAGTATTGTTCTGTATAAGAACAAGGACGGCAACACCATTCCGCACAGTTTTATCACCCAGCTTGACCCACCGCCCAAGGGCTTTGAGATCATCGACAGCCCCTATCTTGTGGAACGATTTGCCGTCATTGAAACAGAAAACGGCTATGCGGTCTGGGATGAAACCCGCAGTGCAATCTATGTAGACGAGGAGGGCGTTAGCGAGGAGTTTGCCAGCGAATGGCAGGCAAACGACTATCTGAAACAGCTTCAAGGGATTCCTCCCATTGATCGTCCCGAAGCCTCCCTTGATACGGCGAAGCGGCTGATTGACGATTTTTGTCGTGAGGAATATCAGCGTGAGGATGGTGCGGACTACACCGACCTTGCAAATGTGGGTGTTGCCTACACCACTACTGAGGACGACAAGCACGAAATACAGGCAAGGGTCAACCTTGTGGATTTTCGTATGGAAACCCTTGCAGACGGGCAGGTCATCCGTTCCGAGCAGTTTTCCTCTTTGGAGGATATGATCGAAACCGGGCTGAAAAGCCTCTCCTTTGATGACCTTGTGTACCTCTCCGATGAGGAGCTTGCAAAGCTGGAAGCCCCCATCGTCCCCGCTTGGGAGCCGCCGAAGAAAAGCAAGGTGCAGTCCTTTGACCTGCACCCGGAAATCCCGATGTCACAGCGGCACAGCTTTGACCTTGCCAATCACGAGATCACCGAGGTCAATAAGAAAGAGCGTTTCCACCGGAACTATGCGGCGATCTCTGTTTTGAAAAAGTGTCAGCAGGAAAACCGCTTTGCCACGCCCGATGAGCAGATCATCCTTTCCAAGTATGTGGGCTGGGGCGGTATTCCCGAAGCCTTTGACGAGAGAGCAGGTTCTTGGCAGACAGAGTTCGGGATGCTGAAAAACATCCTGACACCGGAGGAATACGCTTCCGCAAGAGAAAGCACTCTGACCGCTTTCTACACGCCACCAACGGTTATCAATGCCGTGTATAAGGTGATGAAACAGCTTGGCTTCCGTGAGGGCAACATCTTGGAACCGTCCTGCGGCATCGGGCATTTTATCGGTATGCTTCCCGAAGAAATGAAGGAAAGCAAGATCTACGGTGTGGAGCTGGATACGGTTTCTGCCGGTATCGCACAGCAGTTATATCAAAAGTCCTCTATCGCCGCACAGGGCTTTGAGGAAACCAACCTCCCCGACAGCTTCTTTGATGCCGTTGTGGGGAATGTACCCTTCGGGGATTTCAAAGTTCCTGACAAGCGTTACGATAAGCACAAGTTCCTCATTCACGACTACTTCTTCGCCAAATCCTTGGACAAGCTCCGTCCGGGCGGCGTAATGGCTCTCATCACCAGCAAGGGAACGATGGATAAGGAAAACTCCGCTGTCCGAAAGTATATTGCTCAGCGAGCCGACCTGCTTGGTGCTATCCGTTTGCCGAACAACACCTTTAAGGGTAACGCCGGAACGGAGGTCGTTTCGGACATTCTTATTCTGCAAAAGCGTGACCGCATTGTGGATATAGAGCCGGATTGGGTACAGCTCGGCACGGATGAAAACGGTATCCTGATGAACAGGTACTTTGTTGAGCATCCCGAAATGATACTCGGAGAGATGAAAATGGTGTCGGGGCGTTTCGGTCCCGAAGCCACCTGCGTCCCTTACGAGGGGGCAGACCTTGCCGAGCAACTCGGCGAAGCCGTCTCCAATATTCACGGTGAGCTGACCGCATATGAGGTGGAGGATGAGCTTGCAGAGGAGGACAATTCCATTCCCGCAGATCCCACCGTTCGCAACTTCTCCTATACGGTGCTGGACGATAAAATCTACTTCCGAGAAAACAGCCGTATGGCTCCGGTGGAGGTATCCGCTACCGCAGAGAACCGCATAAAGGGTATGATCCGCATCCGTGATTCGGTCAGAACGCTGATTGAATTGCAGACAGAGGATTACCCCGACTCGGAAATTAAAACGGAGCAGGAGCGATTAAACGCTCTTTATGATACCTTTTCCAAGCAGTACGGACTTATCAACAGCCGTGCCAACATCTCCGCCTTTTCACAGGACAGCTCCTTTTCTCTGCTCTCGGCTCTTGAGGTCTTGGGCGATGAAGGGCAGCTTGAACGCAAGGCGGATATATTCTACAAGCGAACCATCAAGCCACACACCCCGGTCACTTCCGTAGATACCGCCAGCGAAGCACTTGCCGTTTCTATGGGCGAAAAAGCCCGTGTGGATATGGATTATATGTGCGAGCTGACCGGCAAGACCGAGGAAGAAATCTTTGCAGACTTAAAGGGCGTTATCTTTCTGAATCCAATGCACGGGTACGGCAATTCCACGCAGGCAAAGTATCTGATGGCAGACGAATACCTCTCCGGCAATGTCCGGGAAAAGCTGGTACTCGCCCGAAAGTCGGCGGAGCTTTACCCCGAAGATTACACCGTCAATGTGGAAGCACTGGAACGGGTACAGCCCAAAGACCTGACCGCCAGCGAGATCGCTGTTCGGCTTGGTGCTACTTGGCTGCCGACCGAAATTGTCGAACAGTTTATGTTTGAGTTCTTGGGAACACCAAGGTACGCACAGTGGAACATCAAGGTTCATTTCTCTGCCTATACCGGCGAGTGGAATATTGAGGGCAAGTCCTATGACCGCAGCAATGTGAAGGCATACAGTACCTACGGTACGGGGCGCATCAACGCCTATAAGATCATCGAGGAAACACTGAACCTGAAGGATGTCCGCATCTTCGACTATGTAGAGGACGCAGACGGCAAAAAGAAAGCCGTCCTGAACAAAAAGGAAACGGCAATCGCACAGGCAAAGCAGGAGCTTATCAAGCAGGGCTTTCAGGATTGGGTCTGGTCTGACCCTGAGCGCAGAGAACGGCTCTGCCGCCTTTACAACGATAAATTCAACAGCCTGCGTCCCCGTGAGTACGATGGAAGCCACATCGTTTTCAGTGGTATGAACCCGGAAATCGAGCTTCGGGAACACCAAAGAAATGCGGTGGCGCACATCCTATACGGCGGCAATACGCTGCTTGCACACGCCGTGGGCGCGGGGAAAAGTGCGACACGTTCCTAACTGAAAAGGTTAGGCACAAGTCAGCTAACAATAGAATTGGGATTTGAAAGGAGTCCCTGAAAAGACTTGGAGAACTAATATTCCGATAGGTGGAATGAAGGGGTAACGCCCTGAAACGCCTACCTTAAACCTACGACATGCGTTAATTCTTTGTAACAGGAATTATGGTATGACGCTCGTAGAAGTCGGCGGAAATATGCCCAAACAGAATAGCAATATTGCTGTGGAAAGTGCCCCAGCGGTGGGGTGTGCGTATGATACGCCGGAGGTCTATAAACTGCCTATGGTCAGAATGTCATTGATGACTGACGAACTCCCGAATGTACGAGTCTAAAAGGCGCCGGAGCAGAAATGCTTCTTTCTGATTACGGAAGCGTGTGAGGATGAGTAAGAATTTTTACTATGAAAGTCCTTGCGGTGTTACAGGCACCGCCCAGCACGCAGGCTCAGAGGGACACCTAAGGGCAGATATGAACAGATAGGAATATTGGAACGTGGAAAGGCTGGAACACAGAGCCAGTTACAGGCTATGAAGTGTTGGATTGGAAAGCGCATTTGCGTATAACAACCCTTTATCCAGTTGAGAGAGATGGCATAGTACCGATGAAACCATAGAAATATGGTGGAGGGATAGCCATTAGTCGTCAGCAATATATAAATTGAAAACTATACAAATTCAAAGGTTCGAGTATGACTAAGAAAGGCACGCCCCAAAGGAGGTATGCCGACTATGACAGTGAAGAAATTGCAAAAGAAAGCGAAACTGCGCAACGCTGAATATTTCGGCTTGCAGGAGGTATTGGACGGGCTCTATGCCCAAAGTGCGGAAAACAAGCGCTTTACCGTGCTGATGGATCTGGTGGCCGCCGATGAAAATATCTTACTTGCTTACCGAAATATCAGCAAAAACAAGGGTAGCAAAACGGCGGGAACGGATGGGAAAACCATACGCTACCTGGCAAAGTTTACAAACACAGCACTCATTCACTATATAAAAAGACGGTTGGAGCAGTACCAGCCCCAGCCGGTGCGCCGGGTGGAAATTCCAAAAGGTGATACCGGCAAGACCCGTCCCCTGGCATCCGTACCGATTGCGATAGCATTGATCCAGTCAATCGCATTCCTGCAAATTTCCTGGAACCAAATTATGGCAGCAAAGCGAAAGATTCCAATTGCAGCGGAGGCAACGGTTTTCCGTCCCAACAGGAGTGCAGAACACGCGCTGGCACAGTGTTACGCAATGATACAAAAGCGCGGTCTGCATTATGTGGTTGATATTGATATAAAAGGCTTCTTCGATAATGTCAGCCACGGAAAACTGCTCAAACAGATGTGGAATATGGGAATACAGGACAAGCGTGTGCTGAGTATCATATCCGCCATGTTGAAAGCAGAAGTTGCTGGAATCGGCTTTCCGCAAAAAGGGACGCCGCAGGGGGGCATCATCTCTCCGCTGTTATCCAACATTGTCCTGAATGAGTTGGATTGGTGGATTGCCAGCCAGTGGGGAATATGCCGACACGCAAAAACCGTGAATACGCACGGTCTGACAATGGGGTCATGACAAAAGCCAGAAGTATGAAATGCTCCGAAAAGGCTCTGCCCTGAAAGAGTGCTACATCGTCCGGTATGCCGAT
>ENA-OQDA01000293-OQDA01000293.1-human-gut-metagenome-genome-assembly--contig:-NODE-293-length-21493-cov-4.971684_pt1 | contig 21493 bp, 22 predicted proteins | sample MGYA00242771_ERZ504603 | MGnify/ENA primary metagenome ERZ504603 (study PRJEB26092, sample SAMD00036328) | human gut metagenome | host: Homo sapiens | study: EMG produced TPA metagenomics assembly of...
AGGCTTCATTGGTATCATACTGGTGTTGGATTTGGTATTGGTCGGAGCACTGATGAAGCCGGTCAATGCGGATCGCAAGACGGAGGATTATGATGCGGCAGCGGAGATTTCCACGTCCTTGAATGTGGCGGCTATGCAAGCAAAGCTGACCGTGGAGGATGAGAGCAAGGCGGTTATCAAATCCGGAAAGGCGGAACGGACCAAGACCCAGGGAACCGAGAAGTGGCTGGATACTCTGGAGACTTTGGAAGGTCAGATTTTCGCCCACGGAATTACCTACAGCTGGTATCATCCGGCATCTTCATATGAATCCGCAGTAAACGGAAATCATCACGTGAACTGTGCGGCTTATATTTCATGGGGTCTTCAGAGAATGGGCCTTCTGCCTCACGGAACTACGTTCTACATTTCTGATACCCTTCACGGAAGGGTGCTTCCTACATCAAGAACTCGGAGTATTTCACCGTGAAGTATAACTTGGGTCATCCGGGAAGTGCCGGACTGGAACCGGGGGACATCGTCGGATGGAAGACGCACACCTGCGTCTACGCCGGAAAGGATTCCAACGGAAACATGCTGTGGTACACCGCCGGCGGTTCGGATGTGAGCAGCAAGAACCTGGGACCGAGAACGAAGAAGTATGCCAACAAGAACATCACCGTGCTGATTCGGATTAACTATGATAAGATTCCGATGAACTAGAACAGCCACGAGTGCGGTGGAGAGAATATCGAATTGCTGATACGAGGAGGAATCCGATGCGAAAGCGCCGGATTCCTCCTTTCGGGTGTAATCACTTGATTCTGCCGCATAAAAATATTAGAATATGTAAGTATTAACAACGAAAAGAGGAACATGTATGTCTTATTCATTTGTCATTCCCTGTTATTGCTCGTCTCACACCATCCGAGAAGTGGTGGAGAGCACCATACAGGAAATGGAACGAATCGATCGGAAACCCTACGAATTCATTCTGGTGGACGATCATTCACCGGACGAAGGGGCAACCCTTCAGGAGCTGAAGGCATTGGCCAATGAGTATTCCTGCGTAAAGGCCATCGAGCTGGCGAAGAATTCCGGTCAGCACAACGCGTCTATTGCGGGAATGAATTACGCCAAAGGAGATTACATCATCTCCATGGATGACGATCTGCAGACCCGTCCGTCCCAATTGCCGAAACTCTTTGAGGAAATTGAAAAAGGCTATGATGTGGTCTATGGATACTATCCGGAAAAGAAGCACAGTCGTTTTCGGAACTTCGGAAGCTGGGTTCACTTCGAATCGATTCGAATCCTGATTGGGAAACCGAAGGGGATGAAGACATCCAGCTTCTTTGTGATGAGAAAAATTCGTTCGGGATTACATCATCCAGTACAAAGAGCCGTACACCCATCTGCAGGGGCTGGTGCTCCGCACCACCCGCAACATCTCCTGCATTCCGGTGGAGCATTTCGACCGAGCGTACGGGCAGTCCGGATATACTTTTAAGAAGCTAATCAAGCTTTGGTCCAATATTGTAGGATATTCTGTCGTTCCACTGCGCATGGCCACCTGCCTGGGAATGGTCTTTTCCATGCTGGGACTGATTGGCACCATCGTGGTGATTGTGCGGAAAATCATGAATCCGGCCATGATGATGGGCTGGGCATCCCTGATGGCAGCCATCTTCTTTTTCTCCGGATTGATTCTGTTTTCTTTGGGACTGATTGGGGAATACATCGGACGAATGTTCCTGGGAATGGGCAACAATCCGCAGTTCGTGGTGAGAGAAATTTATACTAAAGATTCGGACTCGTCCGTGAATTTCGAAGACCTGGGGAAACAGTAACCTTCCGGGCCGCTCGGGACAGTCTGAAAGAAGTTCGTATTTTTTTATGGGATCTAGAATATGAAAGGGAGTAACTATGATACGATTCAATGTTCCACCTTATGTGGGAAAAGAAACCGAATACATGAAGGCGGCTATCGACAGCCATAAGATCTGTGGAGATGGGGAATTCACCAAGCGCTGCAACGCCTGGATTGAGGAGCATACCGGAACGGCAAAGGCCCTTCTGACCACCTCCGGCACACAGGCTTTGGAGATGGCGGCATTGCTCAGCTGATATCAGGCGGGGATGAAGTGATTCTTCCGTCCTACACCTTTGTGTCCACCGCGAACGCGTTTGTGCTGCGCGGGGCAAAGCTGGTTTTTGTGGACATCCGTCCGGATACCATGAACATCGATGAGAAGCTGATTGAAGATGCCATCACGGACAAAACCAGAGCCATCGTCCCGGTGCACTATGCCGGCGTGGGCTGTGAAATGGACACCATCATGGATATTGCAAAGAGACACAACCTGGTGGTTGTGGAGGATGCGGCGCAGGGCGTGAACGCGTTCTACAAGGGCCGGCGCTGGGAAGCATCGGCGATTACGGCTGTTTCAGTTTCCACGAGACGAAGAACTATAGCATGGGCGAAGGCGGTGCCATCCTGATCAACCGGCCGGAGCAGATTGAAGATGCGGAAATCATTCGGGAGAAGGGAACGGACCGGAGCCGGTTCTTCCGAGGTCAGGTGGATAAATACACCTGGGTGAACATCGGGTCTTCCTTCTTGCCAAGCGATATCAATGCGGCGTATTTGATGGCACAGCTGGAAATGGCGGATGAGATTAACGAGAATCGCCTTCAGAGCTGGACGCGCTATAACGAAGGCCTACAGGATCTGGCGCAGGAGGGTGTCATCGAGCTTCCGTACATTCCGGAAGAATGCACCCACAATGCCCACATGTTCTACATCAAGACAAAGGATATGGAAGAGCGGAAAGCCCTGATTTCTTACCTCAAGGAGCGGGACATCGCAGCGGTATTCCATTACGTGCCGCTTCACTCCGCACCGGCGGGCCTGCGGTTCGGACGGTTCCACGGAGAGGATCGATATACCACAAAAGAAAGTGAACGCCTGCTGAGACTGCCGATGTACTACAATCTGTCGGAAAGCGATCAGCAGAAGGTCATCGATGCGGTTCACGGTTTTTACCATAAATAGGTGACATATGCTTAAAAGAATTCGAAATCGTCTGGAGAAATCCGACAATATCGAGCGGAGCAGCTATCTGTGGAATATGATTAACGCCATGCTCAGTGCCGGGGAATCCCCGGTAATGACATTGGTGTTGACCCGGAGCCAGGGCGTCTACGATGCGGGCGTGTTCAGCATCGCCTATGCGGTGGCGGCCCTGATGCTGTATGTGGGACAGTACGGATTCCGGAAGTTCCAGTCCTCGGACATCCGGGAAAAGTATTCCTTCGCGGAGTACTACGGAATTCGGATTATCACCTGTGTGGTGATGATGCTGGCGGCGCTGGGATATTGCCTGTATGGCACCGTATGTCTGGGATATGACTTTCAGAAGTTCATCGTCATCCTTCTGGTAAATGCGCTGAAGTGCGTTCAGGCCTTTACGGATGTGGTTCACGGACGGATGCAGCAGATGGGAAGACTGGATGTAGCGACGAAGTCATCCTCCTTCCGGTATCTGATGGAGATGATATCCTTTTCCGCAACGTATTTGGTGACTCGGAATCTGGTGAGCGCCATTCTGATGTGCGTGATTGTATCCGTCGTAGTGGCCGGTTTCACCTCCATGAATGTGGCGACGGATTTCTGTGCCCTGCGGCCGGAGTTTAACATGCGGCGGATGTGGATGATGATGGAGGAAGGCTTTCCGCTGTTTCTCAGCCTGTTCCTGAACATGTATCTGAGCAACGCGCCGAAGTATGCCATCGATGCCTATCTCACGGAAGAAATCCAGGCCATGTATAACATCATTTTTATGCCGGCCTTCGTAGTACAGCTGGTGGTGCATTTCATCTTTAATCCGATTCTCACCTCCTATGCGGAGATTTGGGCGAAAGGGGAAATCCAGCGGTTCAAGAAAGCTATCCGGAAGCAGATGGTTCTGGTGCTGGGACTTACGGTGCTGGGACTGGCGGTGGCGGCCACCATCGGAATACCGGTGCTGAGCTGGATCTTCAGAATGAACCTGGCCGGACATCGGAAGGAGCTGATCATCGTGATGCTGGGCGGCGGAATGCTGGCCTACTCCGTATTCTTCAATACGGTCATCACCATTGTGCGGATGCACCGGACGTTGATCTACAGCTACGGAGCCGCGGCGCTGGCTGCTTTTACCCTGTCGGGAGTATTTGTGCGAAATTACGGCATGTTGGGTGCGACGGTGCTGTACACCACAATTATGACGATATTAACCATTATATTAGGAATGATTCTGTTTATTAGAATCAGAAAAGAAAGTAGGAGAATTGTATGAAGGGAATTGTTTTACGGCGGGGAAAGGGAACGAGACTCTATCCGATGACAAAGGCGGTATCGAAGCAGCTGCTGCCGATCTACGATAAGCCGCTGGTGTATTACCCGATTTCGGTGCTGCTTCTGGCGGCATCCGGGACATCTTGATTATATCTTCGCCGGAGGCCATCGACGGTTATAAAGAGCTGCTGGGCGACGGAAGCAGCCTGGGCGTCCATTTCGAATACAAGGTGCAGGATCAGCCGAGAGGGCTGGCGGACGCATTTATTCTGGGTGAAGAATTTATCGGCGACGACAATGTTTGCCTGGTTCTGGGCGACAACATCTTCTACGGTCAGGACCTGAGCGGAATCCTCAAGAGAGCCATTTCCCATGAGACGGGAGCGACGGTGTTCGGATATCCGGTAAAGGATCCGACGGCGTTCGGCGTGGTGGAATTCGATTCGGAAAAAAACGTGGTTTCCATCGAGGAGAAACCGAAGCAGCCGAAGTCCAATTTCGCGGTGCCGGGATTGTATTTCTACGATAACGATGTCATTGAAATTGCCAAGAACGTGAAACCGTCGGCTCGCGGAGAGATTGAAATTACGGCAGTGAACAACGAATACCTGCGGAGAGGCACGCTGAAGGTGGAGCTGATGGGCAGAGGTATGGCATGGCTGGATACCGGTACGCCGGAGGGCATGCTGAACGCATCGGAATACGTATCCACCATTCAGGCCAGACAGGGATTCTACATCGCTTGCCTGGAGGAAATCGCTTGGAGAAAGGGTTTCATTGACGATGCGCAGCTTCGCGAGGTGGGTGAGTCCTTGAAGATGACCCAGTATGGACAGTACATTCTTTCCCTGCTCTAATCGGGATCGAAGAAGAAAAGGAGATCGAACGATGAAAATTCTAGTAACCGGTGCGGCCGGATTTATCGGAAGTAATTTTGTTTTTCATATGAGAAAGGCCCATCCGGAGTACGATATTATCGCGCTGGATTCCCTGACCTATGCCGGAAACCTGGAGACCCTGGCGCCGGTGATGGAAGAGGATCATTTTACTTTTGTGCGCTGCGATATCACGGATCGAGAAGGGGTTCGCAAGGTATTTGAAGAGCATCATCCGGACGTGGTGGTGAATTTCGCAGCGGAATCCCACGTGGACCGTTCCATTGAGGATCCGGGCGTTTCCTGCGCACCAACATTCTGGGCACTCAGGTGCTGATGGATGCGTGCCGGGAGTTCGGCATCCGGCGTTTCCACCAGGTGGGAACCGATGAAGTCTACGGAGATCTGCCGCTGGACCGGCCGGACCTGTTCTTTACGGAAGACCTGCCGCTGCAGGCGTCCAGCCCGTATTCCGCTTCCAAAGCATCTGCGGATCTGCTGACCATGGCGTATCACAGAACCTACGGCCTTCCGGTGACGATTTCCAGATGTTCCAATAATTACGGACCGTATCAGTTTCCGGAGAAACTGATTCCGCTGATGATTGCCAATGCGCTGGCCGACAAACCGCTGCCGGTATACGGTACCGGTGAGAACGTGCGGGACTGGCTCTACGTGGAAGATCACTGCCGGGCCATCGACATGATTCTGGAGAACGGAAAGGTGGGCGAGGTCTACAACATCGGCGGACACAACGAGCACTCCAATCTGGATGTGGTAAAAACAATTCTGAAGCAGCTGGGCAAACCAGAAAGCCTGATTACCTTTGTGGGAGACCGAAAGGGTCACGATCTTCGTTATGCCATCGATCCGTCCAAGATTCACGGCGAACTGGGCTGGATGCCGGAGACGAAGTTCGACGACGGAATTTGTCAGACCATCGACTGGTATTTGAACAACGAAAGCTGGTGGAAGAATATCATTTCCGGCGACTATATGGAATACTACGAGAAGATGTACGGAAATCGGTAGATTTTCGGTGAAGTAAGGAGAGTGAAATGAGAGGGACGTCCCGGCATTATACAGAACCGGAACTGAGCAGAGAGTGGAACTGGAAGAAACAGTGGCTGGTGTACACCGGTCTGTTTGTCGTGACCGCACTTCTGGTCTTTGCGGCATTCTTCGTGTATCAGAAAACCCTCCTGAAGGGAAAAGGAAACGTCGACGGATTGATGCAGCATTATCCCTCCTACACCAAATTAAAGCGTGTTCTGGCGCAAGGCGGCGAAGGCTGGTCCTGGGACGTGGGACTGGGCGCAAGCTTCTTTGATACCTTCAAAGGAAAACTGACCAATCCGCTGACATACCTGCTGCTGGCGTTTCCTCAGAAATATTTAGATATGGCCTACGATTTCGTCACGATTCTTCGGCAGTATCTGGCCGGCGTGGCATTCCTGATTTTCGGTCGGGAAGTAAAGCTAACCACCGAACAGAACGTTCTGGGCGCATTTGCCTACGCCTTCTCCGGATGGGCGATTATCGCTACTCTGACCCAGGGAACCTTTAATAACTCCATGATGCTGTTCCCGATTCTCATTATGGGGGCGGAACGGATTCTGAAGGGGAAATCGCCGCTAGTGTTCATCGTGGCGGAAGTGCTGTTTCTGGCCTCCACCGTTCTGTGGGCATATATCGCCGGAATTTTCGTAATTCTGTACTTTATCGTGAGATATTTCCACTTCTACGGAAAGAACGGAGCCCTTCGTACCACCCTGCCGCCGGATCAGCCGGCGTGGAAGTCCTTTGCCGGGCACTTTGGTGGTTTTATCGGAGATGGGCTGATCGGACTGATGATTTCCGCAATTTTCGTGGAATCCATCATTTACACCACCACATCGGCGGTAATCAATTCCGATTACGACGCGAACCAGGGCGTGTTCTATTCCCTAAAAACATATTTCGCCATGCCGACGGCGCTGGTCTCGCTGAACGAGGTGCATGAGGCGTACAGCGCGGTTTTTGCCGGATTGCTGGTGACGGCACTGATGCCGATGATTATTTGGACCGTTCGAAAGAAGAAGAGCACTGCCGGAATCTTTGCGATTTTCTGCCTGATTATCGGATTGTTCCCGGTGACGGGAAAAATCCTGAACGGATTCAGCTATTCCGTGGGCAGATGGTATTTCGTCCTGACCTTTTTCCTGGTGTGGGCGGCCATGGAGTGCCTGGATCATGAAGTGCTGGGCAGCCGAAAGCGAATGATGGTGCTGCTGGGCTGGTGGTTCTTCCTTTGCGTCTGGGTGGTGCTGCTTTGCATTTTCTACCTGAAGATGCTGAAGCACAATATCGCCTGGGAATCCTTGCTTTCCCTGTGCATGATGTTCCCGCTGCTAGCTGCACTGGCCGTTCGGGAACTGCGGGTTCCGAAGTCGGGGCAGCGCAAAGCAAAGGTGTATCGAGGGATGACTGCCGTAATTACCGCAATACTGGTGGTAAATGTGGGACTCAATTCCTGGATTATGATGACGGGAGCCGGTGAAGGCGGATCCCAGCGGATTAAGACGTATATTGATAAAGGCGCAATGCCGGAATTGTATGACCAATACGTTCAGCGGGTGGTGCCGGACATTCAGGCGGAAGATACTTCTTTTTATCGCACAGATCAGTTGGATGACGGTTTTGAGAAATCCAATGTGAATATCGTGTTTGGCGGAAGATCTATCTATGAGTATTTCTCCTCCATCAGCAGCGACTGGTTGTATTTCAACAAAATGCTGGGAAATAACGCAGGGTATAACCGGCGGATTGTCAGCCTTTCCAACGACAACCGTCCGGGAATGGACTACCTGTTGGGCGTAAAGTATTTCCTTCGGGACAAGAACTACAAAGAGGCGGAAAAGCCGGGTTACGTGCCGTACGGATTCGAGTATCAGAAGACCATCGATGGGGTGGAGGTGTACCGAAACAAGCACTGCATGGGTATCGGAACCGGTTACTCGCAGTATATTACGGAATCGGAGCTGAAGAAATTCGCACCTCTTGAGCGGGAGCAGGTGATGCTTCAGGCGGCAGTGGTGCCGGACAGAGAAGCGACAAAGGTTTCCGGACTGAAGCACGCGAAAATTTCGGAACTGCATACAGATGTGCAGTCGCTGGAATGTTCCGTCACATCCCCATATAACGTGAAGCTGAAGGGCGTAAAGAAGGGGGAAATGACGGTTCAGAAGGGGGACGACAGTGAAGAGGACAATTACTTCAACATTCACGTTCCGAAGACCTGGAAGAACATGCAGATTGTGGTGTCCTTCCAGGGGCTGGACCGAGAACCGATTACCTGGGATCAGCATATTCATTTGAAGGATGAGACGGTGGCGGATCAGGGATACAATCGGCTGAAGGAATATCTGTACCGGAACGATTACACCGGAGGCACCAGTTTCATCATTACAGCTATGAAGGGAGACCGAAGCAAAACCGGAGAGTGTTACAAGTACGGAAACACCGGCCTCAACGATATCAGCGATTACAATATCAACCTGGGATATTACGACTCTTTTGGCGGGGATATCCGCATCCATTTCGATAAGGCGGGATTCTATAAATATGACGCCATCAAAGTGTACGGAATCCCGATGGAGAGCTACGACCAAGACGCATCTGTACTGGACGAAAACAGCTTAAAGGATGTTTCTTTCGATGACAAAACCGTTCGCGGAATGGTGAATAACGATTCGGATCGAATTATGTACTTCTCCATCATCGACAATGCGGGATGGACCGCATACGTGGATGGTGAGAAGGCGGATAAAATCAGCCGGACGAATCTGGGCTTTACCGGCATCAAAGTGCCGGCGGGAAAGCATGAGATTACTCTTCGATATCGCTATCCGGGGCTGAGGGCCGGAATTGCGGTGACAATCATCGGTCTGGGACTGCTGGTTGTGGTTCTGCGCAAAGGGAAGAGAAAGAATCAATTAGAAGAATAAGGCAGAAATTGACCTGCACCGGGCAGCAATCGCTTGACAATGCTTTCCGGATGCAGGTTTTTTTCATCTCCCCGGTATCGACGCAATCGAATAGCAGAAAAAGTGAATTTAAATTTCAGGTTTACTGTTTTAATGCGGTGCCGAAAGGACAATAAAAAAGATGTGAAAAAAGTGCTGTATTTGTGACAGAAGAACGAATATTGGCGCGGTGAACTTGAAAAAAAAGTCATGACACGTTATAATTAAATGAATTTTTGTGTATATAATTATTCGAGGGACAGAATGGTAGAATTTTTTCAGAATGTATTTGTAGGATTTCGGTTAATTGATGTGCTGGATATCGTTATTGTGGCATATCTGGTCTATAAGATTCTGGGATTTATCCAAGAAACCCGTGCACAGCAATTGGTTCGTGGACTGGTAGTTTTGGGTATCGTTTTCTTTCTGTCCGATTTTCTGAAACTGTATCTGCTGAATTGGCTGCTTCGTAATTTCGTGACCATGGGATTCTTCGCCTTGATTGTCCTTTTCCAGCCGGAACTGCGTCGAGGACTGGAGCAACTGGGACGTCGGAACATCGTTTCCGGTCAGTTCCGAAGCCTGGACAAGGAAAATGCTATTGAAGTGGTAAAGGAAATTGTGGCAGCAGTGGATGATTTTTCGGCTACCCGGACCGGGGCACTGATTGTTTTTGAACGGGAAACCATGCTGAATGATATTATTGAAACCGGGACTATTGTGGATGCTCGGATTTCTGTGCGCCTTCTGGGAAATTTGTTTTACGAAGGATCGCCGCTGCATGACGGTGCCGTAATCATTCGCGGAGATCGGATTCATGCCGCCAGCTGCGTTCTCCCTCTTACGGAAAAAAAGAATATCGGCCGAAACCTGGGCACGCGGCATCGAGCGGGCCTGGGCGTGTCGGAGGTGTCCGATGCGCTGGTAATCGTTGTATCGGAGGAGACCGGCGTGATTTCTGTAGCGGAAAACGGAAACTTCCGTCGATTCATGGATTTGAAATCGGTAGAGAAAATACTCCTGGGGGTATATATGCCGCAGGAGGAGACTTTCCGGGAGCGGATGACTCGGACGCTGAAGCATCGTCGGAAGGAGGAAACGCGGGATGGAGAATAATCGGAAAATTAACATCATCCTTTCATTGATTATCGCTTTCTGTGGATGGCTCTATGTAATGTACAATGTGGATCCCACCACGACGCGAACCTTCCGAAACGTTTCCATTACCTATTCCAATGAGAAGGATTTGGAGGCGAAGGGAATTGCATTGAAGTCCGCCGACAAGAAGTCCGTCGAGATTGAAGTGGAAGGTCATCGAAGTGAATTGAACAAGATGGATGACAGCGATATTAAGGTGCGGGCGGATTTGTCCGATGCCGGTAAAGGAGAAAATACCCTTTCGCTTCACGTTCAGACTCCGCCTAAGGTCAGCATCGTATCCAAGAGCGACGAAACGGTTACGGTCAACACGGAGGCTATGGATACCCGGTCGGTGCCGGGACGAGTGGAGTACCGAACGGAAAGCACTTCCGGCACAGAACCGATTGTAGAGGAACAGAGCAGCGACTATTTCTCTGTAACCGGTGCCAAGAGCAAGGTAAAAGAAGTGGAATATGTACGTATTCCGGTGGAAGAGCAGAAGCTTACGGGAAAGACACACACCTATAGTGTTTCCGTCATTCCGGTGAATCGCAGCGGGGACGAAATCACTCATGTAAAAGTAAATCCGGCCAAGGCGTCGGTGGCGGTGTTCAAGGGTTCAACGAAAAGCGTTCCGCTGAATATCGAGGTAAATAATCCGGTGAACGACGAGTACCTGCGCACCTATAGTGCTCCGAAAAAAATAGAAATTAAAGGGAAGAAGGAAGTCCTTGAAAAGGTGGAATCCATTTCCGCGGAACCGGCAGATTTGGAGAAGATGACGGAATCCGGACGACTTGCGTTAAATTATAAGTTGCCGGATGGCGTGTTTGTTGCCAACAGTTCTCTGAATCTTGGAATTACCGTAAACGTGACGGAATACCGGACGAAGGAAATCGAAATATCAACCAAAGACGTTACGGTGAAAAATCTTAACAGCAAATATAAGCCGACTTTTGAGAATAAAACCATTACGGTAGAGGTGACGGACACCGGCAGCATGTTGGAAAGTCTGACCGCTAAGGATTTCGATGTCAGCGTAGATGCAAGTGGGCTCCGAAGCGGGCCTCACTCTTTGAAAGGAACCGTGAATTCCACAAAGAAATTACATAAAGTGGAATTAGAAAGTGAAAATATTAATATATATCTAAGCAAGAAGGACTGATTAAATGGGTAGATTATTTGGAACAGATGGCGTTCGCGGAGTGGCGAACAAAGAACTAACCGCAACTTTGGCATATGAAATCGGCAGAGCCGCTTCTTATGTACTGGGAAATGGAAATCATCGTCCGGTGTTTCTGATTGGCAGGGACACTCGAATTTCCGGTGAATTGTTGGAAAACGCATTGGCGGCGGGCATCATGTCCGTTGGCGGAGACGTAATCAAGCTGGGCGTCCTGCCGACCCCGGCAGTGGCACGCCTGGTGCGGCACTACGAGGCAGATGCCGGAGTGGTAATCTCCGCATCGCATAATTCCTTTGAATACAACGGAATTAAGATTTTCAACGGAAAGGGTTTCAAGCTGGACGATCGAATCGAAGAAAAAATCGAAGACATCATCCTGGCCAAGGAATTCCAGCATCCGGAATACGTGGGCGAGCACGTGGGCCGCTGCAGACCGGTGGAAGATGCTTTTAGCTTATATAAGCAAGATTTGCTGAATACCATCGATACGCGTCTGGATGGAATGAAAATTGTACTGGACACCGCAAACGGCGCGTCCTATCAGATTGCACCGGCGGTGTACAAGGCGCTGGGTGCGGATGTGACCGTGCTTTCCAATACACCGGACGGAATCAATATCAACGAGCATTGCGGTTCCACCCATCCGGAAAACCTTCAGAAGAAGGTGGTAGAAGTGGGTGCCGATGTGGGATTTGCCTACGACGGTGACGCCGATCGTTTGATTGTTGTGGATGATAAGGGTCAGGTGTTGAACGGCGACCACGTTCTTTGCATCTGCGGAAAGATGCTGAAGTCGCAGGGTAAGTTATACGATAACAAGATTACGGCTACGGTAATGAGCAACCTGGGGGTTCACAAATACATGGAAAAACAGGGCATTTCCGTTGACGTGACCGGAGTGGGCGACCGATACGTGCTGGAATCCATGCTGAAGACCGGATCCGTTCTGGGAGGAGAACAGTCGGGACATATGATTTTCCTGGATTACACTACCACTGGTGACGGCGTGCTATCCTCTCTGCAGTTCATCAAAGCCATTCAGGCTTCCGGAAAGAAAGTCAGCGAGATGGGAGAGGAAATTGTCATCTATCCGCAGGCACTGGTAAATGCAAAAGTCAATCCGGAGTACAAGAAAGAAGCCATGGACGATTCGGACGTGCAGGCACGGATTGCGGAAGTAGAAAAGAAACTGGAAGGCGTCGGCCGAGTTCTGATTCGCCCATCCGGAACAGAACCACTGATTCGCGTAATGCTGGAAGGGGAAAATACGGAAGAATTGAAAGCGGATGCGGAATACATCGCACAGCTGATTATAGAGAAATTTGGGGAGAAGTAGTACATGAACACAGTAGAATTAAGCAATCGTATTTATCCGGACATCACCCGGACGCCGGAAGATTATGAAGCAATGTATCCGAAGAGAAATCTGCCGGAAGGAGCGAAAGTTACCCGTCTGGGACCGAGTCCGACCGGTTTTATCCACCTGGGAAATCTGTACGGTGCCTTTGTGGATGAACGACTGGCCCATCAGAGCGAAGGCGTTTTCTACCTTCGTATTGAAGATACGGACGACAAGAGATATGTAGAGAATGCTGTGGAAACCATCATTTCCTCCTTGGCGTTCTTCGGAATTCAGTTCGATGAAGGGGTTACCGCACATGGTGATGTGGGCGATTACGGCGATTATACCCAGAGCCACAGAGGGGAAATCTATCGCTGCTACGCAAAGAAATTGATTGCGGAGGGAAAAGCATATCCGTGCTTCCTTTCCGAAGAGGAGATTTCCGAGATTCGGGAGAAACAGGAAGAGCTGAAAATCGCTCCGGGAATCTACGGCGAATGGTCCCGCTACAGAGATTGGGAGACCGATGAGGTGCTCCAAAAGGAAGTCGCTGAACGGCTGGAGCGTGGCGATGACTTCGTCATCCGACTGAAATCCTCCGGCGTACCGAATGCTGCCGGCGATGACATTCGCAGAACCAAGGTGGTGGATGCTATCCGCGGTGAGCTGGACGTTCCGGAAAACTTCCAGGATATCGTAATCATCAAGACCACCGGCATTCCGACTTATCACTTTGCCCATGCGGTGGACGATCACCTGATGAGAACCACCCATGTGGTCCGGGGTGAGGAATGGCTTCCGTCCCTGCCGATTCACGTAGAGCTGTTTGACAAGCTGGGCTTCGAGCTCCCAACCTATTGTCACACCGCTCAGCTGATGAAAATCGGAGAAGACGGAAACAAGAGAAAGCTTTCTAAGAGAAAGGATCCAGAATTATCACTGGATTATTACCGCAGTCAGGGTTATCATCCGGCAGCAGTACGGGAATATCTGCTGACCATCCTGAACTCCAATTACGAGGAATGGAGAATGGCTAATCCGGATGCGGATATTGATGAGTTTGCTTTTACCACGGAAAAGATGAGCAACTCCGGCGCGTTGTTCGATTTGAATAAGCTGAACGATGTGAGCAAGGACACCTTGCTGCGCATCCCGGCGACGGAGCTGGCAGAGTGGCTGCATTCTTGGTCGCAGGAATTTGCGCCGGAATATGAATACGTGTTCCGTGATATGGATCTTCTGACACAGATTCTGGATCTGGGCAGAGAAGACCGGAAGCCGCGGAAGGATTTGATTTACGCTCGTCAGATTATGACGTTTATCGGATATTTCTTCGACGAATCTTTTGAGATTGAAGATGAGTATCCGGAAGAAGCGGCCGCCGATCGAAAGAATATTCTGCAGGCATATCTGGACAGTTACGATCACAACGACGATCAGGAAAACTGGTTCAACAAGATTCGTGAAATCGCCGTGGATCAGGGTTATGCAGCAAAACCGAAGGATTACAAGAAGAATCCGGAGGAATATAAAGGACATGTAGGACATGTTAGTACCGTTATTCGAATCGCGCTGATGGGACGTTCCCAGTCCCCGGATGTGTGGACAATACAGCAAATTATGGGGGAAAATAAGGTTCGCGCTCGAATCGAAGCAGAGCTGAACCGATAGCTGAAAGGAGAAGACATGCAACCGTTACTAGTTATTATGGCCGCCGGAATGGGAAGCCGGTACGGCGGCAGCAAACAAATTGACCCAATTAGCAAAGAAGGGGACATCATCATGGATTTTTCCCTGTTCGATGCGTATCGGGCCGGTTTCCGAAGAGTCGTATTTATTATTAAAGAGGATTTTGAAGAAGCATTTCGCCAACATGTGGGTGAACGGGCCGGAAAGGTGTACGAAACTCATTTTGTCCATCAAGAATTGACGGATTTGCCGGCAGGTTATGCCGTTCCGGAAGGACGGACCAAACCGTGGGGGACCGCACACGCGGTGCTGGCTGCGAGAGATGTCATCGATGCACCTTTTGCGGTGCTGAATGCTGACGATTACTACGGACCGGAAGCATTCCGCTTGATTTACAAGTATCTCACGTCGAAAGCAGACGCCACTCATCACTGCATGGTGGGTTTTTCCATCGAGAATACCTTATCCGATAACGGAACGGTTTCCCGTGGAATCTGCCGGGCGGCAGAAGGTATGCTGACCGACATCGAGGAGCATACAGAAGTGGGATACCGGGAAGATGGGAAAATTCACGGAAAAGACATCAGCGGAACGGATCGGGTGATTCCGGAAGGATCGCCGGTATCCATGAATCTGCTGGGATTTGGTACTGCGTTTGTACAGGTAATGAAGGAACGGTTTGCGGAATCGCTGGACCGGGTGCTGGAAGAAAACCCGATGAAGGGTGAAATCTATCTGCCGTCTATGCTAAACGACGAACTTCAGAACAACAGAGCTTCCATGCAGGTTCTCTATTCCGGAGATAAGTGGTATGGCGTAACCTACCGGGAAGACCGGGAGATCGTGGTAAATGCTCTTGCGGAAATGAAACAGCAGGGAATCTATCCGCAGGATTTATGGAATAAAGGAGAATAATATGTGTGGCATTGTAGGATATATCGGAACAAAAGAACCACAGGATATCATCATTAACGGCTTGAAGAAGCTGGAGTATCGTGGATACGATTCAGCCGGAATCGCGGTGGTGAATCATGGAAAGATTGAACTGAGAAAGCATGTAGGTGCCATCAGCAACCTGGAAAAACTGATTGGCGAGGAGCGTCTGGGCGGACATGTTGGAATCGGTCATACTCGCTGGGCAACTCACGGAGCACCGTCGGATTTGAACTCCCATCCGCACATGGATATGGACGGAACCATCGCTGTGGTTCACAACGGAACGGTAGAGAACTATGTAGAGCTGAAGGCGGAGCTGGAAAAAGAAGGTGTGGTTTTCCGCACGGAGACCGATACAGAAGTGGCAACCATGCTGATCAGCAAGTACTATCACCGGAATCACGACTTGAAAAAGGCGCTGGATCAGGCGATTTCGGAGATGAGGGGAACCTATGCCATTGCCGTAGTGGCAAAAGACCAGCCGGACCAGTTCGTGGCATATCGAAAGAATGCACCGTTGATTGTAGGCCTAGGAAACAATTGTAATTTTGTAGCATCGGACTTCTCTGCACTTCTGGCATATACCAAAGACGTATACCTTCTAGAAAATGGGGATACCGTTGTATTAACAAAGGATGCCGTTAACATCTATGATGAAGAAGATCGTTTGATTGAACGTCCGATGATGCATGTGGACTGGGATGTCAGTGCGGCTGAAAAGGGCGGATACGATCACTTCATGCTAAAAGAAATTTACGAGCAGCCGACGGCAATTCGAGAAACCCTGAGCCGGAACCTAGACGATAACGGCCGCGTGCACCTGCAGGAGACCGTACAGCTCACCAAGGAGGACTTCGAGAAGATTAATAAAATCGTAATCGTTGCCTGCGGAACCGCATACCATGCCGGTCTGGTGGGAAGATACGTAATCGAGAAGCTGGCTCGAATTCCGGTAGAAGTGGATATCGCTTCCGAATTCCGTTATCGGGATCCGTTCGTGGATGAACATACCCTGTTCATCGCTATCAGCCAGTCCGGAGAGACGGCTGACACTTTGGAAGCCATGAGAGAAGCGAAACGGAAAGGCGCTCGCGTGCTGTCCGTTGTCAATGTAGTGGGCAGCACCGTAGCAAGAGAAAGTGACGATGTGTTCTACACACAGGCCGGACCGGAGATTGCTGTAGCATCCACAAAGGCATACACGACACAGCTGGTGTGCATGTACCTGCTGGCACTGTTCTTTGCAGATTTGAACGTTGCCATTTCAGCGGAAGAATATGAGAATTTTGTACAGGATTTGGAGGCAATTTCTGGTAAGCTGGAAGATGTTCTGAAAATGGCACCGGAAATTGAGGCACTGGCAAATCGTCTGTATGATCGGGATCAGGTGTTCTACATCGGTCGTGGGGTGGATTCCAGTGTTGCTTATGAGGGCTCCCTCAAGTTGAAGGAGATTTCCTATATCAACTCCTTTGCGATTGCCGCAGGAGAGTTGAAGCACGGTACAATTGCCTTGATGGAACCTCGTACCATCGTATGGGCGTTGGCTACTCAGGAGAGATTGTTTGATAAGATGGTTTCCAATATTCAGGAAGTCAAAGCGAGAAACGCTCATATCATCTCTCTGGCGCAGGAAGGAAACAGCGAAATTGAAGCGCATTCCGATGAGGTATTCTATATTCCGAGAACGAAAGACGAGTTAACACCTCTTCTTAGCGTAGTGCCGCTGCAGTTGTACGCATATTACGTTGCCAAAGCGAAGGGTTGCGAAATTGACAAACCGAGAAATTTGGCGAAGAGCGTTACGGTAGAGTAAACAAAAAAATCACGCCTTAGAAAGGATGATACTATGGAAGAGAGCAGAGCAGTTCAGAAATACACCGCATGGATAAATGCGAAGAAGGTGGACCCGCTGATTCGCCGGGAACTACTGAATATTATAAGCTCGCCGGAAGATATTACGGAACGATTCAGTGAAAATCTTACTTTTGGTACGGCAGGCCTTCGCGCAGTGATGGGCGCCGGTACCAATCGAATCAACATCTACACCGTTGCGTCCGCCGCTAAAGGACTGGCGGCATGCCTTCAGGCTTCGGATGCTTCCGAAGAAGGGGTTATCGTGTGTTACGATTCACGGAATCATTCCAAAGATTTTGCTGAAATTACGGCCAGGGTGTTGGCGTGCGAAGGGATAAAAGTATACCTCTCCGATCGGCTGCGCCCGGTTCCGATGCTCTCTTTCGGAATCCGCCATTATCGCACCGCCGGCGGTGTAATGATCACCGCTTCCCACAATCCGCGGGAATACAATGGGTTCAAGGTGTATGGAAATGACGGCGGACAGTTGAGTCCGGCCGGAGCCAATGCGGTTCAGGAACGCATGCCGGAATTCGAGGATGTAGTGGATTATCTGGCGGAAATGCTGCCGCTGGAGGATTATGTTCAGAAGGAACAGGTAACATATCTTGGAAAGAATTGGGATGATGATTATATGGAGATGCTTCACGGTATGAAGATTTCCCAGAAATTATCTCAGGATTCCAAGGCACGTCTGCGAATTGTGTACACTCCGCTGAACGGTGCCGGTGCGAAACCGGTTCTTCGAGTGCTGAATGAAAACGGATTCCGACGCGTATTTATGGTGTCGGAGCAGGAAAAGCCGGACGGTAATTTTCCAACGCTTCAGGTGCCGAATCCGGAACGGGAGGACAGTTTTGCTCTCGCGAAGAAATATGCGAGAGCAGTGGCCGCAGATGTTATCATTGCAACGGATCCGGATTCCGATCGATTGGGTGTTGCGGTGCCGGATGATGACGGCGGGTATCAGATGCTCACCGGCAATCAAATCGGCCTTCTGCTTATGGAATACATTCTGGCGACGAAGAGTGCAAGAGGGGAGCTTTCGGAAAACGATTACTGCATTACTTCCGTAGTTTCTTCAAATCTGGCACGGGTGATTGCAGAGCGATACAATGTGAAATTGATTGAAACCTTAACGGGTTCCAGACATTTTGCAGAGTGCATTCGAAATCATGAAGCGGAGGAGACCGGAACATTCCGGTTTGGTTTTGAAGAAGGAAATGGCTTTATGTTCCATTCCGAAGTGAGAGATAAGGATGCGGTAGCAGCTTGCTTGGCCATTGCGGAGATGGCGGCGGTTTCCAAATCCTATGGTCTGTGCCTGATGGATCAGCTGAAGGCAATTTATCGTCTGTACGGATATGCGGCGGAGAAAAACGTTTCCATCGATTGTTCCGGGCCGGAAGGTACTGAGAAAATCCGTCGATGCATGGATCATTATCGCCTGCTCAACGGAAAGTTGGGGGCAATGGGGAAAGATCTCTATTACCGGGATGTAAAGACATTTATCGATCGGATGCCGGAGTCCAACCTGCTCATCTATGAGCTGAACGATATGGACTGGATTGCGATTCGTCCATCCGGTACGGAACCGAAACTGAAGGTTTATTTCGGTTTCTACGGCGAAAAAACGGCGGCGGAAAGTCGGCTGAATACGGTATCCGCGCAATTGATACAGGATATCCGAGAGATATTGGATCAGAAATAGAAACAGACAGCGAGGCATTTGCCTCGTTGTTTTTTTGCGGTGAATTGAGAGTTAACCAATAATTATTTTGATTTTATCTTGAAACGGTTTACCGATAATGTTACAATGCTTTTATCGGTAAACTGACTAAGGCGGTATAATTATGAATAAGAGAAGACAATTGGGAAAAAGAATAGTAAGCCTGACTTTGGCAACAGTACTGCTCCTATTCACTGTTGTTCCGGCAAATGCAGCAACAACCGGAGCGCTGAATAGCGATGCAGCGGCCATCAACAGCGATGGAAACATTAACAGCGATGGGGCGATTAACAGTGACGGAAATGCCAGAATGCGGACTTTTTCGGTAAGAGGCCGTTCAATGATTGCATCGTCCAAAGCCAAGAACATGTCAAAGGGTTGGCATTCCATCGGCGGATATCGCTATTATTTCTATAAAACCGGAAAGTATTATAAGGATGAGATCAAATCCATTTCCGGAAAGAATATTGCTTTGATAAAAGCGGACATCTGCTGTACGGAGTAAATAAATACGACGGAAGTCATTACTATTCCGACTCGAAGGGTGTGATTCGTGAGTCGGCCGGATTTGTGACCAGCGATGGATATCGATATTATGTTACAAAGGGTGGAAAGATTATGACCGGTCGAACCTTTAAGGTGTCCGGAAAGACCTATAAAGCTTACGGCAACGGAAAGCTGGGCACCGGTGTGTTCAAATACGGCACGGTGGCTCATTTCTATGCGGACAAAAACGGCGTGGTACGCACCAAGGCCGGATTTATTAGCTGGAACGGGTACCGTTACTACATTACAAAGAATGCGGGAAGACTGGAGTGCGGACGAACCTTTAAGGTAAAAGGAAAAACCTATAAGGCATATTCCACCGGAAAGCTGGGAACCGGTGTGTTTAAGTATGGAACCACCGCCCGTTTCTATGCGGATAAGTACGGCGTGGTAAAGACCACTGCCGGTTTCGTAGAGTGTTTGGGCAACCGTTACTATGTGCAGAAGGGCGGAAAAATTGAATTAGGACATACTTTTACCGTGAAGGGCAGAAGTATAAAGCCTTCGCAGATGGTCGTCTGGGAACCGGAATCTTCAAGTATGGAAGCAAGTATTACTATGCAGATTCGGACGGAGCGATTGCATCCAAGGCGGGTGTGGTAAGCTTCAAGAAGAAGTACTATTACGTGAACAAGAATGGCAGCGTGGCGATGAACGGGCTGATTACCGCCGGATCAAAGAAATACATGGCAAATGCAGACGGGACTTTGAAAACCGGATTTTTTGAAGATTCCGGAACCAAGTACTATGCCGGCAAGAAGGGCGAAATCGTGACGAAGGAAGGTTTTCTGGTAGTAGATGGAGGCACCTACTACATCCAGAAGGGCGGAGCCATTTTCTGGGGACATACTTTCACGAAGAACGGCAAATCACCGTCTGGGGCTTTCTGATGCCTTCCTGATCAAAGAAAACCATATTATTGCCTCCGGCTCAGTGCGCCAGGCGGTCGAAAAAGCGTCCTGGCTGCACCCGGATGCGCCAGTAGAAGTCGAAGTAGAGAATCTGGAAGAACTTGATGAAGCCCTGAAAGCAGGAGCCGATATCATCATGCTGGATAACTTCGAAACAGAACAGATGCGCGAAGCCGTCAAACGCACCAACGGCAAGGCGCTACTGGAAGTGTCTGGCAACGTCACTGACAAAACACTGCGTGAATTTGCCGAAACGGGCGTGGACTTTATCTCCGTCGGTGCGCTAACTAAACACGTACAAGCACTCGACCTTTCAATGCGTTTTCGCTAATAGTTGACAGATTTATCCGCTCCATCGCGGGCGGATAATCTCCCCTTCCCCAACTTTCTTCGTAACGCCTCGCAAATTTCTTGTCTTTCGCTGCAACGAAATAAAAAACCTCGGAATCTGCTTTCCCGTTTCGATTTTTTGCCCCTCGCCTGTGCTGATGGCGTTTGCCAAAGTAGCGCCAACCAAATCAAGGAGCGAAACAGATGGACAAGCAACGCGGTTTTACACTTATCGAACTGATGGTGGTTATTGGCATCATTGCCATTTTAAGCGCCATTGGTATTCCCGCTTATCAAAACTACCTGCGCAAAGCCGCACTCACCGACATGCTACAAACCTTTGTGCCTTACCGTACCGCCGTAGAGTTGTGCGCGCTGGAACATGGTGGATTAGATACCTGCGACGGTGGCAGCAATGGCATTCCCTCGCCTACCACCACCCACTATGTTTCAGCCATGAGTGTGGCAAAAGGCGTGGTGTCGCTGACCGGGCAAGAAAGTCTCAATGGACTAAGCGTCGTCATGACACCGGGTTGGGATAACGCAAACGGCGTCACCGGCTGGACGCGCAACTGCAATATTCAAAGTGACAGCGCATTGCAGCAAGCCTGCGAAGATGTCTTCCGCTTT
>ENA-OQDA01000295-OQDA01000295.1-human-gut-metagenome-genome-assembly--contig:-NODE-295-length-21358-cov-3.799020_pt1 | contig 21358 bp, 33 predicted proteins | sample MGYA00242771_ERZ504603 | MGnify/ENA primary metagenome ERZ504603 (study PRJEB26092, sample SAMD00036328) | human gut metagenome | host: Homo sapiens | study: EMG produced TPA metagenomics assembly of...
TTATTCGCCCCCTCGCGCTTCGGCTTCTTACCGAGCACTGGGAGACGGTGGGGTTTCTGGGCCGCCGGTCATCTTCTGCCAGCGACGCCGAGCCTCTGCCGCCGTGTTTGCCCGGATATACTTCATCGGCCAGCCGTCAGCCGATACAAGGTAACTGCATTTTGCTTTCATGGTGTCCTCCTTAGTCAATGCTCCAGTCGCTTACCAGCGGGTCATGCAGGGCCAGGGCCAGCGCGTCCCCCATATCCGGTGAGGATAGGCCGCGCTTCTTCATGGCCTCTTTCTTCTCCAGCTCAATCTTGCCCGCGCTGTTCACCACATATTTCCGGTTAGAGAGCTGGCTTATCTGCTTGTCATCAGGGTATAGCTTGATACTCTGGGTTCGCAGGGCCTCCCGGACAGCTCCCCACATAAGGCCGGTGCTGTTCTGGTAGTCGATGGGGTCATCGTCGCTGATGGTGCCGCCCTCGCCGCCGAAGTGACACTCTACGATGTCCAGGGTGAACGGGGGCGGGACGTCCTCATCGTCAGCGTACCGGCGGTCGCGCTGGGCTTGAACTTCCTCCACGATCTGCTCCCGCAGCTCCATGAGCCGGTCGAACACGCCGACGCCCAGGCCGTCGCAGTCGATTTTGACGTGTATCTCTGCCCAGGGCTGCTCCAGGGCGTAGCGCTTGATGAGCTGGACGGCCTTGCCGCTCAGCTCCATAGTGTCGTTGTGGTGGTAAATCTCCGGTTTCTCCTGGAGCTTCTTGTCCAGGACCGGGGACAACACGCTGCTGTCATCGCCGTAGCGAGCGACGTCAATCCCGATGTCCACACGGGCCGCCCGGTCAATCTCCGGGGCCTCGGCCTCGCTCGCCCGCTCTGCCCACTCCATAGGGATGAAGCTGTCAGGCAGGGCCTTGGGGAACTCCCCGGCAACGCGGACCCGAAAGACGTCGCTGTCTTCACCGAACATATCAATGATGGTGTCGATGAACTGCTGATCTACTCGGCTGCTGTCCCGCCCGTCAATGTGCATGGCGTTGTAAAGCTCGCGGGCCTTGTGGTGGCTGTCATAGAAAAAGCCGGTAATCTTCGTGGGGTTCCCACACATTACCAGCTTTGCGCCCTCCGTAGATAGAGCACCGAGAACCGGCTCGAATATCTCATCGCGGACGCCCGAGGCTTCGTCGATGATGTAGAGCACGTGCTCGGCGTGAAAGCCCTGGAGGGCGTCGGGCTTACTGGCCGTCCGGCCTACTGCGAACCACTCTTCCGGGTGGCCTCTCATGTAGACCTTTTCCTTGGTCCATATCAGCTCTTGAGACAGGGCCGGGTTACTGCGTAGCCACTTCGCAATTTCGGCCCACAGGATGTCCCATAGCTGGTGCTGGGTGGGGGCGGTGCAGGGTATCTTGGGGAATGGCCGGGTAGTCAAAAACCAAATAGCAAGCCAGCTCTCCACCGCGCTTTTCCCGATGCCGTGACCGGAGCGCACGGAGGTCATGGGGTACTTCGCTACGCTGTTGAGAATGGCCTTTTGATTGCTGTCCGGCTTGGCCCTTATGATGTCCTCTACGAAGTCCACCGGATTGTCGGCGTAGTAGAGAATAGCGTCACTTGTCAGGTTCATTCTGCTGCTTCCTCCGTTCCCACGCCTCGGAGATGACGGCGGCAAGGCTGCTGTCTGCCTGCTCATTCGCCTTACCCGGTGCGGTGTCGGCCTCAAGCTCCATGCGGTTCTCGCGCTCCAGCTTGGTAGCCTCCCGGATGAACGCCACAAGGTTCTTCGGGTCTATCTCGCTGGGGTCCATGTCCTTTAGGGCCTGCAACGCCTTTTCCTGTAATTTCAAGGCTATGCTGATATGGCGGTCAGCCATCTTCCGGCGCTTCTTAACGGCCTGAGCATGGGCTTTTCTCTGGATGTCAACGTCGTATGCGGCGGTGCGCTCCACCCACTGATAGGTGCGGCTCCAGCGGCCTATGAGCGTGGTACTTTTGTTTAACTGCTTAGCAACCGCCCGGATGCTGCGCTCTTCCCCCAGCTCCAGGTAGACCGAAAACGCCTCATACGCTTTGACACCCTCGCCCTCCAGACGCTCCCATGGCTCGGTGTCTCTGTGCTTCGGCATTCCGATCTACCCTCCTTTCGGGGCCGGTAGCCGTCACTTAACGGCTATCCAGCCACAGAAATTCAGGCAGCGCCAAAACATATCGACCTGCCGAAAGCCAGCGGTCCGCATCATGTCCACGCTCCAGTCAGCCTTGAGCGGAGACAGCACATTTTCCAGGCTGCGCCGTTTGGACATGATCTGCTCTTCGGAATAGCCGTTCTCCCTCTTCATCTCGTAGTAGAGGTCCACCATCAGGTCATCCATATTCTCGCTGAGGATTTTCTCTACAAAGATGAGCGCCCCGCCGTCGGTCAGGCCGTCGTAAATCTGCTTGAGCATTCGGGGCCGGTAGGACGTCGGCATGAACTGCATGGACAGGACGGAGAGGACCAGGCTGCTCTTCTGCTCAAATGGTAGATATTCCCATATATTCCCTTGCCGGACCGTGACATTGACGTCTGCCCGGAAGCGCTTCTGGCAGGCTTCCACCATCGCCGGGGCGTTGTCCACCAGCAGAAAGTTATTGCTCTGGCCGTACTTCGCCACGAATGGCTCCACGGCCAGGCCGGTGCTGCACCCCACGTCCACAATCAGGGTCTCCGGCTGGATGAAGCGCTCGCCCAGCTTGTAGGTAAGCGCCCGCATAGATCGGTAGTCCGGGATGCTGCGCTCAAGCATATTGGCGAAGCAGGCGGCCACTTCTCCGTTGAACTCCCATTTCTCCCCAGGGTGTACGTTGTCTCTCATTTTGCCTCTCCTTTCGTCGGAGGGGGCAGGCGAATACCGAGCCGGTGCTCAAACGCTTCCCGCGCTCGCTGAGACAGTCCCATGCGTGAGCCGTCCGGGTAGGGAAGCTCAAATTCAAAGTCCAGCGCAGCGGCCAGGGCCGCAGGGTCCACAATCGGGTCTGCCGCCTCCATGTACCAGAATTTTGTTATCATCTCCAGGCGCTTCACGGTACGGAAGCACGGGGCGAAGATCGCCCGCATCTCTTCCTCGGTGTGGCCCTTTTGGACCTTGGGGTGTGCTCCGATGTCCCCCAGGATGGTGTTAGGCTCATAGTCCAGGTCAAAGGTCAGGATTTTTTCTGCGGCCATGAACTTTTTCTTCGTGTTCACGAACTGCGGGGCCTTGTTGCTCTGGCACCAGCAGACCACCATCCCGTCCGGGGCGCACAGGGCCGCCGCGATGACCGCAATCTGCTTCCGGTCCGCCATAAAGGGTACGCTGTTGAACACGCTGGAGATAAAGACGCTGCTATACGGCGTCCCGGCCTCCACTTCATCCAGGAAGCGGGCGGCAATCTCCAGGCTCTTTTCCTTGTGGATTTTCTCGCCCACGGTCACGAAGTACGGCTCAAAGGCTGATACCTGAATACCGGCCTTGCGGAGCGTCCGGGTGTTGTTGAGCTTCCCGGCTCCAAGTCTACCACGCTGGACCCGTAGTGTCGGCGCCAGGTCTCCAGGGCCGCGCCCTCCAGCTTGCAGAAGTCCCGCCCACAGTTTTTTGGGAACACGCCCTTAAAGAAGCCGTCCCCCAGGGCGGCGTTGCCCTCGGCGTCGGTCTCCCTGGTGTTCCGCTCCCGCATGAAGCTGTTGAAGCGCAGATCGTCGGCGTAGGTGCTCTCCATGTCAAAGTCCATGGATAACAGGTTGAGCATGGAGGACGCGAAAGCCTCTTGCTCCGGCCTCACCTCGACGCAGGCGATGACCTTTCTGCCGGCCTCCGCTGCTACTTGCAGGCGGCCTATCCCGTTGATGACGTTCCCGGCCTCCCCGATGACTACCGGCATGGCGTTCCCGATGCGGCGCTCCAGGGATTTTGCAAGCTGCTTGATGTGGGTGTCGAAGCTCCGGTGATTGAGCTTTGCCAGTTTCACGACGTCCATCCGGCGCAGGTCGTAGACGCAGGGGAACGATGCCTCGGACCCCGGCTCGATGTCCGGCAGCTCCCCGGTCATGGCCTCGATGTCCATTTCATAGAGGCGGCGTCGGATGATAGCGCAAGTGTCCTGCTTCTGGAGGTCATTCGTGGCCCGGTTGAACAGGACGTTCACGGCCCGCCGCTCGCCCAGGGTCTTTCCGCTCACATACTCCACAGGTATCTGCTGGAAGCCCATGCGCGAGGCCACAAGATGTCGCTGGTGGCCGCTCAGGATTTCGCCGCTCTCATCGGCGTAGATCGGGAGCAGAAAGCCCAGCTTGCGGAGGGACAGCTCCGTGAGGGCCAGACGCTTTTCATCGTTGCGCCGGGGGTTATACTCCGACGCTCGCACGGCGTCGATGGGGACAAGTTTAATCATGGCGCAGCAACCTCCGTTTCATCTCCTGGGCGATTTCTCCCTGGTCGAAGATACCGGCGTCCCGGATGCTCTCGACCAGGCGCTTGTAGCGTGGGACCTCGACCTTGAAGTGTAGGTGTCCAATTCGGACAACCGTAGTCCCCCATGGCAGGCTCATCGTCACCGCCGGCGGGTTCGTCCTCTTCCTCGCCATCGGCGTCCTCGGCGTCCGGGTCTTCGTCCTGGTCCCAATCCGGGTCATCGTCGGCGTCCTCGCCCTCGCTGTCCCCGCCGAGCTGACGGTAGACCAGGACCTCATCGCGGTCAAAGCCGGTCTCAAACTCCAGGACCTCATCATCCCGCAGCAGCTCGCCCAGGCGGTCGGTGTCCCAGCGGCCTTCGATGCGGTTCAGGGCAAGGCAGAGCTTCATCTCCTTGCTTTCGTCCGGCTGGTCGATGACGGAGCAGAGCACTTCCTCCCACCCCAGGTCTCGCAGGACCACAAGGCGCTGATTACCACCAATGCAGCGCATATTGTGGAGGTTAACGACCGGCGGCTCCACCATGCCGTTAAGCTCAATGCTCCGACGCAGGGCCTTGTACTCATCGCTTCCGCGCTCGATGTCCTCACGGGGGTTATATGGGGCGGCCACGATGTCGGAGAGCTTCAGCATCTCCAGTCTGGTTTCATACTTCATCGAAAAGCCTCCCTTTCAGCTCCGCGCAGACAAGCTCCTGGGTAAAGCCCACCTTTTCCCGGACGTCTGCCATAAGGTCCTCAAACTCCGCTTCCTCCAGACGGAAAGAGAAGTCACCCACGATACACTTAATGCCGTCGGCGGTGTCCTCTTTCTTGCCCAGGGAGGGCGGTTCCTCATCCTCGCCCAGCTCGCCGCCGATTTCCCCCAGGAGATCGTCAATGTCTGCCTGGGTAAAGCCGGTGGCGAGTAGGTTCTCTCCATCGTCAATGAGCTGCTGGATGATGTCTGCCAGTTGGCCGTAGTCCCATTCGCCGTCTAGCTTGTTCAGGGCGATGCACAGCGCCTTGGCCTGGGCCTCCGGCATATCCACCACGACGGCGTTTGTCTCCGTCTCCCCGGCGGCCAGCAGGACGGAAAGCCGCTGGTGTCCACCAATCAGGCAGTTGTCCCGAATGTTCACGATGAGAGGGAGGACCAGGCCGTTTTCCTCAATGCTCGCGTCCAGGGCTTTATACTCCTGGTCTTTGGGTGTGAGCTGCACCCTGGGGTTGTAGGGGGCCGGTTTGATGTCGGCCAGCTTGATTACTCTGGTTTCCACGCTTCCACTCCTTTCAGATTTGGGCAATAAAAAGCGGGGCGCTCTCGCGTCCCGCCTGGTGGCTGATATTCAGTTATCCGAATAAGCTGCATTGGTCGAAGGCCGGGACCCTCACCATGCCCGCCGATTTGATGAAGCGGTCATAGGGGGCGGCCTCGATACCGAACCGCGCATACATGGCCCGCGTCTTCGGATTGCTCTCCACCGCGTAGTAGTGCGCCCCCTCCAGGCCATTCTGTGCGCCGTGCCGGGGCAGGATGAAGCGCCGGAGGGCGCTCTCCTTGAAGACCGGAGGCTCCGCGTTGATGTCGTTGAAGTACCACTCCTGGGGCTGCCAGCCGGTCTTCCGCTTGATGTTCGCCATGGTCTGCTTCATCTGGTAGTCCGGTCTGGCCGTCACGATGATAACATAGTCATCCCGGATGGCCTCAATCAGATCGGCCCGGTACTCTTCGGCCTCCATGCGCCGGGAGAATGGCCGGAGCATTCGCGTGTCCGCCTGGTTTCCTACCAGGGTGTAGTTTAGATCGAGTAGGCAGATGTTTTTCATAGGTTAGTTACTCCTTTGCTTTTTCCTACCGTTATTATACCACATTTTGGGGCTTCTGTCACAGGTTTTCACAAAAAAGCTGCCCGAAATTTAGTGTTTATGACGGTTTTCTCTACCCACACTCTTTCATTGTGGATGAGTATAACACAGATAAATTGCACCGTCAAATTGTAAAATTGCACGGCAAAATTGCAAGCCCTTATCTCAAGGCTTCCGCGCCGTATAGCCAGACTGCGACGCGCTGCACAAGCCTCTTTCGATGCCGCCAGACGGTGGAGGTATCGCACTCCAGGTCCTCCGCTATGTCCCTATCGTCCACGTCATCCAGGTACTTCCCGGACAGCGCCCGGTAATAGGGGTCATCCTGGACTGTGGCAAGCGCCCGCTCCAGGGTCTCAATCTCATAGCGGTCCGCCGCGATGGTGGCCTCCATGTCCATGAGAACGGCCTCCCATATCTCATCCGGGGTGAGCCGGTTCCGTCTTGATAAACCGGGTGATGCTCTTGCTCCGCTCTCGCGGCCCGTATAGCTTGAACTCTTCCAGCCGTTCAAGGTCATCCTCCAGCTTGATTTTCAGGGTGGGCAGGCCGTAGAGACGGCGCTCGGTAGCCTTGAAAGCATCTTTGGCGGTGCGCTCGGCAGAGATGCGTCCGGCTTCAACGGCCTGCATGATGATGTCCCTGATGTTCTCCTGTGATTTGCCCATTGATTTTGTCGCCTCCCATGTGGTAAAATAGCATTGTCACGGGCTGTCTTCCCTCCGGGGGAGGCGGCTTTTTTATTTGCTCAGGGCTTCCCGCCCTTTATGATCTGGAAATTTCTCCGGCGCGTCTCTGCGGCTCTCGCCCTCCGCTGCTCAGCTATCCGCTGCATCTCAAGGTACTTTTCCGGGAACTTGTGCCTTGGGCAGTCCGGGCGCCACTGGCTGCGCTTGGAGAAGTCGCCGTCATAGTGCTTGCACTCATCGCAGCAGAAGCAGATGTCCTCGGCGTTCTGGACCTCGCCCGGCGTTATGTACCACGCCTCCAGCTCTGCATTGTAGAGACAGTGATCGCAGGCGCACCCGTAGCAGCTCATGGCGTGTTGATGTCCACGGCGATGCACTCCACCCAGGGGAGGGCGTTATAGGCTTCCCGGGCCTCCTTGTCCGTCATGGAGAGAAATTCATCGTACCCCTTTACTTCGATGAGAACGGCCTCAACATCTTCATCGTCAAAGAAAAAGATGTGTTCCTCTGAAACCAGGTACTTTGTGACACTGGCCGGACCCCAGGCCCCCATCCAGCGAGCGCACCCGTCATCACAGACAATCTCGCTGTCCACCATCGGGACGATAGGCAGCTCCGGGTGGGCCTTAATCAGCTCCAGCAGATCAGAAATATACTTGTCCATATCTCATCCTCCGTGGTTCACTTGACGCCATTAACCGCCGTCTGGAGCAGAAAGCCCAAGAGATGCCAGACGCGGTCCTTGATTTTCTTCATGCAGATTTCGCGGCCCAACTTCTCATCGTAGTTTTCGGGGCTTACGCAGGAAGACGCCTCCACCAGCTCAAAGCCATTCCGCAGCATGGCCCGGACGATGGTGGTTTTCTCCCCGGCGGTCTGCGTCCAGGTCTCCAGGATGAAGTTATCCACCATCTCCTGACTGATGCTGGGCTTGCTGGCCCGCAGCTCCTTGTTGGTCTCCAGGGGCAGATAGGCCCGCTCAAACGTGTCCTTGGGGGACCAGCTCACATACCCATCAGCGTACCGGACGCGGTAGCCGTCCTCCACGCTGGGAAAGTTGGGGAACGCCTCGGACGGGTCATCGGTGATGGTGACGCGCCCCTGGCCGTCCATGCAGCGGTAGGCAGGCTCGGCCTCAATAATCTTGGTCCCGATGTACTGTTTCATTTCTCATGTCCTCCAGTAAAGATATTTTTGAGCCGGTCCAGCAGGCTCAGCCGCTTGTCGGGGTGGGTGTCGGCTTCCTCCTTGCTCCACACGGCTTCCAAAACGTAGTCCTCCCCGCCGTCTCCCTTGGTGTGGATGAACACCGGAGTAGCAGCGATGGTCTCCAGCTCCGCGACCCGGCGCTCCAGGTTGCGGAGACGGTGCTCCCGGCGGGCGCTCATCTCTGACCCTCCATCAGCTCGCCCAGGCGGTTTTTCACCCGGACCAGGATGTCAAGCTCACGCTGGGCCGCTTTCTGTGCGGCTGGCATAGCGGCCCGCAGCACCGGCGAGATGGCGCCCATGATGGCGGTGCTGCCCTCCGGTGGGTTGACTTGCTTCTCCCGCTTCTCAATGAGACCTTGGAGGTCTGCAAGAAGCTGGACGTCTTTCTGAAAATTACTCATGGTGTGTCCTCCAATCCCTCCAGGAACAGCAGCACACCAGGGCCGCCGATGCGGACCTCATAGGGCGCTGCCTCCTGGGGCGTGATGTACTTATGCCCAAACCGGCCTTTCATGTCCCGCCAGACTGTCCAGGGGACGCGGTAAAATCCCACGGACCCAAAGGAACACAGGACAAAGACCACGGCTCCGAATTGATGCGCCCGCTCCAGGCGCTCCGTCTGGTCCGCTGTCACACGGTCCTGGGTCATCTTCTCAACGTCGGTGTACTTGGCCTCGAAGTTGACCGCTCGGCCTCCGAACAGAAAGCCCTTGTAGTCGGCCTGGGCCGTGCTGGTGTAGTGCGCGATGAACTTCCCGCCGCCCAGGTCCTTAGTCGGTTGCATCGGCTCCGGCGTCTTCTCAATGTCCGCGATCTGGCGGCTCCGGTAGAAGTCGCAGGCCCCGTTTATCATCTGCTCAAAAAAGGCTCCCTGGGCGCGGTTCTTCCGGTTCTGGTATCTAAGGGCTGCTTTCGCCCTCTCGTTTGGTGTCATGCTCTAACATCGTCCTCCCCTCAGCCTCGGTGGAGAATACAGTCTTCCCCCAGGCATCCAGCAGGGCCAGGGTAAAGGGGATAGGCTCTACAATGCGGCGCGGGTGACTACTCTGCCAAAGAGGAACTTCTCGGCCCTCCCGGGACCCCGTCAGTGACAGGCCGGGTTATCCCGTACCCGCCATACCGTAGCGCCCAGGGGGACCGGCAAGCGCAGTAGCAGGCCCGCCGCCTCATCCCTCCGGTATTGTTCCAGCTCCCTCAGCGCCGCACCATAGATGCCCATTGTCTACTCTCCTAACTTTAAGGCTTATTTGTTCGTTTTTATGGTGTTTTCCACAAATTCCACACACTTCTCCACAGGACTTCGCCGCTCTCATCAGCTCATCCACCACGCGCCCAGGGGAAATACCCAGGCGCTCAGCCTCGGCCTCCAGGTGGTAGGCTGTCTGCGACGATACGCGGATGGTGATTTTCTTTCGATACTCGCTCATGCCTCGCCTCCGCCGGTAGGCCGGAGGTAGCCATTTTCAACGGCCATGGCCCGGATTTTACGGATGGTGGCGTCGCTGACCCGCAGGCCGGTGTCGCTCCTGGTAGCCAGGCTGTCAATAAAGCCGTTGATGACTTTCTCAAGCTCATCCTGTGAGATGACGATAGAGCGGTTGCGCCCTTCCAGCTCATCCAGGTAGGCGCAGAGCTGAGCGTCGGTCATCTTCCGCACCCGGATTGCCCGGTCGTGCTGCTCCTGTTCAAAGCCGGTCCTCCGGCAGCTTCGCTTCTTCAATAGTTCTCCCTCCAGTTATTTTCCGTCTACCCGTACCATGCCCTCCGGGTACTCCTGAATGAGAGGGCCGCCCCACAGGTCTTTCAGACTGTTTTTCATAAAGACAGGGACCCCGGCAGACTGAGCAACTTCCGTGATGGCCTCTACCCATTCCCGCTTCGGCTGCTTTCGCTTGCTTCCCGGCCCGGTCATGGCTCCGATGATGACCCAAAGAGGCTCGCCCAACCGCCGGAAACCGGCGCAGTCATCCGCGCTGAACGGCTCCAGCAGCGGCTCAATGCTCAAGAACGTGTTGACGCAGGAAGCTCCAAAGTATTCCGTTTCGGGGCTGGTGATCGTGGTCCCATACCAGAAGTTCCGCTCCATGGGAAGCTTCCCGGCGTGGCCCATGTCAAGATACCTCTGCGGGTTCTGTGAGGAACAGGTAAGTATGCTGCGGCGCTCGCTTGCAGGCGGCGAAGACATCCTCAATCCAGATGTCCGGCACCCACTCCCCGAACAGGTCTCCCATGCTGGAGACGAAGATCCGCGCAGGTGTCTTCCGCTTCTCAGGATAGTCCATGGTGTAGGCGTGATAGGTGGGGGCAAAGCCCTTGGGGTACGGGGTAGAGCGCACAGGCTCACCGTTTTCGTCGCAGAGCTTGGTAGGCTGCTCCACGTAGTAGCACCCGGTCCCCTTGGGTAGTACCTCCAGTGGCTCAATGATGGGCCGCTCGCAGGGGTGCGGGCCAAACCTGGACACCATGCGCCGGGCGTAGCAGTATTCGCACCCGTGCTTGCACCCCGTTACGGGGTTCCATGTGTGGCTGCACCACTCAATGTCGGTTTTGTGAATATTCATAGGTCAGTCTCCCTCGCGCTTGGGGGCGGTGGCCCCCATGTCAAATAAGCTGCATTGGTTCTCCATCATCTTCCGGTCGGCCTCTTCCTGCTTTATCTTCCGCAGGCAGCAGGGACCGTACCCATCCCGCAAGCCCTGGGAGGATGTCAGCAGACCTCCACACCGCTTGCACCGGCGGGCCGGGATGGTGAACACTTCATCGTGCATAGGCTACACTCCAAACGCGATTAGAATAGACAGGGCCAGCAGGCCCGCAGATGTAACCTTTGCGCCGTTGCTCCGGTCATTCATGGTCTTGCCCCCAAAGGTGTAGCAAAATCCAGAAAATGTAATCAGGATGAAGAGGGTCCACGTAAACAGCAGCATCGTCATTCACCCAGCAGCTCGCAAAGGTGCTCCAGCTTGGCAATCTCCATGTCGGTGTTGTCACCGAAGATGACGTGGAGCTGGTTCAGCATGATTTCCACATCAGCCCTCTCTTCGGAGATCGCCGCCAGGATTTCCGCCTCATCGCCCTGCTCATGGTCCTTGAAGCGCAGATACTTGAGTAGGGCCTTTTGCAGCTCGCTCATCTCTTCCACCGCCATGAGGATTTGAGCGCTCTCCCCAAACTGCTCCACGGCCTGCTCATAGAGGGCCATTTCCGCTTGCTCCGGGGTCTCGTCCACTCCAGGCTGCGGACCGTCGGCGGGCCGGATTTCTGCCGCTCTCTTCTTGTCCTCGGCGTCAAGGATAGATGCCAAGATGTCAGATTTCAGAGTTAAAGCCGGGCGCACACCCCTGCCGCCGTGGCACGCGTAGCTGTAGTAGAGGCTCCCGTCCGAGCGCACGCAGCGCACGAAAGAGGTCCCGGAACTCTTCGGGGTCCCGTCCGGCGTGATGAGCCAGCGCCAATGCTCCGGCGCGGGGTGCAGATCGCGGGTCTGCCGGTACTCATCGGCGGTGAGCATCGTTACCTTGTCCAGACAGTTTCCGTAGTCCCGGAGGCCGTCATCGGCGGTCAGGTTGCGGTAGGTGGGGACAATGGCGTCTTTCAGGCCGGGGCATTCAGCGATGAGGTTATCCAGGAACTCGCCGTTGAGCCGCTTCCGCAGGCTCGCCTTGTTCCAGTCGTTGCAGTCATTCTCATCAAAGGGGGCCTGGAAGACGTCTTCGGTGGCCTCGCAGAAGTAGAGATCGGAGCAGCCCGGCATCGGCGCCGGAGTGGTCCGCAGCACAATCCAGTCCAGACCGGCCACGTGGAACACGTCTCCGTACTTGAAAGTCCTCTTTTGCTCTTGCATGGTAAATTCCTCCTGATTTTTATTTCCCCGGCTTCTGGCCGTGGTTTATCTGTGGTGGCTTGACCTGTCCGCACCGGGTCGGGTGGTTCAAGCAGGGGTTCTTGCAATTCTTATCCCGGTAGCCGCAATCGGCGCAGCAGATGTTTCCGTGCCGCCGGTCGCAGTTGAAGATATTGCATCGGCGTGGGGCCGTCTTGCTCATGGGGCCTCGCCTCCATCCTCTGTTCTCTCAAATCGAATTTTCATTTGCGCCGGATATAGGTCTACCTCCGGCCTCCGTCTTCCCGTCCATCTCAGACCTCCAGCTTGTCCTACGCACTTCCACCCTGCGGCTCGTAAACTGGACCCGTTTTCACTTTCCAGGATGTAGGTCACCAGCCGTTTATAGCCCATAGCGCGGGCCGCCCTCCATGCAGCCGCATAGAGCATTGAACAGGCGTTGCGTGTTCCATCTGTGCAAAGCCGGGTTACTTCCAAGGTCCAGCCGTCATCCAAGAAGCGCCCTACCGGGCGGCCCACGATTGCAACTCCAACGACTTTCTCACCGTCGGACACCCCTATGGAAAATTTGTGTCCCACGACAGGCTTATGGTGGCGGTGGTTCTGCTCTACAAAGGCATTGGCTTCTCGGAGTGTCATCGGAATAAGGACAAGACCTTTCTTCTCGCTCACCGTCTACCTCCCGAAGTAGATGCCGCAGTCCTCGCAGTAGATGACGTCGGCTCCCTGTTCAAATTCGGCCTGGTAGATGTACCCCTGCCCGTAAAGGTCTGAGTGCTCACCGCTCAGGACGTCCCGTGCGGTCTCCCAGGCCCGCGCAACGGCGTGGGCCTCTCCGGGGTTTTCGGCCCGGTCCGGCCACACTACGCCGGTCCAGTAGTAGCGCCCATACTGCCGGTAGGCCGTGAGCACTTCCTCCACAGTGTCCGGGAAGCGGTCATCCTCCATCCGGTTCAGGATGACGTCGCCCACACGATGGCGGCACAGGTCGCAGCAGGCGTCCCCGCCCGCCTCCTGGTAGATCGCGCAGGCCAGCATCTCAATCTCCCCATCGCTCCAGCCAGAATAAGGGGGGGCGCTGAGATCGGCGCGGCGGTGAGAGTGGGCGTCGGGTCCACAACCTGGACCGGATGCGCCGTCACGTCCGCAGGCTTATCAAGCACCGCGCCTCTGGCCTGCCCCGGCGTAAACAGGGCGCTCACGAACACCAGGGCGCACAGAGCGCCGCAGGCAAGGGTTATCGTCCGTTCTTTCACTTGTTCCATCCTCTCCGTTCATAGAATTTTTCTTCATTCTCGTAGGCTTCATCTACGGTTTTAATGCCACAGTCTCTAAGATTTCGCATGACGCTCTCAATGTACCCCCAAAAGAGCTTTCCGCGCTTCCGGCCCTGTTCAAAGGCGTAGCCCAGCAGCTCCTTGTTTTCCTCCGGGAACGATATAGACCACTCATCTGTTTCCTCATCATGGTGCTGGACCATGATCTGAAAGAACGTCCGCTTCTCATCGTATGGCCCAGGGGTCTTGCCTGGGAAGAACTCTTCCCACAGGTGGGCGGTGGTCTCTGCAAGCTCCACCCCCAGGGCCTCCGTGTAGCCGAAATAGCTTGTCGGGTCCTCTTTGAACTCTGCCAGGAAGTCTCCCTCCAGGTCATCCGGGGGCGGCTGCCAGCCCTCCATCTCTTCCACTGAGCGGAGATGGTAGGTGCTGGGCCGCCCCTTGATGCCTGGGGTGAAGTCCAGATAGCCGCCGTCTATAAGCTCCTGTCGGGCCGCTATGGTGGTGGTCCTTGATTTAGTGTTTATCATCGCGCATAGCCTACTGTTGTCCAGGGCGAAGTGCTCCGGCCAGCGCAGGCTATTGGCTAAATCCATCAGCTTGTACCATAGGAGCTGCGCGGCCATGGATAGAGGGGTCCGCCTCATGCGGTTGGCGAAAGCTCGGTGCTCCATGATGTACCTCAGGCGGACCCCTCCTTTCCGTGGATTTGAGGCCGCCCGGCCTCATGGGTTTCACTCCATCGTTACAGAGCTACCGTCTTCGCCGCCGGTCACGATGATATTTTGACTGAACCGCGCTTTCATGGTCGGGTCATGGGAGATAGCCAAAATCCGCATATTGGGGTTTCTGGCCGCCATGTTCACCAGCGCGTCCGCGTAAGCCTCCGTCCCGTCCGCGTCCAGGAAGGGCGGCTCATCAATGAAGAGCATACCGAGCTGGACGCCTGCCCTCCGTGCCTTGACGTCGGCCAGGCCCAGGGTGACGGCCAGGGCTATCTTCACCTTTTCGCCGCCGCTGTGGGACTGATAGGGCCGGTTCCCGCCGGTGATGGTGTTAATCCAGACCTCCAGGCTGTTGACTACCGTTTTTGTGCTCTTCTGCTCGCGCTCGGTGCGGATGTCAACGGCCATGCGCCCGCCGGTCATGGCGGCCAGGATGTCGTTGCTCTGCCGCATAATCTCCGGGACCACACCCCGGATAATCATGTACTGAATACCATCCAGACCAAAGGCTTGAGTAAGCACAGTGTAGTCATTCAGGGTGGCCGCCGCGTCCTCGATGTCCCGCCGGAGCTTGTCCGTCTGCGCCTCGGCCTCGGAGATCGCCTCCAGCTTGGCCTTGATGACCCCGCGCTGGGTAGCAAATTCGGTGAGGCTCTTCCGGCGGCTCTCCAGGGCGGCCCGCAGGCCCTTAACGTCCCCAGGCGCTTTCGGTGCTCGCTGCCGGATGTCCTCGGCCTCCTTGGTGCGCGGTGGTGACTTTCCGGGTCAGCTCCGCAATCTCCAGGCGCAGGCGCTCAAGCTGCGGCTCCAGGGCGTCGGCGGTCGCGCCGGCCGCTTGGCAGTCGGCCAGATGTCCGGCGATGGGTTCATCGTCTTCAATGCTCTTCTTCGCGGCCTGGTACTCGATGACCGCCAGCCCCAGGGCCGCCCGCTCCGCGTCAATCTCCACAGTCCGCTCCTTGGCGTCCTGGGCGGTCTGTTCGGCGGCCTGGATGGAGGCGGTGATTTCCTCCAGCTTCGCTTCTGCCGCCGCGATCTGCGGCGCGATGGCGGTCATGGTCCGGTAGGTATGCTCCTTGGCCTCCAGCTCCGCCAGGTCTCCCGACGGATTACCCAGGGCCTCATGCGCTGCCAGGACCTCTTCATAGGCTTTCGTCAGCTCTTCATACCGGGCGCGGTCCTCCGCTTTCATGGTCTCCAGGGAGTAGGACAGCTCCGGGATAGCGGCCTGAGCTGCCACAGCGGACACCAGGAACTTGCAAGTAGCGGTCTCCGGCACAGGGCAACCGCTGTCGGCCAGCTTCCCGGCCTCGGCCTGAGCCGCCGCAAGGCGGGATTGAAGCTCCCCGATGCGGACCCGGCTGTCTGCCAGGTGCTTGTCTTTGGCCTCCCGTGCGGCCAGCAGCGCCTTAGTAGTCTCAAAGGACTTGGCAAGCCGCTCCTGGGCCTCCGCTTTTACCGGGGCCAGGGCGTCAAGCGCGGCCTGGGCCGCCTCCACGTCCGGCTTTCTGTCGATGATGTCCTGGTACTGCCGGAGCTTTCTCCGGGCCGCCTCCGCGTCCAGCTCCGCCTTGCCGATTTCATCCCGGAGGCGGGACAGCTCCTTTAGCAGCTCCTTGTCCCGGTCCACCTTGGGGGAGAGGTCCTGGAGTTTTGCCCGCGCCGCCTTGACCCTCTCAGCGGCGTCCTGGGCGTCTCTGAGACCGTTTGCAAGGTGGCGGGCGTCCTGGTATTGGCCCTCCAGTTTCTCCAGCTCCAGAGCCTTTCTGTCTCGCTCCCGGTCATATTCCTTGGCCTGGGCGTCCTTATCCTCGGCCTGCCGTATCACTTCGGCAAGCAGAGCCTCGGCACTCTCCAGCGCCCGGAGGTCCGCCTCGCCGGATGCTACGTCATGGACAGCTTCGTCCATCTCTTCGGACAGCACCATGTCCTCATCCAGTAGCTCATCCTTTTCGCTGATCTGCTCGCCCAGGACGTTGATACGCTCCTTGAGGGCGGCGATGGTACGGCGCTGCTCCGTAGCGGATGCCTTGGCGATGTCCTCCATCCTGCCGTAGATGTCCAGGCCCAGGAGGGCAGATAGGACCTCCATGCGCCGGTCGCTGTCGGCGTCCAGGAAGAGGCCGTAGGCGTCCTGCCGGATGAGGGCGATGCTACAAAAGGTGTTGCAGTCCATACCGAGCAGCCGCTCAATGCGGGCCTGGGTCAGCTTCATGGTAGTGTCGCTCTCATCTGCCCAGGCGTCCCCTCCGGGTTCCACCGCTGGAGGGCCAGGGTGCCGCGCCCGCTCTTGGTCCTGGTGCGGATGACCCGGTAGTCCTGCCCGCCCAGGGCAAAGGAAAAGATGATGCTGCCGCTTTTTGTCCCGTCGCGGACCCAGCCGCCGATGTCCTCTTTCCGGGTCTGCTCGTAGAGGCAGTCCGCGATTGCGTCCATGAAGAGAGAGGACTTGCCGACACCGTTCTGGCCGTTCACCATCGCCATGTGTACCGGGGAGAAGTCAAAGGCCGCCTCCGTGTAGCTCCGGTAGTTCTTGACCTCAATCGTCCGGGGCATAAAGGCTCCGGCGTGTTTGCTGTCCTCGCGTCCATCGTCGGCCTGCTTGATGATCGGCGCGGCCAGCTCCATGAGGCGGGCCGCTTTCTCGCCGGTGATGTCGTTGGTCTCCAGCCAGCGTGACAAGCACTCGGCGGGGCCGTCGTGCTCCGTGAGCTGGTCCTTGGCGTCCAGGGCCTCCACGTCATCCGGGATAATCTCGGCCACATAAAACGCTCCGGCGTCCATCAGGCGCTTTTGCAGCTCGGCCCGGTTAAAGGCTTTTTCCTGCTCCAGTGTGCAGGAATACCGGACCCGGACCACGCGCCCCTCCACATCCCCAGGATTGAGGGTGCCGCTGGAGATGAATTCGGACACGTCCTGCTGCTTCATCGTCACCGTCCGGTGTACTCGCTCCGGGGTGCGCTGGAACTCCGAGGCCACGCTCCGGTCCCCGTCTGAAAGCTGGTGCAGCCAGAAGCCATGAGCGGTCCCCTCATCGTTGAAAGTGAGCTGGTTCACGCTTCCGCAGTAGTAGGCCGATGTGGTAGAGCTGAGGCGCTGGGGCTTGTGGATGTGGCCGAAGCAGGCCAGGTCCACGCCCGCCGCGTCGATGGTGGCCGGGAGGACCACCACGTCCTGTCCGGCAAGGAACGTGCTGCTATTGTCAGCCTCGCTCCCGCTTACCGTGTAGTGGGCCGTGAGGATGGAGGGGAGGCTCCTGTCCAGCTCCGTAGCCAGCCCCAGGATGATGTCGTTGACAAGGGCGGTGGCGTTCCGGTTCTCCGTCTCCTTATCGGCACCAGGGCAGAAGAGGCGCAGCCGCGCCTTGTCGAAGCCGGGGACGGCCATGATCTGGACCGGCCCCTCCGATGTCACCAGGCGTTCCACCCTCGGCTCGGTGTAAATGTGTAGGTTCTTGAGGTCCGGCGTTGCCTTGCGGATGACCTCAAAGGCGCGGGGGTTATCATGGTTCATCGTGCCGAACAGCAGCACCACCGCGTCGCTGTACTCGCACAGAGGGACGATGAAGCGGGAAATGGCGTCGTTGACGTCATCCAGGGCGGTATCGGCCCACACGCGGGACCGATTGAAGAGATCGCCCGCGATGATGGTCACGGTCGGCCCCTCCGTCCGGGCCTTGTTCACAATGGCGTCCATGCACCGCAAGGTGTCTTGGCGGCGCAGATTTGCGCCGTCCTTGGTGGGGCCTGCCAGGTCCCCCAGGTGAATGTCGCCGGTGTGCAGTATCTTAATCATGGTCCGCCTCCTTTCTCGCGTCTTCCTTGGCCTGAGCTAAGGCTCCATCCAGGTAGGCCCGCCAATAGCGGCAATCCCCGCCGTCCGGCTCCCGGCTTTCCTCTTCCATGCGCTGCCGGGCAAATTCAATCACGCTCATCTCCTCTGCGCTCCTTTCATCTTCTCTTGGCACTCAGGGCAGAGGACCCGCCCAAAGGTGCGCTGACTGTACCCCACAATGTCCTCCGCGCTCCACTTACGGCCATTCCTGCTCTGACCGCCGGTAATCTCCCGGCGGCACTCCGAACAGAACACGCCCTGCGGCTCCGGGTCCGCCCAATCCGGGACAGCTCCGTACTCCGGCGATCTGCTCCAGCTATCCTCCGGCTCTTCCGGTGCCTCATCCCAGGGCATAGGCCCCTCATCCTCGTAGGGGGTGACGGTCTCGGCGGCCTGCGCCGCCGGGAGGCTCGCCCTGGACGCCTGGGTGGGCATCTCAAAGAGCATACCCATCGACTGGAGGTAGTTGCTCGCCACGGCCTGCTTGATTTCTGGGGCGTCCAGGTTGGGGACCACGCGGGCCACGATAAAGGGCTTTTTCAATTCCTCATAGGCGTAGGTCCCGGCCAGGCCCAGGGCGGCCCGGATAGCCCGCATAAAGGCTTTGCTCTCAGCCATGGCGGTGCGGTGGGGGAGGAAGCGCCGGAACTGCTGACCGTTGGCTCCGTCTTTCATCCCGGCGGCCTCCAGGGTGCAGTCAATCTCCTTGGTGGCTTTCATCAGCCGGAAGCCGCCGGACGGCTCCGGGACCCGGATAGTCACGGTGACGGCTACGTCGTGGACGTGCTCACAGGTGCCGCATACCCTGGGCTTTCCGGTGGCCCGCGCCATTTCAATGCACCGCTGGCAGCCCTCGGTCCGCTCGGTGGCGGTGTCCACGATGCTGATATTGGCCGCCGCAGCCAGCTTCATGCCGCCTACCTTGGTGATGGCAAAGGCGCTGCTGGACTTCTCGTAGTAGATGTCCTTGCTCGGCCCCGCGTTGGAGCTGTCCTGCCGGACGTCGAGCTGGACCTCGGAGACGGTGATCCGCTGGAGGTTGCTCGCTACCTGCATGGTGGTGACGGGGACCAGGACGTTGTACTTGTCCTTGGGGTACTTGTTGAGTTGGACGATGGCATTTTCCATATTGGGTAATCTCCTTTCGGCTTGACAGGGCCGGTAGGAATGTGCTACAATAATTCCAGGTTAGTTATTTTCGCGCTTGGCCGCTTCCCGTTGCACCGGGGGCGGCCTTTTCCTTTCCTAAGCCAATCAAGATGATGTCGTTGATACTCTCTTCCAGCTTCCGCAGGAAGTCCAGGGCCTCCATGAAGTCGGTCCGCTCGGAGGCATCTATCACGCCGTCAAAGGCGATTTCCTCCAGGCGGTCGGCCACGTCTTGACCGTCCTCGATGAGCCGCCGGACCCTGAGCGTCGCATGTGCAAGAGGGCGGTCGGTGGCCGTTCTCCCGATTGCCCGTCCTACCGGACAGGTAGCGCAATACCTGGGTAGGATGTCCGGGCTTTGGTAGCACTCTGCATAGACCAGGGCGTCTTCCGGCTCCATCTCCACGTCGCCGCGCTCATGGCGTCCTATGGTCTCCGGCGAATACGGAACAACGGTTGACGCCGTTCCCCGGCTGACAAATCCAGCCCTCATCCTTGCCTCCCGCAGATACGCGGGGGGCTTTTTTGTTGCTGCGATAGCCACTCTCATTCACCCGCTTTCTGGTATGATTTTGGTAGATGGTTCAGACCTGGGGCGCGATGCACTTCAACCGGCGGGCGGCTCTCATGGCGTTGTCGGTCAACTGCCGCTGCCATGCCCCCTGCGACGGCGCCCACCGGAAGCCCTCTCCCTTGAGTTCAGTTCGGATGTCCGCGTCGGGTTTCCCATCGAAGATGATCTGGAGGCGGTTCTCCGCGGTGTTCACCACGACCCGGCCCCCGTCGAACTCCCAGCCCTCCGGGGTGTTCTCGGTCCGCTTCTTGAGTTCTGCGATCCGGCCACGGATGCGCCGGATATTGGCGTTGTTGTTCTGGAGCGCGTAGGCCGGATAACCGATGCGCCCGCAGAAGTCCGGCGCTCTGAGCTTGGCGATGTCCTCCGGGGTGTAGCCCAGCTCCGCGAGCTTGGCGTCTCCCTTGGCCGGGTCTTTCATACGGATGGCGGCGTTGGCCGCTTTCATCATCTCCTGGTTCTTCTCCAGGGCGGCGAGCTTCGCCTCCAGCTTCTCCACGGCCTGCGGGTCATCGGAGCTGATACCGCCGGTGCCGACGCTGCGGATTTTATCAAGCAAGCCCTGGATGTGCTTCCACTCTTCGAGCCTGCGCTCTTCGGCCGCATTCTGCTTCTTTTTCTTTTGAACTGGGAAGTTCGCTCTGCCAGATACCAGCATAGAGGGGCAGCGGGCGGCAATGGCATACTTGTCATTCAAATTTTCTGCCAATTTCCGACAGTAGAGGTCAAGAAGCCGGTCGATTTTCTCATGGTACATGGGGTCCACGCGCTTCTTCTGGCGCTCGGCCAGCTCGGTAGCCTCATCCACCTGCCTCCGGTATGAAGCCGTGGCGCTTCCCTCGCGGTAGGTATAGTGGCTGTTTAAGTCGTTGGCGGTGCGGGCGGCCTCTTCATTGATGGTGTAGTAGCTCATTTCTTCGCGGCTCCTTTCTTAGTCTTCACAATGCAGATCAGGGCCTCGCTTCGCCACATATCGTAGATGTCCTGGAGCTTGTTGGCGTTGCGGTAGTTCCGCATACTGTCATAGCGCTTCTTAGCCTCTTGCGGGGTATCGTACTCAAAGACCATGTTCTTTTTCTCGCTGTCCGCGAGGAATGCCTTGAGCGCGGTTGTCTCTTCGCTGTCCTTACGGCTATTCTTCCGCTGGGGAAGCACTTGCAGATTGTAGGTTATTTTCACGCTTATTCCTCCTATGCCGAGTACACAAGATGGTCCTCGGTGATGATGTCTTCCCAGGTCATGCCGTCCGTGCCTGGGATGGGGTCATCCAGGCTCACGGTCTTAATGCGCCTGGATTGCTTGCGCTGCTCGTTGCCGATTGCACTCCGCATGGCAGCACAGGCGATGGTGGTAAACTCATAACGGTAAAGGTCCGGGCGGGCAAACCACCGCTTCACAGCCAGCAGATAGCCGAACACGGCAACATCGAGGTATTCATCCACCGGGAGGCCCCGATGTCTGACGTACCACTCCACAAGCCGGTAATGCTGCTCGGCTACGCTCCGTTCCGCCGGAGACAGGGTCGTGAGGGTCTGACGCCTGCACATAGTACCCCCCCCCGCAGCTTCGCTTCATCGTTTCGGCCCCCTCCTTCTACGCAGCTAGATCGGATGCCATTGCCAGGGTCCGGGGCACTTGGGTCCCATCCGGGGGGCCCCATGAACGGGTCCGTCAGGCCCCTAGGGCCAAGGCCAAGGAATTCGCCAAGGACCGTCAACCGGTTAAAGGTTGCCCCAAGATCACCTCTCCGGGCCATTACGGCCAACTCGTCCCGGCCACTTAGCAAG